>JAAUYD010107149.1_pt1 | contig 10943 bp, 8 predicted proteins | sample 7278101 | NCBI WGS metagenome assembly JAAUYD01 (sample SAMN14350128, study PRJNA611818) | marine sediment metagenome | isolation source: surface marine sediment (0.6m) | place: French Polynesia: Moorea | collected 2018-08
CCAAGCGCTTCGTCGAAGCGCTTGGGCGCCGCGAAGGCAAGCTCTTCGGGGGCGAAGACAGCGATCTGTGCCTGCGCGCGGGCGCGATCGGGCTGCGCGTCGTCTATGATGGCGGCGCGGTGATCGAACATCAGGTGCTGGCGGAACGGATCAGCTATGACTGGGTCCTGAAGCGGATGTACTACGCGGGGCTTGGCCGCGCGGTTCAGGGCGGCGCGCCGCAACCTTCGCGCAGGATGGGCGTCTGGGACTACCTGGCGCTGCCCGTGGTCCTGCCGGCCTATGCGGCCGGGTATCTGAAGGGGCGCAGGCTGTGACCGCGCCCCGCCCCGGCATTCGCTCGATCGCGCGCAATGCCGCGTTCCTGGGCGGTTCGGGCATTGCCGGAAGTCTGATCCGCTTTGCCTACGTCATCCTCGTTGCGCGCGGATTGGGGCCCGAAGGCTATGGTATCCTGTCCTCGCTTCAGGGTTTCTACCTGATCTTCGTCTTTGCAGTGACGGCGGGGCTTCCTTTCTACCTTTCGCGTGAACGGGCAGCGGGTCAGGACGCGCTGGCCGCCCGCCAGTCGCTCGCCGTCGTGCTGACGATCTTTTCCGTGGGCGCCGGGATCTTTCTTGTGGCCGGGCTCGCGTTCGAGCCCGACCCGACAGTCGAGCGACTCTACCCGATCTTCGTCTGCGCGATCCTCGCCCGCGGTATGGCGATCTGGGCCCGGCACCTGTTCGTCGCCCGCGAGGCCAGCGAATACCACCTGACCCAGACGCTGGTGTTTCGTGCGGGCGAACTGGCCGCGGTCGCCGCGGCCCTTGCGCTTGGCTGGGGGCTCTGGGTCATGGCACTGGTTCACGCGGCGTCGTGGCTGGCCGAGGCGGCCGCGAGCCTGGTCATCCTTCGCCGACGCTTCGGCCCCATCGGCTGGCCGGGCTTTGCGGGTTTCCGCACCGTCCTGCCAGAAATCCTTGGTGTCAGCCTTGCCTTTGCCGCCGCAAACTGGCTGCGCGTTGCACCACTTGTTGCCTATCGCTTTGGCGTCGAGGACGCGGTGGCCGCGGGTCGGTTTGCACTTGCTTGGAACGCGGCGATGCTGGCGGCGGGGCTGATAATCACAGTGATGAACGCCGCAGCCCCGGCCGTTGCGCGCGCGAAAGAACGCGATGACGGCAAGGACCTGGCCTATCTGGATTTCTGGCTGCGCATCGGTCCGGCGATCGGCGCGCTTGGGGCGATTGCGGCGCTTGGCCTGGCCGATTGGGTTGTCCTTCTGATCGGGGGGGCGGATTACGCGGGCGCGGGCCGTATCCTGATCCCGGCCGCAGCCTGCCTCGGCCCGGTTGCCGTCAACCACGCATTGGATCAGACGCTGTTTCTTCACGGGCGGACCCGGTCCGTGTTCCGGCTGAACGCCTCCTACGCCGTGGCGGCCGCGGCGCTGATCTATTTCACCGCGGGACACGGCGCGCCTGCGGAATACGTGCTCGTGCTGATGAGTGTCCTGATTCTCGAAAAATCGCTTCTCGTAACACGCGTTGTCGATCGCGACATCGCCCGGCTGACGCTGCGGTCGCTGGCCGCTTCGGCGCTGGCGGCAAGCGTTGCCTTCGGGCTTGGCCTTACATCCCCCTGGCTTGGGGCCGCCGCCGGGCTGGTGGCGCTCCCTGCCCTTCTGTTCGGGCTTCGCGTTCTGACCGTAGCGCAACTTAGGACGGGCCTGGCGGCGCTGGCCGCAGCCCGCAGAGCCTAGCGCATCGCGGTCGTTTCAGGGGCCGCCTGCCCCAGCACCTCGATGTAGGGCTCGGCCGCCAAGTCGAGCGCCACGCCCTGTTCGACCGGACCGGCTTGGCGGTTCAGTTCGGCCAGATTGTCGGAGGTCATGAACACGCGGTAGCCTGCCGCAAGCGCACCCCTGACAAGATCGGGGTCGATGGCCCCGTCAAGCCGCCCCGGCACAGCCAGAAGCCCGTCCTGCCGGGCTGCAATCGGCGGGAAAAGCTCGGGCCGCCCATAGAACAGGACCGGCCCCGGCACCTGGGAGGCCCGCGCGGCCGTTTCAGCGGCGATCCCGCGCAGGCGCTGGGTTTCGGCAATATCCGTTGCAGCCCCCGAGAGGCTGGCAAACCCCAAGGCGAACCCCGCCACCCCCAGGCTCGCGGCGGCACGGACCTGTGCCGGGACCGGCAGCATTGCAAGACCCGCAACTGTCAGCACTACGCCGCCCAGAACGGCCGCACCATAAAGCTGCGGGATTTCGAGCGGCAAAGCGCCAAGACCGAGGTGCAGCGCGCCAAATCCGCCAAGCCCCGCCGCAACGCCCAGGCCGATCCTCCGCGCCGGCCGATCGGCCTCGGCCCACCATCCCGCGATCAGCGCAGAGGCAAGGCAGGCGAGGATCGGCAGCATCGGTATGAAGTAGCGAAGCGACAACCCATACCCCCCATGCCATTCGCGCAGGACGAACGGCAGCGACCAGAGCCCGACGAAGGCCAAAAGCCCCAGATGCGCGTGGCGGTGCTCAGGCCGCCAGCGGGCGACCAGAAGTACGGCGATCAGACCGATCCAGGGCAGGCTCTGACCAAGCGCCTTCTTGGGAAGGCCGAAGAAGGACACCATGCCCCAGGACATCACATCGACGCCGGGGCGTGGGTCATGGGCCGTGCGCAGGTCCACGAACAGCGCGTACGCGCCGTCCAGATAGGTGACAAGGGGGCTGCCGATCTGCGGAACCAGAAGCGCTGCAATGCCAAGCGCCAGACCCCCGATCCAGAGAGCAGGACGCCACGACGGTCGCCACGCCACGTGCCGCAGCGCCAAAAGCAGCAGGAGCCCAACGCCAAGCAGCCCGGCCAGCGCCAGGTATCGGCTTGGGTCGGTGCCGCCGCCCGCCTGCCCGTAGCTCAGGGGATTGAGGGTGCCGAATTTCTGCAGGTTCGCGGCGGATGCCACGGCAATGGACGGCAGCAGACCAAGCGCCGTGAACACGCCTGTCTGGATCGGTTTTCGCGCATGAAACAGGATCGCCGCGCCGATCACGGGCAGGACCAGAACCGCGTCCGCACGGACAAGAAAGCCCAGACACGCCAGGGCCCCCGCAAGCGCCAGCGCCCGGTTTGCAGTGCGCTGATCGGCACTATCGACACCGTGGACGCAAGCCAGGAACGCGCCCAGAACGAAGGCCGTCGCCAGCATATGCGGCCAGACCGCAAGCGCAAAATCCGCAAAGAACGTTGTGGCCAGAAGGATCGCCACCGCCGCCAGCGCCGCGTTCGGCTGACCGTAGAGCCGAAGCGATAGCCGATAGGTCAGCCACAGAACAGCGCCCCCCGCCAGCGCGTTCAAGACGATTAGCCCCTTGGGCCCTAACGCCCATACAAAGGGCGCTCCGAGCAGCGCTGAACCCACCGGGTATTGCGGCGCTAGCCCGTTTGGTCCATCGACCAGAAACCACAGCTTCAGCGCATCCGATCCGAACGCCGGCCACCCGTTCTCGACCGACAGGGTGCCAGTGCGGGCCATTGTCTCGGCCCCGATCAGGTAGACCAGTTCGTCAATCGTGTAGAGACCCGGCGAGATGGCGAAGGCCAGGGCCAGAAGCAGCACCGAAAGCCCGGCAAGGCAAGCCGCATGGCTTCGGGGCATCAGCCCGCGCTCCGCGCGCCCACGCGAATGACGTTGTCATCCTGCCGTCCGTCGGGACGGGGCGCATCGCCTGCAATGGACGCGGCCAGCTGCCGGGCGCGGATTTCGGCCAGAAGCACCCGGTTCGCGGAAATCAGATCGGCCAGCAGCCCGCCGATGAACACGACGGTGCCGGCCGCGATCAGGCTTGCACCGATGACAAGCGACTGCACGTTCCCGTCCCCATCCCCGGTGGCATAGAGGTAGAGGAAGCGCAGAAACGCAAGTATGCCGGGCAACGCCAGTATGGCGGCCACGGTGGTGAAGGTCCGCAAGGGCTTGTAGAGCACAAGGATACGCACGATCGTCACCGCCGAGCGGTAGATGTAGCTTGAAACCGATTTGATCAGGCGCGACCCGCGCGTGGGCGGGTTGATCTCGACCGGGACCGACAGGACCGGGATGCCCAGCCGCCCCGCCTGGATGATCGTTTCAAGTGTATAGGTATAGCGGTTGAAGACGAACAGCTGGATGGCAGCGTCGCGGTGGATGGCGCGGAACCCCGAGGGCGCATCTTCGATATCGGTGCCGCTCGCCAGACGGACGACGCGGCTGCCAAGGCCCTGGAGCCAGCGTTTGACGGGCGAGAAATGCTCGATCTCGCCAATCGGGCGCGCGCCGATCACGATTTGCGCTTCGCCGTCCAAAACCGGGCGGGTCAAGGCGGGGATGTAGTCAGCGCGGTACTGGTTGTCGCCATCGGTATTGACGATCACGTCCGCGCCGCGCCGGAGACACGCTTCAAGCCCGCTCATGAACGCCCGCGCCAACCCCTGATTGTGGCTTTGACGGATAATGTGATCGACGCCCATCTGGCGCGCCACCTCGACCGTCCGGTCGGTAGAGCCGTCATCGATGATCAGCCATTCGACCTGGTCGAACCCCTGCACCTCGCGCGGGAGGCATTCCAGCGTTTCAGGCAGCGTCGCCTCTTCGTTGAAGCACGGTATCTGGATGATCAGTTTCATTGGCGCGTCCGCAGCCCTTGCCCTTGCCGACGCCCCGGTTTCGACCGGGATGGTGTCGAAAGTATGGCCGCAATCAGGGCATTATCCGGTATTCGGGAACAAACTCTTGCCACGCGCAGCGATTAATTCGTGCAGGCCGCAGGCTTGGAAAGGACCGCACCCGACGATGCAGGACGCTGAGGACATATCGGACACTCCGGCGCTGCGCATCACTTTCGTCAGTCGAAAGTGGCCGCCAGCAATGGGCGGTATCGAAACTTATGCCTACGAGTTGTCGCGCGAACTGGACGGAATGGCGGATGTGCGGCGGATCGTCCTGCCGGGAAATGCCGATGGGTCCCCGCCGGGGGCGATGCGGCTTCTTGGATTTGGCATCGCCACAGCCTGGCGCCTTGTCACGATGCGCCGTCCGGGCGCAGTCACCCATGTGGCCGATATGGCCAGCTGGCCCCTGGCGCTTGTCGCCCGCCTCCGCGCGCCCCGGTCGAAAATCGTCTTGTCGGCGCATGGGACCGATCTGTCGTATGCCAAGAACCGCGACCTCAAGGGGCGGCTCTATGCGCTCTATCTTGGGCTTGGGGCTTGGCTTATGGGCGGAGCGACCGTCATCTCAAATTCGCGCGCAACCGCGGAACTTGCCCGCTCGCTTGGGTTCGAACGCACCGAAACCGTCCCGCTTGCCACGACGATGCGCCCGCCCCGGCCGCACCCCGAACCGTCCCGCAGGCTGTTGTTCGCGGGACGGATCATCCCCAGCAAGGGGCTCCGCTGGTTCGTCGGCGAAGTGCTGCCGCAGCTCGCAGATGATGTCAGTCTGGATGTCGCAGGCACCGTCTGGGATAGGGATGAGGCAGTGGCCCTGTCGGCCCCCCGCGTGCGCCATATCGGGACGCTCGGGCCTGACGCCCTGGCGCGCGCCTATGCAGGGGCGCTGGCTGTGGTCGCGCCCAACCTGCCGGTGGCGCGATCGAATTTCGAAGGTTTCGGCCTTGTCGCCGCCGAGGCCGCGGCGGCCGGCGGGGTTGTGGTTGCAGCAGATTACTTCGGGCTGGCCGATGCGGTAGAGGACGGCGTGACCGGAACCCTGCTGCCGCCAGGCGATGCCAAAGCCTGGGTGGCAGCGCTTTGCGACATCGCGGCCTGGTCGGCCGATGACCGGGCAGAGCATGTGGCCCGCGCCCAAGCACGTGCAGAGGCGCTGTTCAGCTGGCGCCGCGTCGCGGATCAGACCTGCGCGGCCTATCGGGCCGACTGACTATTCGGCGGGAACGGTCGCAGGCGACACCTGCCGCGCCTTCGGGAACGGCACCAGCTTCTGCGCCTCTTCATCCCAAAGCTTCAGCGTGAAGCTGCGCAGCGCCTCGGGCCAGCGGATCACCTTGGTTTCCGGAAGTACACCCGCCGCGCGCAGATCGTTGTGACACTGCCGCAGCCGGTAACTGGGGATGCGCGGGTTCAGGTGGTGGATGTCGTGATAGGCGATGTTGCCGGTGCCCAGATCCCACCACCAGCCCAGATCAAGGCAGGACGATCCCTTGATCACCGCCGTTTCGAAGTCCAGCTCTGGCTTGTGCGCCCAATGCGTGTCCTCGAAATTGTGCTGGAGATAGACCAGAAACACCCCGATCCAGGTCGACACGATCGCGGTCACGATCAGCGTTGCAAGACCCGCCCAGCCGAAGCCCAGATACATCGCGCCGAAGAAGCCAAAGACCAGCAGATTGTGCACCGCCAGCCCCTTCCAGCCCACATGGCCTGCGTTCTTGGGCCAACGGTAGCGCAGGAAATAGGTCCAGAGCCCGCCAACCGGGATCATCACGAAGGGGTTTCGGTAAAGCCGGTACCACAGCCGCACATGGGCCGGCGCGGCCTCCCACTCGGCCACCGTCATCGTGTGGACCTCGCCCGTTTCGCGGTTGTCGAGGTTGCCGACATTGGCGTGGTGAAGGTTGTGATTGTACTGCATCGCGCGAAACGGCGTCAGCGTGACGACGGACAGCCCGTACCCCGCCCAGATGTTGCCCCAGCGGGTCGAGAACAGCGAGAAATGGCCGGTGTCATGCTGGAGGACATAAAGCCGGACACCCGCAAAGGCCGCGATCACGACAAGGGGCGCCATGGCCAGCCAGTTGCCCCACAGAAGCGTCGCCCCGATCAGTGAGGCGAAGAACACCGCATAGGTCCCGAAATAGCTGATAGCCGCTAGAGAATCGCTCTTCTCGCAATAGCTTAGCGTTGCGTCCTTGATGCGTGACATGCTGCCCCTCATGCGCCCCGGAATCGTCTCGCAACCGCAGAATAGCGGGCTTGGCCGCGAAGGCAAACAGCGGTTGTCATGGGGAGCGGGGCGCTTACCTGAAAAGGAGCAAGCGGCCTCTGAAAGGCGTTATTCGAATGGCGAACATGATCCCCCCGGACGACGCGACGGATACCCGGCGCATGAAGGCGATCCTGATGCTGGTTGCGACCATCGGCTTCGTCAGCGCGCCCTTCTGGTCGCCGGGGTTCGGCGGGTTTGAACCCGACCAGTTTCCAATACCCCAGGACGACCCGCCGGTTCAGCCCGCAGGCTACGCGTTTGCGATCTGGGGCGTGATCTACCTGTGGCTCCTGGTCTCGGCCGGCTTTGGCCTGATCCGGCGCGCCGAAGATGCGGGCTGGGACGCGGTGCGCCTGCCCCTGACGCTAAGCCTTGTTGTCGGCACGCCCTGGATCGCGGTCGCGACCGTCAGCCCGGTCTGGGCGGGCGTGCTGATCTGGGCCATGCTCATTTGCGCCCTCTGGGCGATCCGGCGTGCGCCGGATACCGATCCCTGGCTCCTGAGCGCGCCAGTGGAGCTCTACGCCGGCTGGCTGACCGCGGCGAGCCTTGTGTCGCTCGGCCTACTGGGCGCAGGCTACGGGATCGGTCCGGACGCGTCGGGCTGGGCCTGGACGATCGTCTTTGTCGCCGTCGTCGCGGGCACCGCGATCCAGCACGCGCTGGCCCGCACAGCATTCTACGGCGCGGGCGTGGCCTGGGCGCTGGCCGCGGTCGCGGTCCGGAATGGCGAAGAGCATCTGACCTTGGCGCTTTTTGCAGGCTTAGGGGCTGTTGCAGTTGCAGTCGCCGCCCTTCGGACCACGCGGCGGGAACAGAATGCCACCTGATGGCGGCACTGGACCGGCGGATTCGTGGCTTCTCGCACCAGTCGCCCAATCACCAAGGTGCTTGGAAAAGGAGCCGCCATCCGTCGGTCTTTGCGTATTCCGTGAAGGCGACCAGATGGGAACGCACATACCATCGAACGAATTGAACAGCGCTCGTTCCAAGACTATATTGCGTGTATGTTCAGGACGTTTTTCTATTATTGGTTGTTTATCCTGATTGGACTTTGGATCGCGGGCGCGCTTTCCAGTCTGATACATTGGGTCCTGGGCATGCCGCGAGGGGTTCCTCTGGCCACGCTTGGCATTGCGGGCGCAATCGCTCAGGTTGGCTTGCTGGCCTTTCCGCTGCTTCTTGCGCCTGTTCTGGTCAGTCTTTTGAACTACCGATCCCAAAAACGCCTGCCAACGAAGAAGGAGACCAGAATCTTCGTTGCCGGAATCGCAGGATCTTCCATGGTTCTCTGGCTGTTCTTCGTGGCTTTAACTGGGATCTGGTTTGGCGCTATCCAAGGGGGGGTCTGGCTATTCTACGTGTTCATTCTCGGGCCAGCCTTCGCTGCCACAATTACGTTCGGTGTGGTGTATCCGCTGGCAAACCGGATCATCGCTTGGCGAATCCAACGCTAGCATTGGCCAAAGATACCGCAGCTTCGCCCGCCAACCGGCCAGTTCCCGTGAAGATTGGGAAGGCCGGTCCGCCAATAGCGTATATCATCAGAGCAATTCCGCGACCGTGTACGAAATCAGTCCGCCCGCCGCCCCTTCAGGTGCTTTCTCAGCCGCGAGGGCGTGGATTTCTTGCGGTCCTTGTAGGGGTTGTCCTCGGATTGCGAGCGCATCCACAGCCGCACGGGCGTGCCCGGCATGTCGAAATCCTCGCGCAGCCCGTTGACCAGGTAGCGCGTGTAGGCCGCGGGCAGCTTGTCAGGATGCGAGCACATCACAACAAAGCCAGGCGGCCGGGTTTTTGCCTGCGTCATGTAGCGCAGCTTGATACGGCGGCCGCCGGGCGCGGGGGGCGGGTGCGCCTCGACCATCCCCTGTAGCCAGCGGTTGAGCTTTGCGGTGGTGACGCGGCGGTTCCAGACCTCATGCGCCTTCTCCACCGCCGCCCGCAACCGGTCGAGCCCCTTGCCCGTCTTGGCTGACACGGTGACAAGCGGTGCGCCCCGAAGCTGTGGCAGAAGCCGCTCGAACGCTTCGCGCAACTCGGCGAGCTTGGCCTGTTTCTGGGGTTCGGCATCCCATTTGTTGACGGCGACGACAACCGCCCGGCCCTCGCGTTCTGCAAGGTCCGCGATCCGCAGGTCCTGTTGTTCAAACGGAATGGCGGCGTCCAGAAGCACGATCACCACTTCGGCGAACTTCACCGCTCGCAGACCATCGGAGACCGACAGCTTTTCCAGCTTCTCCTGCACCCGCGCCTTCTTGCGCATGCCCGCAGTGTCGAAGATGCGCACCGGCAGCCCGTCCCAGTCGAAGGGCACTGAAATCGCATCGCGGGTGATCCCGGCCTCAGGCCCCGTCAGAAGCCGGTCTTCGCCGATCAGCCGGTTGATCAGCGTCGACTTCCCGGCATTGGGCCGTCCCACGACCGCGATCTGCAACGGCCTCGCCTTGGTCGGCACGCGAACTTCGGTGTCTTCGTCCGAGACATCCACATCCGTCTCTGGTGCGGTTTCTTCAGCCGCGGCCTCCGCTTCTTCGGCAAGGGGGGCGAGGATGGCGTAGAGCTCGTTCAGCCCCTCGCCATGTTCGGCCGACAGGCGCACTGGTTCGCCCAGACCCAGCGAATAGGCCTCGATCACACCCGCGTCGGCGGCGCGGCCCTCGGCCTTGTTTGCGGCCAGCACCACACGCGCCGATTTCCGGCGCAGGATATCGGCGAACACCTCATCCGTCGGAAGGACGCCCGCGCGGGCATCGATCAGGAACAGGCAGATATCGGCCGCCTCCACCGCGCGCTCGGTCAACCGCCGCATCCGGCCTTCCAGGCTTTCGTCGGTCGCTTCCTCCAACCCCGCCGTGTCGATCACCGTGAAGCGCAGATCACCCAGCTTCGCCTGACCTTCGCGCAAATCTCGCGTCACGCCCGGCTGATCGTCGACCAGCGCAAGCTTCCGGCCCACCAGCCGGTTGAACAGGGTGGATTTGCCCACATTGGGCCGGCCGACAATGGCGAGCGTGAAGCTCATGAGATTTGCTTTCGATGATTCGAAGCGCGCGTTCTAGCCGCTCTAGCGGTAGGCGTGAAGCTGTCCTCTGCCAGATACGACATAGAGCGTGCCGTTTGCCACCGCCGGCAGGCCCGTGGCGCCGCCGGGAAGCTCGACATTGCCCACCAGCGCGCCGCTTTGGGGGCTGTAGATCCGCATCTGCCCGTCGCCCGAGACGACGAACAGCCGCCCGCCTGCCATGATCGGCCCGTGATGGGCATAAATCGCATTCCGCCGCCGCACACGCTCGCGCGTGAAATAGGGCAGTTCCACTTTCCAGATGACCTCGCCCGTTGCGGCATCGAGCCGCACAAGCTCGTTGCGGTCGGAAATGACAAAGGCCGAGCCGCCCGCGACCAGCGGCGGGCTGAGTGCGCCGTAATCGGCTGTCCAGATCCGGTCGCCCGAGGCCAGTTCAAGCGCCATCGACCGGCCAGCAGGGTTTCCGGTAAAGATCCGGTCGCCCGCAATCACCGGGTCGCCGGTGACATCAGATATCTGCGCATAGACCCGTCCCTGCCGCCGGCCCGAGACAGGCGAGTTCCAGATCCGCAGGCCGGACTGGCGGAAGACGGCGATCAACTCGCCCGAGTTGAACGGCAGGTAGACAGTGCTGCCTGTCACCGCGGGCGACCCGCCACCGACGACACCGGACACGCTGGGCGTGCCGGACACGTCCCAGATCACCCGGCCCGTCTGCGCGTCTATGGCCCAGCCCCGGCTGTCGGTCGAAACGGCATAGACGGTTCCGCCGGAAACGGTCGGCGCCGAGCTGGCCCCCGCCCCCAGCCGCTGAACCCAGATTTCAGCGCCCGTCGCTGCATCGAGCGCCGTAAGGCGGCCGAACCCCGATGTGACATAGACCCGCGTGCCATCGGTCGCGATGCCGCCGCCCGATGCGTCGTCCTCACGCTCGGTGGCAGGCGTCAGGTCG
>JAAUYD010010438.1_pt1 | contig 10941 bp, 12 predicted proteins | sample 7278101 | NCBI WGS metagenome assembly JAAUYD01 (sample SAMN14350128, study PRJNA611818) | marine sediment metagenome | isolation source: surface marine sediment (0.6m) | place: French Polynesia: Moorea | collected 2018-08
CAACAAGGCAGCCCGGCTGGTCGAGCAGATGGAAGATCAGGGCGTGGTCAGTGCGGCCAACTCCGTCGGTAAGCGCGAGGTTTTGGTGCCCGAAGCGTGATCGGACCGGCAGCATTGACAGTCCCGGGATCCACCCTTGCCTTTGCGGGATCGCAGTTCTGGGGCGGATAATCACGCTTAGACTTCTTACATCGCCGCCATCGCGGTGTTGGCCTTCGGGAAGGCGCGTGCGACCGGCCTTTGGTCAGCTCCTGCACGACGAGCATGAAGGACCCAAATGTCGTGGATTGACAGATTTGACCCGCCACTCTCGTGTGGCTAAACGCTCGACACTGAGGCGGTCCCGGCCATTCTTCGCACTAACCTTGGGTTGATGCGCAGCTTGACGCAGCGTCATTACCGAAATCTTTGGCCGCAAAGGCTATTCACGTCTTGTTCTCGCCCAATTCCGTTTCTAGTAAGGCGTTGTGAACCTTGGCGCGAGTTTGCGCCTTTTTGTTGTGTAGGTAGCCTTATGTTCCGCAGTCTTCTCACATCCCTGACAGCCCTCAGTTTGAGCTTCACCGCCGCGTCTGCAGCAACAGTTACTGCGTATGGCAATATCGACGGTGATTTCACCACTGCGTGTAGCGAGGGTGGATACACGCTCGCGTGCGAGGACGGTGTTGCAGAGATCCGGGGCGGAAACGGTTCGGCAAGCGGCGATCAGGAAATGAACGTTCGCACACCAAGCGGCGGCACTGGTTTCTCAGGTGTGAATGGCCAGTACGATCTTGTATCTGGCGAAGTTCTGGACCTGGAAGTCGCCTATGACGCAACGCTCGGTGCGCTGTCGTTGGATCTCGGCGGGACCGAGATATCAGTTGCTGCTGATCTGTCCGAGGTTGATACGCTCTATATCAGAAACTCAAGCCGCGGTGGCGGTTCGCTGACGCTGACCGATCTGATGCTCGACGGTTTCTCGCTTGGCAGTGTCACGGATGAAGGGGTGAACTACATTGTCGTTTCGGATTTCGACTTCAGCTCTTCCTTTTCGCTGACAGGTCTTGCGACTTTCACATTTGGCGCCGGCGACCGCCTCGGCTCGAACCTTGCAGCACAGTTCAAGTTCACCGATCTGGTCGCACCTGTTCCGCTGCCGGCTTCCCTTGCGCTGATGCTCGCAGGCTTGGGCATTCTGGGTGCAGCGCGGGCACGCAAGAAAGCCTGACTTTTCCAAATTCCGAGGTAGATCCGGGCCGGGCAATGCTTGGCCCTTTGCGTTTGTACGACGCATTTCTGAAACGCGTCGAAACAAACCTAAGCCAGCCGTCGCCCATCTGTGATGGTACGTGGATAGAACATGCGCGCCTGCGTTGTTATATCAGAGTTCATGGAACGCAGAACTCTTCTTACCGCCCTCACCATCCTGCCGCTTGCGGCAGCACTTCCCGCCCAGGCTCAGGACCAGGTCTTGGTCGAGGTCAGCAAGTATCTGAACCAGCTCCGCTCGGTTCAGGGGCGCTTTACCCAGATCAACTCCGACGGCAGCCGAATTGGCGGCCAATACTATCTGCGCCGGCCCGGCCTGATCCGGTTCGAGTACGACGGCGGCCAGGCGATGGTAATTGCTGACGGAGTGAATGTCGGTGTGCTTGATGCAAAGTCCAACGTCGGGGCTCAGAAATACCCCTTGAACACCACCCCACTACGGTTCCTGCTGCGCGACCAGATCGACTTGACAGAGCGTAACTTGGCCCGCGGCACGTCGAACAGGGACGGGTTCACGAGCGTCATCTTGCAAGATCCCAGGGCACCCCGCGACGGCTCCATGACATTGGTCTTCTCAAATCGTCCACCCGCGTTGAAACAGTGGACGGTGCGCGAGAAGTCAGGGCAAGAAACCACGGTTGTCCTCGACACGCTGGAGCGTGCCACGGGGCTCACCCGTCGCTTCTTCAGCATCGAGACGGAAGAGCGGAACATGGCCCGCCGGAACTGAGCCTCAGCGACCCTTGAAGACAGCTGCGCGCTTGTCTTTGCGGGCTTGCATCGCCTCGCCAAAGTCCTCTGAGCCGAAACAGTCGGCGATCCGATCACGAACCGTCTGCGTATCGGCGGTGCCGGAGATGTGATCGGTCAGACTGGCTTTCATCCCCTGAACCGCCTTCGGGGCGAGTGCGGCAATGGCCTCGGCCCGCTCGGCCGCAACATCCATCAGCACGTCAGGCTCGGTCAGAACGTCCAGAAAGCCGATCCGCTCAAGCGCTCGGTCATCAAAGCGTTCGGCAAAGAGGAAGATCCGCCGCGCGGTTTGCAAGCCCAGAACGGCGACAGCCCGTGCCAGACCTTCAAGCGGATAGTGGATACCAAGCTCTGCCGCCGGCACGAAAGCCTTCATGCCGGCCACGCCGATGCGCAGATCTGCAGCAAGCGCCAGTTCCACCCCACCGCCATAGACCCCGCCATTCAGCGCCGCGATGACCGGCAGGCGCGCTGCGGCTACTCGAGCACAAAGCGGCGTTAGTGGATTGTCGATCCAATCCTCCTCCGCCACATCGCCCAGGGCCGCACCGGCGCAAAAGCTGCGTCCGCGCCCGGTCAGAAGCAGAACGCGAAGGGCAGGTTCGGCCTCCAACGCGTCGAAAGCTGAGATCAGATCGGCGATAGCGTCGCGCGAGAGGGCGTTGTGCCGCTCAGGGTCGTTCAGGGTGATCCAGCCGACGGCGCCTTCGATGCGGGTCTCGATCAAAGATCAAACTCTGCCAGGACAGGCGCATGGTCCGATGGCTTCTCCCAACCGCGGACATGGCGCAGGATACGGCTGCCGCCGGCCGCCCCTGCCAACTCGGGTGTGGCCCAGATATGGTCCAGCCGCCGGCCCTTGTCGGCGGCATCCCAGTCCCGCGCCCGATAAGACCACCAGGAATAGAGCCGGCCGTCGGGGATGTCCTGCCGGGTGATATCAACCCAGTTTCCGGCCTCCTGCACCTCGGCCATATGCTGGACTTCGATGGGCGTGTGCGAGACGACCTTCAGGAGTTGCTTGTGCGACCAGACGTCATCCTCGCGGGGTGCAATGTTCAGATCGCCAACCAGGATGGCACGTTCCGGCCGATCATCGCCGAACCAGTCGCGAAGTTCGGTCAGGAAGTCGAGCTTGTGGCCGAATTTCGCGTTCTCCTCGCGGTCGGGCACATCGCCGCCCGCAGGTACATAGAAATTGTGGATGATGGTACCATCCGCCAACCGCCCGGCGACATGGCGGGCATCACCTTTGCCACACATGTCGCGGAAGCCTGCATCCTCCATCGGGACGCGAGACAGGATCAGGACGCCGTTATACCCTTTCTCGCCCCGCGCGACCATGTGCGTGTAGCCAAGGCTCGCGAACCCCTCTGTCGGGATCTTCTCGACCGGCGATTTGGTCTCTTGCAGGCAGAGCACGTCCGGCGCCTCCTGCCTCAGAAGATCCAGCACGATGCTTTCGCGCAGACGGACGGAGTTGATGTTCCAGGTGGCGACAGTGAGGGACATGACGGGACCGCGTGAGATGGTTGGTGGGCCAGTATGGCCACCCTGTCCGAGTAAGCTCAAGCGAAAAGGCGGTCAGAGCAGCATGAGAGCCTGCATCAAGAGCAGAACAGCGCCGGCTGCCCCGATCCCCGGACCGAGCGGGATCTTGCGGTCCCCCTGCGGAATGATGATCCGGCCGATGACCGTCAGCACGATCCCGGTCAGAGCCATTATCAGGGCGGCCGTCGCCCCCGCCCAGCCGGACCAGAGGAAAAGGGCCGCCAACAGCTTGGTCGCACCCGCACCGATCCCGGCACCCACGATGATCGCGCCGAAGCCGACAATCAGCGCTCCGGTCCCGAAGAGGACATGAACAAGGGACCCGGCCCCAACGGTGAACAGCGCGAGGTATTCCACTGCCAGGGTCACAACAAGCACATTGTCGATCCGGTCTACAAAGAGGTTGCGGAAAAGGGCGAGGCCAAAGCCGAAACCGGCGTTTACGGTCAGAACCAGCCGGATAAGAGGCTCGTCCCTAAAGCCCAGCGCGTAGAGCCCAGCCGCAGACAGCAGAAAGACCAACACCAAAACCAGTGCAACCCACCTCGAACCACGATCTGCGAACATCATGCCACCTGTTCTGCTACGGGCGGACTATGGGCCGAGGGTGTGGCACGACAAGGGCGGCGCTCAGGGACCTGTGTTTTCCGCGGCTATTCGCCGTCGGGCGTCAATCATGTGGTTGTCGATCTCGACGCCGAGCGGCAGGATCAGCGGTGGATATCCGGGATCGAGCGCCAGTGGGCCGCTCGGGTCGGGGAGCGTCAGTTTCCAGGCGGCAAGGATTGCGGCCTCGCCGAAATCCGGATCTGCGCTGTCGCTGGCCGCCGTCAGCGCCTGCTCTGCCACTTCGGGCGTCTCGAAGGGGATGTCGGCCAGCGTCTCAGAGATCCGAAAGCCTATCAATTGCGCCTCAAGGGGCGCGCCGCCCTGGCTCCATCGGAAGGCACCGTCGAGCCGGGCCCGGAACAATGGCGCCTTGCGGTTGATCGCTTCGCGCGAGATCCGGTAGCGCAGCGCACCATCTGCGGGGTAGAGGAACGGCGAGGTCAGATCGGCGCCGGGTGGTGTGGCCCGGATGACATCTGAAAAGAGCAACGGCGCCGGGCTTTTCAGATAGACAATCACTCCGTCCTCTGCCGGGGCGAGGATCAGGGTCCGCGTGCGGTTGCCCTCGACGACATGGGCCTGCCCCGCGAACGCTGCGAGGCAGGCCAATGCCAGTGTGAGCGGCCCGGGACCTGTCGTCCCGGGCCAGATCCAAGTCACTGCCAAAGCGTGTCCTGCCAGGTCATCTGGGGTAGCTCTTCAACCACTTCGAACATGACTGTGTCCGTGAAGGTGCGCCCATAACGATCGGTGGCGCTGACCAGTATCGTGTGCGCGCCGACGGGAAGATCGGCGGGCAGGTCCAGACGCCAGAGGTGGCTGGAGCTCTTGCTGAGCATCCAGGATTGCAACGGGCCGGCGACACCCTTCCACTCCGTCCCCTTCCACGTCTGGAAGCCGGCCGTGTCATCTCCACCGCTGGCCGAGCGAAAGGTCATCCGGCCTTGGGTTGCCTGCTTGGACAGGGCCAGCGGATCGGCGAACTCAGGCCCGATCAGTTTCGCTTCACCCTCGCCAGCCTGGGTGCGCGTGGCCTCAAGCGCTGCGCCGCCGTTGATGGAGACGGTGACCGTGCTTTCCTTCGAGCCGTTCCAGACATTGACAGCAACATGCGTGCCGCCTTCAAGATCCGCGCGGCTGAGCATGTTCATGTCGCCGAGGTCGTTAATGGTGACCGGCGGTAGAACATCTGAAGGGCCATAGAGATCGGCATAGGCCAGGATGTCCTCGGCCCAGTCCCGGAAACGGGGCGTGTTGAACGAGGCATGAAGCTGTTCGTCCGCGTCATAACCGAACGCATAATAGGTATCGACATAGTCCGAGCCATCGAATGTCAGCTCGTAATAGCCGCGCGGAGAACCCAGCCGCTGAGTTGAGCGCGGAACCCCCTGATCGTTCAGATCCCCCGACCACCAGGAGCCGGAGATCGCACCCGTCACAATCTGATGGAACTGCGCAGGACCCGTGTTCGTATTCTCAGCCCAGCCCTCGAAATGCTCGCCCGGCAGGATCTGCTCGGTCGTATGCGTGTGGCCTGCCAGACCCAGTGCCGGACGGTCACCGAGGATCGCATAAAGCTGGTCCAGATTGTCCGTTTGGTGCTTTGATGCCGTGTTGTCCGTGAAGGTCACAAAGGGGATATGGGCCGACAGGACGATCAACTTGTCCTCCGGAACATTGGCCAGATCGTTCTCCAACCACTCGAGCTGTCGTTCGTGAATGACACCGTTATAGGTCGGGTTCTCGCCCGGATCGCAGAACGGGTGATCGTCGACGCCGTTGCAGGGATAGCGGACATTGTCGAGCACGACGAAGTGCACGTTTCCGATGTCGAAGGAGTAGTATTCCGGACCCCATTCACGGCGGAACGTGTCGAAACTGTCCTTGTCTTCGGTCGCATCGAAATCGAGGTCGTGATTACCGCCGACCCAGTACTGGGGAACACCGGCCACGGCCCCGATGCGTTTCAGTCGCGGATAGAGGGACAGGTCATCGCCTGCCACATCACCCGCATAGATCATGCATTCGGTCGCTGAATTGTCGCGCTCTGCCAACATCTTGCCGAGCGTGTCGCGCACATAGCTCAGTTCCTGGTTCGAGTAGGCCTGCACATCCCCGAAGACAAGGCAATCGAACGCGTCTCCTGAACCATCGGCGATCAGCGGGAAATTGATCTCGGCCGGCAGCGGGCCGGTTGGCTCGATCCCACCGAAACGGAGATCGGGTGAGCCGGCAAGTTTGTGAACATAGGCAAATTGCGGAACCATGTCCTCATCGACCGGGACAGCATGACCCGCGGGCTTAGTGACGAAAAGGTTCATGTCGTCATAAGCTGGGATCGCATAGGTGCCATCTGCCCCGGTCAGCACGACCTCCCGCCCGTTCGAGACCATGACACCGGCAATACCGGCCTCGTCCGCGTCAAGGATAGAGTTGCGGTTCACGTCAAGAAAGACCGTTCCGCGCGCTGTATCGGCACCTTCAGCGCCCACGGCCTGAACCGTTCCGATATAGGCTGCGTCCTTGGCCGCAGCAGGCACGGCCACGGCAGTTGCGAGCAGAAGTCCAAGCAGTTTGTGCATCGTTGGAAAGCCCCCCGGCAAAGAATGATGACAGCAGTGTTTCGGCATTCTGTGACGCTCTCTTGCGGCAGACATTAAGTTTTGCTTACGGATTTGCGACAGATCGGCGCTCCTTCGCCGGATGAGGGCTGTTCGGCGCACAGTTCTGGACAAGTGCATATGTCCCGCCGATCTTACAGAAGTCGCTGCGACGCTTGCACTTCACATGCAGCGACAGGGTTACAGAGCGTCTTGCGTTTAGGGGCTGGGATTTTGGACTATCTTGAGGAATCGAAGGTTGCCGGCTTTCTGACGGCGGCCGAGCGGGAAGAGCTGGCAAAGCTCTCCATGGATTCTCGCATTACAGGACATGCTGTTTTCAATGGCGACGGCGAAGAGCTTGCCGGCGAAGGTTTGTTCGAAGAAACGGTGCCCGTCTTTGCCAACCTGTTCGACATCGCGGACAAGATCGGCGAGGAGCTTGGCGAAGAGAGCCATTGCCGTGTGATCGTCGCAGACAGCCAGACGGACGAGCTATCCGGGATCGCTCTGATGGCTGTGAATGCCATCTTCAGGCGACGCAAGCACCGGGCGACCGAGGAGGGTTTGCGCAGTGTCCGTTGAAGCCACACTCGAAAGACTCTGCGACCACAACACCGCCATTCGCGGCGCACTGACATGGAACGGGATCGCCTGCCACAAGTACCTGACCGGCCCTTACAGTGCAATCGACGCGGAGTCGCTCGGCGACCATGGTCGCACACTGATCGAAGCGGTTGGCGCGTTCGAGGATCTGGACGCGCCGTTCAAAACTGTCTTTCTGGAGTTTGAGAACCACAGCATCTTCGTCCGCCAGATTGACGACCACATCCTCTTGTTGCTGACCGATCCGATGCGTCGGTCCGGCTTCAAGAAGGTCCAGGTGGGGGTCAACCTGTTTATCAAGCCACTCTGCCGTGCGCTGGCATCACCGGTTGAAGGGTGGCCACGTCCGGCGCGGCTCCGGGCGGCGGGCGATGACAATCACGAGACAACGGGTCTCGTCACCACCCTGCACGCAGACCGCGAAAGAGCCCTTTACGAGCATCCTGAACCGGAAGCAGAGGACAAACCCCGGCGCACCAAACGCCTGTTGGGCATAGCATTCTAGCGCCCCCTGCTTCTCCTGGCCCGAACCCTGTCCCCCCAAACGGTTCGGGCCAAAGAACACGCATCCCACGGCTGAACCACGATACAGCCCAAAAGTGCCCGGACAGCATGTTCGGGCACTTTTAGTATGGAGAAGCCACACCAACCCCTAGCGACGTACATCGGCGCAAAGGTAGTTCCTCCGCACTTGCCGGCTGGCCATATCGCGACTTTGGCCTTCTGAGATTATACAGTCGACGTAGTAGGCGAAGTGGCTGCCATTGGTGCCGAAGTCAGACACTCCTGATGAATCACAACATTGATGAATCACACCATTTCGTGGACAGCGAAGCTAACGTGGGCAGGAAGGTCAGCGGGAGCGGTTATCAGACCTGATCGTGACAGAGATCACTCGCAGTGTAGCAATATTGCGGAGCCAGCCCGAAGGGCCAAACAACAGTCGCCAGTAGACGCCCCTTCTCTGCGGAAGATTCACGGAACGTCGGAAAAAAGAACCCGGGCAAAAGCCCGGGCCAAGGTTCAACAGGGAGGTGCGCCATTACCCCGGCGCCCAGGGAACTCTTTGGTCTAAAGCGACAGACGGTAGCCGCCGCTTTCGGTGACCAGGATCCGCGCGTTGGAGGGATCGGGCTCGATCTTTTGGCGCAGACGGTAGATATGTGTCTCCAGCGTGTGGGTGGTCACACCGGCATTATAGCCCCAAACCTCGTGCAAAAGTGTGTCGCGGGGAACCACTCCGGCCTCGGCCCGGTAGAGGAATTTCAGAATGTTCGTCTCTTTCTCGGTCAGGCGGATCTTTTTCTCGGCCTCGTCGATCAGCATCTTGGCAGCGGGCTTGAACGTGTAGGGACCGATGTTGAAGACGGCATCCTCGGATTGCTCATGCTGACGCAGCTGAGCACGGATCCGGGCGAGAAGAACCGGGAATTTGAAGGGCTTGGCGACATAGTCGTTGGCGCCGGCATCGAGGCCCAGGATGGTATCGGCATCTGTGTTATGGCCGGTCAGCATCAGGATCGGACATTTCACGCCGCCCTTCCGCATCAGGCGGCACAGTTCGCGCCCGTCCATGTCCGGAAGGCCCACATCAAGAATGATCAGATCGTGGTGGCCTTCTTTGGCCTTTTCCAGCCCTGACGCACCGTCCTCGGCTTCGAACACGTCGAACTCCTCGGTCAGAACCAGCTGATCTGCCAGGGCCTCACGCAGATCCTCGTCGTCGTCCACCATCAGAATTTTTTTCAGATTGCTCATTGTGCGGCCTTCCGTTGTCCTGCGCCTAAAATGTGGGAGAGAGGCGGGGCGGACAAGCGATGCGAGGGACCTCTCACAGCGAAGTGTGTCGCGCCCCGGCTTTGTTTCAATTTCATGTGTGGGGGCGTATATGACTGAAACGCATTGAAAGATCGGATCACGGGAGCGTCAACGGTTGAGCCTATTTCTTACAGAAGCGGAACGTTTGGCACGGGCCAGAACCGATCTGCGGATGGGCGCTCCGGTGATTCTGGCGAAGGAAGGCGGCGCGGCGCTTGTACTTGCGGTCGAAGTCCTGAGACAGGACCGGCTGTCCGCTATGCTGCAGATGGGTCGGCCGGATCTGGCAATCACGCAGCGTCGTGCAGGAACGTTACGCGCGCGCGCCTACGACGGCGACCTGGCGCGGATCGCCCTGCCAGCAGCCGTGACGCTCGACTGGCTGCGGGCGGTTGCTGACCCCTCAACCGATCTGAGCCATCCCATGAAGGGGCCGTTCACAACGCGACGCGACGGCGATCCAACCCTGCATCGCGCAGCAATCGACCTCTGTAAGCGTGCGCACCTCCTGCCTGCAGCCCTTGTGTTGCCTTTGGCCGAAGATCTGCCGGGGCTGACGCGTCTGCCTGCGGCCCTTCTGGCATCCCGTACGCCGCACCTGCAGGAAGTGGCCGCCGCCCGCGTGCCGCTGGCTGTGGCTTCGGCCGGTCGGGTTCGGGTCTTCCGCCCCGAGGATGGCGGGGAAGAGCACTACATGGTCGAGATCGGCGCACCGTCGCGCGAGGGACCGGTACTGACGCGGCTCCATTCGGCCTGCTTTACGGGCGATGTCATCGGCTCGGTCAAGTGCGATTGCGGACCGCAGCTGCACGCGGCGCTCGACCAGATTGCGGCCGAGGGCTCCGGGATCTTGCTCTATCTCAACCAAGAGGGGCGAGGGATTGGCCTGGCCAACAAGATGCGGGCCTATGCGCTCCAGGACCAAGGCTTCGACACGGTCGAGGCAAATCACCGCTTGGGCTTCGAGGATGACGAGCGGGATTTCCGCATCGGGGCCGAGATGCTTAAGGCGGTCGGCGTGACAGAGGTGCGGCTGATGACCAATAACCCGCTGAAGCTGGAGCGGATGGCGGCCCAAGGCGTCGCCGTGGCCGAGCGCGTGCCACTTCGTGTTGGAGAGCGCCCGGAGAATGCCGCTTATCTCGCCACCAAGACCGCGAAATCAGGCCATTTGCTGTGAAACCCCATGACCTGGTCGTGACGCGCTGGGGCGCACGGTTTCTCGGCCGGACACTGCCATGTGCCATCGGCAAAGGCGGTTTTGTACTCGACAAATGCGAGGGGGACGGGGGCACGCCGATAGGCGTTCACAAGGTTGTTGGCCTGATGTACCGCCCTGACCGCATTGCCCGATCAGCGCTACCCGATTGGGCCCGTCCCATCGGTCCTTTCGACCGCTGGTCCGACGATCCGCGCGACCCGGAGTACAATCACTATCTGCCGGGGGTGGGCGAGCATCCCTTCTCGTCCGAACGCATGGCGCGGCCAGATCCACTCTACGATCTGGTCTTGATCCTGGACCACAACTGGCCCTTTGCCGTCAAGCAGGCAGGATCCGCGATCTTCATTCATTGCTGGCGCAAACCACGCCATCCGACCGAAGGGTGTGTCGCCTTCCGGTTCGAAGACCTGCTTTGGATCGCCGGGCGTTTCCGGCACGAAAGCCGCGTGATCATGCGACCGGATGGCGTGGGCGCGGCAAGTTTTAACATTTAGATGCTCGGTCTTTAGCGACCCCTTAACCTGTACCGGG
>JAAUYD010085316.1_pt1 | contig 10941 bp, 10 predicted proteins | sample 7278101 | NCBI WGS metagenome assembly JAAUYD01 (sample SAMN14350128, study PRJNA611818) | marine sediment metagenome | isolation source: surface marine sediment (0.6m) | place: French Polynesia: Moorea | collected 2018-08
AACCCAATCGTTTCATTTGGAGGAACTAGCCGGTGAGCGAAAAGATCGTGCACACCTCGGACGGCACGTTTGATGCCGATGTATTACAGAACAGCAAGGCAGTACTGCTCGACTTCTGGGCAGAATGGTGCGGCCCCTGCAAGATGATTGCGCCGCTCCTCGACGAGGTTGCTGACAAATATGAAGACAAGCTTAATGTCGTTAAGCTGAACGTCGACGAGAACCCGAATACCGCGCAGAAATTTGGTATTCGCAGCATCCCGACGTTGATCCTGTTCAAAGACGGCGCCGTCCAGGCGCAAATGATGGGCGCGATGCCGAAGTCGCAGCTCGAAGAATTTCTGGATACTAATCTGTGAGAGGGTACTTGGGTACTTCAACGAAAAATCGTCCGAACAAATCGGGCAACAAGGGCAAGGGGAATCCGAATCGTCGCCGCCGGCGTCGTTCACCACAGAACGAATACCCGGATGATGACGGCAATCTCGAGGTAATCCCGCCGGAACAACTCGAAGCCAGCAAGAACATGATGAACCTGACGGAGCTCAAGACCCGTCCGGCTGCGAAGCTCGTTGAGCTCGGCGAGTCGCTCGGCATCGAGAGCATGGCGCGCTCGCGCAAGCAGGACATGATCTTTGCCATCCTGAAGGCGCACGCGGCTCAGGGTGAAGACATCTATGGCGAGGGCGTCCTCGAGATTCTGCAGGACGGCTTCGGTTTCCTGCGTTCTGCTGACGGTTCCTACCTTGCCGGCCCTGATGATATTTACGTCAGTCCCAGCCAGATCCGCCGTTTCGCATTGCGCACGGGCGATACGGTCTCCGGCCTGATTCGTCCGCCGAAAGACGGCGAACGCTATTTCGCGCTTCTCAAGGTTGGACAGATCAACCACGACGCACCTGAGAATGCGCGTACCAAGGTTCTATTCGAAAACCTGACACCGCTGTTCCCGAAGGAACGCCTGAAACTCGAACAGGGTAACGGCAGTACTGAAGACCTGACCGCGCGCATCATCGACATGGTGGCGCCGATCGGTAAGGGCCAACGTGGGCTGATTGTCTCGCCACCGAAGGCTGGTAAGACGATGCTGTTGCAGAACATTGCCTCGGCGATCGTTGCCAACAGCCCCGAAGTCGACCTCATGGTGCTGCTCATTGACGAGCGACCGGAGGAAGTGACCGAGATGGAGCGCACGGTTCGCGGCGAAGTCGTTTCCTCGACCTTCGACGAGCCGGCAAGCCGTCACGTACAGGTCGCAGACATGGTGATCGAGAAGGCCAAGCGCCTCGTCGAGCACAAACGCGATGTCGTGATTCTGCTCGACTCGATCACGCGTCTCGCGCGCGCTTACAACACCGTCGTACCGAGCTCCGGCAAAGTTCTGACGGGTGGTGTCGACGCGAACGCGCTGCACCGTCCGAAGCGCTTTTTCGGTGCTGCACGTAACATCGAAGAGGGCGGCAGCCTGACGATTCTCGCTACGGCATTGATCGATACCGGTTCCAAGATGGACGAGGTGATCTACGAGGAATTCAAGGGCACCGGCAACATGGAGATCCACCTGGATCGCCGTATTGCCGAGAAGCGCGTGTTCCCGGCGATCAATATCAACCGCTCCGGTACGCGTAAGGAAGAGCTGCTCACGGACGAAGCTGAGCTCCAGAAGATGTGGGTACTCCGCAAAGTGCTCCATCCCATGGACGAACTCGCCGCGATCGAGTTCCTGCTCAACAAGCTGCAGGACACGAAGACGAACTCGCAGTTCTTCGAGGCGATGAAGCGCTGATTCTCAAGGGTCGCCGCGTAACCAGCGGCGTGCCTCATTCTCATCCGTGAACAATCGGCCATTGACCATGCCGCGATTAAGCAGCACGGTCTCGGCGAGGCGTGTCATTTCGACAGCATCCGGGTTCAGCTGAACCCAGGCAATGCGGTGGTCGATCGTGACACCGGCTTGCAGGAAGATCGCCTGGTGATAGATCGCATCGGCGACTTTCTGCGGCTTGTCGATATTCGAAATGCCGAGGATATACAAGCACTCGTGCCTGGCGCAGGCGGCGACGATGTCTGACCACATCTGTGCCGTCGACTCGCGATCCGGAATCCCCGTGACGCGAACTTCGATAACGCTGCCTTCGAAATCGATGCGGTATTCGAGCGCCATACCTTGAGTCTAGCTGGCGCCATTGCAATGTCTACGTCAGGGGTCTGCTGCGAGCCAGTCTCGCGCATCGGCCTCGTTTGAGAACACTTTGCCTTCACCCTGAAAGCGTTTGCGTGTCAGTTCGATGATCAACTCGATCATCACCGTGGCCGCGCGATTGGTCTGGACCCAAGCTGTTCGTAAGTCAAGTGGCAGACGAGCGTCATCGAAAATGGTGGAGTAGTCCATCGCATCCTTGAGTTCGACCGCACGTTCGGTCTTTGATACGCGCAGGACATGCTACGAATGTCTGTGTCCTGTGCGGTCAGGAAGCGGATATCGGGTACGAAGTGCAGGCCTGGTTCAGTCGAAAAAGTTTACCTCACCGGTCTCGAGCGCATACGTGGCGCCTGTTACGGTCAGACTACGGCTCTCGACAAGTTTGCCGAGAATCGGTGAGCCTTCCTTGAGCCGGGCGATCGACCGTTCGACATTGGCCACCACAGCATCGTCCAGGCTGGCATCGCCCAGTCCCTCGATCGCCGGACGAATCTCGTCGATGATCGCCTCGAGATTTGCCGTTGGCGCGGGAACGTCCCCGGCGAGGCTCTCGAGCGCTGCGGCCACAGCGCCGCAACCGCTGTGTCCGAGGACGACGACCAGCTCGGCACCAAGCTGCGTCACGGCATATTCGATACTGCCAATCTGAGTCGGTGTCGCAATGTTGCCTGCAACGCGAATGATGAAGAGATCGCCAGGCCCCTCGTCGAAAACCAGCTGCACGGGCACGCGTGAATCGGCACATGCGAGGATAATGGCAAATGGCGTTTGACCGCCCACCAGTTCGGCACGGCTTGCCGGATCTATAGTCGCTGAATGCGTCGTGGCACCGGAGACAAAACGGCGATTGCCTTCGCGCAGGCGTTCGAGAGCTTCAGCGGCATCAATCATGAGTGCAGGTTACCACCGCCGGAGGAATACGGAAGAGCCCGCCGGGAAGTGCGACTCTTCTTTCGCGAGTTCAACGTAGCCGTCTGTGCCCGCCAGGGCCGTGAAGTCCCCGGAAGTATTGGTCGTTACCGGCATCGCGAGTACCTGACCCGCCGCATTGGAAACGAGTTTGACGGGCTGAAAGCACGTCAGATCCGGCTCGAACCTGACGTCGCTTGCCAGGGAAGCAAACTCGGGCGGCGACTCTGCGACACCGGATGCATTCTCTAGCGCCGGGATCACGTACTGACGACAACAAACGAGAGCCGACACTGGATTGCCGGGCAGTGCGAATACTGCTTGCCCGCGTGGCCCTGTGCCGAACCACATCGGTTTACCGGGACGCTGGCTGATGCGATGAAACGTAACTTCGACACCAAGATCCGCGAGCACTTCGGGCACGTAGTCCGCCTTGCCCATCGAGACGCCGCCACTGAGAATCAGCGCATCGGCCTCACCGAGGTGAACGCCGATGCGCTCGCGCAGCGCCTCGGGATCGTCGGCAATGTGTTCGTGCTCGCAATCAGTATGGCCGTGGCGCGCGAGCAGGGCGACAAGCGCCGGCCCGTTCGACATGCGAATCTGGTGCGGTGCGATGTCTTCGCCCGCCGCGACCAGCTCGTTGCCAGTCGAGATCACGCGCGTCACGGCTGGACGAGTCACGTCGACGCTGGCAAGACCAGCGGACGCGATAACAGCAATATCTGCGGGCGCGATGCGCCGTCCGGCGTGCAGCAACGCGGTGCCGGCCGAGTGATCGGAAGCGCGCGCGTGGATGAACTGCCGATGCGCCGGTTCGTAGCCGTCCTCAAGCGTCGCAACGCCTTCGGCCACGGAGATGCGCTCGACCGGAATGATGCAGTCAGCGTTCTCGGGCAGAGATGCGCCGGTCATGATCTCGATTGCCGCATCGGGATCGAGTGACAGGGCAGGGTCTCCCGCGGCCTGCGTCGCCTGCACCACAAATGACCTTGCGCCACCGACGCACGTGTCGTGCGCAATTGCGATGCCGTCCATCATGACGCGGTCGAAAGGTGGCTGGTCGCGCTCCGCAGTGACCACCTGCCGCAGAACGCGGCCGGCTGATGCCTGCAGGCTTACCGATTCCGCCGGCAACTCCGGCATGGCCGCGAGAATTGCCTCGAGCGCCTGTGTCGTCGTCAGCACGAGTCAGGACTGCTCACGTGCAATTGCGCGGTGCCCGATGTCCCGTCGGAAATAAGCGTCTTCCCAGTCGATCTTGCCGACGGCCGCGTAAGCGTCCGCCGCCGCTGCTGCAACTGAGTTGCCAAGGCCGACGACGCAAAGAACGCGTCCGCCACTGGTCGTTACAGACTCGCCATCGAGCGAGGTACCGGCATGAAACACTTTGCGGGATTCGCTGTCGGCGTCGTCCAGACCCGCGATCACTTTCCCTTTCGCGTAGCTGGCAGGGTAGCCACCAGCCGCCATCACGACACCCAGGGCTGCTCGTGAGTCCCAGGATACCGCGACACTGCCCAGCGAGCCGTCGAGCGTTGCCCGACAAATTCCGACCAGATCGGATGTCAGCCGCGCCATGATCGGCTGCGTTTCGGGGTCGCCCATGCGGCAGTTGAACTCAATGACCTTGGGCGTACCGTCGGCCATGATCATGAGTCCGGCATACAGGAAGCCGAGATACGGGTGGCCGTCCGCGCGCATTCCGTCGAGCGTTGGCCGAACGACCTCGTCCATGATGCGCGATTCGATCTCGGGCGTGACAACCGGCGCCGGCGAATAAGCGCCCATACCGCCCGTGTTCGGGCCAACATCGCCCTCGTCGCGCGCCTTGTGATCCTGGGACGTCGCAAGAGGCAGGATCGTCGTGCCGTCGGTTATGACAATGAAACTCGCTTCTTCGCCGTCGAGAAATTCTTCAACAACGATTCTCGCGCCAGCCTCACCAAAACTCCCACCGGCAAGCATGTCCGTAGCCGCCTGCTCGGCTTCCTCGAGTGTCCGGGCAACGATGACGCCTTTGCCGGCTGCGAGACCATCTGCCTTGATGACGATGGGCGCACCCTGTTCACGGATGTAAGCCAACGCGTCGTCGAGGTCACTGAAGTTCTGGTAGGCCGCCGTCGGTATCCCATGGCGAGCGAGAAAGTCTTTCGTGAATGCCTTCGAGCCTTCGAGCTGCGCTGCGGCGGCGGTTGGGCCGAAACACGGCAGGCCCAGTTCGGCAAAGCGATCAACAACGCCGTCCACCAATGGCGCTTCGGGTCCAACGATTGTCAGCGCAACTTGCTCGTCCTGTGCCAGTCTCGCCAGCGCCTCGATGTCATCGGATGAGACCGAAACGTTGCGCACGCCCGGCTCGCGCGCGGTCCCGGCATTGCCGGGCGCCACGAGCACCTCATCGACATCGCCCGACTGCGCGCATTTCCACGCGAGTGCGTGTTCCCTGCCACCGGAACCTATGATCAGGACTTTCATCAGTGCCGGAAGTGTCGCATGCCGGTGAAGACCATCGCCAGACCGTGCTCGTTGGCCGCTTCGACGACCTCTTCATCACGCATTGAACCGCCGGGCTGGATGATCGCCGAGATACCGGTTTCGGCAGCCGCGTCGATACCGTCGCGGAATGGGAAAAACGCGTCGGAAGCCATGACCGAGCCCCGGACCTCGAGGCCTTCGTCGGCGGCCTTGATGGCGGCGATCTTGGTCGAATACACGCGGCTCATCTGTCCGGCGCCAACGCCGATCGTCATGTTGTCTTTGCAGAAGATGATCGCATTGGACTTGACGTACTTGACGACCGTCCAGGCGAACAGCATGTCCTGGATCTGTTCCGGCGTCGGAGCTTTTGCGGAGACGACTTTGAGATCGGCTTCGGTGATAACGCCGTAATCAGAGCTCTGCACGAGCAGGCCGCCCGAGACCTTTTTGAAGTCGAAACCGGTTGCCGGCGAGCCGCTGCTGGCGGACCAGTCACCGACCTCGAGTACGCGGACGTTCTTCTTGGCGGCACAAGCTTCGAGCGCGGCTGGTTTAACCGACGGCGCGATGATGACCTCGACAAACTGCTTCTCGATGATCGCGGCAGCGGTATCCGCGTCGAGCGGTCGGTTGAATGCGATGATGCCGCCGAATGCCGACGTTGGATCGGTGCGGAAGGCCTTCTCGTATGCCTCGAGAAGGCTGGCCGCAACGGCCACGCCGCAGGGATTGGCGTGTTTGACTATGACGCAGGCCGGGTTGTCGAACTGCTTGACGCATTCCAGCGCCGCGTCGCTATCAGCGATATTGTTGTATGAAAGCGCCTTGCCCTGCAGCTGCTTCGCGGTCGCAAGTGAGCCTGGCGTTGCCCGTTGATCGACGTAGAACGCGGCTTCCTGGTGCGGGTTCTCACCGTAGCGCAGTTTTTCGGACAAGCCGCCCGAATAGAGAAAACGCTCGCCGAGTACGTCATCTTCGAGCGAAGCTGACAGATAGCGCGTGATTGCCGTGTCGTAGCTGGCCGTGTGCGCATAGGCCTTCGCCGCGAGTCGGCGGCGGTCCTCGAGGCCGAGTCCTTCACCTTTGAGCTTATCGAGCACTGCGTCGTAGTCATCGGGGCTGACACAGACCGCGACGCCGTCGTGATTCTTGCTTGCTGCACGAATCATCGCCGGGCCGCCAATGTCGATGTTCTCGATGGCATCGTCGATCGTGGCGTCCTCGCGCGCGATCGTTTGCTCGAACGGGTACAGATTGACGACCAGCAGGTCGATCGGTTCAATGCCGTGCTCTTCCATGACCGGCTCGTCTGTGCCGCGACGGCCCAGCAGCCCACCGTGAATAACGGGGTGCAGCGTCTTCACGCGCCCGTCCATGATCTCGGGAAAACCGGTTTTTTCGGAGACTTCGATGACGTCGAGGCCGGCTTCGCGAAGTTGACGACAAGTGCCGCCGGTTGACAGGACTTCGATACCAAGATCGGCGAGGCCCTGCACAAAAGGAATGAGTCCACGCTTGTCAGAGACACTGACCAGCGCGCGTCGTACGTTGAACATTGGGGTTCCTGGAGGACTGGTTACTGGAGAAGCGAATACGTCTTGAGTTTCTTGCGCAAGGTACCGCGATTGATGCCGAGTATGCCGGCAGCCTGGCTCTGGTTTCCTTGCGTGAAATCCATGACGGCCTTGAACAGCGGCCGTTCAACCTCGCCGATTACGAGGTCGTACAAATCACCCGGGCGATCGCCGTTGAGAGCGTCGAAATACGTCTCAAGTGCGTCTTCAGTGTGTTTGCAGAGTGGCTTCCGGTTGGTTTTCAGTTCGCGATTCTTGTTCTTTTGGTATGCCACGTTGTTCGATCCCTAAGAAGTACTGCTCCGTCAAACGTATCTGCTCACGAGCACTGTCAACACGCACCACCTGTTGCCGAAAGCGTTCGGCATCTTCCAGGTTTTCGCAGTACCAGGTCAGATGTTTTCGGGCCACCCGGACGCCGGTTGATTCCCCATAGAACCGGTGCAGATCATCCAAGTGGCCGAGCATAATATCACGCAATTCGTTTTTATCCAGTTGTGGTTTTTGCGCATCGGGATCGACGATTTGCAGCAGCTCATTGAATATCCACGGACGCCCCTGAGCGCCCCGGCCGATCATCAAGCCGTCTGCATTAGTTAGGCGCAAAACCTCAAGCGACTTCTCGATTGTCGTGATATCTCCATTAGCAATGACGGGTATGGAAACATTTTCCTTAACGCGCGCGATGGTCTCGTACTCGGCGTCACCCTTGTACCGATCCGCGCGAGTGCGACCGTGAATCGCAAGCGACTGAATGCCGGCATCCTCGGCAATTTTTCCGATGCGGACAGCATTGCGATGCTCGCTGTCCCAACCGGTGCGGTATTTCAACGTGACCGGCACGTCAACAGATACGACAACCGTCTCAAGAATTTCGGCAACGAGTTTCTCGTCGCGCAGTAGCGCGGAGCCGGCGGCTTTCTTGAGCACTTTTTTCGCCGGACACCCCATATTGATGTCGATTATCTGCGCGCCGCGCTCAACGCAGGCCTGCGCGGCGATCGCGAGCTGCGCAGGGTCGGATCCCGCGATTTGCACAGCGACCGGTTCGGCGTCGAGGTCCAGGTCAAGCCGATGGCGCGACTTCGGTGTCTGCCACAGGCTCGTGTCGGCTGTCGTCATCTCCGACGTGGTCATGCCGGCGCCGTAACGACGGCACAGCCGGCGAAACGGCGCGTCGGTCACACCCGCCATCGGCGCGAGCACGAACGGGCTGGGCAATGTGTAGGGTCCGATTGAAAGAGGCTTGTGACTCACACCAAGAGAGTCTATTTGAACGCGGCATCCTTGCAACGCAAATCGCCGCCAATCGTTCGGTAGCATGGCCGCAGCCTGAACCCGGTGGCTTCGGGTGGCGGTGAGTGCACCGTCACGCTGGCCTCGAAAGTGACGCCCGGGCCTACCAGCTCGCGGGGGTCCATGTCCGCCGGAAGGTAATCGGCGGGATCAAGCGTAATGCTGCCTACCGGCTCCTCGAAACGGTCGCTGAGCGCTACGACGATGATTGGGTAGGGCAGCGATTCATCCGAGCTATTGCCAAGCCTCGAGTAAATGAGGACATTCTCGGATGCCGTCTCGACACCGTCTTCCTCGTCGCGCTCGACGACATGGCGTGTGGTTTCAAAGCGCCAGCCTCGAACATCCCACTCAGGCGCGAGCGGCTGGCCGATCGCCCGATACAGTGGCCCGGCGATGTTGTTGAAGGCCGGAGTCTTCGCGAGAACATCGCGTTGCTGGTGCACAGCCTGCAGTGCGAGCGCCAATACCAGCACTACGGCACCCACGATCATAATCCAGCGCCGTCCGCCTGCAGCAGCCCGCTGTTCTGCCTCGCGTTCAGCAGCGGCGGCGCCAACAAGCGCGGCGGCAGCCGCCTTGTCTTCATCTTCCAGTTCCGATTGTCGTTCGAGACCGGAATGAATTTCTTCGCCCTCCATGATGATCGTCTCAAATCCGGCGCTCGTATCCTTGAGGGCCTTCTCCGCCTCTTCGTCGACAGTCTCGGTGTCCTCGCTCGCATCCTCATCGGCCTTTTCGGCAAGCACCGCTTCTTCGGCTTTGCTGTCGGGGATGATGATCGTCGATGCGAAGCCTTCCTCGTCCTCGATCGCGATGGCCATGAGGTCGGCATCGATCTGCATGTTGATCGTTTGCTCTTCCTCGGACAGCGGCGGAACCTCGGGCTCGTCGTCAACGGGCTCTTCCTCCGCCTCGTCTTCGAGCTGTAACTCCGCCTGGTCTTGCGGCTCTTCCTCCGCGTCTTCTACCTGTTCTTCCTCAGGCTCGACGTCGTCTTCTTCCTCAATGGCCTCTACGGGCTCGTCGTCCTCGTCAACCACCTCGTCGATCAGATCGAGTTGCTCGGCCTCGTCGTCGGGAACGCTCTCACCGCTGTCCTCGATCTCGCTGTCGTCGATGAGATCTTCTTCCCTAACCTGCGCTTCAAGGTTTACCTCGTCGACAAGGTCTTCGTCGAGCAGATCGTCGATCTCGCGATCCTCATCGTCGTCCGTGCTGAGCAGCTCATCGATGCTCAGATCATCCTCAACAGCAGGCTCTTCATCAGTCGTGTCGTGAATCCCGCTAAGATCGATGCCCATTGCCTCGGCCTGCAGGGCGAACTGCGTATCCATATCAAGCAGCGCGTCGACTTCTGCATCTTGGCCGGCGCTGTCTTCGCTTTCGTTCTCGTCCTCAATCTCGGCTTCGGCTTCAAGCGCGTCGAGTTCATTGGCGATCGTTGGCTCGTCGCCGATCTCTGGCTCATCGAGCTGAAGTTCGTCATCGGCCGCTTCGGCAACCGACTCGGGCTCTTCGGAATCTTCAGGCTCTTCTGGCTCTTCGGCTGCCGCCTCGGGCTCGGGATCTTCAGCCGCTTCCACGGCCAGTTCCTCGTCCAGCGCGGCGAGCTCCTCGTCAAGCGGCAGTGCCGGAGCAGCGCCCAGGTCGTCGAACTCGTCGAGGATATCGGTCCACTCGTCGGGTTCACTCAGCTCAACGTCCGGCTGCGGCGCCGCAGCCATTTCCTCAACGGCTACGTCCTCTTCAACTGAGGGTTCCTCGGACGGCGGACTTTCATCGGGCAGCTCGATACCGAAATCGAAGTCGTCAGGCAGCGGTGTATTGTCATCAAAACGCAGCTCTTCGACGGGAGTCTGAGCCGGGGCATTGGCCTCTTCGTGGAAGATCTCAGGCGAGTCGATTTGCGCCGGCGTTTCCGTGAGGAACTGGTCAACCGGCGTCGGAGACTCTTCGAGAACCTCATCGACGGGCGAGTCGCCCAGCTCATCCTCATCGAGCACGCGCCATTCGACGCCGGTGTCCTCGATACGAATATCCGAGCCCGCGAGTTCGTCGAGCGTCTTGAGCAATGCCGCGCTTTGTTCAGCGGAGATGGATGTAGGCAGGCCGTCGTCTTTCTGCAGCGGTTCGGGGGTGAGTTCGGGGAGGTTCTCCTCGACGTCATTCGCCGCGGGCTGTTCGGGCATGGATTCGGACAGGTATTCGAGCGCGTTGAACGCATGGCCGCAGCCACCACAGCGGACCTTGCCGGCGGCCTGTTTCAATACGATCGCGGTCACGCGAAAAGCGGTACTGCATTTAGGGCACTGTGTGTACATCGAGTGCGCTTACCTTTTCCTGCCGGTCAATCTCGACCACGTTTGGCCGTCCTGCTCCCTGAAGACCGGTTCCTCGAAGTCGATCCAGGGCTCGTAAGTCATTAATACTTCGTCGGCTTGTTCACATAATACGCCCGACAGTGCAAGCATACCG
>JAAUYD010005696.1_pt1 | contig 10940 bp, 9 predicted proteins | sample 7278101 | NCBI WGS metagenome assembly JAAUYD01 (sample SAMN14350128, study PRJNA611818) | marine sediment metagenome | isolation source: surface marine sediment (0.6m) | place: French Polynesia: Moorea | collected 2018-08
CGTCGATAAACGGCTCGTTGCAGAAATTGCGCAGCCCTTCGCCAAGGATTGTCTTCACGTCATCGTGCAGAAGGCCGGCGTCGAGCAGCTCGCGAATGACATAGCCGAGGCCCCCGGCGGCGTGGAAATGATTGACGTCGGCAATGCCGTTCGGATACACGCGCGCCAGCAGCGGCACTGCGTCGGAGAGTTCGGCGAAATCGTCCCAGTCAATGGTGATGCCGGCCGCCTTGGCAATCGCAATCAGGTGAATGGTGTGGTTGGTGGAGCCGCCTGTCGCAAGCAGGCCGACTATTGCATTGACGATCGCTTTCTCGTCCACAATTTCACCTACCGGGATGTAGCTCTTGCCAATGTGCGTGTTCTGCAATACTCGCTTCACTGCTTCGTCGGTCAGCAAGCTGCGCATTTCGGTACCCGGATTCACGAATGACCCGTTCGGCAACTGCAGACCCATCAGCTCCATGAGCATCTGGTTGCTGTTGGCCGTGCCGTAAAACGTGCATGTACCCGGTGCGTGATACGCCGCCGATTCGGCTTCGAGTAACTCGTCGCGATCGATTCGGCCGGCCGCAAAGTCTTCGCGCACCAGCGCTTTGTCCTTGTTCGACAGGCCCGACACCATCGGCCCTGCCGGGGCGAAGATCGTCGGGAGGTGTCCGAAGGACAGCGCGCCAATCAGCATGCCCGGCACAATCTTGTCGCAGATACCGAGACAAATGACGGCATCGAACACGTCGTGCGATAGTGCAACCGCCGTCGACAGTGCAATTACATCGCGGCTGAACAGAGACAGGTCCATGCCATCCTGCCCCTGTGTAACGCCGTCGCACATTGCCGGGACGCCGCCGGCAACCTGGGCAACCGCACCATTTTTCGCGGCGGCGCGTTTGATCTTCGCAGGATAATTCTCGAACGGCTGATGCGCGCTGAGCATGTCGTTGTAGGCCGTGATGATGCCGACATTCGGCACCTCGCGAGCCGCAATCGCCTGTTTCTCAATGGCTGAGGATGCGGCCATGACGTGTGCGAGATTGCTGCAAGATGTGTCAGAGCGGGCGGGCCCTTCGTGAGAGGCCTTGTGAATGCGGGTGAGGTAAGCGCTACGCTCTTCTCTGCTGCGCTCGATGATCCTCGCGGTAACTCGTTCAATGAAAGGATTCATAATTTTCAAGGTGCCCAGTAGATATGGACCGGTGCACGCTTTTGCCGCAACAAGCGACTCACCGGATATTGATCGTCGCCGCTTTTGGCCTGCTCATAAACGGCTTTCTTGTCGTCGCCAAAGAAGAGCAATACGATTTCATCGCTGCGCGACAACGCTGCGAGCGTCAAACTGACTCGGCCATGCGGACTCGCCAATGTGTGCACGGGCAGGCAAATCGAATGCGATTCGAGATCGAGCCCGGTATCGAGATTCTCCGCGTCGGGGAACAGCGACGCGAAATGTCCGTCCGCCCCCATGCCGAGCAACGAGCAGGCAAAGGGGAACGGCATGAAGCGAACCTCTGCGTCCAGTTCATTGCAGCGATGCTCGAGCGATTTGTCGTCCGCATAGAAGCCGAACAGCTTTGCCTCGGCCGCATGTTCGACAAGCAATGTGTCCCGAATCAGTTTTTCATTGCTGTCTTCGTGATCGGGCGGCACCCAGCGGTCGTCGCTGGCGATGACGGTGACGCCAGACCAGTTGAGTTCGGTCCCGGCAAGCTCCGTGAAGCAACGTGCCGGAGTCGTACCGCCGCTGACGACAAGCGACGTCTTCAGACCCGCGTCGAGCCGGCGCTGTAGTGCATCCGCAATGCGTTCGGCAGCGGCGACCGATGCCACTTCGCGTGTATCAAACAGGAATTCCATCTCTTAAGTCTCCGGCTGCCAGGTGCGGCCGTCGCGGTCGAGCAGAAGCGACGACGCTGACGGACCCCACGAACCTGCCACATAGGATTCGACCTTTTGTTTTGTCGACTCCCAGCCGGCGACGATCGAATCGGCCCACTGCCAGGCAGCTTCGACCTCGTCACGGCGCATGAACAGGGCAGGGTTACCGCGTAGCACCTCCATGAGCAAGCGTTCGTAGGCGTCCGGGTACTGGATGCCAAAAGTTTCTTCAAAGCTCAGGTCGAGCGCAACGGGTCGCAAATCAAAGCCGCCCGGGCCGGGTTCCTTGGCCATCAGCGAGAGCTTGACACCTTCATCGGGCTGCAGGCGCATGATCAGCCGATTCGGCTGCACGTTGAACTTTTGTTCAGGGAAGATCGAATGGGGCACGTCCTGAAACTGCACGACGATTTCCGAGTGCTTGGCGTTCAGGCGCTTTCCCGTGCGCAGGTAGAACGGCACATTCGACCAGCGCCAGTTATCGATCTCGAGTTTAAGCGCCACGAACGTCTCGGTCGTGCTCTTGTTGCCTTCGAGTTCGTCGAGGTAGCCGCCGACGGTTTCACCTTTGATGGCACCGGCTTTGTATTGACCGCGAACCGTCATGTTGCCCACGTTGTCCTGCGTGATCGGATGTAGTGCGTGCAGGACCTTGATCTTCTCATCGCGAACCGCATCGTGATGCAGACTCGACGGCGGTTCCATGGCGACGAGACAGACGAGCTGCAACATGTGGTTCTGCACCATGTCGCGCAGCGCACCGATGCGATCGTAGAACTCGATACGCCCGCCGACACCGAGGTCCTCGGCAACCGTGATCTGCACGTGATCGATCGCGCCGCGCCTCCACAATGGCTCGAATAAGGAGTTTGCGAAGCGCAGCGCCAGCAGGTTTTGCACGGTCTCTTTACCGAGATAGTGATCGATACGATAAACGCGGTTCTCGGCGAAGCATTCCCCAACCTGCTCGTTGATCACACGCGCAGATTCGTAGTCGCGGCCCAGCGGTTTCTCGAGCACGATTCGGCTGTTGTCTGTGACGAGCCCGTTGGCTTTGAGCCCCTGGGCGATCGGGCCGAAAAACCTCGGCGCGGTCGCAAGATAGGCGACACGCACGCGCTCCTCATTGCCGGCAAGAATATCCCGCAGCGCGCCCCAGTTTTCCGGAGCGGTCGCGTCGCTCTGCACGTAATGAATGCGCTCGCGCAACGTCTGCCATTCATCCGCCTGGAAATCGTCTTCGCGCAGGTGGGTGCGGAGCGCCTCCTCGACCTGTGCGAGGTAGGTGTCACGATCCAGGTCGCCGCGACTCGCGGCGATGATGCGACTGTCTTTAGTAATCTGGCCATCGCGCGCACGGTGGTACAGCGCCGGGATGAGCTTGCGCAACGCAAGGTCGCCCGTGCCACCGAAAATCACGAGGTCAAAATCCTCGACAGGTACGAAATTGGCCATCACTCTCTCCTGAGAATGAAATTTTACTACGCGATTTATTACAAAACCCGGTCAAATTGAGGCTCAAACTACAGAATTCCTGTAGTATTACTACATGTTAGGTGAAATTAACCAGGCATTGAGTCGCCTGAGCCGGGCCGAGAAAAAGGTAGCCGATTGGGTGCTCGCGCATCCTCGTCAGGTGACCGAATCGACAGTCGCCGAGGTCGCGAAGGCGTGCGCGACGAGTGAGCCATCAGTCATTCGTTTTTGCCGCCGCATGGGGCTTTCCGGCTTCCGCGAGCTGACGATCCGGTTGACCGAGGCATTGAGCCGTCCGGACAGCCTGGTGCACCGCGACGTTAGCGCCGCGGACTCAACCGCCGATGCAACCGTCAAGGTCGTCGAAGCCGCGATCCAGTCACTGGTCGAACTGCGCGGCCAACTGTCGCGTATGCCGTTTGAAAGCGTCGTCGCGCGCATGGCGACGGCGCGGCAGTTCGTTTTCGCCGGGCTTGGTGCATCCGGGCATGTGGCCAGCGACGTAACTCACAAGTTCTTTCGTCTCGGTACGCCGTGCAACGCCCTGATCGACACGCCAAGTATCCGGCAGTTCGCTGCGATTGCGGGCGACGGGGACGTGTTCATTGTCATTTCCAAGAATGGCAATTCACCGGTCCTGTGCGAGGCAGCGCAGCGGGCACGCGACAATGGCGCCTTTGTTATCGCGGTTACGGACCCGGGTTCGGAACTTGCGGCGTCGGCCAGCAGCGTGTTCGCGTGCGACGCGCAGGAAGACACCAATATCTATACGCCACGCAGTTCACGTCTCGTGCATCTCGCGGTCCTCGACGCAATCCACGTTGCGACGGCGCTGGCGCTGGGCGATTTCGCCGCCGATAATCTCAGGCGCAGCAAGGATGCTCTGCTCGTGGATCCGCAGACCGCAGGGGGAAGACCGGAATGAGTCATGCAGTCTCACAGGAATTATGGTCGTCGCGCAGGGGATTCCTGCTTGCCGCAATCGGCTTCTCGGTCGGACTCGGCAACATCTGGCGGTTTCCTTACGTTGCCGGCGAAAACGGCGGCAGTGCGTTCGTCATCATTTACCTGGTTTGCGCGTTCGCGATCGGCATGCCGTTGCTCGTCAGCGAACTCGCGATCGGCAAGCTTGGCCGCAGTGACCCGACGGGCAGCTATCGTGAGGTTGCGCAGCGGAGCAATCGTTCCGTTCTGTGGGCCGGCGTCGGCTCGCTGGCCATTCTCTGCGTGTTCGCGGTCAACTCTTTCTACACGGTGCTGTCGGGCTGGACGTTCGACTACTTCGTACGCGGTGTCACGGGACAGTTTGTAGGGCTCGATTCCGATACATCGAGCGCTGCCTTCGATGGCCTGATGAACAATCCCTGGCGCCTATTGCTGTGGCATACGATCGTGGTGTTGCTGGTCGTGTTCATTATTCGTCGTGGTGTGCAACAGGGCGTGGAGCGCGCGGCGAATATCCTCATGCCGATGCTGTTCGGCGCGCTCGTCATCATGGTGATCTACAGTTTCTTTGCCGGCGACATGGCGAGCGCTGCAAAATTCCTGATGGAACCCGACTTCTCCAAAGTTACGGCACGCACCGTGATGATTGCCGTCGGCCAGGCGTTCTTCTCGGTTGGCGTGGCAATGGCAACGATGGTCACGTTCGGATCGTATCTTCCCGACCACATTTCAATCCCGAAGTCGTCGGCGATCATCATTCTTGCAGATACGGGCGTTGCATTGCTGGCTGGTCTCGTCATCTTCCCGCTTGTGTTCGCTTTCGGCCTCGCGCCGGGCGAGGGCGCTGGTCTGATCTTCCAGACGCTGCCGATCGCATTCGGCCAAATGCCCGGCGGGATCGTGTTCGGCGGCCTCTTTTTCCTGCTGCTCATCTTCGCGGCACTGTCGTCGTGCATCGGCGGCGCAGAGGCTGCCGTGTCCTGGGTCGATGCCCGTTGGAACGTGCCACGGAGTCGCGGAATTCTGTATTTCGCGATCCCGATCTGGCTGATAGGAATCACTGTGATTCTCTCGCTCGGACAGTGGTCGACCTTCTACCCGCTGGGTTTCATCCCGGCGCTCGCACAGGAGACGATCTTCGGCGTCATGGAGTGGCTCGCCGCAAATATCCTCGTTCTCACTGGCGCAACATTGACCTCAGTCTTCTTTGGCTGGCTCGTCCCGCGCGAGCTGAAGCAGCGTGGGCTGGGGATGCAAGACGGGCCTCTGTACTCCTATGTCATGGTCATGATGCGGTTTGTCATCCCGCCCGTCCTCATCATCGCGCTGTCGTTGGGGCTTGCCGAAAGGGCTACATAACGGTACAAAAGTCTCATATGTTCATGACGTGATTCGCGTATGTGCCGCGATTGTTGCATTTGATATAGTCGCGCCATACCTCACCAGGGACGGCTTCCATGTCTCAAGTTGCCAACTTCAGCCGCCACGACGCGCTCCTCAACAAGCTGCACGAAATGCGCGATTTCGGTGGTCCGGCCATCACGCGCGGCCTCAAAGATGAGGTCGTTCTCGACTTCCTGCACGAGCGCGATGATCTCGCTTTGGCCATCGATCGCGCTTACGAAGCGTTCGTCGGTTACAAGCAAACGCATCCCGATTTTCTCGCGCTCGAGGAAAGCGAACAGATAGCCAAGGCACATACCGGGCTGACGAACTTCTATGCCAAGGACGCCGTCAATCCGTATGTCGCCGGCGGTGGCGCCGGTCCCTGGGTCGTTACCCTCAAGGGCGCGGTTGTTTACGACGTCGGTGGATACGGCATGCTTGGTTTCGGCCATGCGCCTCAGGCAGTGCTCGATGCAATGAATCAAACGCACGTCATGGCGAACATCATGACGGCCAGCGTTAATAAATTCGACTTCGTCAATGCGTTGCGGCGTGAAATCGGTCATACGCGCAAAGACGGCATTCCTTTCGAAAGTTTCCTGTGTCTGAACAGCGGTTCCGAATTGATGTCGGTTGCCGCGCGCATCACGGACATTCATACGAAGAAACTGACCGATCCGGGTGGTCGGTACGAAGGCCGCCAGGTCTGCGGTCTTACACTGAAAGGAAGTTTCCATGGCCGCACGGACCGCCCGGCACGCTTCTCCGATTCGACAATCGGCAAATACCGTGAACACCTTGCCTCGTTCGCAGACGACAGTTACCTGCTGACGATCGAGCCTAACGACATTGATCAGCTTGAGGCCGTGTACGCGGCCGCCGACAAAGACGGCGTATTCATCGAAGCGTTCTTCATGGAGCCCGTCATGGGCGAGGGCAATCCGGGCATGGCGATCACGCCCGAGTTCTATCGGCGTGCGCGTGAACTGACGCGCGAGCACGGTACCTTCTTCGTTGTCGATTCAATCCAGGCCGGACTGCGTGCGCACGGGGTCCTGTCGGTCGTGGACTACCCGGGTTTCCAGGAACTCGATGAGCCCGATATGGAGTCGTTTTCGAAGGCACTGAATGCCGGCCAATTCCCGTTGTCCGTGCTGGTCTTGTCGAAAAAGGCGGCCGACACTTACCAGCGAGGCCTTTACGGCAATACGATGACGACCAACCCACGCAGTCTCGATGTCGCGATGGCCGTCCTCGATTCACTAACGCCGGAGCTGCGCGAGAACATCCGCATTCGCGGTGAGCAACTCGTTGAAGGACTTACGGCGCTGCGCAGCGAGACCGACGGTGCTGTGACCGGAACGCAGGGAACAGGGCTGCTCGTGAGTTGTGAGCTCGACGAGCGCTACAAGATTTTCGGCGCAGACAGCACCGAGGACTACCTGCGTCGCATAGGGCTCGCGGTCATCCACGGCGGCAAGCACTCGTTACGCTACACGCCCGTGTTCGACATCAGCGAGAAAGAAGTCGACCTGATCGTAAGCCTCACGAAGGAAGCGTTGCTCGAGGGTCCGCGCGCAAACTAGGAATTGGCTCGCCGGCGACTATAGCCGTCGCTCAAGCAGCACCCAGTTCTCGCCGTCGTTTTCCCAGGACTCCTTGACCATGGGACGCATTGCTTTTTCCACGTACCCGCTGCGTTCGTAGAGTCGCCGCGCGCCCGTGTTCGCATCGGAGACAATGATGCTCAAGCCGGAGCGATTGGTGTCCGCCGCCAGCTGCTCGGCAATGGACAACAGCCCCGAGCCGAAGCCTTTGCCACGGTGCTCGGCATACGTCGCCAGTACGTTCAAATACCAGGTTCCCGCGACCAGATCCTCGAGTTGCTGCAGAGGTACGAACATCGGCGGCATCTCGTCGTAGTCAGCCGGTTCCGGCTCATCGGGCAGGGGATATCCCATCAACGCCGCGGCGACTTCTCCTCGTTGCTCCCGGACAACCGTGTTGCGATAGGAGAAGCTGCCACTCTCGCGCATTGCGCGCTGTTGGCCAATATCCCAGGGCGATTCGCCCGCAGCTGCCAGGTTCGTCCACAGATACAGCGGCATGCCTTCGCCGGCAATGTTAATCAGTTGCGCCATCGGGAGCGCGTCATCTCTTGTTGCGTAGCGGTAGGGGCCGCTGAGTTCGATTTCCCGTTTCATGCAATGCACTATACAACCATTGGCACACACAATTCCCCGGAGAACCAGATCAGTGCTGGAAATCTCAAACCTGCTGGAAGAATTCGACCACGTCACTGAGTACTGGTCGCCGCGGATCATTGCCCAGGTGAATGATCAGTATGTAAAGATCGCGAAACTCAAAGGAACTTTGACGTGGCATAAGCATGACGACGAGGACGAGCTTTTTCACGTGGTCAAAGGCGAAGTGACGATCGAGTATGAGGATGACAAGGTACGCCTGAAGGAAGGAGACGTACATGTTGTCCCCAAGGGACTATTGCACAATCCCGTTGCACTCGAGGAATGCTGGGTAGTTTTGGTCGAGACCGTAACCACAAAACACACCGGTGACGTCGTTACGGATAAGACAAAGACCCTCGATCAGCAACTGGCGCGCTAGTTGAAGCGGCTTGGGGAGACAGCGTCAAGCGGCAGGCCGACATTCCGTTCCGCAATAATGTCGGCGACGATCTTGCCCGTGATCGGGGCCAATGAAAGTCCAAGCATGTTGTGGCCGGTGGCAAGCAGGGCATTGTCGAGGTCAGGTACGCGCCCGATTACGGGCAAGCTGTCCCACGTCATGGGTCGCCACCCGTACCATGTGTCCACGATCTCCGGACCAACCGGGTTGCGAAGATAGGGTTTCGCCGAGTCCTGGAGTTGCTGAATTCGAAACTCGGGAATCGACGCGTCAAAGCCGGCGAATTCCATCATCGATGCAATGCGATAGCCATCATCAAACGGCGTCACGCCAATGTGCTTCTCGGGCATGAGCATAGGGTGAGTCGGCATGGTTGCGGGGCAGCTCATCGTCACGGAGTAACCTTTGCCGGGCTCAATCGGAATACGGCAGTTGAGGGCGGTTGCCAGGTTGGCTGACCAGGCGCCGGCCGCGAACACGTAGTGCTCAGCATCCAATTGCCCCTTGGAGGTTTCGAGGCCGACGATGTTATTTCCGTCTTGTTCGACAGTTTCCAGGCAACACTCTTCGACGAAACGTACTCCCGCGTTTGCCAGCCGCCGCGACCACGAGGCGTTGAGGCGATCGGGACGCAAGTGGCTGTCGTCTTCGTAGAACCAGGCGCCGGCAAGGCCATCAAGCAGCGCAGGCTCAAATTCGGCAAGCGCTTCCCCCGCGATGTGTTCCGCCGACAACCCGAATTCCGATGTCAGCAAAGTGTCCGTTTTGCCGAACGCCTCGAGCCCCTCATCCGTTGCGAACACGAACAACAGGCCCTTGCGTTGCCAGTCGCAGTCGATGCCAGGAGTTTGCAGTATTTCCCGGTACTCCGTTGCCGAAGCCTCGAGCAGGGTGTTAAGAGTCACGCCGGCCTTCAACATGTCGCGGTGATTGCAGCGTCGCGCGAACTCCAGCATCCAGCGCATCAGCGCCGGGCGCAGCTGCGGTCTTACGCGAAACGCGGCGTGTGGCTGGAACAGGGACTTGACGCCTTCGCCGAGCGCACTGGGCGTCGTGAGCGGCAGTATGTGGCTCGGCGCGATGAAGCCGCAATTCGCGCTGGAACAGGCGCCGCCAATGGTGCCCTGGTCGATTACCGTGACGTCGTAGCCCTCGGCACTGAGATAGTGCGCGCACGCAATACCAACGTGCCCGGCACCGACCACGATGGCTCGGTCCGCGCTCATGCCGTTATCCCGTTGGCGAACGGGTCGCCAGGTTCGCGGACCAGTATCGTGTCGGCGCAGACGAAAGCGCGCCCCGTTACGCTTGGAATGACACGGCCGTTCCCGGCTGCCCGGTAGCGCGCGACAAAACGACTGCCGATGACGCTCTCCTGAATCCAGTCGGTGTCCGGCGCCAGCACGCCGTCGGCAGCCAGGCAGGCAAGCTTGGCGCTCGTGCCGGTCCCGCAGGGCGAGCGATCGTACGCCCCGCCTGGACAAAGTACGAAATTGCGAGCATCGGCATCGTCCGCGTAGGCATTGGAAAAGAACTCGATGTGATCGATCTCTCCGCCGTCCTCGCCCGTTATGCCTTGCTCACGCAGAGCAGATTGAATACGCAATGCTGTGTCAGTAAGTTCACGCTCGTGCTCAAGCGTGAGCGGGCACGGCGGCTCCTTGACGAGGAAGAACCAATTGCCGCCCCACGCAATGTCTCCGCCTATTTCTCCGAGGCCGGGCACCTCCACGGAGGCATTCTTGCGATAGCGGTAGCTGGCAACGTTTTCTACGGTTGCCGTATTTGCATCGAGGAGGTCGACACTAACGACACCGACCGGCGTCTCGAGTTTGAATACGCCGGGTTCGATTCTGCCGAGCCAGGCCAGCGTCGCGGCCACACCGATTGTGCCGTGCCCGCACATGCCGAGATAGCCGGTATTGTTGAAGTAGATGACGGCGGCGGCGCAGTCGCTGCGCGTCGGTTCACACAGCAGAGCGCCGACGAGCGCATCCGAGCCACGCGGTTCGAGAATGATGCCCTGGCGCACCTCATCGAAGTGTTCGGCAAAGTGCGAAAGCCGCTCGGGCAGGGGGCCGTCTCCGAGATCGGGCCCGCCTTTGATGATGACTCGGGTCGGTTCCCCCTCGGTATGTGAGTCGATGACGCGCATGTCAGCCGATCGCCCCCGGCCATTCGGCCCACCATTGGCGAAACTGGCGCCACTGTGAGTCCAGGAATTGTTGCTGCGACGGCGACAGGCGATCGGTCGGGTTTATATGGTGTTCGTACTCGGCATGCCCTTCGAGCACCATCAGGCGTTTGTAATAGAGGACGAGATCCGGACCTTCATCGAAACTCGATAGTACGGCCAACGCGTCGTCGAGTTCTTTTGCGAGACGATAGGCCTCCTGGTTGCCTGACGCTGCCTTTTCACAGAGCGTAACGAGTCGCAGCACTTCATTGGGCAGCGCGTTGCCAACGCCGGTAATCGCGCCGTTCGCGCCACAGCGCACAAAACCGTGCACAACCTGCGTGTCGACGCCAACCATGAGTGTCAACGCCGGATCGCCGCTCGTAATGTGTTCGGCGGCATAGGTCAACGACTTCGCGCCGCCGAACTCCTTGAA
>JAAUYD010138829.1_pt1 | contig 10939 bp, 6 predicted proteins | sample 7278101 | NCBI WGS metagenome assembly JAAUYD01 (sample SAMN14350128, study PRJNA611818) | marine sediment metagenome | isolation source: surface marine sediment (0.6m) | place: French Polynesia: Moorea | collected 2018-08
AAGACGGCCTCGCGGAGATTCGAGTGGGAGAGGTCGAAGCCCACGGTGAAGGTGAGCATGCGCCCGAGCGTGCGCGAGGCCACCGAGGTGATGGCCCCCGAGTCGATGCCTCCGGAGAGGTAGGCGCCGACCGGGACGTCGGCCCGGGTCTGCCGGGTGACGGCCGCGTCCACCAGCGAGATCGTCTCCTCCACCCACGCGGCGCGGTCTCCCGTCGCGCTGCCGTCGAAGGAGAAGTCCCAGTAGCGCTCGCGCTCCTGGGCCCCGGTCGAGAGGTCGAGGCGCATGCGATGGCCGGGCGGGAGCATGCGGATGCCCTCGAAGAGCGTGCGGTCCGACAGCACGTTCTGGAACGAGAAGTATTCGTTCAGGGCCAGGAGGTCGACGCCCTCGGGCTCGGCGTAGGCCAGCAGCGCCTTGATCTCGGAGCCAAAGAGCAGGACGTCGTCGCGCTGCCAGACGTAGAGCGGCTTGATGCCGTAGCGGTCCCGCGCGAGAACGAGGCGGCGCCGCTTCGGCTCGAGGGCGGCGAAGGCGAACATCCCGTTGAGCCGCTCGACGCAGGCGTCTCCCCACTCGGCGAAGGCGCGCAGCACGACCTCGGTGTCCGAGCGGCTCCGGAAGCGGTGTCCCAGCCCCTCGAGCTCCTGCCGGCGCTCGGGGAAGTCGTAGACCTCGCCGTTGTAGGCGAGCCACAGATCCTGCTCCGGGCACTCCATCGGCTGATGGGCGTCGGCGGAGAGGTCGATGATCGAGAGCCGGCGGTGGCCGAGGAAGGCCGTGGGCCGGAACTCGTCCGCCGCCGCCTCGCTCCAAACCGGGAGGCCCGGCGCCAAGTGGAGGAAGGCCGGGTCCGAGAAGGCCCGGCTCTGCCCGTCGGGGCGGGCCAGCAGGTAGCCGGCGTCGTCCGGGCCCCGGTGGCTGACCGAGGTCGCCATGTCGCGCAGGCGGTCCACGGCCAGGGGCTGCCCGGAGAGCGACACGGCACCGACGATCCCGCACATGGGGCTAGCCCTGGCCCAGGCGGCGGGCGAGGGCGTCCACCACCTCCTGCTGGTCGGACTCGGCGATGTCGGCGTAGAGGGGCAGGGCGAGCGCCGTGTCGTCGGCCTCGGTGCTGCCCGGGAGATCGCCCGCCGTGCGCACGCCCGCATCGTTCGCGAAGGCCGGCTGGCGGTGCAGCGCGTAGGAGCCGATCTGGACCTCGATGCCTTCGGCGCGTAGCTCGGAGAGGATGCGGTCGCGCTTGGCCACGCGCACGCAGTAGGTCTGATGGGTGGGAAGCGCGCCCTCGGCGAAGCGCAGGGCCGAAGCGCCCGGAACCGGCTCCAGGAGCGCGTCGTAGCGGGCCGCGGCCTCGCGGCGGCCGGCGATCAGGCGCTCGAGGTGGGGGAGCTGGGCGAGTCCCACCGCGGCCAGGAGGTTGCTGAGCTTCAGGTTGTTCCCGATGCGGACGAAGCGGGGCGGCGCCTGGCCGGGCTCCATCCCGAAGTGCTTGTACGAGTCGATCCAGTCGAGCAGCGCCGGGTCGCGGGCGGTGATCAGGCCACCTTCGCCCGTCGTGAGGAGCTTGCGGGGATGCAGGCTGAACACGCTCAGGTCGGCCAGGGTCCCGACCGGCGCATCGCACAGCTTGGCTCCGAGACTGCAGGCGGCGTCCTCGATCACGGTGATGCCGCGATCGGACATCGCCCCGTAGACGTCGGCGTCGAGGGGAGAGCCGAAGAGGGAGACGGGGAGGGCGGCCCGGGTGCGCGGCGTGATCGCCGCCTCGAGGGCCGCGGCCGAGACGCGCATGGTGTCGTGCTCGACGTCGACGAGCACGACCTCCGCACCGACCAGCCGCACCACCGACGCCGTCGCGGGGTAGGTGTAGTCGGGCACCAGCACCTCGTCGCCGGGCCCGATCCCGAGGGCGCGCAGCGCGGCCTCGAGCCCGGTGGTGCACGACGTCACCGAGAGGGCGCGATCGACGCCGAGCCAGGCGGCGACGCTCGACTCGAACTCGCGGGTCACGCTGCCTTCGGTGAGCATGCCCGACTCGAGGACCTTCGCGATCCGCTCCCCGGTGTCGGGTGCCACGGTGGGCCGCATGAGCGGGATGCGGAACATCAGCCCGACGTGCGCGCCTTCTCGCTCATCGTGTTCGCGGAATCGCGGGCCGCCTCTTCCCGGCGCCAGGCGATGACCTCGCGCAGCCCTTCCTCGAGGTCGATGGTCCACTCGAAGCCGAGGTCGCGCTTGGCCTTCTCGGGGCACCCGATCCGGTGGGTCACGAAGGTCTGGCCGGCGGGCTCGTAGCGGATCGCCTGGTCGCTCCCGGCCAGGCTGACGAGGAGCTCGGCGAGCTCCTTGATCGTGGTGCCGATGCCGCGACCGACGTTGTAGCACTCGCCCGGGGTGTCGGCCTCGAGGGCCAGCACGTTGGCTCGCGCGACGTCGCGCACGCTGATGAAGTCGTAGCACTGGCTGCCGTCCCCGAAGACGACGGGCGGCTCGCCGGCCTCGATGCGGTCGAGCACCTTGTGGATCACCGAGGTGTAGGCGGTCTTGTAGTCCTGGCGCGGGCCGTAGACGTTCATGTACCGCATGCCGGCCCAGGAGAGGCCGTAGCGCTTGCCGAGTGCCTTCAGCAGCTGCTCTCCGGCGATCTTGGTGGCGCCGTAGAAGGTCTCGTTGTTGTAGGGGTGGTCCTCGGTCATGGGGGTCTCGAGGGCGTCGCCGTAGACCGACGCCGACGAGGCCCAGACCAGGCGCTCCACGCCGGCGTCGATGCAGCACTGGGCGACGTCGAAGGTCCCGCGCACGTTCACGTCGAAGGCGGCGTCCGGGTACTCGAGGCACTGGAGCAGCCACAGGGCGGCCAGGTGGATCACCCCGTCCGAGCCCTCCATGGCTTTCCGCAGGAGCTCGCGGTGCTGGAGGTTGCCGCCGTCGTCGAACACGCGGACCCGCGGATCGGCCAGGGCCACGGCGAGGTTCTCGCGCGTACCTCGGGAGAAGTCGTCGAAGACCACCACCTCGGAGACGTCGCGAGTGAGCAGGGCCTCGACCGTGTGGCTGCCGATCAGGCCGGCGCCGCCGATCACGAGGATCCGCTTGTCGGAAAGCTCCACGTCATGCCCTCGCGATGGCCGTCCCGGGCTGCGAGACGGGTGGATTCGGTGCCGCGGGTGGGGGAGGGCCCGGCGCGCGAATTCTAGCCGTCCGCCCCCGATGTCGCCCCGGGGGCCCATGAAGGCTCGGAGGGGGGGAGTTGGTACCGTTGCGCTGCCTTGTGCGGCATCGCCGGAACCCTTCGCTTCGATCGCGACCTCGGCCCTCAGGAGCTCGAGCAGCGTGTGCGCGCCATGGCGCGGACGCTGGTGCATCGCGGCCCCGACGACGAGGGGATCTGGGTCGATCCCGAGCGGCGCTGCGCACTCTCGCACCGCCGGCTCTCGGTGATCGACCTGTCGGAGCGTGCCCGCCAGCCCATGCGCAGCCAGGACGGCCGCCTGGTGCTGACGTACAACGGCGAGATCTACAACTTCCTCGAGCTTCGCCCCGAGGTCGAGAAGCGCGTGCCCCTGCGCACGAGCAGCGACACCGAGGTGCTGCTCGAGCTGCTGCGCGAGAAGGGTCTGGCCGTGCTTCCCGACCTCGACGGGATGTACGCCTTCGCCGCGTTCGACACCCAGTCGGGCGAGCTGCTCCTGGGCCGCGACCCCTTCGGCGAGAAGCCGCTCTACTACACCCACGACGCGCATTCCTTCTCGTTCGCTTCGGAGCTGAGCGCCCTCCAGGTCCTGCCCGAGTTCGACGCGACGGTGACCCTGGACGCCGTGGGCGAGTACCTGGCGCTCCAGTACCTCGACGCACCGCGTACGCTGTATCGCGGGGTGAAGAAGCTCGAGCCCGGGCACTGGCTGCGCGTGAGCCCGAGCGGCGAGGTCCGAAGCGAGCCGCACTTCCGCTTCCGGCCCGGGGTCGAGCCCCTGAACGGCCGCCCCATCGACGACTGGGCGGACGAGCTCGAGGAGATCCTGATCCGCAGCCTGCGCCGGCGCCTCGTCGCCGACGTGCCGCTCGGCGCCTTCCTCTCGGGCGGGATCGACTCGTCGCTGACCTGCGCGCTCATCCGGCGGCGCCTGGACCTTCCGCTCCGCACCTTCTCGCTGGGCTTCGCCGACAGCGAGCGCAGCGAGCACCACGCGGCGCGGCACATCGCGGAGCTGCTCGGCACGGAGCATCTCGAGGACGTGGTCACGCCCCAGATGGCGGACGGCCTCGAGGTCTTCGCCGCGGAGCACGACGAGCCCAACGGCGATGCCTCGTGCTGGCCGGTCTGGCGGCTCTCCAAGCTCGCGCGGCGGCACGTGACCGTCGCGCTCTCGGGCGACGGCGGGGACGAGCTCTTCGGCGGCTACCAACGCTACCTCGCCCTGCCCGAGCGCATCGCGGACGACGAGCGGGGGCTCGGTGAGTGGTACTTCGGCGGCTCGAACCTGCTGACCAGCGAGGCCGAGATCGCCCAGCTCCTCGGCTGCGTGCCTCGCGGGCTGGCGGGCGTGCTCGAGGCGCTCCGCCGCGAGCTCGACTGGTCCGACCTCGATCTCTTCTCGCGCATGCGCGCCAACGACGTGCGCCACTACCTGCCGGGCGCCGTGCTGGCGAAGGTCGACCGCATGAGCATGCGCCACGCGCTCGAGCTGCGGTCGCCCTTCCTCTCGCGCGAGCTGGCCCGCTTCGCCGAACGCCTCCCCACCGGCCTGCTCGTCCATGAAGGGAAGGGCAAGCCGCTCCTGCGCCACCTGCTCGGGCGCTACCTGCCCGCGGAGATCGTGGACGCACCGAAGAGTGGCTTCGGCTCGGGCATGACCCAGGCCTGGGCGGGCAAGGGCCCGGCGCGCGAGCTGCAGCGCTGCCTGGATCGGCCCGACAGCCCGCTCGCGCCGATCCTCGATCGCAGCGGACTCGAGGCCCAGCTCGACGCCGGCGTCCCGGTGTTCCGACTCTCGGCGTTGCTCACCCTCGAGGGGTACCTGCATCTGCGTCCGGCGAGCCTCCCCGAGGCCGACGCCATTCCGTTCTCCTCCGCCTCCCGCGAAACCTCCCTCGAGCCGGCCCAGGTGCTCACGATCCGTCGCCTCGCGAGCGAGGGTCGAGCCGTCGACGTGCTGTCGCGCGACGCGGTTCCGGACTGGTTCGCGGCGCTGCCCGCCGGCAGCCGCCTCTTCACCCCGAGTGCCACCGATGCACCCCCGGGCACCGAGGTGCGGCGCTGTGACTGGGCGGAAGGTGCGCAGCTCGACGGGAGCGCTCGCGCGGGCCCGCCCCGACCGCGGATCCTGCTCGACTGGCCCACGACCCTGGCCCTGCCGCGAGGACTCATGGCGGACCTCCGCGGGGGTGACGAGCTCTGGGAGCTCGGGGCCCGCGGCTTCGAGCGGCACCGGGTCGACGTCGACTCGCTTCGTCGTGCGCGGCTGCGGGCGCGGCTCCGCCCCCTCGTGCTCGGCGCGATCCGCGGGCCGACTCGTTGGCTGCGGCGTTGGATGCGTCCCGCCATCGAAGGCGACGAGCCCGTCCACGTCCCGGAGCGAGCCGCTCGCTGGCTCCTCTGGCGGATGTTCTCGCCGGGTCGGCTCGGGCGCCTCGCGATCCCGCTCTTCTTCGTGCGCGACAACCGCGGACACGCCGTGGAGTCCCGTTGGACCCTGCAGGCAGGAGGCGGCCGCCGGCGGGAGCTGTCCGATCGCTGGCATCTCTACGAGGAGGACCGCCCGCTGTCGCGGCCGGCCGCGGCGAAGAATGCGATCCGGCGCCTCGGCCGTGGGCGCTATCGCGTCGAACGCACCAACGTCTTCTTCTCGAGCAGCGACGGTTCCTCGCCCCTCGACAACGGGCGCCTCTACCTGCTCCAGCCCCGGGGTGGGGCGCGGGGAGACGGGTTACGACGCTGGCTGCGGGACCCGACACCGACCGAGTGGCCGCCGCTGGCCCCGCCCGTCGCCCCCACGCCCGACAGCGCACTCGAGCGCTTCGAGTCGCTCTGCGAGCCGCTCGGCGAGCTGCTCGAGAGTGATCCGGTGGGCGCCGGCTGGGACCTGCCGGCGCCGGGAGAGCCGCCGCGCGTGGCCCTGTTCGCCGCCTCGCTCGGAGCGGGCGGTGCCGAGCGCCAGCTCACGCTGCGCGCTCTCGAGTGGGTGCGCCGCGGCGCCCACGGCGAGGTCGTGCTTCAGGAGGAGCCGCTCGGGAGCCGCGCGCACTTCCTGGCCGACCTGCGCCACGCGGGCGTGCGCGTCCACTGCACCCGTCCGAGCCTGTCCGCTCGCGTTCCCCGCGACGTGTTCGACGCGCCCGACGTCGTGCTCGACGCCCTGAACCGGCTGCCCGGTGAGGTGCAGGGGCGCACCTGGCGCAGCTACCTGCTGCTGCGGGAGCTGCGCCCCCACTTCGTGTTCTCGGTGCTCGATACGGCGAACGTCGTCTCCGGCCTGGCGGGGGCCCTGGCGGGAGTGCCGGCGACCTTGATGTCGGCCCGCAGCATGAACCCGAGCGGCATGTCGTTCCACCGCGAGTGGTATCGCGCAGGCTATCGCCTGGCCCTGCGCTCGCCGCGGGTGGCCCTCGCCGCGAACTCGCGCTTCGGGGGCGACGACTACGCGGCCTGGCTGGGCCATGACCCGGATCGCGTGACCGTGATCCACAACGGCCTCGCACCCGAGGCCTTCGAGGTACCGACCGAGGCGCGGAAGGCCCGCCTGCGCGCCGAGCTCTCCCTCGACGAGGGGGATCCGGTGGTGCTCGGGGTGATGCGCTTCACCGCCGAGAAGCGGCCGCTGGCATTCGTCGAGGCGGTGGCCCGCCTCGCCGAGCGGCGGCCCGACGCGCGGGCGCTGCTGGTCGGCGACGGGCCGATGGCGGACGAGGTGCGGGCCGCCGTCGCGGAGAAGGGGGTGGAGGGCCGCCTGCAGCTGCTCGGCGCCCGCTACGACGTCCGCGACCTGCTCGCGATCTCGCGCCTGGCCGTCGTCCCGTCCGCCTTCGAGGGCCACCCCAACGTGCCTCTCGAGGCCCAGGCCCAGGGCATCCCGGTGGTCGCTACGCGCGTGGGCGGCGTTCCCGAGACCGTGATCGAAGGCGAGACCGCGCTCCTGGTCGACGCGGGAGACGACGCGGGCCTGGCCGCCTGCTGCGCCGCGCTCCTCGACGATCCGGCGCGCTGGCGACGCTTCTCCGAGGCGGGCCGCGCTCACGCCGAAGCGCACTTCGGGGTCGGCCGGCTCGTGGACGACACGCGCGGCGCCCTCGAGCGGCTGGCGGCGAAGGCGCTCGACCGGCTGGCGGCCGAGGCCCGCGCGTGAGCCGGCCCGTGATCCTGCACGTCACCTCGTTCGCGTTCGGGGCGACCAGCCATCCGGGCGTGCATCGCTGCGTCACCGGGATGGCGGCCCATGCCGACAACGTGGTGCTCCACTGGGGCGAGTCGCGTTACGCAGCCGAGGAGGGCGACGGGGTCGCCGAGAGCGGCGTCTCCGCCTATCGACTCGAGGCCCCGAAGCTCCTGAAGAAGCCGTTCGCCGTCTCCCACCTGCTGGCGGGCGTGCGCCGCCGACACGGATCGCCGGCGGCCGTGATCGCGCACTTCGGAAACAACGGATGGCGCGCGCTGCCTCTGGCGGCGTGGGCCGACGTTCCGCTCTTGACCCTCTTCCACGGCGAGGACGCCGCGCGCCGGGTGGTGGCCGACGAGTACGCGGATGCGTACCGACGGCTCTTTGCGGCGCCGGGAGCGCGCTTTCGGGCCGTGGCCGGCCACCTGGCGGACTCGCTGCGGAAGGCCGGCGCGCCCGGCGAGGCCACGGGCGTCCACCACCTGGGCGTCCCCATCCCGAAGGAGCCCGCTGCGCCGCGCACCGACGCGGACGGAGGCCTGCGCGTCGCACTCGTCGGACGGCTCCTCGGCGTGAAGGGGCACGCCGTCGCGTTCGAGGCCGTGGCCCGGGCGCGTCGCGCCGGGTCTCGGGTCGAGCTGCTGTGCTTCGGCGAAGGGCCGGAGCGCGACGCGCTGGAGGAGAAGCGCCGCGTGCTCGGGCTCTCCGATGCGATCGAGCTGTGCGGGGCGCTTCCCGCCGCCGAGCTCGAGCGCGCGCTGCGCGCCGTCGACGCCGTGGTGCAGCCGAGCGTGACCGATCCCGATGGCCGCGCCGAGGGCCTTCCGAACGCGCTCCTCGAAGCGATGGCGCTCGGGCTGCCCGCCGTCGGCTCCCGCCACGGCGGCATTCCCGAGGCGATCGTCCACGAGGAGACGGGCCTACTGGTCGCCGAAGGGTCCGCGAGCGAGCTGGCCGATGCGCTCGTGCGGCTCGCCGCGGAGCCCGCGACCCGACGCCGGATGGGGAGCCATGCCCGCCGGCGAGCGGAGCAGGAGTTCAGCCACGAGGGTCAGGGGCGACGGCTGGCTGTCGATGTGGACGAGATGATCGGTGCCTATCGCAGGATCCCGGAGCCGGAGCGTCGGGAGGCGTGGCGCGCGAGCCTCGAGGGTCTGGCGGAGGCGCCCGAGGAGACCGGGCGGCGTGAGCGCCTGCGTTGGATGGCGAGGATTGCGGCCAATCGCCTCGCGGGAGCCATTCCGTGAGGGGGATCCGGGCGCGGATCCGACGCTGGCGCAACCGCCGCGACGACCGCCTCGTCGCCGAGCTGCGGGACGCCGCCGACCGCGAGATCGCCGCGTCTCGCGACCCCGAGGCGCGGGAGCTCCTGGGACGCGTGCTGGCGCTCCGGCCCAAGGGCTTCGGTGCGCTGCTGCGCGCGGCGCGGGTCCACCAGCGGCTGGGCGAGACGGAAGCGGCGCGCGCACTCTGGAAGCGGGCGTGCGAGCGCCGCGACGACTCCGCCGAGACCTTCGCCGAGTGCGCCCGCCACGCGCTCGCGGCGGGAGACCTTGCCGAGGCCCGAGCGTGTGCCGAGCGGGCGTGCGCGCTCGACCGGGCCGGCGTCCCGTTCGGCTGGGGCGACGCCATGGGTCGGCTCCTCGTCCACCTGGACGAGCCCGCCCGGATCCATCGCCCCTCCCGGCACCTGACCATCGGCGGCGTGTCGTACTGCGGCTCGACCCTCCTCGGCTACGTGCTGGGCGGACTCCCCGGTGTGGCCAATGTCGGCGAGTCGCACTGGCTCGTGAATCGCCGCGACGGGGCGAACACTCGCGCCATCGATTTCGCGGCGGATCCCGTGGAGCTGCACTCGGCCTGCAACCACTGCGGCGTGCCGTGCCAGCTCTTCGACGCGGGCTTCCGACAGGGGCTTGCCGACGATCCCTCCCATTGGTTCGAGCGGATCGCCGAGCGCCTCGAGTGCGACGTGCTGATCTCTTCCGACAAGAACGTCCCGAAGCTCCGGGCGCTCGATCCCGGGCTGCGCTTCGACCTCTTGATCCTGTTCAAGACGCCCGCCGACTCGTGGCGCTCGACGCGCCGCAAGGCACACGTCTCGACGCCGCTCGAGCGCCATCTGTCCGACTGGCACGACACCTACGCGAGCCTGCTCCACGACCTGCCGGCCACGGGCCGCATGGCGTGTCTGCACTTCGACGCCTTCCGACACGACCCCGAGCTCGTGCTCGAGCGTCTATGCAAGCTCTTCGAGCTGCCCTTCGACGCGGCCGCCACCCGCCTCGACCCCGCGCCGCAGCACACCTTCGGCGGCAACCCCCGCGCCCATCGCACCCTCGAGTCCGGCACGCGGGAGATCCAGCGCGAGGAGGTGCCCGACGAGCTCCCCGCCGCGGAGAGCGAGCGGATCGCCGCCTTCGAGGCCAGCAGCCCCGTCCTCGCCGAGCTGCGCGCCCGCCACCAGCAGGACTTCGGCGCCTGAGCGACGCCCGGCCGCGCGCCCCCTGGAGCCGGGGTATGCTCCGGTCCTCACGGAGGATCCCATGGCCGACTTTCCCGCATCCCCCATTGCCGCCAGCGAGTTCATGGAGAGCTGGTTCCCGTCCGCCTTCGCCGAAGCCGACCTGCCGCCCGGCGCCGAGGACGTACAGGTCAAGCTCGGGGTGAAGCTCGAGGGGGACGGCGGGGGCGAGTGGCTCTTCCACATCGAGGGCCAGAACATGCAGGTCGAGGCCGGCTCGCGCGACGGCGCCGCCTTCACGATCGTGCAGTCCGTGGCCGACTGGCGCGGCGCCCTCTGGGAGGGCCGCGGAGGCGCCATCGGCAAGGGCGCGGCCACCATGTTCCGCCCCGGCGAGGCCGCAGCCCAGGGCTCGGGCCCCGGCGGCGCCCAGATGGGCGGCGCGCCCACGGCCACGGCCCTGGGCGAGATGGAGAAGCTCGACGGCGTGATCCGCATGGTGGTGGCGGGCGGGGAGGGCGGCGACTGGGCCGTCGACTTCAAGCTCGGCCCCGGCGAGATCCCCGCCGAGCCCACCACCACCGTGACCGTGAGCGCCGAGGACGCTGCCGCCATGGAAACCGGCGAGCTCGACCCCATGACCGCCTTCATGTCCGGCCGCATGCAGGTCACCGGCGACATGACCCTGATGATGCAGATGCAAGCCATCCAAATGCAGGCCGCCGCCACCGCCGCCGCCAAGGCCTCGGAGGGCTAGGGGACGGTCCTTGCAACTTGCAAGAGCCCGCCCGCGGGAAGGGGACGGTCCTTGCCCCCGGGGCGGCCCCTGAGGCTTCTAGCGCCCCCGGGGCCGATCGGCTAAATCCCTCGTTCCGGGCTCCCGAGTCCGGACCGCGTGGCTCTGCTCCGGCCTGGCGCCGGCAAGCCGACTCGCGCGGGGCGGTAGTTCAATTGGTTAGAGCACCGGCCTGTCACGCCGGAAGTTGCGGGTTCGAGTCCCGTCCGCCCCGCCATCCAGCTGAGTCCAGCGCGCGTCGCGCGCGGATCTCGGCATGATCCTCGGAGAGCGCGGCGCGCTCGCAGCGGCGTGCTTCCG
>JAAUYD010018340.1_pt1 | contig 10938 bp, 11 predicted proteins | sample 7278101 | NCBI WGS metagenome assembly JAAUYD01 (sample SAMN14350128, study PRJNA611818) | marine sediment metagenome | isolation source: surface marine sediment (0.6m) | place: French Polynesia: Moorea | collected 2018-08
CCGACCAGGAGACCCTGAAGTCGATGATGGAGGAAGCTGGTTTCGAGCGTTGCCGCTTTCACAACCTGGCGGCGGGCATCGTTGCCCTGCACATCGGCTATCGGATCTGAATCACCATGAACCCGCTCGAAATCGCGTTGCGCCCGCTGACGGGCATTCTGAACCGCAATATTCGGGCAACGACACCGGCGCGCGAACTGTGCGCGAAGCTTGCCGGCTCGGTAATTGCGGTTCGGGTTACGAATACGGCCCTCGCTACATGGTTTACCGTTCGTGACGATGAACTCGAGCTATCCACAGCCTGTGACCAAGACGCCGATGTCGTCATTTCAGGGTCGCTTATCTCTCTGGCTCGCATGGCCGCCGAGTCGGATCTCGGCGCATTGCGCGACGGTTCCGTCGAGCTTAGCGGCGATGCTCACATTGCCGACGATTTCCAGCGCCTGCTTGCACTTGCGAAACCCGATATCGAAGAAGAACTCTCCGGTGTCGTAGGCGACGTTGCGGCGCATCGCCTTGGCGAAGTGGCGCGTGGTGTGACTGGTTGGAGTCGCGACGCCCGGGCAACGCTGGGCGCGAATATTCGCGAGTATCTTCAGGAAGAAAGTCGCGACGTACCAAGTCGGTATGAAGTCGACAAGTTCGCTGACAAGGTCGGGCAGCTGCGGGACGATGTCGAGCGACTCGAGGCACGCATCGGCCGTCTGCGGGAAGCTCGCTGAAATGGCGCGCCGCCGAACCATCTTCCGCATGCTCGCGATCCAGCGCGTACTCGTGAAGTACGGCCTCGATGACATCATCAAGGAGACGCACCTGCTCAGGCCGATGCGTTTTCTCTTCTACCTTGCGCCGCGCAGGCGCGACAGGTCAGCGCCGCTCGGCGAGCGCATCCGACTTGCCCTCGAGGAGCTGGGCCCCATCTTCGTCAAGTTCGGCCAGGCCATTTCGACACGTCGTGATCTGCTGCCTGTCGACATCGCGGACGAACTCGCCAAGCTGCAAGACGCGGTGCCCCCGTTTCCCGCCGAACAGGCGGTCGACATCCTCAATCGGGCATACGGCAAACCGGTTGACGAAGTCTTCAAGCGCTTCGATGTCGAGCCACTTGCAGCCGCATCGATTGCACAGGTGCATACGGCGCAGCTACAGGGCGGCCAGGAAGTCATCGTCAAGGTTCTGCGCCCGGGCGTTCACCAGCAGATCGACCGCGACCTCGGCGTTCTGCGTATGCTGGCCTCACTTGCCGATCGCTACTGGGAACACGGCAAACGCCTGAAGCCCATCGAGGTCGTCAACGAATACGAACACACGATCCTCGACGAGCTCGATCTTATGCGCGAGGCAGCCAACACGGGGCAGCTCAAGCGCAACTTCGCAGGCTCGGACATGTTGTACGTGCCGGACGTGTACTGGGACTACTGCCGTCCCGAGGTTCTTGTCCAGGAGCGCATCTACGGCACGCCGATCAGCGATATGGACGCGCTGCGTGCTGCCGGGACGAACATCCAGATGCTGGCAGAAAACGGCGTGGAGATCTTTTTCACCCAGGTGTTCCGCCACAACTTCTTCCATGCGGATATGCACCCGGGCAACATCTTCGTCATTCACACCGACCCTGAGAGGCCCAAGTACGCGGCCGTCGACTTCGGCATCGTTGGCACACTGAGTCCTGAGGACCAGCGCTATCTCGCCGAAAACTTCCTGGCGTTCTTCGACCGCAACTACAATCGAATTGCGAAACTGCACATCGACTCGGGTTGGGTCCCGCCCGGAACACGCATTGACCAGCTCGAAGCGGCCGTGCGCACCGTGTGCGAACCTATCTTCAACAAGCCGCTTGCGGAAATCTCCTTTGCCCAGGTGCTGATGCGCCTGTTCCGTGTTGCACAACGCTTCAATGTCGAGATCCAGCCGCAGATGATCCTGTTGCACAAAACGCTCTTCAACATCGAAGGACTCGGTCGGCAGCTGTATCCGCAACTCGACCTCTGGAAGACTGCGCATCCGGTGCTGAAACGCTGGATGGATGAGCAGGTCGGCGGTCGCGCGATGCTCAAGGACGTGCGTGACAACCTGCCGCAGCTGCGCGACGCGCTGCGCGAACTGCCGGCGATCCTGCACCACCTTGGCGAACAGGTGTCGGAAGGCCGCATTCGCTTCAACGTGAACTCGCCGGAGCTCCGGGACATCCGGCGCCAGCTCGACGAACAGCGACGACAGCGCTACTGGCTCGCAGCGGCCGCGACGAGCATCGTATCCGGTGCCCTGGTCGTGAGCATGGGCGCGGTTCCGGTACTCGGCTGGACGCTGCTCGGTATCGGCGGCATCAGCGCATGGATCGGCCGACCGTGAACGCCCTTGGTGCCTGGCGGAAACTGTCGGGCAGCGCCTTCGGTCGCTGGCTGTTTACCCGCATCGTTTGCTTCAAAGCGCCCTATTTCGGCACGATCAGCCCGATATTCGACGTGCTGGAGCCGGGTCGCGCCGTTGCGCGTATTCGCAAGCGCCGCAAGGTTCAGAATCACATCGGCACCGTGCATGCGATCGCGATGGCGAATCTGTGCGAGCTGGTCGCTGGCACATTGACCGAAGTGTCCATCCCGGCGGACATGCGCTGGATTCCGCGCGGCATGCAGATCAACTATGTCGCCAAAGCAGAGACTGACATCCACGCCGAGGCGAGCTTCCCCGAGATAGCCGGCGCTGAAGCACGAGATGTCGTTGTTCCGGTGCGCGTCATGGACGGCGCTGACAACGTTGTGGTCACGGCAGACATCACGATGTACGTCTCGCCGCGTTCCGCTACTCGAGGACGAAGCTGACCTCGCGGCCGGTCTCGGCAATTGCGAAGATCCGATAACCGAGTTCGCGGAGCCTGGCAATGCTGGCCGCGGTGCGCTCCTTGCCGATCCCCGGAAAGCGGTGGTGATACTCGACCAGCAGTTGCCTGGGCAGTCGGTCGGTCGCTCTCAGCCCGTCGAGAATCTCGAACTCGGCACCTTCGACATCCATCTTTAGCAGGTCAACCGAGTCATGCCCGAGTTTCTCCATCAGCGTAGCGATGGTGTAGGCCGGCGCGTCAATGTAGTCGTTTGCGTCCCCGGCGCTGTCATCCGCGGTCCACATGACCGTCGAGCGCTTGCCGCGAGTGTTTACCCTGCGGAAAAGGCGCAGTGAGCCGTCTTCGCCCGATGCCGCCCAGGGATGAAATACGAGGCTGGTCGGTAGATCCTGTTTGCCTATCCACTCCTCGGCGTACGGCGTCGGGTCGAATGTGTGCACCGTCAGTCCGAAGCGCTCGATGAGTTCGAGGTCAAAATCGACGGAATCACCGACGCCCAGTGAATACACGATCGCATCCTTGCCGAGACCGTCGCCACAGTACTTCCAGTTGTCGCTGACCAGTATGTCGCGCGAAACCTCGGGTCGTAGCCACAGCTCCTTGCCCGAAACGCGTTTGAGAAACAGTTTGATTGGCCAGAACCAGGGCTGACGTTTCATCCAACCGGACGTTCGCATCGGTGTTCTCGGTAACGATGTTGATGGCGATACGGTACTCTGTGCCTCGCCATGAAACCAGCACGTAGCGTCAGCAGGGAAGGAATCTATGTGGACTAGGATTGCCAGGTGGCTGCTGCGTATCGGCGGTTGGACCACGGTGGGCGGCGTACCGGATGTGCCGAAAGCAGTGTTCATTGCGGCGCCGCACACCTCGAACTGGGACGGCTTCTGGGCACTCACCTATAAAGTCTCGATCGGTTTCGACATCAGCTTCTTTGCGAAGAAATCGCTGTTCTGGTTTCCGCTGGGCAACCTGTTGCGCGGATTGGGCGCGATCGATCTCGACCGCAGCAGAGCCGGCGGCGCGGTTCAACAGGCAATCGACGAATTCGCCTCGCGGGACCGGTTCTTCTTCGGCCTGGCCCCGGAAGGAACGCGCGGCAAGACGGATGGCTGGAAATCGGGCTTCTATCGCATCGCCATGGGCGCAAACGTACCCGTGTATCCCGGGTTTCTTGACTTCGGTAGCCGCCGCATCGGTATCGGTGAGCGCATTGACCTTACAGGCGACGAGGAGACTGACCTCGAGACCATTCGAAACGTCTACGAGGGCGTCGTCGGCAGGCACCCCGAGCAAGCAAGCCCGATTCGATTCACCAAATAGAAAAGGCCGCCCGAAGGCGGCCTTTCCAGGTCTGATACGCGGTGCCTATTGGATCCGGTAGTTAACCTCCAGGCCCATGACGCGGCCCTTCTTCATTGGGCCTGCCGTCCACAGTCCGGCGATTGAGGTCAGGTTGCCCCAGTTGGCCTCGTCCTCGAGGTTCTTGCCATATAGCGAAACCGACCAGGTGTCGTCGCCCGACAGCCAGTTGATACTCGCATTCGTACGGCGCTGGTCATCGAAGAACTGCAGGTTGGCGTCGTCATACGGGTGACGCTCGCGGAAACTGTGATTCGCCGCAAGGTTAACGAGCCCGTTCGCGAGCGGAATATCCCACGACACACCGACCGAGTAGTTGGTTGGTGCGAGGCGTGGCAGCTCGGGGCCGAGGAACGACGCGAATGCCGGGTTGACGCTGTCGTACTCACCGTCCTGCCAGCCGTATGAGGCGTTGACCGAGAAGCTGTCCGTGACCAGAGCGACGAAATCCAGCTCAACACCCTGGATCGTCACATCGCCTGCGTTGATCGTGCCCTGCAGAACGATAACTTCGTTGTCCGGAATGTTGAGCTCGCGCTGCATATCCTGGATATCGTTGTGGAACACGGCGAGGTTGACGCGCATGCGACCGTCCAGCAGGTCCGATTTCAGGCCCACTTCAATCGTGTTATTTTCCTCCTCACTGGTCGGGCCGGGCGGAATTACGGTCGGCTTGGCATTGCGGAAATTGAAGCCGCCGGAGCGGAAGCCCTTCGACCAGAAGCCATAAATATGGGCGCTGTCGTTGAGCTGGAACTGGAAGCCGAGCTTCGGCGTCACGTTGTCCCAGTCGCCGCTGAGGTCGATTGTCGGACACACGAAACTGGTGACGTCGGGGCAGGGTCCAGGTCCGTTTTCAGACACCGGTGTGCTATCGATGATGCTGGCCGACTTGGATTCGTCCGTGTAGCGAACGCCAACGGTAATCGTCAGCGCGTCCGACAGGTGGAAATCGTTGTTCCAGAATGCGCCGAAGTTGCGCGAGTCCATGTCGCCACCCAGTGCGCGAGTCAGATTGATACCCAACGGGGCCGGCCCAATGCCCGGCGGTAGCCAGATATAGCGTCCCTCGCGATACGTGATGTCCTGGTTGAAATAGTACAGACCAAGTGTGGCCTCCCAGCGCTCACCGAAGTTGCCGGACCAGCGGAATTCATTGCTGAACTGTTTCTGATCGGTAAAACCAGGCGCCGAGAAAATCGGCAGGTCGGTGCCGTCGATATCGGCAGCCGAGTCCGCTTCCACGCGGCGATAGCCTGCGATATTGGTCAGCGTACCGTTGCCGACCTCACCGATATTCGTTTCGAGCACCCACTGGGTCCACTCAATGTTGGTGAAACCATCTTCGTCAGAATACGTGGTGAAATCCGGAATCGTGCCGGCGCGCTGCGCCGTTACACTCGTCCAGGCCGCGCCGTCGCCTTCCGTTTCACCGTGCTCAACGATCAGCGCAATTTCACTGGTATCCGTTGGCGTCCAGACCAGCGTCGGTCGAAGCAGCTTCGTTTCGAGCGCGCCTACGGTCGAGTTATCGGCCGCGTTTGCGTAGAAAGGCTGCAGAAAATGCGGTGCCGGCGCAATAAGCGGCGTTAACGGGTGAACAGGATTTGCCGCAGCCTGCGAATTCGTGTTCTGGAAATATCCCGGATCGTCGTCATAAAGGACGACCATCTTGGCAGCAAGCTTGTCCTCGATCAGCGCGCCCTCGATGGCCGCGGCTATGTTGAACTGCTCTTCATCGGTGCCGCCGACGCGTACCCGCGCGCCGAACTCGCCGGTCGGGCGGGCATTGCGCAGAACGACCGCGCCACCGGTCACGTTGCGACCAAAGAGCAGTCCCTGTGGTCCCCGCAGCACTTCGACTGCCTCGAGATCGAACGTATCGATCACGACGCCGTAAGTCGTCCCCATGAAAATGCCGTCAACGAACACGCCGACGGTCGGGTCGACCGAGGGAATCGAGCTGTTGATGCCCTGGCCGCGAATCGAGAAGTTCTGGACTCCCGGGAACGTGCCAACAGACTCGAGCTGAACGTTCGGCATGATGTAGCTCAGGTCCTCGATCTTCTTGACGAACAACGCGTCGAGCTGTTCAGCGCCGAAGGCCGTGACGGCAAGCGGTACGTCCTGAACCGCTTCTGCATCGCTCTTCTTGCGCGCGACCGTGACGATCTCTTCGAGGAGCGCGCCGGCAGATCCTTCCTGCGCGAGCGCGTGATTCGGTTGCATAAATACAACAATAGCTGCGACCATGCTGGCGCCCAACGCCAATGCATGTCGCAAGCCATTGATTTTTGATAGCTTGGACACGTTGTCCCCCCTGCTTTTTATGATGTAACTGCAAAATATACTGTTGTATGCGTGCATATTCCAATTGCCATGGCCGACGAAACCCGTAAGAGACGCACCATTCGCAGCTTTGTACGCCGCGCCGGGCGCATGACGACCTCTCAACAGCGCGCTCTTGAGGAGTTGTGGCCGCGATTCGGCCTCGAATTCGGCGAGGCCCCGCTCGACTTCGCGGCACTGTTCGGCCGTGAAGCTGACGTCGTGCTGGAGATAGGTTTTGGCAACGGCGAAACGCTGGTCAGGCAGGCCGCCGCCGCGCCGGATAGCGATTTTATTGGGATCGAGGTCCATGAACCCGGTGTCGGGCACTGCCTGCTGAAGGCAAAGGATGCTGGGGCGAGCAATCTGCGCCTGATCATGCACGATGCAGTCGAGGTACTCCGACACCAGGTGCCCGCAAGTTCGCTGACGCGGCTCAATCTGTATTTTCCTGATCCCTGGCCGAAGAAGCGGCATCACAAGCGGCGCATCGTGCAGCCCGGGTTTGTTGAGCTTGTTGCGGATCGCCTGCGGCCCGCGGGTACGTTCCACATCGCCACGGACTGGGCCAACTACGCTGATCACATTGACGAAGTAGTGTCCGGTTCGAGTCGTTTCACGTGCACCGGGCGCCGCGAACACGATGGCGACCGTCCATTTGATCGGCCGCAGACCAAATTCGAGCGCCGCGGCCTGCGCAAGGGACATCGCATATACGATTGGTGCTTCGCGTTGCGGGCTAATTCCGGCTAGTTGCTTGCGCTTGGGTTCTCATGATCTATAAAGAAATAGAAAGGTAGTGAAATCAGCACAGGACAGCACCATGTCAATTCAGTATCCCGTAATCGGTCAATGGTTCAGGCGACCCAATGGGACACTGTTCGAAGTGGTCGCCATCGACGAGGGCGATCAGACCGTCGAGATCCAGCAATTCGACGGCACGATTGACGAGGTCGATGTCGATCGCTGGCAGGACCTGATGCTGACGGAAGTCAGCGCGCCCGAGGACTGGTCCGGCTCGGTGGACATGGACCCGGAAGACTTCGTAAGCCAAAAAGGCAGCGAAATACCAAGCGGCTTTCACGACCCGCTCGCCTTCCTCGACAAGGTCTAGCAATTAAAGGCTGGTCGGGCCTGTGACATAGACAATCCCGTCCCGGACCTCAACATCGACCTTCTTCAGCGACCGGCCATTCCCCGGCCCGGCGTAGCAATAGCCCGTCTCGATCTCGTACGTAGCGCCATGCGATGCGCAGATGAGCGCCGACTTGTCCTTCGTCAGGAACCTGTCGGGTGACCAGTTGAGTGGGTGCCCGACGTGCACACAGAAGTTCTGGTAAGCGTAAACCTCATCACCTTTGCGAACGACGAAACCACGAAACGGCCAGTCGCCCTCTCCGATTGAGAACTCCCGGCATCCGGGGTCCTCGAGTTCATCGAGCCGGCCTGCCGCAATTTCCCTCACTGCCGCGGCCTCGGCGTAAAGCGAACGACAATTATCGCCAGGATAATCGATGGGATACCCGTGGCAGCGGCGTACAGGAAAAAGCCTTCGTATCCCAGTAGTTCCTGGACATTGCCGGAGAAGCCCGCAATAAGTTTGCCGACGAATACCGAAAGAGAACTGAAGAGTGCGTATTGCGTAGCCGTAAACGAGATGTTCGTCAGGCTCGACAAGTAAGCAATGAACACGGTGCCTGAGAATCCCTGGGCGAAGTTGTCGAAACTGATCGTAATTGTCAGTGCCAGCAGGTCCGGTCCTGTCGCTGCCAGGTAGACGAAGAAAAGGTTCGTAACGGCGATCAGCGTCGCAGACAGAATTAACGAGCGCGCCGGACCCAATTTGGCGATGGCCAGGCCACCACCGGCAATTCCGAGCAGGGCGACCCAGAGTCCATACAGCTTCGCCACGCTGGCGACTTGCGACTTGGTAAAGCCGATGTCGTCATAGAACGGGTTGGCGAGGATGCCCAGAACGTAGTCGCTGATGCGGTACAGGGCGATGAACAGCAACATTGTCAGCGCGAACCAGCCATAGCGCCTGAAGAAATCGACAAATGGTCCGATGACGGAATGCGCAATCCAGCGCAGGAACCCGTCGTCGAAAATGCGCTCGTCGACATTCGAGCCCTCCGGTACCGGCGGCTCTTTCGCCAGCAGGGTTGTCAGCATGCCGATACCCATGAAGACGGCCATGGCCTGATACGCGATCGTCCAGGACATAAAGTCGGCGATGTACAGCGCGCCGGCCCCACCGACAATTATCGCGATGCGATACCCGTACTGGTATGACGCAGCGAGCAGCCCCTGCATTTCGTCTGGTGCACATTCGATGCGGTAAGCGTCAATTGCCATGTCCTGCGTCGCAGACGAGATTGCGACCGCGAGTGCCACCAATGCGAAACCGGTAATTGCCTTCGACGGATCGATTGTCGAAAGAACGACGAGAGAAGCCGCGATGAGTATCTGCGATAACAACAACCAGGATCGCCTGCGACCGAGCAGGGTTGTCAGAACGGGAAGGTGCAGCCGATCGACCAGAGGCGACCAGAGAAACTTCAGCGCATAAGCAAATCCGATCCAGGCAAAGGTGCTGATCGTGCTTTTTTCGATACCGGACTCATTGAGCCAGTAGGTCAGCGTCGCATAGACCAGCGGAAACGGCAGGCCACCCGAAAATCCGAAGAAAAAGATGACGACGAGCTTTTCTTGCAGGTACCAGGTCCAGGGCCTCTTCGGCCGGATGGATTCGCCAGCATCACTCATGATGCCAATCGTAGTCCATGATCAGCGGTGCATGGTCGGAAAAGCGTTGTGCGCGATATATTTCCGTGCGTCGAACCTTGTCGCGGAGTCCCGGCGTGACGACGTGATAGTCGATCCGCCATCCGACGTTGTTATCCCAGGCGGCGCCACGATTCGACCACCACGTGTACTGCTCAGGCGCCTGGTCAAGCGTGCGAAACGCATCGACCCAACCCCATTCACCGAACACCTTGTCGAGCCAGGCGCGCTCTTCGGGCAGGCAGCCCGAATTCTTCTGGTTCTGTTTCCAGTTCTTGATGTCGCCCTCCTTGTGCACGATGTTCCAGTCGCCGCAGATGACGTACTCCGAGCGCCGGCGTTTCAGTTTCTTCAGGTGCTCGGCAAAGGAATCCATGCAGCGGTATTTGGCGAGCTGACGTTCTTCCTTCGATGAGCCGGACGGCAGGTAAAGCGAAACGATGCTGATGCCCCCCAGCTGCACTTCGAGGTAGCGTCCTTCATTGTCGAACTCGAGATCGCCGTAACCGCGCACGACTTTCTTCGGTTCGTGACGCGTGTAGATCGCCGTGCCGCTGTAGCCCTTCTTTTCGGCGTCCTCGTAGTAACAGTGATACCCCTCTGGAGAGAAGATCGCGTCGGTCAGCTGGTGCACCTGCGCCTTGGTTTCCTGTATGCAGATGACGTCGGCCTCCTGCGCCGCCATCCACTCGAAAAAGCCCTTGCGGGCAGCTGCCCGAATGCCGTTGGCATTCAGGCTGATAACGCGAAACAAATCCAGTCTCCTGTGTCATACTCCGTCCGGTCGCGGCAATCATAGTTGAGTCAGCTTCTTAGGTCATGCGCGGGTACAAACGAGAATTCATCGAACTTGCGCTTGAACTCGGCGTTTTGCGATTTGGCGAGTTTACGCTCAAGTCGGGCCGCAAAAGCCCCTATTTTTTTAATGCCGGACTGTTCAATACGGGTTATGCCGCGGCCAAACTCGGTCGGTTTTACGCCGCTGCGATTGCCGAGTCGGACGTGCGTTTCGACATGCTGTTCGGTCCCGCCTACAAAGGAATCCCGCTGGCGACCCTCGCGGCTGCATCCTTGGCCGAACAACACGGCGTCGACGTGCCTTACTCGTTCAATCGCAAGGAAGTCAAAGCCCACGGTGAAGGCGGCAGCGTCGTCGGCGCTCCACTCAGCGGCGACGTATTGATCGTCGACGACGTGATAACGGCCGGCACAGCCGTTCGCGAGGCATACCAGATCATTTCCTCGGCCGGTGCGGAGATTGCGGGACTCGTCATATCGCTGGACCGCCAGGAGCGCGGTCAGGGGCCCTATTCGGCCGTGCAGGAGCTCAAACAGTCGCTGGGAATTCCGGTAATCAGTATCGTCCGACTGGACGATTTGATCGATATTCTCGAAGAATCAAGCGAGTACGAGCGATATCTGGAACCGGTACTAAGTTATCGCAAGCAATACGGTGTTATCTCTTAAGTTATTGAAAACTTGAGGATACGGCGGAGTTTACATGATGCGGATCACGCACTAAGCTGCAATAACGAGAACCAGTCCCGGTTTGCTCGCTTGGTTTGCTGGCATATTTGAGCTATGCGGAATCTGATTATCACAGTCGCTCTACTCCTGATGGC
>JAAUYD010089252.1_pt1 | contig 10933 bp, 20 predicted proteins | sample 7278101 | NCBI WGS metagenome assembly JAAUYD01 (sample SAMN14350128, study PRJNA611818) | marine sediment metagenome | isolation source: surface marine sediment (0.6m) | place: French Polynesia: Moorea | collected 2018-08
GATGCCAGGAACGAGACTTGAACTCGTGACACGAGGATTTTCAGGCAGCCCTTCTAACTTCATAAAAGTAGAGATTTCGGCTGTATCTCTTGCTATACAAGGATTTTGTAGACATAAGTATTTTTAATTCTACTTTTTAAATTCAAACTAGCAATCTTGCCAGATGTAAATTGTCATCCTTCATACATATCCTCAAGTACGGACTCTTCACTTGCTGTATCTGTACTTAAACCGCAAGCTAAACATAAATCTTCTCCAGTATGTAGACTGATTTTTCTTCCATAAACTCCACACTTATGACAAAAATCATCAGAGGGATTCTCCCATCTGTAGCCACATTCAGGGCATTCACAAAAAGTTTTGTCACCAAAATTGTCAACGTGTAGACATTTTGGACAAGTTGTCCTGACGTTATGTACCTTACAGCTTTCAGTAATCTCAAAAGTTCCTTCACAGTGACGACAAGTAAAAGATGTCTCTTCTTCACGTGCCCATCCTAAGTGTTGACAATACACACAAATAATCCATTCTAATTCCATCGGCATAGCTTACAACGGTGGTAATGGTCTATCTTCTCTCTGCATCAATCTCTCAAAAGCTTCCTGGTAGTGTCTCTCGCTAATCCAATGGTGGTAGGTGTCATGATGTACCTTTAAGCTATGGCCCATCATCTGCGCGGCCAAAGATACATCCAATCCAAACATCAATGACCGGATTGCCCAGGCATGGCGTAAATCATACGCTGTAAATGGCAATTCCATCCGGCGGAAAGCTTGGCTTACGGTCTTACCTAGCCCGTCGTTGGAATGCTTCCCATCAGAGCGCCTACGAGGTAATACCACTTTTGGTAATTCAAAACGGGCAAACCATTCTGGGTAAATAGGATATACCCTCCTAAAACCCGTTTTACCCCTGTGGACGGTAATGATACATTCCCCTTCAGCGATGTCATCATAATTTAGATGAAACAATTCGTGATTACGTAGCCCGTAGGTGGCTAGCATAGCTACGCACCACTTCCATCTTGGATAAGTGATGGCATTTATTTCCCTGGCTATTAGTTCATCTCCAGGGATATTCCGAGGTTTTACCAATTTTGGGCTGTAACTTCCCGCCCATTGTGATAAGTCCATTTCAATCCCAGCAAACTTAGCCAAAGCCTTAAAACACAAGCAGCAACGTTGCCTTACCCGGCTATCAGGTACTGTGGACAAAACAACTTGTTCTATTGCAGCAGCTGTAAGGGATTGACTCCAATTTAGCTTTCGGAAGGTTGCGAGGTAATCTTTTCTCCAAGTTAGTAAAGATGCATCCGTTTTTCGTCTCTTACTGAAGTAAAATTGTTCAAATGCCCTAACCCAATCGCCAGCATTTCTTGTCTGGGTTTTGATGCACTCCTCATTGTTTAGCAGAATCTCGGGTAAGTTCTTCTGATATGCACCCCAGGAGAAAGTGCCCGATTTTATTTTGGCTGCGATCGCGATCGCTTCTAATTCAATTTTGGCTATACCCTCTGGACTAGCAGGGATGCCCATCCGCAAATCTTGCCGGGTAGATTCCCCCATGGCTGATTTTGGTGGTAGCATCCCTCTGAGAAAAAGGGCATTACCTCGTTGGTTAATTCGTAATTTGATGCCTTGTGCTTGCAAACGCTGGTTGGCTGATTTAATAAATAGCTCAATCAATGACGTTTGTACCTCCATCCCATTTTTTAGCCAGATGAATTAATTTATCTGCAAACACTTGGGGAACTCGAATTGCTATTTCATCTAACGATTGTTCGTTGAGAATTAAAATCCAATTATCAGGAATTATTTTGATTAAAATTTTGAACACAATTTCCATAAATCAAGTACCTCGATCTTTTAGTCTTAAATCTAAGCTTAAAAAATGTGCATTGTAGTGGAAAATTTGACGGCGTTCCTCCCATGAATTATCTTCATCCCATCGATCAAAAATTAGCTCTGCTGCAATAGCTAACTCTAAAGACAGGGTGGCAGATTTCTCATCGGCTTTTAATGCGGGGATAGCTTTGATTAAGGTTTCCCGACTTAAACCGTGTGGGTAGTTCATCAACATTTTGAGAATTAGTCGGATATTTCTGCCATATCTAACAATTTCTTGGTATTCCATTTTCCATTCTTTCCATAAAGGCTCCATGTAGTCAGGAACTGTAAATTCATCAGGATCAGACATCTTTTATCTACTACTCACTCCCAACCTTGCGCTTCACCTTCTTGCAATAATTCCTGCAAAAACTGCTTCCCCTTATCCCAATTCCTCCCCCCCATTTTCAGCACTTGCTCAACAATGAAAGTCTCCGATACTTCCACCATTATTAAAGCCCTAATAGCTAGGTAAAGTTGCTGTCTGTAAGTGGAAGTTTCAACTTCATTCTTTGCAGGAGGTTCATTGTACAAGTGTTCCAGAGACTTCCGTACCTCCTCCTTAACTTCCGGGCTGGAAGTCCCGTAATACTCGTGTAATGCCTGCTGTTGGGTGTGGGCTTCCAGGGCTAGTTGCACTTGCTCTAGTTCAGTATTCATAGCTAATATTGCACCATTGCGTGAAGCTGTTTTGATTAACTTGCGTGAGTAGTGGATTGATTCGATGGCGCAACCCAATGCAAGAAAATAGCATACAGCTTTACCCAATCTTCCCACGGGGGATAATGCCAACAACCAAAGACACAGCGCACCACCCAATAGGGCATTCTGTTTTACCCAACCAGCCACGAGGCACCCCCGCCAAACACAACTGCAACGGCAATGGCTATTAAAATGGCGTAATAATCTTTCAATTCCAGTTTGAGGAATGCTGATACTGCATCATCTGTTATCCATGCCAGCAGCCATAGCAGCAGCAAAACAATGTAAATAATGCCCACTGGCGCGGCTAAAGCTGGATGTAAAAGCCCCACCCACCCCAGGGCAGATGAGGCAATACACCCAGTAAGGAAGTAGCTACCCAGGTGTATTAACTTGGCCATTAGTAAGATTCTCTAATCCGTTGTTGCAGTTGTTGAATGCGTTGTTCCGCTACTGCTTCTGCTCGTTGCAAGGATTCATCTAAGTGGACGTATGATGAACGCTGACCGTGCAATTTTCTCGCTAGTTTGGCATTAGACCGGACTTTGGTTAGTTCCCCGTCAGCGACCACTCCCAAATAGTTTTTGTGGGCTTTGTGTACTGCTGCATCGGCTTGTTCTATTTTCCCAAGGCTATTCATTGCCCGGGCTGTTTGTTTGGCTCCTTGGGTTCGGTCCTTGGCTAGTTCCCGTAACATATCAGCTTCATCTTTGTTGAAATAGCCCGGTTCATGTAACACGGGGACAGAGCGGATACTTGACCAATTACCTGGTGCTGATGGGTTGACTACCCCATAGCCGGTGGCTCCAAGTACTTTGTTTCTATCAATGGCATGACCACCACCGATATTGTTTGCTATTTTGGTTACGTTAGATAAAATTCCCATGGTTGTTAATAACAAATAAGTTTGCGGATTTCGGTTAGTCGTTCTGATTTGGCTTTTAGCTCTTCCATTTGCTGGTAATTGGCTGATTGGTGAATGCTGACAGCACCAATGGTTAGCCCTGCAATAAAGGTTGCGAGGCAAAGCAATATATAGGGGGAGGGGGATTTGTCAGGAGGTGGCGCAGATGGTTCTACTTTGGGCTGCAAATATCCCGTAAAGGGGATAACTTTTTCTTCAGTCGCCATCGGGCTGTAACCTCATGTACTGGGGTTGCAAAGCTATGGAGCCTTGGTTGATGGCTGCGTCTACTGCCTGTTGGACTATCTGCTGTTCCTCCTCAGAGGGATTAGCCATCATCATTTGAATTCGGCGTAAGGTACGCAATGGTAATTGTTCAAAGAATTTGTGGGCTAATTGCTTAGAAGTCTCTTCTAGTAAAGGTTCTAGCATCGCCTCTAATGTTGTTGCAGAAGAATCTTCCGGAGATTCTTCCGTGATTCCTCTTTCCCTCAACAATGCTTGCAACCCAGTCTCTGTCCACATTTTGCGACCGGATTCTTTCTCAATGACCACATCAACGTCAATGGTGAAAGCACCTGGTCGGCGGGACATCCATGATCGAATGGTTCCTTCTGGAATACCTGTTTGTTTGGCGGCTTCTGCCGTGGTAAAAAGTTTTTGTGCCATGTTAAGATTTCATCGAGCAGTTCCTCAAAAATTGCTAATACATCCAGGGCGATCGCAGAAAGCGTGCTTACCTTGTGCGATCGCTTTTGGCTCTCAAAGGTCAAACTTCACTCCCTCAGCCTCTTGCTGTTCGACATAAGCATCACGAACCTGCTCAATAGCTTGCAATGCATCAACCAAACTATGGTCCAATCCCCGAGCATACTTACTATTTATGTAAGTTTGATAGTTTGATGACTGAATTAAACAATCTATCTGCTGGTGAAGACTTTCTAGGGAACGGTAAAAGTATTGCGGTGAAAATTGATTTTTCATAATCTATTCACGATGAATTTAAGTAGTGCCAGAAGCTGTTCCCGTCCTCCCTGCTGGTGTAAATCTCGAAAAGTAGAAGTCAACCTTCCCGATGGTTTCAACTCGATTCCACATTCATTGTGTGGATAAAGAGTGCTATAAGCTACAAGCATCGCAGTGTGTTGATGTTCATTTTCAAGCCTTTCAAGTTCTAATCCATAAGTATTTTGCAATGACTGAATTGCAGGCAGGGAAGTATCAACGCCGTAAAAACCTAATGGCATCACCATAATTACTCCTATTTATACGAAAGCTGACATTTATCAACAAAAATAGTAAACAGAGTGCTTGCTGTTTCCCCATCAGCAATAATTTTTGGTTCATTAGAAGAACCAAAATAGATTTTCAAGACTTTATCCTCCGGGGAGTATTCACAAGAGCTGATGTAAGCTGGATTTACTAAATTTGGATTACCCAGCACGTTAAATGAAATAAAACACTGTGGAAGTTGTGTCATATTAGTGTTAGTGAATTTTGAATGTCAGCGATCGCTTCTGGCCTACTCCTCAAGATTTTGCTGTTGTGTTGAGTAGGCCTCTTCTGTCTGGCTCAAAGCTCGCAGTGCATTATCCAAGGTGTAGTCAAGGTTTTTAGCGTATTGGCTGTTGCTAAAGCCCTGGTAATTTTCTGAATCGACTAAGCCACTCAAGAGCTTGTGAAGACTGTATAGCTGATCACGGAAGTCTTCTGGAGTAAATTTGTTCTTCATAGTTTATCCACGATAAATAATTTTGAACTTCTTAAGCGCGATCGCTCCACACGGACGATCGCTTTTAGCTGTGAGGTTAATAAGGTGGGGAATCATCTTCATCCTCCACTTCATCAGCAGGAATATCTGAGGCAATTATGGGAAGGTTCAGGGAAATTTTGTCTAAAGATGAGGTACCTTCTGGATTAATAGCAATATTTAACGAAATATCTGCCGCGTACCCGGGTAATTCCCCGTATTGCATTATTTTCTTGAAATTATCAGAAGCTGCTATTTCTTGCTTCAGCTCTACTGCTGCAACTGATATAGCTGCATAATCTTTCGGTTGTAGTTTGGTCATATTTCAATTTTTGATTTTGGCGGGACAATCTGCTCATCACACGGCGTTGGTCTAGGAGGTTGCCGTCTCTCCTGGTGATGTTGCAGCTCTACGGTTAATCCGGTTAGATTTTTTACCGTATTCAGGAATGATTTAAGGGGTAGATAGCAGCACCGGCGCGTGGTGCTGCTATTTTATTGGTTATGCGATCGCATTTCCCTCAGCAGCTCTTTGGTCTTCCGGGCTGCTAGTTCCGGTGTTTGGGGGAGTTATGCTGCTTTCACATAAGGAGCGCCTAAATCGTCGGGAAGATCATTTATGTCAATTCCAAGTGGAACCAGTACTTGGTTGTAGAGAGCTTTCCACTGCTTTGCATTTAAATTTACAGAGTGGACTCCTGTCTCCCACCGAGAAACACTGGTTACGCTGCAATCCAACAATATTGCTAGTTGTTGTTGAGAGATGTCTACTTTTTCTCTCAACAGTCTCAAATAGCTCACGCCTTCCTTAAATTCCAATTTATGATTTATCATTATAGATGAAACTTAGCGTTTCTACAATACGAAACGCTAAGTGCCCTAAGAAACAACTAGTTTTAGGCGGTGCAGCCTGGTAACTAAACCGCCTAATTACTAGTATCTAACCCCCTGTGGCTATACAAAACCACCCCATGCTCTCAGCAAAGGGTGGTGCTACGGGGTCATTATTTTCTCACTCAGTGTGTGTCAAATCAAAGGAGGTGTTAACCCCGTGTGTTCTTTGTATCTCAAGGCTTTACTATTTCGCGATCGCATCTGCCGACGTGTATTGCACTGATTGACATGGGGGGGGAAGTGCGATCAGGTTAGGGGAGGTGTGATTTTTTGATTTGAACTACCTGCTGTCTTAAATCATCAAGGGGTGATTCTTGGTTTTTTGCTTGTTCTGGTTCTGGGGCTGGTTGATCTGGAATGAATTCTAAACAGAATCTTACCTTCCCCTTCTTCCACCCTCCAGTATTGGAGCCAATTACCTCACATTCCACGCCATTTTTACTCCAATCCAATACGTTTATCCCGTTGTTGCCAACGACTTCTTCTACAACTTGCTGAACTTGAAATACGGGAGATTTAATAGGACTGAACTTTTCACGCATTGACACAACATCATCATCATTCAACTTCACAATCTGTTCCACAAACACTAACCGTTAACTACACGCTTAGTATTCCCATTTTTATTCTGACAGAAGATATAGATTTGAGCTAATGGATAAGATGATTAGATTTATTAGAAATTGCCACTTTTGGATGTGGTCAGCGGTGCATTTTAAATACTTTTGCTACTACGAAATACAACTTGTTCAACGTATTCCAACTATTAGACGTGTGTGGATGGATGAATACCAATGACTCAGTCTTAACCTACTAGTATACCGTCCACGCTTTTATGTAAAAGTTCCAATTGCAGGTTATAAAAAATACAAAAAGGCTTTTAATCTGGACAATTGTTACAGCTATTTTTGTCTCAAGACGTACATTTAAAAAATTACTTCATTAAATACACAATAGTTAACAAGTATGGAGTATCAAGTACTAGATAGAAGACTAAAAGCTCTAGGGATGGACTGGAATCATCATAGAGTAACCGCATTCTTAAATGATTGTAGAACCCGATATGGATACAACTTTCCAGCAAATCAAATGCCTACAAAAGTAGCAGATAGATTATCGCTATTCTTGGCAGCATACGAGGAAACAGACCGATTAATGAAACTTGACGGATTGAACTGGACGGATGAGCTTGTCACCTCTTTCTTTATGCAGCATTCAAGAAATGCTAACGGCAATTTTACCAACAGACTAACGTTAGATAAATGGAGAGAACTATGGACATTATTCGGCTCCTACGAAATATCTTTTTAACGCAAAAAAAAAGGTGGAGAACCACCAATTCAAATTGCCAAAAAATCGCTAATTAGTACTATGATTATAACACAAGAAACCAGACAGGGTGACATTTTTGAGCGTCCAGAGACAATTGAAGAAAGGCACTGGAACGAATGGTTGGATAGCGGTGTTAACGAATACATAATTGCCAGGAATATCTATTCAGTACTTGATAGTTACAGATTGGATAAACTGCTTAATTACAACTCAAAAAGACGTTGGAAACACTCAGATGATATAGTCCCTGCATGGGTAGTTAGCGGTGTTGACCCAATCTCTGGAGAGAACACTCCACAAGGAATTCAAGCGAAACCAGACAACCCTAGAATTGGCTTAAACGGCAAGCCAAAAAAATATCTTGGTGCAGAAGAATACGAGGCAGCACCTCTGTTTTTGGATGTTGAAGATAAAGCTTTTTGGCAACAAGTTATACAAGACAAATTTATCCCTGTAATCATTACAGAAGGAGCCAAAAAAGCCGGGTGTTTACTAACCCACGATTATGCTACTATCAGCCTGCCAGGAGTTAGTACCGGCAGAAAATTAGGGCGGCTGCATCAATTCCTCAAAGCATTTTGTGGTTTTGGTAGAACTTTCTACCTGTGCTTTGACAACGATATTTTAGTTAAACGTCCTGTCCAATTTGCCCTAACGGGACTAGGGCGGGAACTGGCAGCGACTGGCAGCAAGGTTATGGTTATCCCTCTCCCTAAAGGGGATGACAAGGGAGTTGATGATTTTATCGTTAATCAGGGTATCGAAAAATTTAAAAAAGTTTTCGATTCAGCTCTAACCATTGAAGAGTGGAAATTAGAACAAGATTTGACATGGACAGCCGAACGGGAACAAGAAAGGAAGCGTAGGAGTTCTAAAAAAGCTTGGTTTATTGAAACAATCAAGAAAGGTTGGGGAGAATTTCTCAAATGGAACGAATTAACCCAGGAGCCAGAACTTAATGGGGATGCTTTAGATCCAGAAACCGTAGACATAAAAGTGGCGATGGAGTTAGACGTGGATATGACCAAGGACGCTGCATTGTCATCGGTTCGCTACATCGCCACTCAGTTTACTTATCACCCAATTAAGCAATATTTGGAATCCTTAGAAACGGAATACCCAGATATTGACACATCTTTGATAGATAACTTATCGCGGGATTACTTTGGCTACGACTCCGAAATCTGCAACATTTACATGAAGCGTTTTTTGATTGGGGCAGTGGGACGGGCGATGGAACCCGGGTACAAATTTGATAATGCCATCCTTCTATACGGTCCGGAAGGTGGTAAAAAGTCAACTTTTTGGAAATCTTTATTCGGTGCGGACTGGTTCAGCCGTTCGATGGACAGCTCCAACCAGAATAAAGATGAAAAAATGCTAATCCATCGCTATTGGGGATTGGAGTGGTCTGAATTCGCCACCGTTTACAAGCGAAAAGATATTGAGCAGCTGAAAGCTTTTTTGGCAGAAGAAACCGATAGTATTCGCTTGCCTTACGAACGGAAAATAAAACCCTGCCACCGACGTTGTGTTTTTGTAGGAACAACCAATCGCCCGGATGTTCTCCAAGATGTTAGAGGACGCAACCGTCGATTTTGGATTATCAAAGTTTTAGCCAAAGAAATAGATGTTGAAAAAGTAGAAGCTCAACGCGATCGCCTTTGGGCAGCTGCATATAAAGCCTGGAAAAATGGGGAGTTATCTTACATCCCCGAGCATTCCAAGGAAGCCGATTTGCAAGACCTTGAGAATCAGCAATACAAAGTGAAACCCCCCATATTTGAGGACATTGAATCATTCCTTGTAGCTAAACAATCCGCTAGCGTCATGGAAATCTACGACTTTTTGGGGATAGAACGGGGTCATAAAGACAGAAGGAAAGACCAAGAGATACACGATTGTTTTGTACTTCTGGGTTGGGAACGGACAGAGAAACGGGGTTCTTTCAAAGGGAGCCGCCCCTGGTTGTGGGCACCTAAAAATACACAAAATAATTTTAATCAAAAAGCGATGGATCACATAGATCACTTCCCCCAGAAAGTAGATACAGTAAACCCTAGAGGGTGTCCACAAGGTGTACATGACCTGTACATAACTGATCCATCAGTAATGTACAGTCAAAACGGGCACAGCTCCCTACTGATGGATCAGTTTGAGGTAAATGTACAAGGGATGGATCACCCCATGGACACCTCTGCGCCCAGTAACAGTCAGGGTTCCGAGCAAAGTGATCCATGTGATCCATCACTTTTTGAAAAAAATAAAAATGCTGATAAGAACTCTCATCCGAGTGCTAATCGCGTAACCGCTAACAAAGAGGATTCTCTAGAGCTGAACGGGGGCGGCCATGACCCAGATGCCCGCCCTCCTGTTGCCATGGATGTGCAAAATGACGAGAATCGACCTATTCGCGCTATTTACGGCACTCCTCTAGGAAAGGTCCGTGTAATCGCTACCATGCTAGATCGTGATAAATGGGAATTGGAGCTAATCCCACCAGAAGGGGATTCTATTAAGAAAAACATCAAAAGCAAATCCCCCAAGGACACAGCCGACAAGATGAAGCGACGGGTTAGGGAATGGTACAAACAAGCTGAAAAGCCTTTGAAAGTAGGTGATGTGGTTCGATATGCAGGCTTTGACCGTCCTTATCTAAGGCATAGCAGTAAAAAACTTACGGTTTATCAAATTGATTTTGAGGGGGCATGGGTGAGGGAAGGTACTAAAGAGAAGTTCCCGGTTGGCTCCTTCAATTTTGACGAGTTAATTCTGGTTCAGGAGGATGATGATGCTGGGATTTGAACGCAATGACTTGCAAGGGTTAAAACAAATCCTTGAACGACTGAGTAACAACCCTCCGGAAGACGTAAAGCTAAAGACTCTCACCCACAAGGAAATGAGAGCTTTTGCAAGGGGAATACTAGTGCTTATTCCCCACTTCGAGTTCCCCTCTGAGACAGAATCAAAATTAAAAATATTAGTGACGTTTGTCTCCATGCGGGGGTTTGCAATATACGACCGGGCATTTTTCGCCAAGGAGGCATTGGAGGTGATACAGGGATACGAAAATTCTTTACCATCTTCAGGAGCCGAAATCATCCGTAAGTGGGACGTAAACGCCTTTTGATATTATTCCCCAGGCATTATCTGCCCGAGGTATCCCCCAACCCCCACTTTAGCTATATCTCCAAAGACTTCTTGCATCTTAGGGTATTTGACCGCAAGCAATCCCACCCCTAACACTAAAAATATAGCGATCGCACTTTTGGAATTCATTTTATGTCGCAGGGATAAAGTTTACTTACTAGGGAGATGTGCCCAGGTGCAAGATTTTCCACTGTAGGATAGCCGTTCTAGCAAACCATAGCTGTAATGAAGGTTGGCACCAGATTTATTCACATAACCCGATGAGAAGTACTCACCCCACGGGTCATTCACCCACCATCCCTTATGGTCATAGCC
>JAAUYD010229368.1_pt1 | contig 10931 bp, 7 predicted proteins | sample 7278101 | NCBI WGS metagenome assembly JAAUYD01 (sample SAMN14350128, study PRJNA611818) | marine sediment metagenome | isolation source: surface marine sediment (0.6m) | place: French Polynesia: Moorea | collected 2018-08
AAACCAGATTTTATCAGGAAGTGGAGGAGGAAACAAAATTAGCCACTATTCCTCGTCTTTTGAAGATAGGGTTGAGCGTAGAACAAATTGCTGAAGCACTTGAATTAGATATCAAAGTAGTACGCCAAGCAATTGAAAAACAACAGCATGAAAAATAGCTTGGTAGGATGGGTTTGAGAATATTTGAAAGTGAGTTCTCCAATAAAACTCGACAGGAGTTAGAAGCGATGTTTGGATTAACTGAGTGGCGGCAAACTAGATTTTATCAGGAAGTTAAGGAAGAAGTTGAGGAAGAAGCAAAACTGAACGCCAAGCTAGAGACAATCCCAGAACTTCTCAAAGTGGGATTAAATATAGAACAGATAGCTCAAGCATTGAAGCTAGATATTGAATTAGTACGCAACACTATTGGCAAGCTGAGTAGAGAATAAAGATGCATGCTGATAGATTATCAGCATGCATCTTTGGTGATTTTCTAGTTAACTGCTGTTCTTAGTAGTGTTACCCACTCTACTATTACTCGGAATATGCTTCCATGGGAACACAAGAACAAACAAAGTTTCTATCCCCAAACGCCGCATCAATACGACCTACTGCGGGCCAGAATTTATTATCCTTAACCCAAGGTGCGGGATATGCTGCTTGTTCTCGGGAATAGGAATGCTTCCATTCACTTGTGAGCAAACTAGCTGCGGTGTGGGGTGCATTCTTGAGTAAATTATCCTCAGCATCCACTTCACCAGATTCAATCCCAGCGATTTCTTGGCGAATTGTAATTAGTGCTTCACAAAAACGATCCAACTCTGCTAATGATTCGCTTTCCGTCGGTTCCACCATAATTGTACCAGCCACGGGCCAAGATACGGTGGGAGCATGGAAACCAAAGTCCATTAACCTTTTAGCAACGTCATCAATTTCTACCCCGGCTGATTTTTTCAAGCTACGCAGGTCTAAAATACATTCATGGGCTACTAAACCATTATTGCCTTTGTATAAAACAGGGTAGTAATCTTCCAGGCGTTTAGCAATATAGTTGGCATTGAGAATTGCTACCTTGGTTGCATCTGTCAAACCATCTGCACCCATCATGGCAATGTACATCCAGGAAATTACGAGGATACTGGCACTACCCCAAGGTGCAGCAGATACCGCACCCATACTTAGTTCGCCACCCATTTTCACCACTGGGTGTGCGGGGAGGAAGGGCATGAGATGGGCTGCAACTCCAATGGGACCCATGCCTGGACCACCGCCACCGTGGGGAATACAGAAGGTTTTATGTAGGTTAAGATGACAAACATCAGCCCCAATATCCCCTGGGCGACAAAGTCCTACTTGGGCGTTCATATTTGCCCCATCCATGTATACTTGCCCACCATGCTTATGAACCACGGCGCAGATTTCTTGAATTGCTGATTCAAATACGCCGTGGGTGGAGGGATATGTCACCATTAAGGCGGCGAGTTCGTTGCTATGCTTTTCTGCTTTAGCTTTCAAGTCATCTAGGTCAATATTACCTTCATCATCGCAAGCAATGGCAACTACCTTCATCCCACACATTACCGCGCTGGCAGGGTTAGTTCCGTGGGCGGAGGTGGGAATTAAACAAACGTTGCGGTGTCCTTCTCCCCGACTTTCATGATATTGGTGAATTACCAGCAATCCAGAATATTCCCCTTGGGAACCGGCATTGGGTTGGAGGGAAATACCAGCAAATCCGGTGATTTCTGCCAGCCAATCCTCTAATTGTTGGAATAAGACTTGATAACCCTTGGTTTGGGATAGGGGTGCAAAGGGATGAATTTTACCAAACTCTGGCCAAGTTACGGGTATCATTTCCGATGTGGCGTTGAGTTTCATGGTACAGGAACCCAAGGGAATCATGGATGTCGTTAGGGACAAATCTTTAGATTCCAATTTGTGCAGGTAGCGCAATAGCTCTGTTTCCGAGTGGTAGCTGTTGAATACGGGATGGGTAAGGTAACTACTTTCTCGGGAGAGGTTGGGAGGTAATGAAGTGGGGGGAGTCAAAGAAGTGGCAGGAGTGGGGGAACTACCTGCAAAAATGTTTAATATATCTTGGATGTCTTCAGTGGTAGTAGTTTCATCCAGGGAAATACCTACACTATTGTTATCAAAAATGCGTAGATTAATGTTTTGTAATTCACAAGCGGCGAGAATATTTTTCATAGTGCGGTTTGCCACATTTACCCGCAGGGTATCAAAGAAATATTCATTGGTGATGCTGTAACCAAGTTGCTTTAAACCCTCTGCCAGAATCGCAGTTTGCTGGTGGATATTTTGAGCGATCGCTTTTAATCCACCAGGACCATGATAAACAGCATACATACTTGCTATCACTCCTAGCAATACCTGGGCTGTACAAATATTGCTGGTAGCTTTTTCCCGACGGATATGTTGTTCCCTGGTTTGCAAGGATAAACGATATGCTGGGTTACCTTGGGCATCTTTCGATACACCCACAACTCTTCCAGGAACCTGGCGCTTATACTTTTCCTTGGTGGCAAAGTAAGCGGCGTGGGGTCCCCCATATCCCATGGGAACACCAAAGCGTTGGGTACTACCTACGGCGATATCAGCACCAAATTCACCGGGGGGCGTGAGTAAAGTTAAACTTAGAGGATCTGCGGCTACCGTTACCAATGCACCCTCAGCATGGGCTTTTTCTACAAAAGCGCGGTAGTCGTAAATGGTGCCGTCAGTGGCAGGATATTGTAAAATTGCCCCAAATATTGGTTGGGAAAAATCAAAACTTTGATGGTTACCCACAATAATATTAATCCCCAAAGGTCTGGCACGGGTCTTTAACACGTCGATGGTTTGGGGATGACAATCTTGGGAAACAAAGAAACCATTAGCCTTGGTTTTGGTAACGCCATAGCTCATGCTCATGGCTTCTGCTGCTGCTGTTCCTTCATCTAATAGGGAAGCATTAGCGATTTCCAATCCAGTTAAATCAATCACCATGGTTTGGAAATTTAACAACGCTTCTAGTCTTCCTTGGGCAATTTCTGGCTGATAGGGAGTATATGCAGTGTACCAACCGGGATTTTCCAGGATATTGCGCTGAATTACCGTGGGGGTAATACAGTCGTAATATCCCATGCCAATAAATGAGCGAAAAACCTGATTTTGAGAAGCTATTTCTTTTAACTTCCCTAATGCAGCATACTCACTTAATGCTGCTGGTAACTTGAGAGAACGAGGAAGCCGGATAGCTTGTGGCACAGTTTTGTCAATCAAGTCATTTAAACTTGCCAGTCCTAATACTCCCAGCATTTTCTGGGTATCATGGGAATCAGGACCAATGTGACGTTGTGCAAAGGTAAAATCCTGGGCACTCGATTTTTGACTACTATTGCCCTGTTGAGGCTGATGGCTTGACTGAGGACGGGGGACTTGTAATACCACTAATTACTCTCCAGACATGACTAGCTTGAAAATAGAATGCGGTACACGGAATGTAGAAGGGAAAACCAATGAAATTTTCTTTCATACATTTTGGTACATGCAGTTCTTAATCACTATTTAATATTTTGCAACAATTCTCCTTAATAAATTCTCTCAAAAGAATTAGTTCATGTAATTTTCATCAATTTATTTACACGGAATTATCAGTTTCAAAGGGGTCTAAATTAAACCACATCTCTTGGGAAAACCATAGTTTGGGTTGAATAATATCCAATGAGGACAAGGGCACGGCACTATTAATATTATTTAATATACCGAAATATTATGGATGCCGTGCCCCTACAGAAGAATTTATTTATTAATGTTTTCTTGTTCTTGGATAAAAAACTCCTTCCCTCCTTCCCTCTTTCACTCCTTCACTCCTCCATTCCCTCCACTTGGGCGCTATATTCTTCTGCACTCATGGCATCATTTACCTCGCTGGAGTCGCTAATTCGCACTTTCAATAACCATCCCTCACCATAGGGATCTTCTGCAACATTTTCCGGTGCATCAATCATGGCTTCATTACGTTCCACAACTGTACCTGTTACCGGAGATTTGAGATCCTCCACAGCTTTTACCGATTCAATGGAACCAAAGCCTTCACCCTTGCTAACAGAGTCTTCAATTTCCGGCAATTCTAAAAAGACAATATCACCCAATTGCTCCGCGGCAAAGGCGGTAATACCGATAGTTGCCATGTCACCCTCTAGGCGTACATATTCATGGCTATCCAGATATTTTAAATCTGCGGGATAATCCGACATAATCACTTACCTTCCCAAAACACGTTATTTCTGTAACAATCTCAAATGTTATCAGGTAGTCATTCAATTTTGGATTTTGGATTTACCGATTGACTCCATGTCTCAAGCCCCGAGGCTTGAGATAATGATAGAAATGTTTGTTTTTCTCCAGTGATAAATCCAGGGGCTTGTATCTGTGTTTATTTTTCAGTCAGGCGACTTGTGGAACGATAAAAAGGTTTTTTGACTACCACGGTGGGGTAATGTTTGCCACGGATCTCAACTTCCAGCTCCTGTCCCACTTTGGCGATTTCTTTGGGTAGGTAAGCTAGGGCTACGGGATAACCAAGGGTTGGTGACAAGGTTCCACTGGTAATTTCTCCAACTACCGTACCTGATGATAATACTGGATATCCATGGCGGGCAATGTTGCGTCCCTGCATTTGCAAACCCACCAATCTCCGAGTGATACCACGGGATTTTTGCTGTTCTAAGACTGCACGTCCAATAAAATCCCCTTTGGTATCTAAATGAACTAACCACCCCAAACCCGCTTCTAGGGGGGTGGTGGTATCATCAATATCTTGTCCGTATAGTGCCATGGCTGCTTCTAGTCGCAAGGTATCCCTGGCACCAAGTCCACAGGGAGTTACCCCTGCATCAAGTAGCTTTTGCCACAGTTCTATGCCAACTTCGGGATCTACCATTACCTCAAAACCATCTTCACCTGTGTAACCAGTACGGGCAAGGAAGGCTGGTTTATCAAATATAGTAGCCTCTAGATGTCCAAAGGCTTTGATGGGGCTTAAATCTGCACTAACAAATTGTTGAAAGATGCCAGTGGCTTTTGGTCCTTGGATGGCTATTAATACTTTATCTTGGGAAATGTCTTGAAATTGGATCTTACTGGTATCTATATGTTTGAGCAACCATGCTTTGTCTTTGGCGGTGGTGGCAGCGTTAACAATTAATACTCCCCTTTGGATACCAGTATTATCTACACCTTGGTAGTAAAATATGATGTCGTCGATAATACCACCGTTTTCATTTAATAAGACGCTGTATTGTGCTTGTCCTGGTTGTAAGCGGCTGAAGTCTGAGGGTACTAGTTTCTGAAGTTGAGGGATTAAGTCTTTGCCTTGGAGGGTAAATTTACCCATGTGGGAAATATCGAACATTCCGGCATTAGTTCTGACAGCTTCATGTTCTTTGGTGATGCCGCTAAATTGAACGGGCATTTCCCAGCCACCAAAGCTGGTGAATCTAGCTTTCAGTTGTTGGGCGAGGGGGAATAGAGGTGTGCGAATGAGAGTTTCTGCTTGATTGGCCACGGGTTGTTTTGGTATCCAAGGTGAACATCTTATATATATTAAGGGGTTGATGTTTGATTTTTGAACTAGTAGTCTGTGCTGTTTGTGAGAGGTTAAATAAAAAACCGCAGAGGCGCAGAGAACGCAGAGAAAGAGAAGGAGAGGATAATTTTGCGGCATTGCATAATTGCGGGATGATTTTGTCACAAAGGATCAACTATAATCCCCGCGTCACCGCGTCACCGCGTCACCGCGTCAGTCTCAATCATCCCAATATTCAGCAACGCCAATTTTGCTGAGTCGGGGATCTGTTGGTCAAATGCGGTAGTATTGGTTTTATATTTGCTGTGAATCAATGAGTAAGGCCTTCTCATACAAGATTATTCCCTGGTTCAGTGCTGCTTGCTTGAGTTTATTGCTACCTTTTGTTGTGGGTGGTAATGCTTGGGCGCAAAATTGTAGTGAGAAAGATGTTAAGGCACAGATTCAACAGTTAAAGGATGATAAAGGGCATGAAGTTGCCAGTGATGTATTGGTAAACTGTGGGGAAAGCGCGATCGCACCCTTAACACAGGCTCTAAGTGATAATAATCCGGCAATTCGTGCCTATGCAGCCTCTATTATGGGAAAAATGGGTGCAGATGCCCAAGATGGAGTGTCTGGGCTGGTGGAAGCTTTAGGAGATAGTGATGAAAGGGTTCGCAGTAATGCGGCTTCTGCTTTAGTTCAGATTGCTAGGGGAGTTGAAGGGGAGGCGGATAAGTTCACAGAATGGGACTTGGGGGCGATTCAAAGGCTAGAAGGGCTAAAGCAGAGTTTGCAGAAGGCTATTAATGCTTTAGAAAAAGATAAGCGAGAGTGGAAGAGTAAGAAAAAAGACATTGAGAATTTGCAGTTGGCTCGTCGTGGACTGCAAACTAAGTTAAATCAGCTAACAGAACAAAACCTTTACCAGGTAGTTAAATGGGTTGAGAATAATCCTTGGGTTTGGTTAGCTGTAGGATATTTGGTTGGTTACCTGGGTATATTTATTGTTCGTCCTATTTGGTTGTTAAAGCTGGATGAATGGGTTAAGCCAGCAACATTCACGATTCCGGTTGTGAAATTACCTGTATCCCTGCGGTATTTACTGTTCCTCAAGTATCATCCCAGAGTGTTGGATGCATGGGTACAGGAGCGGATTCACAAAGCTAAGGAACAATTTGAGGGTAGGGACACCGTTAAAAAGCACGAAATTTATGTTGCTGAACCAATTCTGTTGAATGAGCAAAAGGTTGAGAGCCAAAATTTTAACGCTCAAGCCCTGAAAGGTACTTTTGATAAATCTCAGGTACGGGTAGTAATTTGGGGGGAAGGTGGTTCAGGTAAAACCAGTCTGGCTTGTCAAATTGCTACATGGGCAATGGAAGCAAGAAAAAGCGATCGCATTTGTCAGCATCAAATGTTACCTATTTTCATTGAGGATGAGTTGGATGGTTCATTGCTGGAAACCATTGGTGGGTTGTTGAAGGAATTAACCCAGGAAGGTAAACCAATTCCAGAGGAACTGTTAAAGCAATTACTCAGACAGCAGAGGATTTTACTGATTGTCGATCATCTCTCGGAAATGGGAGAAGAAACCCGCAAGAAAATTCAGCCAGATAATCAAGATTTTCCCGCTAATGCCTTAATTGTTACTTCTCGCCTCAAAAATATTTTGGGTTCAGAAATCACCCCCACTTTTATAGAACCATTTCGGATTTCTGTGGGTAGTTTGGCTTCTTTCCTGAACCGCTATTTGGAAAAAAAGGGCAAAGCAGAACTATTTGATGGGTTGGATTATTCCGAAGCTTATCGCCGCTTGGAGGGCATGGCAAGTGTTAGGCAAGTGGAAACCACAACACCTAATAAACAAGGACTTACCATCCTGCTGGTGAAACTTTACGCCGAACAGATGATTGTTGCCAAAGAAGGCACATACACGGACGAGTTACCGGATAATGTGCCTGATTTAATGTTGCAATATTTAAACGAACTGAATAAATCAACGTCAGGCGAACTCAGTAATCAGAAAGTACATGAAATTGCTCAACTTGTTGCTTGGCAATGCATTCAGCCTACCTTTAAACCCGAATCTGCCGATTGTAAGCAGGTATTAACCGCCTTGGAAGGGTTGGAATCGGACGCAGAAACACAAGCCGAAAAAGCTCAACAGCACTTTAAATATCTGGAATCGCGGCTCTACCTGGTGCGGAAGAAGAAACCTGACTTGCAAACTTTGCGCTTTACTTTAGATCCTTTAGCAGAGTATTTGGCGGGATTGCATTTGGTTCAGCAGCATGGCAAGGATGAGGATGCTTGGAGAGAGATTTTAGCTCAAGCTGAGGATAAACCAGGATTTCCCGCAGAAATAAAGGGTTTTTTGCTAGCACTGCGGGACTGTTGTGAGGTGAAAAAAAGGGCTGGTGTTCCTGAGTTTGTGATAGAGGAACTGGGTAAAAAGGCAGGTTTAGATCCCGAAGCAGTGAGGCAATTTCAACGTCAACGGCGAGTAAGGATGTTGATTCAAGAACTTTCTGCACCAGAACCAGAATATCGCGCCCGTGCGGTTGAAGATTTGGGTAAGATGGGTAAATATGCGAACCCAGCCATTCCTCGCCTGCGAAAACTTTTAGACAATGACAGCGAAGTAGCAAAAATTCGTAGAGAAGCCGCCAAAGCATTAAAGCAGCTAGGGGAAGACATTCCTATACTGATTGCAGAAATCAATGGTGGTGTAGAGTCAATTCGCTTAGAGAAACACCCATCCACAGAAAAGATAGACTTGGATAACGGTGTCATCTTGGAAATGGTAGAAATTCCAGGGGGAACATTTTTGATGGGTTCACCCCCTGGAGAGGAAGAATCAGACGATAATGAACGTCCACAACATCAAGTGACAGTAGCCTCATTCCTGATGGGTAAGTATCCAATAACTCAAGCACAGTGGCAAGCCGTTGCAGCACTACCTCAAGTAGAACGTGAGCTTAAACCCAATCCTTCTAGTTTCCCAGGCGCTAATCGTCCTGTAGAGAATGTATCTTGGTACGATGCTGTGGAGTTTTGTGCCCGTCTTTCCCTGCATACAGGGCGAGAATGTCGATTACCCAGTGAAGCAGAGTGGGAATATGCCTGTCGAGGAGGAACAACTACTCCATTTCACTTTGGAGAGGCGATTTCAATCTATTTGGCGAATTACAATAGCAGCTACAGTGAAACGACTCCAGTGGGGATGTTTCAGGTAGCAAATGCCTTTGGTTTATATGATATGCATGGCAATGTCTGGGAATGGTGTCTTGATGATTGGCATAAGAACTATGAAGGTGCGCCGACAGATGGCAGTGCTTGGTCTGATGACAATGATAATCTTGATCAGAAAAAAACTATATCAGTGCTGCGGGGTGGTTCTTGGGTCAACGATCCTGAAGACTGCCGCTCGGCGTTCCGTGACAGCGACGTTAGGCGCGACTTCTTCGTCAACCCTTTTGGTTTTCGTGTAGTCTGCGCGTCCGGGAGGAATTATTGGTAGGTCATTTATACTTTAGTCCTTAAACTTTTTCAGCAAGCCCTAAATTACTATTTTTTCAGTGTTTTATTTCTGATTACGACCATAATTGAGAAACAGACATCGTATTTCCAGTCATTGCATCATACCAACCCTGACGAAAACTTTCACTCGCTGACTCCGTAAGTTCATCATCATCCTCATCATCTTCTGATACAAGGATAATCACTCGCACACGGCTGTATTTTGCCAAAGTTAACGGTTTATCTAAAGAAAGTTGTCCTTTATCATCAACACTTCCCCTAACTTCTATTGCTTTCATCCCATTCTCCTATTACTGCTCCACGGAAATCAAAATTCAAAATACATAGGGTTTGCGTTTAATTAGTAGTTCATTGCATTACTCCCTTCTCGCTCTAAAATTACCTATATTTCTCTCTTCTGCTCTCTGTGTCCTCTGTGCCTCTGCGGTTTTTTACTTCGGTAATCTTCTACCGGGAAGGGAGTAATTTTGCAAGGGATAAATTGAATATCTCTCTTTCTCTTCTTTCTTCCTGACTTTGCGCCCTATCCTGCGGAAAGCCGCTCCGCGTCTAATGCGCCTAAAGCCCTAGCCCTTTCAGGGCGGCTACACCAACGGGCATGGCTTCGCTAATGCGGTTCATTAATGAAAAATACTACTAGCCACATCTCAAGGAGTAATCTGAGCGATTCGCTTTAATTATAAACCAGTCCCCTACTCATCCAAATCATCCGTCTCCTGATAAAGCTGTTGCAACTCCTGTAATTGAGTTTTACGAGAGACGCGGCGATATTTCTTACTTTCCAACTTGGGTTCGTACTGCTTTGCTCCCTTACCCTTGGTTTTAACCTTCAAACTCGATTCCGGATCACTTTGTTGCTGCATATAGGTTTGGTGAGCGATCGCAACTTCTAAAAAATCGAGATAATGTTCGTAGCGTTCCCAATCTCCACTCACCACACAATCAGGTTCGTCTCTGTGTAAACAGTTACTAAAACGACAGTTGCCAGTCTTTAATTTTTCCCTAACTTCTGGAAAATAAGTTGCTAATTCTTCAGGGGTACAATTCAAGTCTGGCTGATTAAAACCGGGAGTATCCGCTAACAAACCACCACTAGGTAACTTAAATAACTCCACATGGCGGGTGGTATGACGACCACGAGATAACTTACCAGAAACCTCAGCCACCCGTAATTGAGCTTCAGGAATTAATTGATTAATTAAACTAGATTTCCCGACCCCAGAAGCTCCAGCAATTACAGTGATTTTATTTTGCAGACATTCAGCTAATACTTGAATATTTCGTTGTTGATATACACTAATAAATAAAGGTTGATAGCCCCAATTTGATAAGCGATCGCCCAATTTATCCTGTTCTACTGGGGCAATTAAATCACTTTTATTCAGACCTAAAATTACGTGTAAACCCGTAGACTCAGCCTTCACCAAAAACCGACTCAATTGATATGGTTCTAAGGGTGGATCGGCAACGGCAAATAATAGTAAAATTTGATTAACATTAGCGATCGCTGGACGGTCTAACTGGCTACTACGGGGTAATACCTCTGCAATAGCCCCCCGTTGTCCAGCCCAATCAGCTTCCTCAATCATAACGCGATCGCCAACCATTACCTGCTGTCCAATCTTCTTTAATCGCGTCCTCCGGGTACACAGAAGGATAGGGAGATGGGGATCGGTAATTTCTGGCAAATCGACAGCATCTAGTTTTACTGGGTAAAAATTAGCCTGTACCGCTAGCACTGTACCTAATAACTGCCCAGTAGTATCTAAGGCTTCCCCTATCATGTATCAGCCACAGAACATCTAACTAGCACAGAAAAATAGTCAGTGCAGTC
>JAAUYD010172928.1_pt1 | contig 10930 bp, 10 predicted proteins | sample 7278101 | NCBI WGS metagenome assembly JAAUYD01 (sample SAMN14350128, study PRJNA611818) | marine sediment metagenome | isolation source: surface marine sediment (0.6m) | place: French Polynesia: Moorea | collected 2018-08
AATTTAGCTTAGAAGGTTTTAAATAAAAATCTATAATTTAGTTTATATCAGTTTATGTCTACAAATTTGCTGCCAAAATGGCAACTATTTGGTTTTTCACATTTTCTTTGATAGCATATTGGCTGTCATTGAATTGGTGTAGCCAATTCCTCAAATGACTGCAATACATTCGATTTCGACTAAAACATCTTTTGGTAAACGCGAAACTTCAACGCAAGCACGAGCAGGTGCAGTTTCTTCGTCAAAATATTTCGCATAAACAGTATTTACAGCAGCAAAATCATTCATATTTGCCAAAAATACACCGGTTTTGACAACATTATGAAAATTAGCTCCGGAAGCTTCTAAAATTGCTTTAAGATTTTCCATTACCTGCTGCGTCTGAGTTGATACATCATCCAGGCCAACTATTTCTCCTGTAGCAGGATTGAGGGGGATTTGTCCAGCAACAAATAGCATTTTCCCCGCGACAGCGATCGCTTGATTATAGGGTCCAACAGGTGCTGGTGCGTTGGGCGTGCGAATAATTTCTTTATCCATTTTTTTCCTTTGTATTAGTATACTTTACCTAATATTTGTTCACATTCCTACCCAATATTTATTAATATTTTTTCTTGCGATTACCAATACTCTATATAGTTGATTGTGATGTATCCTATAGAAGTTGTAGTACTAATTTTATAGAAAGGTATCGAGTTCATATAATCGCATTCATTGAGGCAAAAAGTTAGAGAAGACCCAAAAAATCAAAATCAATCAATCAAAGAAATCAATAAAAGCAAAAAATTAATTATCCTAACCTTGGTCTTATCCTATTATTTCGGTAAAGCCAATAATCACGCAAAATTCGGTCGTGATCGAAACACAAGTTTGTTGGTACTTGCCAAGGTTCAAAAATACCTAAGTTTTTTGCATCATCACCAGCTTTTGCTTCACCTTTTGCAGTGGCGATAAAAACTATACTTATGGTATGTTTGCGACGATCGCGTTCTGGATTGGAATACACCAGAAATTGTTCGATTAGCTCCACTTCTAGACTAGTTTCTTCTAAAGCTTCTCGACGTGCAGCGACTTCTACTTGCTCGCCATAATCTACAAAACCACCCGGTATTGCCCAACCAAATGGTGAATTTTGTCTTTCAATTAAAATTATTGGTCGATGTGGTCGATCGGTGAGTTCAATAATAATATCGACAGTGGGAATTGGGTTGCGATAATTCATAACTTATGTTTTCTGTCCTATTAATCTGTATTTCACAATCTATATCTCATAAGCTATGTTGCATCAGTCATGTCCCATAATTTATCGCAGTCGCAAAAATTTTTCTACACCCATCTCTTTTTCCTTTTTTCTTGAGACCAAAACATAATGTCCTTACTAATATGTAGTTACAATGTGTGAACTTGTAGCAAATTTTCACCACGTGCACTAAATAGTGTAGACAATTAAAAATGTTGAATCAAAATTAATTCTTTAATTAACTGCCAAATTAACTGCTTAAAATCAACGGTTCTAAATTCGCAGTTTAAAGTAAATAAATATCTCTCTCTTATGATAAATTCGGTTGATGTGTCGTTCTTATCTAACAGTCTTATAGCTTAGATTTATTTATGCCTTTTCCTAGATCCAGTGGAATTTTACTTCACCCAACCTGCTTTCCTAGTCGTTTCGGTATTGGTGACTTGGGTGCAGATGCTTATCGCTTCATTGATTTTCTACAACAAAGTAATCAACAATACTGGCAGATTTTACCTTTAGGACCAACAGGTTATGGTAATTCGCCCTATATGTGCTATTCTGCCATCGCTGGTAACCCTTTACTAATAAGTCCCGAAAAATTGAAAGATGAGGATTTGTTAGCAGAGGAAGATTTTGACCATTTACCAGCATTCCCTGGGGATAGAGTAGATTATCAGCTAGTTATAGATACTAAAATTCCTTTATTACAAAAAGCTTGTAATAATTTTAAACATCATGCTTCGCCAGAAAAGAATCAAGAATTTGCAGATTTTTGTAGTAATAAGGCTTACTGGTTGGATGATTTTGCCTTATTTATGGCACTAAAGGATCGTAATGAAGACTCTAGCTGGCGTACTTGGGAAGCAGAAATTGCTCGTCATGAGCCAGAAGCGATTCAAAAAGCCCAAGAAGAATTATCTGAAAACATCTTTTATTACAAGTTTGTTCAATATGAATTTTTCCGCCAATGGTCGGAACTCAAAACCTATGCAAATGAACGCGGTGTCAATATTATTGGTGATATTCCAATTTATGTAGCACATGATAGTGCTGATGTTTGGGCAAATCGAGAGATTTTTTGTTTGGATGAGGAAACGGGGGAAGCAGCAGAAATGGCTGGGGTTCCACCTGATTACTTCAGTGCAACTGGACAATTATGGGGTAACCCTGTTTACAATTGGGAAGCTTTGCAAGAACAGGATTTTCATTGGTGGTTAAAGCGCTTTGAGGCGATGCTCGATTATGTAGATATTATTCGCATCGACCATTTCCGAGGATTTGAAGCTTTTTGGTCTATACCCCAAGGTGAAGAGACTGCGGTTAATGGAGAATGGGTCAAAGCTCCAGGGGATGAATTATTTGAAACGATCCGGCAAAAGTTAGGTAAATTACCAGTACTTGCAGAAGATTTAGGAACAATAACGCCGGAGGTACTTGCGTTAAGGGATAAATTTGATTTTCCGGGAATGAAAGTTTTACAGTTTGCTTTTGGTTCCGATCCTGCTAATCCTTATTTACCTTTTAATGTACCCCAAAATTGTGTGATTTATACCGGAACTCATGATAATGACACAACTATTGGGTGGTACAATACAGCTTCAGATTGGGAAAAACGTAACCTATGGCTTTATTTAGGGAGTATTAGTCCTGATGGGATTAATTGGGATTTAATTCGCCTTGCTTTAAGTTCTGTTGCGAATCAAGCGATTATTCCCTTACAAGATATTTTGGGTTTATCGACCCAAGCGCGTATGAATATTCCTTCTCGAGGTGAAGGTAATTGGGAATGGCGTTATTACGCTGAGGCTTTAAATGAGGAGTTGAGCGATCGCCTTAAAAATCTGACTATTTTATTTGGACGCGCTTCTGAGAACAGTTAACAGTTATCAATGATTAACAAAAACGTCTAATTCCCCAACCATACCGGAACGGTTAGTTGTGGGATATGAGGTGGTATAAATGTCACCACAAACAAGCAGAAGTAATATCTGATACAAGCTGGGGAACCTTCGTCAAATATCTCTCTATAAATGTGAAAAATCAGGGAAGGTCTTATTAGAAGATATGAATCGATGGTTCCCTAAAAATCAAAAGAACAGAAGAAATTGTCTACAAATAAATAAATATTAGTCGCTCCAACACTCCAAATTTTTACCTTTAAACAGCTTTGGTGAAATAAATAAAATTAATATAATCTCAGTTGAATAGTAATTAAAATTACATACTAAGTCTAGTATAAATCACTTTATAATGGTATTAACTTTACAATTTTGATATTACTTGGTTATTGCTAACATAGATAATAACTCCACGTGGATGAATCTTAAATTTAAAAGAAAAAGAAAAAGAAAATTCAGATTAATCACAAAAACTAACTTAAAAAAATCTTATTCGCAATTATATTTGTATTCATTATCTATATTTTGATGACCTTTGGATTAAAATTTATAGGTTTAGAAAAGGCTCAAATATGGATAGAAAATACAGGTAATTGGGCTCCAATTTTGTTTGTTGTCCTATGTATAATTAGTCTGATATTAGCTCCCTTAAGTGGTAGTTCACTGTTTATTGCTGGGGGTGCATTATTTGGTAAAGAATTTGCTTTTATACTCAGTTTTATTGCTTTAATTATTGGATGCAGTATTAACTTTTGGATCTCAAAAAAATTTGGTCGCCCGGTAGTGTGTCGTCTTTTAGGCAAAAAAAATTTAGAAGAGTTGGATAAATTTATTTCTAGACTCAAAAGTCGGCACAGTATTTTATATATAACATTTATTATGCCATTATCGCAGGATATCGTAAGTTATGCTGTTGGCTTAACTAAAATTAGGTACGCCCATTTTTTATTATCTTTAATTTTAAGTGCAACTGTGGTGGTTGCAGGCTATATTTACATTGGAAGTAGTTTATTGGAAGTTTTAATTAGCAATTAAATGTTAAGCTCTACTATTAATTCTTATAATTAAAGATGAACTCTAAACCAACAAAATAGATAGGTTTATCATTAGAAAATACATAGATATAACAACTATCGGGATCAAAATATTATCGACTTCTTTAGGACTTAAAGCTTCTGCAAGAGTTGCAACAATACTCACAATCAAAATTTGGATTATATCTAGTTGATTTGGTAAGATTAACCATACAAAAAATATGCTCGCAGCAAAAGCAAAAATCAACATTGATAAACTTCCTTCTAAGCTTTTGTCGCTGAGAATTTTATACTTTAATCTTCCATATCTCGCTCCAATAATTGGTGCTATACCATCACCCCAACCAAGAATTGACATTGCTAGAATCCCTGGAATAGTTTTATAAAAAAAGGTCCCACAAATAGTCGCCACAATGACAAAATAAAGTGGACCTTTTAGTAATTCGCTCCGATCGCCATTACGAGTCATTGTTTTAACAGCTTCATCATCTTCATCTGCAAACAATCCCTTAAAGGTGAGTAAAAATATCCAAACAACAAAAATAGCTACATTTAAATACTTAGACCAGTGGGAATCATCATAGAAAAACAAAAATCCAATTATCGACCCAGCACCGATATGGGTTATTTTACGACTAATATCTGTTGGTAATGCAAACTTTGTAACGCAAAAATTTAGCAGTCCGACTAAACCAAAAACATAAATAAATGTTAATACTGTTACTACTAAATTTCCTAAAAATGGATTTAAAACTAAAATACCAAACACCATCAGTAAATGAGATCTTAATGTATATTAATATTTTGAATATCACAAAATATTCAATTATTTATTAAAAATTATGCCTTTGTAAATTGGACAAGAGTTTACAACAATATGTTACTAAACTAAATTATATGTAAATAGTATTTACCAACAAACTTTTTTTAGAGGAACTAAATATTTAGTTCTTGAATTTATATACAGATGATATTTACCCATGTAAGCTAACGCTAACTATTTTTAGGTAAAAACTGTCGCAAAATCTCCTTTGGCTTACTTTCCCAAGTATCGATATGTTCAAATATTAAGCATTCAGGAGTAAGCTTATAATTCGAGTAGCCATTAAAAAGCATTTCTGCTTTCCAGGGGAGTCTTAAGTTTCCACGGACCGTCCATATTGCGACAATGGTATCTTCCGTCGATTGATGTACATCATGCAAGTCAAAATTAATTTTTGTGAAGAATGCTTTTGCATGAAACCTAAGAGTCCAATAGACAATTCTATATTGAAATTTGCCTGTATATTTATTTATTGGGTCTTGAAAATAAATATCTTGGGTGTAGATATCATAGCAAATATCCCGTTCAAAAAGTGTTGGTAAATCCTCTTTTAAAGTGGATATGACTTTTTGAATCTGGGATTGGTATTCAAATTGCATTTACTAAAAATTGTATTTACTTGTATTTATTTAAACAAAGATAGTAATTAACTACCATAATCAATAGATATATTATTTCTAATAGTTTACAACACTTTTATCTGCCGCACATTTAAAAGATATTTTTCCAGAATTTAAACAATTTGATGCTTTTATTCCCTACATTATGCTTAGTTTGATTATCTCTCAGTTCATTAAGGGTTGGAAATCTAGCTGTTTTAGAGTAGCCATGGGAATATAATACTTGAGCTAGAGCGTTATTATTTTTTCGCAAACCTTCATAGAAAAAGAAAACTTCCCCTGAAACTCCACAAGAACGGTTATATTCAATCATTTTAATTAGATTTTCCGAACTAATTAAATAAGAACCCACTTTCATTAAAATTCCTGGAGCTAATTTTAATTTGTTTTTACCTCTAAATTGCTGAGCTAATAATTTATCGATCGCACATTTATAAGTAATAAAATCTCTACGGTAAAGCTGTGGATGGATAATATCAACCACTTCTTTTTTTAGCCAAGTTTCAGAATCTTGTAAATATTCTTGAAATCCCCAATTATATATGCTGGGAGCCATTGAAACTAGCAAATGAGAATTTACGGATTTTATTTCTCGATATAAACGAGATAAAAACTCAGTCAGAATATCAGCTCGCCATTGTAACCATTTTTTATCTTTGGGATTGGACGGTGGATTTGTACCAAACTGTTCATGGTAAAGCTGTACTGTCATGGAATCATAACCACCTTCACAGGGTAGTGCAGGTAAGCGATCGTCTCCTTGAATACCATCAATATCGTAGTTTCTGACAACTTCTAAAATCAAACTTAAAATAAAATCTTGTACTTCTGGATTTAAAGCATTAAGCCATTCAAAACCATTTTTTTTAAGTAGATTACCTCGACGATCGCAAGCACCCCATTGTGGTTTTTTCTGAATCAATTTACCACCATTCAAATTATAAGAACTGGCAAAACCATATTCAAACCAAGGAATAACTTTAATCTTTACCTCACGAGCTGCATTAACTATTTCTGCTAAAGGGTCACGTCCCTGATATCTAGAGTCAATTTCCCAGCCAAAAGTTTGTTGCATTACTTTGGATGGATAAACAGTCGCAGCTTTATTCCAGACCACAGGAAAGACTACATTAAACCCCATTTTTGCCAGAAATTCTATGGCTTCAATTATATTATCTTGAGAGGATAAAACGCTGCTATCAGTGTTAGTAAGCCATACACCACGAATTCCTATTTCAGTCATTTTTTATATATCAAAGTATCTTTTCAATAAATACTTTAGCTATACTTTTCAAGTAATTTTATTTTTTCACATAATATATTAATGCAGGAAAACTCTTGGAAACACGAATATATCACCACTAACAAGATCAAACTACATTACGTCACTCAAGGTAATGGTCCTTTGATGTTAATGTTGCATGGATTTCCTGAATACTGGTATTCATGGCGACATCAAATTCCAGAATTTGCTCGGGATTATCAAGTCGTAGCTATTGATTTACGGGGATACAACGATAGTGATAAACCTAAAGAGAAGTCAGCGTATGTGATGAATGAATTGATCCAAGATGTAAAAGGAGTTATCCAAGGCTTAGGATACGAAAAATGCGTATTAGTAGCTCATGATTGGGGTGGAATTATTGCTTGGAATTTTGTCGATATTTATCCCGAGACTGTAGAAAAATTAATTATTTTAAATTTGCCTCATCCATTAAAATTGATTCGAAGTTTTAGAACTTGGAAACAACTTCAAAAAAGCTGGTATATCTTCTTCTTTCAAATACCATTTTTACCTGAATTATTGTTGCAGTATGCAAACTATAATTGGATCGAGCAAATGTTTGCAGGAATAGCTCTTGGTAAAAGTATTTTTACCCTAAAAGATCTCAAAGCTTATAAACAAGCAGTAGCAAAGCCAGGTGCTTTAAGAGCAATGTTGAATTATTATCGTAATTTTTTTATCCCTCAATTAATTAATAAAAATTGGGATATTGTAGCAGTACCAACACTAATGATTTGGGGAGAAGAAGATAAATTTTTAGGTAAAGAGCTAACCTATGGTACAGAAGCTTATGTCAGAGATTTTAAAATTAAATATATTCCTAACTGCAGTCACTGGGTACAACAAGAACAACCAACATTGGTCAATCAGTACATGCGAGAGTTTTTGAGAGCTTGACTGGATACTGGAATCCATAAACAAAGTGAGTTAATGGAGACTAAATTAACAGTAGATCTCTTATGACCTACTGGTTTGCATGTGAAAAGATTACGCTATGCCAAATTTAGAATCACTTTTACCTCGAAATTATGCTTAACTGAGTAATGTTTAGAGTCAGCTAAATTTAATCATCAGAAAAAATTATGTCTGCTGAATTTTCTCATGAGGTCAGTTCCCGTATTTGCAAACACATGAATGAAGACCATGCAAATGCTGTACTATTGTATGCTCAACATTTTGGCGGCGTAGCAAATGCAACAAAAGCTGAAATGTTAAAAATTGATTCTGTGGGTATGGACTTAACAGTGCAAGTTAGCGAGGAGACTTTACCCCTACGTATTGAATTTGACCATAACTTAGTTGATTCCGAAGATGCCCACCATACATTAATTGCTATGGTAAAACAAGCAAGGACAAGCTAAACATCTGCTTAGAAAATTTGAAATTCCTATAAAAGACTCTCAGAAAATAATTGACTCGCAATCATAGCCTATTATTTACAGATATGTAGAAACACTTACCCTAAATAGTTAAATGCTTTTTATTAGTAGAATCCTTCTATTTAGAGTTCACAATTAACAATCATAATTGTAATTAGTTCATATTAACTAGCATATCTCATCATCTTGTTAATAAAAAACTAAACATCTATATACTCACAATAAGCTATATTTGAGTTCCTAACTCTATTTTTGCTTGACCTAATATATATTCAAAATAAATATATTCACAATAAATATTTTTAGTTTATTTCAAACATCCAAATTAAGGATAGGATAAATGTAAATCTTCTATATTCATATTTATGCAAATAATCAAGACAATATCAGGTTTTTAAATATTTTTACTGTTTATAAGTTGATTATTCTACCTGATATTTTTCATGATTTGTATGTATCATTATTGTTCACTATCAACAGATAATTACTATTTCCACGAAGAAATAATTGGGAGCATCGACAACTTGGATAAATTCTACAACATATATAAATAGAATAACCTGAATCGTTGGTGGTTAACTTTATTTTTAAAGATTGCAAAATAATTACTTGACAATTTTAAACGATTTATTATTTATTAATTATAATTCTTCATTATCTTCCCATAACTTAATCTATTTCTTATTGCTTATAAATGTAAATTCTGCCACCATAAAATATAATTTGATATGTTTAAAGCTTATGTAGTCTTCAAGATAAATTTAATAAAATTTCAAGTTTAATAAACGCACTACTTCCTGAGAAATACTATCTTCTTAAGAAGATAAGAATGGCGAGGAACTTGATATACGTAAGTATAGTCCACACTAGAATGTTCAAATAGTACATCATACAGCTCGGTAACAGGTAAAAATGTATAATACAAAATTGTTAAAAAGAATCTCTCAACCAGTTGCAGGTTTTGCTTTTCTTATTTCTGTAGGAACTGCTTTACCATCTGTAAGTCTCGCCCAGGAACCAACTAATCCCACCCCTACAGCTGCACAACTAGATAACACTTATACTTTGGGAGGCGGCGATCGCATAGCTGTAAATGTACTAGAAGTTCAAGAATATAGTGGTCAATATCAAATCCCTCCTGGTGGAGCCATAAACTTACCTTTAATTGGTAGCGTACCAATCCAAGGTTTAACTACAGAACAAGCAGCAGATTTAATTGCGGAAAGATATAGGGTTTTTCTCAAGCGCCCAATAATATCAGTTAATCTTTTATCTCCTCGTCCCATCAATGTTTTAGTTTCCGGTGAGGTAACTAGCCCCGGAGCTTACACCTTAAGTTTACAAGGTGGAGCAGGTGACAACCCTGGCGTACAATACCCAACAGTACTAGCAGCACTGCAAACAGCCCAAGGGGTAACAGCAAGTGGTGATATGGCTAAAGTGCGGGTAACGCGACGTCTCGGAAATAACAGGACGCAGACTGTTAACCTTAACTTGAAAGATTTGATTCAAAAAGGTGTAGCACCATCGGATATTACCTTACGGGATGGGGATAGAATTCATGTTCCCACAGCCACCAACATAGATATTGCAGAAGCGCGTAATTTAGCAGCTGCTAACTTTGCAGCAGATCCTAGCAGACCTCGGAACGTAGCCGTAATCGGTGAGGTCGTTCGTCCTGGTTCATATTTAGTAACTTCCGGTGCAACACAAGGAGGACAAAACAATCCCACCGGTGCACCTGGGGTTACAGGACAACCAACAATTATGCGCGCACTTCAACTTGCAGGTGGAGTTACCCCACAAGCAAACATTCGGGATGTCAAAATCCGAAGATTAACAAGAACTGGTAAAGAGCAAGTTATAAATCTTAATCTTTGGCGGCTACTAGCTAGCGGAGATATTAGTCAGGATCTTCTTCTTCAAGATGGTGATACCATTGTTTTTCCCACAGCAACTGAAATTAACCCTGCGGAAGCAACTCAGTTAGCAACTAGTACTTTAGCTGCATCACAAATTCAAGTTAGTGTTGTTGGTGAGGTTAAAAGTCCAGGAGCAACAAACCTTCGACCCAATACTCCATTGAATCAAGCGATTTTGGCTGCAGGTGGATTTAATGATGCTAGAGCTAGAAGAGGTAAGGTTGAACTAGTTCGTCTCAACCCTAACGGTAGTGTCACCAAGCGGAAAATTAAAATTGATTTATCTGCTGGAATTAATGAGAAGACTAATCCCATTCTTCGTAACAATGATGTTGTTTTAGTGCGACGTTCTGGACTCGCAAAAGTTACTGATCCATTCCGTCTGGTTGCTGGTCCATTGGGTACTATCGTGAATCTAGTTCGCTTCATTACCAATCCTTAAATTTTATTCACGTTACTAATAAGCACACCCCAAACAAAGGGTATGGTGTTGGGGTGTTGTTTTATTGGTAATTGGTAATTGGTAATTGGTAACTAATATTAAGGTAACCAACGAGGATGAAATCCCAGCAAAGAGAGCTTTTGGGGTTTAGTTTTGGCTGTATTACTAGAGTCACCGACTGGTAACAACGGCATTAACCATAAACTACTACTAGTAATTGCACTACCAGTTCTAGTTTGGATTGAATTTTCGTTGGATGTGACACTTGTATTAGTCTCTGGTACAGT
>JAAUYD010238904.1_pt1 | contig 10927 bp, 10 predicted proteins | sample 7278101 | NCBI WGS metagenome assembly JAAUYD01 (sample SAMN14350128, study PRJNA611818) | marine sediment metagenome | isolation source: surface marine sediment (0.6m) | place: French Polynesia: Moorea | collected 2018-08
AAAATGTAGGATTTTACAAGTCAATAATTTTAAGAAACCCGGTTTCTCTGGTTTCTAAACCAAAATGTAGGATTTTACAAGTCAATAATTTTAAGAAACCCGGTTTCTCTGATTGGTGCAAGTTATCACTAGTAAGGGATTTATCATTCCCTTATGACTAAAGTCCTTACTACAAACTAGGTAAACTTGCTTTGGTAGACTACTAGTACTCAACCACATTAATTTTGATAAGTTGCGCTTTTTTAGAACCCCGACTTTTTATAGACGCGGCTTTCCGCTTCAGTGCATAGTAAAAGTCGGGAATCTGTTACCCCTCATAATTAATGTGGTGAAAAACTAAGGAATTTTATGGGTGCAAACTATCAATAAAATCAGCAGTTTAAATATTAGAAGGTAAATTATTATGAAAAAACCTCATTTAGTAATTACACCATCAATACCAGTATGGAAAGATAAGGATTTTTTAATTTTTAATCGCCAGTTTTATGATGGAGTATTATTGTATGTAAAAATGTGGGGAGGAGATATAAGTTGCATTATGTCTCCAGCAAAATCAGACCTACCAAAGTTTGGATTAGTAAAGAAAAAACAAACAGAACTTCCGTTTCGGTGTCATGTTTTATTTGAGAATGAACCAATAAGTATCGACCATTTAGAAGAGGCATCCATAGTTCTTGCCGCAGGTGATTCATTCCAGCAACTTCATGTTAGTAAATTGTGCAAAAAAATCAATGCAAGATGTGTTTATATTATTGAGTATATCCCTGAAACTCGATACCAAATAGCTTCTTTGAATTCCAAAAATATTTTAATGACACTGCGCAGATGTTTATATATCTGGAATGGAGAAAGAAAAAGATTGGCTGCATTTTCTCTTGCTGATGGTCTTCAGACCAATGGCACAGCAGCTTTTTATGAGTACAATCAATTTCAAAATAAAATATTATATTTCGATACAAGGATGCATAAAAATCTCTTGATTAATGATGAGAATTTAGAAAAGAGATTAAATTATTTATCAAAGAATCAGCCGTTACGACTTGCATTTTCTGGACGATTAATTTCTATGAAGGGAGGAGACCATTTGGTTAAGATGGCGATGTTATTAAAACAAAGAAACATCGATTTTCACTTAACTATATATGGCGCTGGTGAATTAGAGGATGAAATGAATAAATACATCAATAAGCACCAACTTGCAAATAATGTATTTATGGCAGGAGCAGTAGATTTTTATAAAAAGCTGATTCCCGAACTTATCAGAAATGTGGATTTATTTGTGATGTTACATAGACAAAGCGATCCCTCTTGTACCTATTTAGAAACATTGTCCTGCGGGATACCAATTGTTGGCTATAAAAACAGGGCTTTTTCAGGTTTATTAGAGCAAGCAGATATCGGTTGGGGGGCAAAATTGGACGACCTAGACGGAATAGTCAACATTATTGAACATTTGAACCTGAATAGAGAAAAGATTTCCGAAAAATCGAAAAATAGCATACAATTTGCTCGTCATCATGATTTTGAAACTACTTTTAAAAATAGAATAAATCACTTATATAATCTCGTGAAATGAGAGATCGCTTATTTCATGCATAACTTCGGTATGATTAGCAATGGTATTCATGAAACCCTGGATCTGTATTTCCATTGATATTCGATTTAAGTTAATTTTCACGATTTGATGGTAAGAAGGTAGGCATAATTAAATGTAAAACAAAACCTCACCCCTTCCCCTTTCTTACCCTTGTATCTTGAAAGAAGTAGTAGACTAGTCATGACCTGTCTAGGTAAGGAGAGGAGTGGCTTTAACCGGGGTGAGATTTTATATTTATTTGACTCACTTACTTAATAGGTGCGACTTATTTAAGATGACCGAGGACGTGTGGGAAGATATAAATCGTATAAAAACAAATGAAGTATTTCTAGAGGTGACATTGGGGGACTATGAATCATGAAATCGTCACAACCGGGATGTATGTGAAATCTTTTTCCTTTATCTTGGTTATTATGTTCGGGTAAATTTAAATCAAAACGTAGAAATTTTATAGGATTATCTTCTAAAAATCTGATTTCAAAGTGAAATCCAATTATTTTTGCTGGTTTATCTGTTTCATCTATTAAAATCCCAAAATCAAACCAAGCACCATCAAACCTTTCAAAATGTGCTAATTCTTTACGTCTTTTAAAATTTAATTCTCCCCCCATTAAGTTTTTGATTTTTTTACCATGTGTCTTTGCTTCATCAAACTTTAGAAGCTTATAAATTTCGTTTATCTTGGTTTTTAAAATACCATCATTGCAAGCTTCAGTTAAGCATTTAAGAATTTGTGAACGTAATACTTTAGCACTTGCTACAGTCATTGGTGCAGACTTTAAAGTACGCTGTTGTATTTGTTCGCAGAAATTCTCCCAATTACTTTTACCGTCCAATTAAATCCTCCCGACCAAGAAGCACCAACCATTCACCATATTCAGGGTCAGAAGGAAGTTGTTGTGACTGTGCTAATTCTATTACTTCAGCATTGGAATAACCTGACCATTCTTGAAGTGCTAGCAATCTTGTTTTGCATTCTTCCTCTGTTAGTAATTCTGTTCCTTGTGCAAATGCATATACTCTTGAACCTATCCAGCTAAAAATATTTGGAGAATTTGTAACCATTTTTACCACACTTTCTTGTGACAAAACTAAGACTACTCCAAATTTTTTTAACAATCTACTTCGCATTTGGTCAAATTCACGCCAGTTATGATTATCCCAGTTTTCAAAATTCCAAATAATTAAATAATCTTCAGTAGATTTTTGAATATTGTCTACAATAATATTTACTGAATTATTAGCAGAAATAATAGCTATTTCACATTCTGTAAAAATTGCAAGTGTTTCTTCAAGTTCTTTCACTACTTCGTAATTATCTGAATTTGCTGTGACAAGCACTGACCAAATATTCCCATTTGGTTGCGAACCTACACGCTGAAGAAACTCATCAATAGAGATTGATTGAATAATATTCATAGATTGCTTTTAAGCATATATTCCCTCAATTATCGCTGCAATAGCAGGATGAACTGCATAGCGTTGTTTTGGATGTTCATATTCAATAATACGTCTGGTGACTAATAGTTTTACATTTTGATGTGTAATGGCAATAGATTTTTCTGTTTTAATAATGTTGACTAAAGTTCTAAATTCTTCATTTGAAACACCAAGTATTTGCGCTTTACCAAAATATAAAACAGCATTTGCAACATGTTTTTTTGTTATTTTGTCGTCTCCTGATATGTAAGCCTCTTCAATACCAGATTGTGTCAAATTAATTAAATCTCTTAAAATTCCACCAGAAAATTTAACTAGCGCATCAATTACAGATTCTTCTATAAAATCATCTTGCAAACGAGCTTTTAAAATTTGAACAAAAAAATTATAAGCTTCAGGGTCATTTTCTACATCAAAACAAGGTTGATGGTAAAAATAATCTAGAGAGTTCTCAATAGAAACTCTGTAATCTCCATATAAAGATGTTAATGGTCCCACTATTACAAGACCAACTTTTGCATTTGTAATAGCTTTGGCGTCAGAAGTCAGAATTTCCAAAAAAGCTTTAGAATCTTCTAGTCTATCTAAACCATCAAACAACAAAACTATTTTTTTGTCATATTTTTTAGATATATATGCAACTAAAGTAATAAATGTTTCAACTAAATCTGCTTCAACGCCATAATTGTTTTTTGCTGGGATAATACCTTCAGTTTTACTAACCTTAGTATAAATATTTAATACATCTACTATATTGATTTTTTCTGAGTAACCATATGCAATATCAGAAATAGTTTTTACCAATTCTTGAATATTTTCATTATCAGTATCTTCTATTAATTTTGATAATTCTAGACCTGCAATTGCAGTTAAAACTCCTGGCGTTATCTGAGAAATATCCGTATGCAAACTGACATCGACATAAATTGGATAAATATCGTCTATCTTTTTCAAATTTTCACAAGCAACTAATAATTGAGTCGTTTTCCCCGAACCAATTCCACCTATTAATAAATGGGAAGAAGCTGGACGCAAAGCAACACGAGCAGATAATTTTTCTGCTAATAATTTACCAGGGGCAGTTACATAATAACCACTTTCAATTGCTTGTTGAGGATTTGCTGCTCCTTCAAAAGCTGCCATTCTTTCTCTAAAGATTTGTAGACGATTAGACATCACATTTATAGCCAGTCATAGTTAGAAAGAAGCAATTATCTTTAATCATAGCAATACTCCCACTTTAAGAGAGTATTTATAAATAAAAAGAAACCGGGTTTGTGTGGGTTGAGAATCGAGAATCTGAGTATTTACGTCAAAAGAAACCCGGTTTCTAGACCCTCACGGAAGTTTTATATTTATTTTATAAATACACTCTAAAGCCCACCTGCGTGGGCTTTGTTCTTGTAGCCCCACCCTTCTAGGGTGAGGGCATTTTTACCAAATTGAGATATTATTTTACAATCTCACCCGTTCCAAATGACTGCGGGGATTGTAGGTACGGATAGCGCGGATTTTTTCATAATATTCCCGCTCTTGGGGACTTAGGTCTTTTGGTGGTGCGATCGCAACTTTCACGAATTGGTCACCCCGTTCACCTTTGGGTTGACGCCAACCTTTACCCCGCAACCGCAGAGTTTGACCAGAACGCACCCCTGCTGGTAATTTTACATTAACACTGCCATCAGGTGTAGGTACATCAATTGCCGCTCCCAAGGTTGCTTCATCGGGTGTAATTGGCACTTCACACACCAAATTATCTCCCTCAAACTGGAAGAAAGAGTGGGGTTGCAGTTCCACCTTTAAGTACAAATCTCCCCGTTTTTTGGTCAAAGGATTAAAGGGACCTTTACCCCGTACCCGCAGACGACTACCAGTTTTTGCTCCTGCGGGGATACGCACATCAATAGTTTCGTTACCTAAATTGAAGCGCTTTTGCACACCATTAAAAGCCTCAGCAAAGGTGAGAGAGATGGTGGCTTCACTATCTTGCGCGGTTCCCCCACCCATATCTTGAAAGCCGAAATCATTGAAACCGCCAAAACCACCAGGTCCTCCTGTAGAGGTACGGTAACTATAACTACTTCTGCCACCACGGGCACCAGCACCACCAAAACGCCCTAACAGTTCATTGATAAAATCATCAAAACTGCCGTATTGACTGAAATCAAAGCCTCCCATATCCACCCCAGCACCGCCAGGGAAGCCATTACCAGCTTGTTTCCAATATTGACCAAATTGGTCATATTTTTGACGTTTATCTGGATCTGATAAAACTTCGTAAGCTTCGTTAACTTCCTTAAATTTTGCTTCCGCTTCCTTATTACCTGGATTGACATCAGGATGGTATTTGCGGGCTAGTTTGCGGAAAGCTTGTTTAATTTCATCTTGACTGGCAGTCTTACTGACTCCCAAAAGTGCATAATAGTCTTTGAAGTCCGTTGCAGCCATCTACCAGCCTCCTTTAGAAATTCCCTTTAAATTTTTTCTATAATTTGAGAATTATTGCTTGCTCGATATAATCCCAAGCAGATAAACCCTGATTTTAAATTAACAAAACAGGAATATAATCAAGTGCGGTTATCGCTCACCTCAGAAGTGGAATTTCCGTACTTGTGGAACTCTGGGGAAATGTAAACTAGTACTCCACCAAGTAAACTATGCGGGGTTAATAAGGAAAGAACAAAGTTTTTTCTCCCCCCTCTCTCCCCTCTCTCCCCTCTCCCCCTCTTCCCCCTCTTCCCCCTCTTCCCCCTCTCTGCCTTTACCCCGCAAAGTTAGTGTGGTGGACTACTAGATGGTCTAGCCCCTCTTGTAAGCTGGGAGGAGCATCCCGCAGTTGGCGGTACATGCGCAAGATAACATCTTCCTCAACAATACGCTGGCGTCTTTTATTTCGCGCTAAACACAGCCATAGGGGTGTATTTACCCAAATCCCCGTAATCTGATTAAAGCCCAAGTCACGGGCAAAGGCAATTATTTCCCGGCGATTACGTCGTCGAGCATTAGTCGCGTCGTAAATTGCCGTCTTACCTGAAATTGTAGCTTGTTGCAATTGCCTTTGAACTTCCCGCCAAACCATCATCCAAGGACCTTGAACCCCTTCGGAACCAAATAATTGACCCCTGATACCATCTGTAGAAATCAGCGGCATCTGGGGGCATTCTGTGAGGAGTTTTTGTGCCAGGGTAGACTTACCACTACCAGGAAGTCCAATTAGCAACAAGAGTGAGGAATTAGCCGTTAGCAGGGAAAAATCACAATTATTATTCATAACTCCCAAAACAATTAAAAATTAAAAATTATAAATTCCTAATTTCTAATTCCTAAATTCTGGAGGGCGCAAAGTTTGCGCCCCTACTGTTAAATTATGGTTCCATCAGGAATCACGGCATTTTTCAGCACCACAACAATACCATTGCGGATGTAAAAGCCTTGATTTTCTTTATCTGATTCTTGGACATTATCTTTATTGATGATTTGCACATTGCTACCAATGCGGGCATTTTTGTCCACAATTGCTCGGCGAATAGTGCTATTTTGACCGATACCCACGGGAACATCACCACTTTGCAAGCTATATTGGCGCTCAGCAGAAGCTTGGTAATAATCGGCACCCATAAGCATAGAATTGTCAATTACTGAGCCAGCTTCCACTCGTGAACGCACTCCCAATACCGAATTTTGAATACGGCAATTTTTGAGAATACAGCCTTCACTTACCATTGATTCTGTGATTTGACAATCTAGCATTTTGCTGGGGGGTAAGTAACGGGCACGGGTATAAATTGGTGCTTCTTCATCATAGAAACTAAAGGCAGGTTGGGGCTGTTTAGTCAGCGCTAAATTAGCGTGATAAAAAGCCTCAATGGTTCCAATATCTTCCCAGTAGTCATCAAATAAGTAAGCTTGAACGTTGTGATCTTTAGCGGAATCTGGGATAATTTCTTTACCGAAATCAGTCCGTTGTGAAGATTCGTTCAACAACTTAATTAAAACATCTTTCTTAAAGATATAAATCCCCATGGAGGCGATGTAGGGCTGCTGTTGTGCCTGTTCTGGCGTCAATCCCAATATGCTGGTATCTACCTGCATTTTTTTGAGTGCTTCACCTTTGGGTTTTTCGCTAAAATCTACGATTCTACCAGCGTCGTCAATTTTCATCAAACCAAAGTCAGAAGCGCGACGCTCTTCAATAGGAAGAACTGAAAGGGTAATATCAGCTCCAGTATCCCGGTGACGTTGTACAAACTGGCGGTAGTCCATGCGGTAGAGGTGATCCCCAGAAAGGATCAAATATTCATCCACATCCCACTCTGCAAACAAATGTAGGTACTTACGTACCGCATCAGCAGTACCCTGGAACCAAGTCAAACTGTCTGGGGTTTGCTGTGCTGCTAGCACTTCCACAAAACCTTCCGTAAAGCTAGTAAAGTTGTAGGTACGGCTGAGATGGCGATTTAAGGAAGCGGAGTTGAACTGTGTCAGGACGTAGATTTTGAATATTTCGGAATTTATGCAGTTACTTACAGGGATATCTATTAAGCGATACTTTCCTGCTACCGGTACTGCGGGTTTCGCCCGTAGTTTGGTTAAAGGATAAAGGCGGGTTCCTGCGCCACCGCCGAGAATGATTGCTAATACTTTTTTCACAAGATGTCTCCCGACTGCCTTTCAACTCTCACATACAGTTTATGACTGTCTGCCGCTTCTGATAAGGGGGGAGAGAAAATTATGGCTGGGGAAGTCCAAAAATGCTTCTGGTGATGATTATAACTAGTAATAATTAATTCTTGGGACAGATGTGTATATTTTAGTGTTGATATTTGCGAATTACTGATACTGCTGTGCTTGTGTGTGATTCATTAACCGGAGTTTATGGGACAATTTCACATACTTTACCCAAGATTGTTCTGACAACTGGGAAATTGCATTAGCCGACAGAGTAGCTGTAAACACATGCTTATTAACCGTAACACCACGTATGCCTAAACCTGATAATACTGCGATCGCATCGGGGTCTAAATCTGGTTGGGTATGGATAAAAACCACCAAACTTTGTTCTTCTGGGTCTTGAACATCCTTAAGTGCTATAGCCAGGGAGGCGTCTAATTTGCGATAATTCATAAGCCATTACTGAAAATCAAGGGTAGGCTTTTTCCCCACCCTATGATTAACCTATCAGATTTATCAGTTTTTTTCGCCTGCCCTTATAAGGATTTAATATACAGTGGATGGTACTGAACAAGGGAGGTCTATTCATGAGCTGCCATTTCGCGCAGTCGCTCTTCTAAGTAACTGACCATATCTGCATTTCCTAATTCTGTGTATATTGCTTTAGCAGTTTCTAGCAAACTTCGCGCTTCGTCTTTTTTGCCAAGAGTCCAGTTTACTTCTGCTAATCCAACCTGTGCTGCTGCTACTTCTGACTTATCCTCAACTGCTTTTGCCTTGGTAATTGCTTTTTGGTAGTCTGCTTTAGCTTCCAAGGGGAGTGCAATCGAGTGATAGAGTTTACCGAGTTGACGGTAAACAGCTGGGTTTTTTTCCTCATGGGGTAGAATTTCTAAAGTTGCGATCGCTTCTGCTGTCAAAAGGTTTTGATAATAAAGGTCAGCTAATTTTAATGCTTTTTCCACAGTAGGGAATTCCTGTTGCTCAATTTCTTGAGCAATATTTTGAATCTCAATTGCTTTGTCCTCATCAATCAGCTTAAATCCCAGTCCTGGTGCTGTTATCTCTTCCGAGGATCTATTTGTATCTGTTGTTTCAATCACCAATTTGTAACTGACACCTGATTGCAATGGCTGGTCACCTGGATAAACTAGTTCGCAGATATCCCCTTGACAAGCTTCTTCTCGACTGAGTTGTTTTGTCCAATTTAATCCTTGACCTCTGACTATGACTTTGAAGCGATTAGCATTATCTGGAGCGTGCCAACGCAAGGTTGGCTGGTTGGTGAGAATAAGGGTGTTGCATGGGCTAATGGTATAGGGAATGGCAGGATCGCTTGCATTACGAAACATTGTCGGACAGATATAGCCTAATCCCTTTGGTACCCCATCTGGTAAAGCCATTCCTGCTGTCCTATCACTACAGCAAATCGTGACCTCAGCACCTGGTTGTTTTTTCAACATGTCACCGAAACGAATTTCTGTGCCTACAGATACTGGGAACCAACGTTGTTCACCATCCCGTTGCAGTAGCACTATGCCTGTTACTTGAGTAATTCTTGTGGGATTTTGCGGCATTATTCCTCTCCTTTTTGTTTCTTCAATTCTTTCTCAGCTATTGCCATCCACTCATCTTCTTCTGGTATGCGCGAATTGCCATATTTATTACATGATTTCCATTGCTCCCGTATTTCTTTTGAATTACCATTGTTTTTTGGCAAAACTTGGGCTAACAGACAGTAAGCAGAGGCATAGGTACGATGTTTTGAGGGGTCAGTAATTTTTTGATTAATGTCAATTGCGTCTTTTAATAGTGGTTGAGCATCGCCGTAACGTTGTTGCTTGAACCTTGCCCAGCCTAGATTTTTTCGTATTTCATACATCAAAATTTTGTCTTCGTCTGAGAATAAAACCTGATCTACTTTTGGCTCTCCATCTCTTGCTTTAAAAAGCAAAGGCATTGCTTTGGTGGGTTTGTCTTGAATAAGAAACAATCGTGCTAAATCGTTGTAAGCAACAGCTATATTCCCCCGAACTGCTAACCTATACTCAGTCTCTGCTTTATTTAAATCCTGTAATTGTTCATATAATCGTCCTAAGTTATGGTGAGTCTTAGCATTGTTTGGATTAAGACTAATTGCCCGCTCATAATTATATATTGCCTCGTCCCATTCACTGTTTCTATAGTGTTCTAAACCCCATTTATTAAAGCAATTAGCAATTGTGGGAAGGGAAGCTTTAAAGATAATTAAAGTCAGTAAAAGTAAGGTTGATAACCCAAATTTTGTTTCTTGTAAAATATAAGCCTTAATTCCAAAATTTGAAAGAGTTTGTTCAACTCCTTTATGTCCTGCTTTAGTTAGTACACTACCAGCAGTTAACAGCGTTAATAGACTTTGAGAAATGACGGCAAACGAACTTAAAAAACCTGTTCCTCCACTTAAAAAACGGGTGGATATATCTACAACTAAACTCAGAGAAGCTGTTAGGGAAGCAACTGTTAATGCATTCCAAAGCCAGTCAAAATTGTCTAAGGGATGACTAGGAGATTGCAGGAACCACCACCAAGATGTGACTGGTATATTCAGGCTATTACGCCAATCTGCAAGTTTTGCTATTTGATTAATTTTATGAGCTTGCTGCTTTAAACGATTATCAAGTTCGATGACTTTAAGTAGCTGATCGTCAGATGTTTGACTCAGATCATTTAATGCACTTTGAACGCGATCGCGTGCTACCAAAATCCTCAAAATTTGCTTTTGTGATGTATCAGAACCTTTTTCAAACGCAGCAAGTTCTTTTTCATAAAGTTCAATGTTTTCATTTAACACAGAAAGTTATCTAGTTGTATTTGCTACATATATTTATATGTTAAATCATATACTTGGATTAAATAGGGGTATTTATTATTTTTTAACCTGAGTTCGACAAACTCAAAAACCGCAGATGGCTAGTATTCCAGCACATTAATTTTAATGGTAAAAATAATAACTTGTGGGTCAGGAATGATAAAAATAATAACTTGTGGGTCAGGCATCCTTGCCTGACCGAAAATGATGGGATAACAGGCTCCCCGTCCTTATAGGACGGCTTTCTGGTATAATTGGGGAGTAGTCGCCACAGGGCATTGGGAGACTTTAAACGGACGTGGAGGGATGGTAAGACTACCTCGGTAGCGCAACCCAAGGAAGCGTCAAGGAATCCTCGAACTTTAGGACGA
>JAAUYD010055880.1_pt1 | contig 10926 bp, 8 predicted proteins | sample 7278101 | NCBI WGS metagenome assembly JAAUYD01 (sample SAMN14350128, study PRJNA611818) | marine sediment metagenome | isolation source: surface marine sediment (0.6m) | place: French Polynesia: Moorea | collected 2018-08
ATTAAAACATGAGTACTGATAAATAGTTGTAAAAGTCAAGCCTCTTAGCATAGCGACCGCGAAGCGTTCTCTTCGAGATCGCCTTGGGGAAAACTTGTCCATCTACTGATATTGAATTTCCCAGTTACGATGATTTAATAGAAATTGTTAATGCTCACTTTCCTGATTCTTTAGAACAAAAATTAGTAAAAAAGGCTGTGAGTAGATTTCGTAACCTACGGAAGAACGGAAGTAGTAGAAGAGATGGGAAAAAAGCTAGTACTAGCGAATTACTAGATTGGATACGCTGGCTGAAACGTTATCCGCAGAAAGCTTGGGAAATTATTAAGAATCTTCCTCAGAATAAACCGCTTCTGGGAGCATTACTGAAAACTAAAGAAGACCAGGAAAGATACCAAAACAATTATCAGGAGGAGGAAGAGCAAGAGGAAGAGGAGGAGGATATTGAGTAAATCTAAACCACCTCTGTTGGATTTGTTTATCTTGATGCGGGACTCAGTAGGTTTACCTCTGACTATTGACCAGTATCATATGCTTTTGCAAGCGTTAAAGGGTGGGTTTGGTATTAGTAGCCGTGATGAGTTAAAACAAGTTTGTCGCTTGTTGTGGCTCAAATCAAAATCTTCACCACAAGTAGAAAGATTTGAAAAATATTTTGACCAGTATTTTGAAGAATTTTCTCAGAATTTAAAGCCTGAAGAAAAACAAGAGCCAAGGGATACTAAAAAAGAACAAGAGCAACAAAGCACCTCTACTTCTACTAAAAAAAGTTCAAAAACTCCAGAAAAGCCAACTCCAAAATCAAAGAAACCTGACTCGTCGAATTATTCACAAGTTCCTACAGCAATTCGAGGAAGACTGCTTCCAGAAAAACCTTTCGATGAAAAAAGACGTTATCGATTAATTCCCCAGGACTTTCCTGCAACTCGGCGACAAATTCAGCAAAATTGGCGTTCTTTACGTCGTCCGATTCGAGAAGGAGCATTAACGGAGATAGATATAGAAGCTACTGTTAAGCAGATTATGGAAGATGGAGTTTTTCTCAAACCCGTACTCATACCTAATCGCGTTAATCGGGTAGAAATGCTGCTGTTAATTGATGTATCAAACTCAATGATTCCTTTTCGTCTCTTTTACGAGAGAGTAGTTGCAACCTTGCAAGGAAGTCGTTTAGGGAAGGCAGATATCTATTACTTTCGTAACTGTCCCAGGGATTATCTTTATCTCCATCCCCGTCGTCCAGATGCTAAAGAAATTAAGGAAATATTACCAAAATTACATCGCAATCGTACTGTTGTTTTAATTATTAGTGATGGGGGTGCTGCTCGTGGTGGGATAAATAAGGAGCGCATTAAACTCACAGAAGAATTTTTAGGGGAACTTACCCCTTACGTCCGTCATATCGCTTGGCTCAATCCCATGCCATCGGAACGATGGGAAGATAAATATAATAGTGCTAAGGAAATTTCCGAACTGGTACAAATGTTTGAACTGGATTACCGAGGACTTAAAGACGCTGTGGGATTTCTTAAAAGATGAATGTATCCCAAACAGATAAAGAGAAATTTACCCATCCACAGTTAAAAAGCTTTGCAAATCGCTTTGGTAAAGCTCACCTAGATTTAGCTTGTCACGCTGCTTTCCCCCTAGCACTGACACCAGAGCTTTTGTACTGCCTGCGGGAAAACTTCCCACCCAAAGTAAAAGATAAAGCCCCTTGGATTGCGGTTAATGATATTTTACTCTTTCTCTGCGATCCTGTAGGTTTTGAACTGTATGAATTTCAACCAGAAGTACGTCACGAGTTGCTCGTTATCTTAAAACGAAAATTCGGGGACAAGCGATTACGGGAATTATCGGATTTTATGGTGACTTATATTCGCCAGAAGTTAAAAATTAATTATCGTGCTGACGAAGATTTGGGTGCAGCCCCCCACTGGACTGCTTTGGCTTATTTTAAACCTAAAGAAGCAGTTAATGACATTGCTAAGGCTCTCAAGGAAGCACTAGGAAAGCCAAATTCTAACGATTTGGTAAGATTAACTCCGTATATAGAAACCTATGCTGATGTAGATCCATTAATTAAAGCTGGCTTTGAACCTTTGTTGTTGTTTTCCCGTGGTTTGGATGCCAAAGCTCAAGGAGATACGAAAGAAGCGGAGGAGAATTTTGCACAGTTGCGTCAAAAACATGGCGAGTATTTACAGATAGGGGAAGTACAATTTAAAATTCCCAAACCCGAAGATGATAATTTACAGGTATTTAAATTTCAAGTAGTCACCGTCAACCGTCGCGGGGAAATCATCAAGCGAGAACCCAAACAAGCTAGATACTTCACCGAAGACTTAGGAAATGGTGTCACTTTGGATATGGTTGAAATTCCTGGTGGTAGATTTATGATGGGTTCGCCAGAAGGGGAAAAAGGTAACAACGAAAAACCCCAACACGAAGTAAGTGTCCCATCCTTTTTTATGGGCAAATATCCCGTCACTCAAGCACAGTGGAGAGAAATCGCATCTCTACCCAAAGTCGAACGCGACCTCAAACCTGACCCTTCCTACTTCAAAGGTGATGAGCGTCCTGTAGAAGAAGTTTCTTGGTATGATGCTGTAGAATTTTGCCAAAGATTATCGAGACAAACAGGAAAAGAATATAGATTACCTTCAGAAGCCGAATGGGAATATGCTTGTAGAGCAGTTATCAGTTATCAGTTATCAGTGACCAGTGGGGATTTGACAGTAGAAAAATGGAATGAGAAATATAACCAACCTTTTCATTTTGGCGAGACAATTACCACTGAGTTAGTTAATTATCGTACTACTCAAACCTATGCCAGTGAATCTCTAGGAGAATATAGACAACAAACCACACCAGTCGGACAATTTCGGCCTAATGCCTTTGGTTTATACGATATGCACGGAAATGTTTGGGAATGCTGCGCGGATGCTTGGCATGATAATTATGAAGATGCGCCAACCGATGGTAGTGCTTGGACTCAAGGTGATAATAATAATCGTTCTCTACAGCGCGGTGGTTCCTGGAGCATCGATCCTAGCGGTTGCCGTTCGGCGTTTCGCAACAACAATACCCGCGCGAATCGTAGCTTCAATATCGGTTTTCGTGTGGTGTTGGGCGTTGGCAGGACTCCTTAGCTCTCTGCCCTTTTCCCCTCTTCCCCTTTACCCTCTTTCCCGCCGTCAGGCGAGTGGATTTTTGAGCCACCAAGAAATCAATTTCTTGGCTCAAATAAGAAGTCCTATAAGATGGACTTTGGTTATCAGACAGATAATTTATTATCTGGAGACTGCAAACCGTTTTTTAATCGATCGCGCTTTCAATAAAATAAAGAGCCAGGAGATTTTTGCACCGACTACGCCAAAGAGCGATCTCCTTTTTAAGCTCTGGCTATAGCTACATTTCACTCTTTGAATATTTTTCAAAGTTGCGATCGCATTCAGCTTGACTAGTCTAGATGTTTTTCATTTGAGGGGATCTATCTAGAAATCCAACCAAATAGAAAGCAGGTTAAATTTTTCACCCTAAGATCTAGGTTGTAGCATCGTAACTTCACTTCCGCCAACGGAAAATCGCTGTTTGCTAAAGCTTGATTTAAGTAAATAATATGCTGAAGGAACAAAATAAAGAGCCAGGAGAGTTGCACCGACTACGCCACCAGCGATCGCAACTGCTAAAGGAGGCCAAAATTCACCACCAGATAGGAGTAGGGGGACAAAACCGATCATGGTTGTCAGAGTGGTAGTCAGGACATGACGAGTCGAATGTAAGACTACTTCTTGGATGGCTTTAGGGTTGCCAGTTTTGGCTAATGGATGATGAGAGAGAGCATCGAGAACAACAATGGAATCATTTACCGCTACACCAATCAAACCTACTGTACCGATAATGGGGTTGAAGCCAAAGGGATAGCCAAATATCCATATAGATAAGATACCTAAACCAAAAGATGCGATCGCAACTACCCCAATAATAGCTGCTAGTTGGAAAGAACCAAGGGAAAGTACCAAAACCGCTACCATTATGATGGCCAAAACCCCTACAGTAGCAACTAAACCCCCAATTGCACTATTTCTTTCTTCTTCTTCTCCACCAAATTCATAGCTATAGCCAGGAGGTAAGGAAAAATCACTATCTGCTAATTTGGCTTGAAATTGACTTAAAATCCCTGCGGGTAAGACTCCAGCTGTCAGAAAACCTTGAATTCTATTAACTCTTTGCCCATTGTAGTGAGTAATTTGAGCAAGTTCTGGTTTGATTTGAACTTTGCCTAAAGAAGAAAGAGGAACAGCAGCTAGGGAATTATTCTGATTACTATCAAGACTGGGAGAAGTTGCTAATAAATCTAAGGAGGAGATTTCTGCTAAATTACCTCGATCTTGATTTCCCAAACGAACTCTAACGGGTAACTCTTCTGTTGCTTCTATAATTGAACCACCAACCACACCTTCTAAAGTATTGTCTAACTGTTGTGCAATACTATTACGGTTTAATCCTGCTAAACGGGCTTGTTCTTCATCTACTTGTAATTGTAGTTGTGGTTGAATTTCATCTAAACTAGCACGGGTATGAGTGACTTCTGGTATTCGCACCAAAGTTTGTCTGGCTGCTTTCCCTAATGATTGCAATACTTCCAAATTAGAACCATAAATCCGCATTTCAATGGGTGCAGCTACAGGAGGACCTTGTCCTAACTGTCTGACAATAATTCTAGCTGAGGGAAAAGCTTTATCTACTTTGGTTTGTAACTTTTGGGTTATAGAGTTAGAAGCAAGAGAATTTAATTGTAATAATCCTTGAGCATAATTGGCTTGTTGGTCTCTTCCACCAGAGATATTGTAGTAAAAACGAGGAACACTTCTACCTAATAACCAGTGAACATCTTTTACTTCTGGAAGATCGATTATTCTGGCGCGAATTTGTTGAATTATAGTTTGGGTTTTCGCCAAAGAAGCCGAGGGAGGTAATTCTAGTTCGATTTGTAGTTGATCGCGATCCGCAGCAGGAAAGAATTGTTGTTCGAGACTACCAATTTGTATAAAACCGATAACTGGTAACAGTAAAGCTAACAAGATTGACAAAACAGGTTGAGCGATAGTCCATTTTACGGTGCGTCGATATAACCGAGCCAGAGCAGGATAAGAAATCCCTGTTTGCAACCATGAATTGTAATGTTTTGATTGAGATTTGCTAGAGATAACTGACAGGGAGATTGGTTTGTGACCATTATTCTGGTTATGATTTTGCCCCCCTAGCTCTTTGATCCCCCCTTGATCCCCCCTTAAAAAGGGGGGTTTGGGGGTAAAAGATTTTAGAGTGGGAGAAAGTCCCCCAGAATTGGGGGATTTAGGGGGCATTGGATGTAATTTAGCTGTTAAAGTGGGAATAATCGTTAGAGAAATAAACAGGGAACTAGATACGGCTACAATCACGGTAATGGCAATTGTCCCTACAAATTCCCCCACGCTTCCAGGTAACAGCGCAATTGGTAAGAAAGCTAACACTGTGGTTAGAGTGGAACTTAATAGAGGAATTGCTAAAGTCTTGACGCTCTTACTAATTGCAACTTTTGCTCTTATTCCTTGTCGCAGTTGATTCTGCACCTCATCTACCATGACGATCGCATTATCAATTAAAATACCTAGAGCGACAATCAATCCTGTAATGGACATTTGATGAAGAGGAATATTTAACCAATTCATCCAACCAAACACCATCAATACTGATAAGGGTAATGCTGAACCTACTATCAAAGCACTGCGCCAACCCATCATAAAGACAGTTACGCCGAACACTAAAACAGCACCTAGCAAGAGATTAATAATTAAAGTATTTAGCCTTGCTTCAACATAACTACTTTGATTGAAAATAATCGGTAAACCAATACTACTAGGTAACTCTGACTGAAACTCAGCTAGCTTTTTATGGGCTGCTTGTGACCAAAAATCTAGTCTTTGTCCTGATTGTACATGAACTGCGATCGCTACACCAGAATAACCATTAATTAAAGCCAGTTCATTAGCAGGTTCGGTAATTCCTTTACTAACAGTTGCAATGTTTTTTAAAGGAACAAATTGACTCCCACTCCCAAAATTAATAGGAATTTGTCTGATTCTGGCTAAAGTATCTAGTTCTCCTGCGACTTCAATCAACAAGTTATTATCATTATTCCGTAATTGTCCAGCAGCAATCTTGCTATCACTTTGGGCAATTTGTTGTGATAATTCTCTTGCAGTTAAATTGTAACTAGCCAAAGTTTGAGGATTAATTTCGACTACAATTTCTTCTTCAGGATCGCCAAAAATTTCTACTTCTTCTGTCCCCGATATCCGTTCTAAACGTTCTTTTAAAACTTCTGCTTGACGAAGTAAAATTGCATAATTAGGTTGGTCATCTTGTTGCCAAGTTAAACCAGCAATCAAAGCATAAGCTTTAATTTTAACTTCTTCTAATTCTGGCTCTCTAATATTAGCAGGTAGTTCCACCGTAACTTCATCCAGTTTATTCCGAACTCGCGACCAAACTGAATTTACTTCTTGTTTCTTGACAGTATCCTGTAACTCAATATTAATAATGGAACTACCAGCACGGGAAGTAGATCGATAGTTATCAATCTCCTCAATTTCTGTAAGTTTGTCTTCTATGGTTTCTGTAACTAAAGCTTCTACCCTCTCTGCATCAGCACCAGGGAAAAAAGTCTTAACTACAGCATTACGAGAAACTAATTCAGGGTCTTCTAGTCTTGGTAAAGTTAAATAGGAAGAAATCCCCCAAACAAAAATTAAGATGAGGGTAAGAATCAGTAAGCGGGCGTTGCGATAAAACAGGGTAAACATAAGAAGTATAAGGACATAAATATTGTTAATTGGTTTCGGTTGTTAGTTGTTAGTTGTTTTTGCGATCGCTATCCTGAGTTAATCTTTGATAATATTAAATACTAGAGTTATATCAATGCACTATGACACCAGAAGAAATTAGGAACAATATCTAACAGATGTTTGCTGTTTAAATATAGATACAAGAAAGCCAAATCAGAAATACAGACAACATAGCTAGGGTAGAACTTCAGATTTAAGAAAACGCAGCATTAATTAGAAGCAATAGAAAAGATATCAGCAGTTTGAGAGAGGATATCAGGACTTGGGTTGGAGAAATAGCTAAGTTGACAGTAGATCGACGGGAAAAGTTCAATCAATAATCTGCTGATTCAGAACGCTTAAACCTATTAGAAAGAGTAATTAAAGTGGAACAAGCAATAGCTCAAATCAAACAGCAATTACGCGATCGCGCTTCTTGGTAAAACAGACAATTAGGTTTTAGTTTATTTTTCTAGCTGCTTAAATTTTCTAGTAGCATCTAAATCTTCACTACTACAAATAGTTTCTAAATCTCTGACTCTTTGTTCTATTTGCTGCTGAAAATTATCGGATAATTCAAGAGCTTTTTGATTACCACTACGCCAAATTGCAACTGTACTTGTACTAGCTCCCAAAATTACAGCTAATGGTAAAATAATACCGCTTCGAGATATAGCAACCAGAGGAATACAAATAGCCATCATTCCTGTTGCAAATGCCCAGATAATAGCAGTAGCACCAACTTTTATGCTCTTTCTTTCGGTGGTATTTTTCATTTTATTGCCTCACTATTTGTTGAAACAGTTACTTGTCTAGAGTAATTATCCCTCTATCAATTGTTTACTAACCAATTGACCAGGAACAAGTCTTTGTGTACCATCAGTAACGATCACGTCTCCTGGTTGCAGTGTTCCTCTAACTAAAACCTGTTCTCCGTTAGTTTCTAATACTTCTACTAATCTGCGTTCGATTTGATAAGATTGAGTATCACCTCCAGAATTTAAATCACTGTTTTCTGTTGCAACTACAGCATAAGAAGACCATAAACCGCGCTCGCTTTTGACTAAAGCTGTTAGTGGTAGCCAATAACCTTCGGTAGCGACAGTTTGAGTGATTTGTAATCGTGCAATTTGTTGAGGGGAGACTGGAGCGTTTGATGGTAGCTCTAAGATAACTGTACGAGTGCGAGTAGCTGGATCGACTTCTGGTAAGACTGACTTGACTGTAGCTGGATAAGTTGTTCCCCCAATTTCTAATGATTGCTGATTTCCTGATGACAAGTTCGCAGCAACATCAATGGGAACTCCTATTCTTACTTCTGGTTGGCTGTCTTCCACTAGACGCACAATGGGATTACCTGTCTCAACTACTGTCCCTTCATCAAAATAACGCAGAGCGATCGTCCCAGTAAACGGAGCTTTAAGAGTACTTTTGGCAATGGTAATCTCTAAATCGGCAATTTGAGCCGATAATTGCTCAACTACGGCTTTTTGTGCTGCTACTTGTTCGTAACGAGTACCGTTAAGTAGTTCTTCTAGATTACTTCGAGCATTAGTCAAACGCTCTGATAAAGCTTTGGCATTAAATGCTACTTCATCTAATTGTTCTTTAGAAATCGCTCCTTCTTGATAAAGGTATTCTCGGCGATCGCGTCTGATTTGTTCCAATTCTAATTGTTTTTCTAAATCTCTAACTCTGGCTCGTGCTGCTGTAATTTGTTCCGCTCTCGCACCGTTTTGGAGTTCTGCGAGTCTCGCTTCTGCTTGTGCTTTTTGAGCAATTAAAGACCGACGCTGCGCTGCTAAGTTACTTGTATCTAGTTTCCCTAAGACTGTCCCTATAGTAACGCGATCGCCCTCATCTACCGCCACTGTTACTAATTTACCTCCACCCTCAAAACCTATTTCACTGCTACGCATCGCAACTACCTCCCCTGTGTAGTTTTGTACCGTTTGATAAGTTTTGGCTAATTGAATCTGGGTTGTCTTAACAGGAAGTGGATTGATTTGACTTTCTGTTGCAGTGGGAGCTTGATTTGCCTCGGAGTTCCCACCAATTTGACCAATTCCCACACCAGCCAGTAAAAGAATCAAACTAGCTGAAACTATTTGCCATCTTTTTAGTTGAACAGAGTTTTGTGGTTTTAGTAACAACGGGGATTCTTTTTTTTGAGAAAACTGTTCTGGTTCCAGAAATTCTGATGTTGACTGGTGATTCATGGCTTCATAGCAGAGTAAAAATGCTTACTGACTTAATACACAATTATTTTTATACAACTTGTTGTGTACTAAATAAATGTTATACTAAATTTGTTGAGTATGTCAAGCTAATTTTGTTAAAAGCTTCTTAACTGATAACTAATAACTGATAACTAATAACTGAAAATGGCACTAGCCCACACAATTTTGGCAACACTAGGAGATAAATCTTACAGTGGTTATGATTTATGGAAAGAATTTTCCCAAACCACTAAATATTATTGGCAAGCAAGCCAACAACAGATATATAGAGAATTAGGGAAACTAGAAAAAAAAGGTGCGATCGCCTCAGAAATTATCCATCAAGAAGGTCGCCCCGATAAAAAGCTCTATCGGATAACAGAAAAGGGGACAGAAATACTGAAAACCTGGCTATTAGAACCAGCCGAACCAATGGCAATCCGTGAAGAGTTGCTAGTTAAAGTAATTGCAGCCAAATTAGTCCCCAAGTCAGTTATTTTGCAAGAGATTGAGCGTCATCGTCAAATTCATACTCAACAGCTATCAGTTTATAAAGAAATAGAGCAGGAAAATTTCCCTGATCCTACAGAATTATCTTTTGAAGAAAAATGTTGTTATCTAACTCTGCGTTGTGGTATTCGTTGCGAAAGTAGTTGGATTACTTGGTGTAATGATGCGATCGCGCTTTTGAGTGAAGAATGAAATAAGTTTCTGCTTTCCCTAGTCTGTTATTACTTTGGAAAAATGGTAGAACTTGGCTATGGGACAGTTTATAGAATGGCGATCGCATTAGCAATTCCGTCTTCTTGGCGTATTTTTTCACGCAAAGTTGCTGCATTTTGTCGAATTACTTGATTTGTGGTTACTTCTCTAATAGCTTCAGCCAGTTTCTTAGCTGTCAATTTCTTTTGTGGAATAGGTTTAGTACCAACACCCAGAGCATAAATCCGTTCACACCAAGCTAAACGTCAATATCAAGTAGAGAGGCAGTTTAATCCTACCTTACCTTCTTCGCCACAATGAACACCCCTTTAAATTTAAACATTCCTTTGCTTATGCTTTTGCTCGGTTGCCAATGGTAGTCAATTGTAAAACCAGCATCGGTCAAACTGTCTGACAATTCTTTCGTGGTAAAAACTTTAACTAACGGCATCAAACCCAAAAATATTCCAATCGGCGCGATAACCTTAAACCACTTCATCGTATCTCCAAGGCATGCCGTACTGGTGACAAAAATTCCCCCTGGTTTGAGCATTTTGTAAACCTTTGCGATTACCTCTTCTTTGTTTTCAAGCAAATGCAAAATACTGAGTCCTAACACCACATCCAAGGTTTCATCGGACACAGTTAATTCATCAATACTCAATTGTTCAAATGTAACATTTTTGATATTTGCTGCCTCAGCTTTTCCTTGGGCAATTTCAATCATTTTCGATGAAATATCTATGGCACGAATATGTTTAACATAAGGTGCGTGAGCGATCGCCGTCGATCCTGTCCCACAGCCAAACTCTAGCACCTCCATGTCTGGCTTGAAATATTCTCGTGTGACTTGCAGTTTTTTCTGATAAGATGCTTCATCTGCAATAGGTTGTTTGGAATAGCCTTCGGCAATTTTGTCCCAAAATTTAGCTGAATGGTTCATTATAATGATGTTTTCGTTTCGTTTTTTCTAGATATTCATCAACATAGAGGGTGACGTAGCGTCAAGATCAAGGAGTCTATCAATCAGCAAACCTAATACCTCCGCACATCCGCGCATCTTGACCAAATCTTCACCGCTTCTGTGTCCATTACCGGACGTGCGTACGCTCTCCAATCTCTGCATACATCAG
>JAAUYD010065815.1_pt1 | contig 10924 bp, 14 predicted proteins | sample 7278101 | NCBI WGS metagenome assembly JAAUYD01 (sample SAMN14350128, study PRJNA611818) | marine sediment metagenome | isolation source: surface marine sediment (0.6m) | place: French Polynesia: Moorea | collected 2018-08
AGCGCCCGGCCGGCGTGCGGTGGCGGATCGTCTTGTCCATGGCCTCCCACTCCAGCAGCGGGCCCGTTGCCGCCGTCTCGATCCAGCCGGGCTGGATGCAGTTGACCTGGATGTCGTGGCGCCCCCACTCGACGGCCAGCGAGCGGCACATGCCGCTCAGCGCGCTCTTGCTGCCCGAGTAGGCGGCCTGCCGAGGCATGCCGTAGATCTCGCCGATCGACCCGATCCCGATCAGCTTGCCGCCGCCGCCGCGCTCGATCATGTGCTTCGCGATCTCGCGAAACGTGAAGAAGGCGCCGTCCATGAGCACCGAGGTCACATGGCGCCACTGCTCCGGGGTGATCTAGAGCGAGTTCGTCATGGCGCCGAAGCCCGCGTTGGCGAAGCCGACGTCGATGCGGCCCAGCTGCTCGACCGTCTCGGCCGTGGCGCGCACGATCGCGTCGGGATCGGCGACGTCGCAGGTCAGGGTCGCGACGCGCACGCCATGCCCCTCGAGCTCGGCCTTCGCGGCCTCGCTCTTGGCCGCGTCCCGCGCCCAGATCGCCACGTCAGCGCCGGCCTTGGCCACGCCGCGCGCGAGCCCGAGGCCGATGCCTCCGTTGCCGCCGGTCACGACGACCACGCGTCCACTCAGATCGAACCTGGTTGCTGCACTCCCTGGTCGACCCGATGCGGTGCGACCGGCCAGAGGAAACTCCATCGGCCCCGCCCTGCGCAAGCCTCGTGAGCCGGACGGCGAGCGGGGCCGCCGCCGATGCCGCATCATGCGTCGACCCGCGGAGCGTCGCGAGACGCCGACCGCGCGACGGAGGGTGCGATGTCCGACTGGCAGCTGCAGTCGATCTTCCACTTCACGGTGGCCGCGTCGAACTTCGAACGCTCGCTCGCGTTCTACGAGACGATCGGCTTCCGGCTGCTGCGCGACAATCGGGACGTCGTCTGGCCGGACTACGTGGCGACCCAGTTCGGCCTGCGCGAGGCGCAGGGCCGCGGCGCGCTGCTGGCCGTCGACGACGGCGAGCTCCACACGCGCCTCGACCTCATCGAGTGGCTCGCGCCCGCGCCGGAGCCGCCCTCCGAGCGGCCGATCGAGGAGCGCGTGCCGCGGATCATCGCGCTCCGCACCCGCAACGCCCGCGCGGCCTACGAGGAGCTGCGCGCGAAGGGCATCGAGTTCCTGACCGAGCCGCGCGGCCCGGAGCCCCAGACCGGGATCGAGTGCGTGGTCTGCTGCCGCGATCCCGATGGCCTGGTCGTCGAGTTCATCGAGTACATGCCGGGCGTGCTCGGGAGCCGCATCACGCATCTTGAGACCCGGGACTCCTAGGAGGCCGAAACCATGAAGGTCCTCGTCATGGGCGGCACGATGTTCAACGGCTTCGCGCTCGTGCGCGAGCTCGCGCGGCACGGCCACGACGTCACCGTCCTCAATCGCGGCCGCACGAAGGCGGAGCTTCCGCGCGGTGTCGCCCGCCTGATCGCCGACCGCACGGACGAGGCCGCGATGCGCGAGGTCCTCGGCGGCCTCGAGTTCGACGCGATCTTCGACGTGAGCGCCTACCGCCTCGAAGACGTCACGCTCATGGCCGAGCTCTTCCGCGGGCGGACCGGCCACTACGTGTTCATCAGCTCCACCGTCATCTACGCGGCCTCGGACCTGCTGCCGATCACCGAGCAGATGCCCGTCGACCGGAGCGAGCGGCAGAACGACTACGGCCTGCAGAAGCTGCTCTGCGAGGACTTCCTGGTCCGGCAGCACCGCGAGCACGGCTTTCCCGCGACCGTGGTCGCGCTCTCGATGGTGTTCGGCCCGCGCAACATCCTGCCCGACCGCGAGCAGCGCATGTTCGCGCGCCTCGTCCAGGGCCGGCCGATCCTGATTCCGGGCGACGGCTCGACGATCGCGCAGGTGGGGCACGTCGACGACCAGGCCCAGGCCCTGCGCCACGTGATGGGCCAGCCCGTGACCTTCGGCAAGCGCTACAACCTGACCGGCGCCGACGCGTTCACGGCCACGGGCTACGTCGACCTGTTCGCCGAGATCACGGGCCGGCCCGCCAGGAAGATCTTCATCCCGCCGGACCACATGGACCGGCTCTTCGACGGCGAGATCGGGCTCACGGGCGACACGCCCGAGGTCCACATCGACCGCAGCAAGGCGCCGGCGGCCTCGCACGTGGGCACCCAGCCCTTCCTGCTCTCGATGCTCGTGCAGCGCATCGCGCCGAACATCCACCGCTGGAACCGCAACGTGACCTTCGGCGTCGACCGGCTTCGCCAGGACGTGGGCTGGGAGCCCGGCATCGCGTTCCCGACCGCGGTGGAGGACACCTGGCGCTGGTTCCACGACTCGGGCCGCGCGACGACCCGCGAATTCGACTGGGGCTGGGAGGACGCGATCCTGTCGGGCCTGCCCTGAGGCTCGGCAGCGGAGCGGTCCTCTATGCTGGCCGGTCATGAAGACGCTCCTTCGCGGCCTCGGCGGCCTGCTCGCGGCCTTCGTCGCCGTCCCGCTGGCCTTCCTGCTCGAAGCCCATGTCGAGATGCGACGCCTGAACCCGGAGCTCCCGAGCCTGGCCGAGCTCCGGGCGATCCCGCCCGGCCCGTCACGCCTGGTCTACGTCGACAGCGGCTCGCGGCGACGAGACGACGGGCGCAACGGAACCTACGGAGGCTTCGTGCTGACCTGGCCCGACGGACGCGCCTTCGCCATCGACGTCGGGATGACCCGACCGGGGCTGCGCGACTTCGTCGAGCTCATGGGCGGGGACCCGGCCTCGATGCAGGTCAGGGGGTCGATGGCAGAGCAGCTCGGTGCGAGCGCGGCAGCGATCGAAGGCGTCGCCTTCACGCACCTGCACTACGACCACACCGATGGGATGGGCGAGCTGTGCGACGCGAAGGGCTCTGCCCTGCCCGTCTACCAGACCTCGGACCAGGCGCAGCGCGGCAACTACGTGAGCGAACCCGGGCGCGACGACCTCGTGGAAGCGGGCTGCGCCGAGTTCGTCGAGCTCGAGGGCGAAGGGCTGCTGCCCCTTCCCGGCTTCGAAGGCCTCGCCGCCTTCGCGCTGGCCGGCCACACGCCGGGCAGCACGGGCTTCGCCGCGAACGTCGACGGCACCCTCTGGATCGTCTCGGGCGACATCTCCAACGCCCTGACCGACCTCACGGGCGACGTTCCCAAGCCCTGGGTCTACAGCACGTTCATCGTCCCGGAAGCCACCGAACGGCTCGGCCTGCTGCGACCCTGGCTCGCCGACCTGCACGCGCGCCCCGGCATGCAGGTCCTCGTCTCCCACGACCTCGACGCCATCCGCGCGTCGGGAATCGCCGTGTTCGAGCCCGGCGGCTCCTAGGGGCTCGCGCCGCCTCAGCGCCCCTCGAACTCCGGCGTCCGGCGCTCGGCCATGGCCGCGACGCCTTCCTTGAAGTCGCGCGTGGCCTGGAGGCGCGCCTGCTCGGCCGCCTCGTGGGCCGTCGCCTCGCGGATGCGGGCGCCGAGATCCCCGCGCAGGGTCGCGCGGATCGAACGCACGGCGAGGGGCGCCGAGAGCGCGATCTCGCGCGCGAACGCGAAGGCGGTGTCGCGCAGCTGCTCCTTGGCGACCAGACGATCGCAGAGCCCGAGCGCATGGGCCTCCTCGCCGGCGACACGACGCCCCGTGTAGAGCAGCTCGGCCGCCCGGTTCGTCCCCACGAGCGCCGGCAGCGTCACGGAGAGGCCGAAACCATGATGGAAGCCGAGCCGCGCGAAGTTCGCGCTCCAGCGCGACTCGGGGCACGCGATCCGGAAGTCGGCGGAGAGGGCGAGCCCCAGGCCGCCGCCGATGGCCGCGCCCTGGACGGCCGCGACGACCGGGGTCTCGGCATCGAACATCCGCGCGGCGTGCGCGTAGAGCGCGTTCGTATCGTCGCGCTCCTTGCCGCCGAAGTTCGCGCCCGCGCAGAAGTGCTTGCCCTCGGCGCAGAGCAGGATCACGCGCGCCGTGTCGTCCTCGCCGAGCTCCTCGTAGGCGTCGGCGAGGCCACCGATCAGCGAGGAATCGAAGAAGTTCGCGGGACCGCGCTGGATCTCGAGGATCGCGACGCCGTCCCGGCACTCGAGCGAGAGATCGTCATGGAGGGCCATGGCCGGCACGCTACCACGCTCGCGACGCGGAGCCGCTCTCGCGTTCAGCGCGAGGCGCTCCCTCCCAGGCGCGCGCGGGCCCGTGGACGCGCCTCGTGCTCGAGCCAGTTGACGAGCTCGGTCATGCGCCGGCCGGGATCGAGCACGTCGTCGTCGAGCCCGTAGCGGAAGCAGAGGTCGCTTCGCGTCGGATCCTCATGCAGGGCTTCGAGATCCGCGACCCAGGCGGAGGCCTGCTCCGCATCCGCGAAGCTGCCCTGCTCCACGAGCCCGGGCGTCCGCACGTGGCCGAGCCGGGCGATCTCGTAGAGGTCGTACTCGGGGTGGTACTGAACGGCCCAGAAGCGTCCCCGCCCGTGCTCGACCGACACGGCCTGGATGCGCGTGAAGGCGTTGGTCGCGAGCCAACGCGCGCCGGGCGGCAGGCTCTGGATCTCGTCCTGATGGCTCGTGAACGCGTCGAAGACCGGGGCGCGGCCCGCGTACAGCGGGTGCGAGGCCCCCTCTTCCGTGAGCGCGATCTTCCGCGAGACCCCGAACTCGCGGCCCTTCGGGTTCGCGCCGCAGCGCCCGCCCGCGGCGACGACCGCGAGCTGCGCGGCCCAGCAGCTGCCGAAGGCCGGGATCCCCTCGGCGAAGCCCGCCCGGGCGAGCTCGATCTGCCGCTGCACGCGCGGGTCGTCCTCGTGATGGATCGTCAGGCTCGACCCGGTCCAGACCATGCCGTCGTAGGCCGCCAGCGCTCCGGCCTCGCGCCAGGGGGCCTCGCCAGCGGGATCGGCCGGCGTCGCCACGTCGACCTCGGCCTCGGGCTCGAGCTCGCGGAGCCGGCGCGCGTAGAGCACGCCGGCCTCGGTCGCGCCCCCGGCCGCGATCTCGGCGCGGCCCTCGCGGGCGTAGGCGTCGAGGACGAGCAGTCGCAAGGTCATCGGAGGGTCAGACCGGGCGCTCCCCCGCCACGGTCACGCGGAACATGAGCCGCTCGTGGTCGCGGTAGTCGTCCATCGCGTAGTGCCAGACGCAGCGGTTGTCCCAGACGGCGACCGTACCGGGCTCCCAGCGCAGCCGCGCCTGGAACTCCGGCTTCGCGCAGTGCGCGTAGAGGTAGGCGAGCAGCGCGTCGCTCTCGTCCTCGTGCAGCTCGGCGATGCGCAAGGTGAACATCGGGTTCACGTACAGCGAGCGACGCCCCGTCTCCGGGTGCGTCCGCATCACGGGATGCAGCACCTCGTCGCGGATCGAATCCGACCACGTGTAGGAGATCGGTGCCTCGCCCCGGTACTTCGCCTCGCCGGTCGTCGCGGGATCGTAGGCGCGCGTGGCGCTGTGCACGCCGTGCAGCCCTTCGAGGTGGGCCTTCATGGGCTCCGAGAGCGCGTCCCAGGCCGCCTCCATGTTCGCGTAGAGCGTGTCGCCGCCGACGGGCGGGATGATCTCGCCGTAGAGCACCGAGCCCAGGCTCGGGGCCTCGAAGAAGGAGTTGTCGGTGTGCCACCCCACGCCGAAGCTCGCCGACTGGCCCGCGGGCTTCCAGACCCGGACCACCTCGGGGTGCTCTTCGGTGCCTTCGACGATGGGATGCACCTCGGGCGGGCCGAAGACCTTCGCGAAGGCGAGGTGCGTCTCGGGCAGCAGCTTCTGGTCGCGAATGCAGAGCAGGTGGTGCTCGAGGAAGAGGCGGTGCAGCTCCGCCCAGGTCGCCTCGGGCGAGGCCTGGGAGAGGTCGGCACCGCGGACCTCCACGCCGAGCGCGGACGAGAGCTTCGTCACCTGGAGGTCGGGGGCACTCATGGTGGGGAGGGTACCCGGCCGCGGGCCGGGGCCGAAAGGCCCTGCCCTCTCCGCTAGCGGTCGGCCGGATCCGAGGGATGCGCGCGCATGTGGCGCAGGTAGGCCAGCAGCGCGTCGAGGTCCGCGTCCGTGAGGTGCTCGTGGGAGGGCATGTTCGTGTAGCGGAAGGTCCGGGGGTTCCGGACGTAGGCGCGGATCTGCGCCTCGGGCCGGTAGGCCGTGATGTTCTGCGGCACGTTGAGCTCGGGGCCGACCTTGCCGCCCTCGCCGTTGATCGCGTGGCAGTGGGCGCACTCCTTCTGGAACAGCGCATAGCCCTGCCGGGCCGGGGAGCCGGGCGCGGCGCCCGAGGGAATCGTGTGCGGGTGGGCGTCCTCGAAGCGCGCGACCTCGATCGTGGCCAGCTGGTAGGGCCAGGGCCAGACGTGGGTGTCCGACTGGTCGGGCCCCGCCCAGACCAGGTAGAAGGGCGCCGGATCCACCTGCCGCCGGTCGATCGGGTCGAAGCCGCTCTCGCCGCGCGCGAGGCGGTCCGCGTCGGCGAAGGCCAGGTGGGCGCCGGGCCCGAGCAGCTGGTCGGCCGGGGCCGAGCGCGTGTAGCCGTCCCGTGCGCGGAGCAGCAGGGCCTGCCCGCGCAGGGTGTCCAGATCCCCGAAGCCCATGGCCAGGACCTCGGTCAGCGGGCAGACCCGGAAGCGGCGCGTCTCCTCGTAGTAGGGATCCTCGACGGCGAGGGTTCGCTCCTGGCAGGCGGCGCGCAGCGCCGACCGGGTCGGCTCGGCGACCACCTCGCCCTGGCGCACGAGGCGCAAGGTCGGCTCGGGCTCGGCCGCGAACGCCGCACTGCCGAGCAGGACCAGGAGCCCGGCCATCCATCTCGTCGCTCGCCGCCCGCGCATCGCGCGAGGACCGTAGCAGGACCGGTGGCGGGGGCGCGCTAGAGCTGGTCGCGCACCTGCTCGAGTACGCGATGCAGCCGCCGCACATAGGTCGTCGTGACGATCTGCGAGAGCTCCTGCGCGAGCCAGGGCTTGTTGCGCGCGAGGTACTGGAAGCCCCGCGCGTCGAACTCGAGCACCTCGACGTCGGTCTCGGTGATGGCCGACTCGGTCGGCGGCACGCCCGCGAGCATCGAGAGACCGCCGAAGACCTGGCCCGCGACCACGCGGTCGATCGGGATCTCGCGCACGCCCCGCGCGCGGACCTGGAGCACCACGACGCCCTTCTGCACCACGAAGATCGAGTCCGACTGATCGGGATCGCGATCCTGGCGATACAGGGTCGAGCCCGCGGCGAGCCGCCGCACGCGCGTGATCTGCGAGAGGCCCATGGCGCCGTCGACGCCGAGGGGCCGGAGGTCGGAGCCCACGTAGAGGAAGCGCGCGAGCTGCTTGCCGCCTTCGAGCACGGCGTCCCAGAGCACGTCGACCTGCTCGTCCGTGGGCCGCTCGAACTCGATGCCCGTCATGACGACGTCGTCGCCGGGCAGCGCGGTCTGCCAGCGGCCCTCGGCATCGAGCGCGAGCCATCTGCCGTCGATCTGGATCTCGATCTTCTGGATCGACTTCACGGAGAAGGGCGAGTCCGTGGCGAGGCAGCAGCCGCCGACGCTCAGGTCCCGCGTGCGCCCCGCGAGCGAGCCGGAGAAGTCGCTCGCATAGATCCGCACCGGGTGGTCGGCGCCGATCCGGGGATCGCCCCGCGTGCCGAAGACCTCTCCGCCTTCGCGCCCGCCCTTGCCGTGCTGTCCGACCACGATGTCCTCCCGTGACCGCAGGGGTCGTTCTTGGCATCGGACACCGGGCGGAGAACGTGACCGGAAAGAGACCCGCGGGCAGCCGGACCGCTCGGATTCCGAGCCGCCTCAGGCCAAGACCCCACGCGCGCGCGGGTCCTTCGCCCGGGAGACGACACAGTGTCGTCAGCAGCAGCCTGGGCCGGTGGGGCCGTCGGCGCCGTCGTGCCAATGGGGGCGATTGCGGTAGAGGCCCCGCTCCGCGGCCAGGCGCAGCGCGCGCGACGTGTCGATGACCCAGGGGCCGTCGCGCTCCACGCGTAGCCTCGCGACCTCGCCCGGCGCCAGCACGCGCTCGCGGTCGCCGTCGAACTCGAGCAGGCCGGGGCCCGTGACCTCCACGTCCACCCCGAGCGCCACACGCCGGGCAGACGAGACGAAGGCCGTCCGGAACAGGCCCGGCGAGACCGGGGCGAGCAAGGCGTCTCCGCCTCCGCCGGGCCCCGTGCACCTGACTTCGACGCCGAAGTCGTCGTCCATGCCGCAGGGCTCGAGCAGGCCGCCGATCGGCGACATGCCGACGGACGAGGGCTCCGCGCGGGACAGCAGCATGTGGCGGATCTTCTCCGGATCGAAGGGCATGAGACTGCCGGGGTGGTCGTCCGCGACCATGACCCCGTCGATCACGCCCAGACTCTCCGCGCCGTCCGCGTAGCGCGCACGCACCATCTTCGCGCGCCGGGCGACGTCCTCGAGCGGCAGCCGGCCGGCCGCGACAAGGCCCGCGGCCGCGCCCGCAGTCGTGGCCTCGACCGTCTCGGGAAAGACGTTGTTGGTGCCCGTCGAGAGCGGCAGCAGCGGCGCGTCGGGCCACGCCTTCGCGACGAGCCGTTGGGTCCCATCCCCGCCCAGCACGAGCAGCGCGCCGCAGCCTTCCTTGCGCATGGCCTCGACGGCGCGCAGCGTGTCGCTCGGCTTCGTCTCGAGCTTGCCGATGTCGAGGAAGCGCATCGTCGCCCCGAGGTCGAGCAGATCCACGGCCTTCTCGGACACGCGGAACAGGTCGCGCACGAGCAGCACCTCGCGAACGCCCGCCGCAACCGCCCCCACGACGGCGCGCTGGAGCTGGTTGCGCTTCGCGTCCGGCGTCTGCGTCTGGGCGCGCCCGACGAGTCGCCGCACGTCGCGGCCGGACATCGGGTTGGCGATGACGCCCAGCGGGCGGACGGTCGACATGGGTGGGGGCCCTCGGACGCGCGCGGGATGCGCGCGCGGCGAGCATATCGAAGCGGGCGCGCCGCCTCGGGGGCGGCTGGCGCGGCGGCCGTCAGTTGACGGTGCGCTTGCGCTCGTCCTGGACGAGGGCCTCGAGGTAGGCGGCCCACAGGGCCGGATCCCACTTGCGGATCGCGCCGTCGATCACCGGGGCGGCGGGGGGCGTGGTGGTCTCTTCGTCGCTGGATCGGAACATGGGGGAAGCCTCGTTTCACCCGGTGAGTTGTCAAAACCCTCATCGGAGTTCCGCCGAGCCCGCCCCTCCCCCAGGGGCAGACCGCTAGCGCGCGGAGAGCGCCTCCCAAGCCGGGAAGGCACCGAGACGATGGAAGTCGGGCCCGTCGCCGGGCACCGCATGGGCCGCCAGGTAGCGCCGGGCATCCCCGACGCCGTGGATCGCGAAGGCGTTCGCTCGCGCGAGCCCCGGTGGCAGCAGATCGCGCGAGAACGACAGCTCGGCGCGCCAGCGGCCGAGCCCGCGATCCAGGACCACCTCGAGATCGACGGGGATCCCCTCGCGAACGATGCGCCGCCGCCCGTGCAGGGCGAGCACCCAGTGGTGGCCGTGCGGACCCACCTCGACCTCGAGGTAGCGCTCGTCCTCGCCCAGCAGGAAGAGCTCGACCACCTCGAAGTCGTAGAGGCCCGGCTGGCAGCCCGGCGGGCCCGGCGGTCGCGGGTCGTCGTGGAAGGGCGCCTCGATCTCCACGTGCACCCGCGCGTCTCGGGACGCCACGCGAACCTCCGCGTGCTCGGACGCCGCGGCCGGCTCGCCGTCCCAGGTGCGCGTGATCCGGAAGGTCGCCTGGCTGCCCGGGATCATCGGTGCCGCGGGCTCCCCGTCAGCCGCGAGGCGGGATCACCCGGCGGCCGTTGTGCTGCAGCCACAAACGCGTGAGCCGCAGGGTGCGGATCCGCCAGACTCCGTCGTCCCCCTTCTCGTACTCCTCGTGGTAGTGGCCGCGCCCGTGGACCACGAGCGGCGAGGGGTCGCCCGGGAATTCGAGAACGTCCTCCATCGCCCAGACGCCGCGCGCCGTGCGCGGGCCCGTGAGCTCGATCTCCGGCATGTGCCCGTGATGCACGGTGACGGCGTCCCCGACCGCGCCGCTCACCATCGCGACGATCGCGTCGCGGCCGGAGGCCTTCGCGTCGGGCGCCTCCTGGGTCGTGTCGAGATCCGCGTCCTCGGTGAACACGCGGCCCCAGTCCTGCCACTGCTTCGTGTCCAGGAAGCGGAAGTAGCGGGCCTTGAGGCGCTTGATCGCCTCGATCTCGTGCGCGTCGTCCACGGTCTCGTCGTCTCGCGCCTAGAAGAAGGTCGTGATCGCCCAGACCGAGCTCACGACCAGGACGAGCGCGGTACCGGCCGCGCCGATGCCGCGCAGCGGACTCGACGAGTCGGGCTGGAAACCGATCGCATGACAGATCCGGAACGCGAGGAGCGCCCCGCCGAGCGCATGGATCGCCGTGGTCGAGACGCCCGAGATCTCGAGCAGCGCCATGAGGATCAGCACGAGCGGCACGTACTCGACGAAGTTGGCCTGGCGACGCATCGCCACGAGGACCTCGGCGTTGCCCTCGTCGCCGAACGAGATCCCGGTCGAGAGGCGTGCACGACCGACCATGAAAGAGAGGACCATGGCCAGCAGGCCGAGCAGCCCGGCGTACAGGGTGGTGGTGACGGGAACGATCACGGCAGGTCCTCCTCGTGCCGGCACCGCCGGGGCGTCGGCGCGACAAGCATGCCGCGCCTGAACCGGCTCGGCCAAGCGGGGATTTGCGACCGCGGGTGCGGTTCCGGCAGACTGCGTGCCGCATCCGGTCCGCATCCCCGGCCGGAACGAGGAGACGACATGCCCAGCGTGATTGCGACGATCAAGGTCAAGGAAGACAAGGTGGACGAGGCCAAGGCCCTGTTCGCCAAGCTCGCCGCCGGGGTCGCCGAGAACGAGCCCGGGACCGAGGCCTACATCCCGCACCAGCGC
>JAAUYD010212561.1_pt1 | contig 10921 bp, 9 predicted proteins | sample 7278101 | NCBI WGS metagenome assembly JAAUYD01 (sample SAMN14350128, study PRJNA611818) | marine sediment metagenome | isolation source: surface marine sediment (0.6m) | place: French Polynesia: Moorea | collected 2018-08
ATGAGTTCAGTAAAAGAACATGGCCAACGCCATTTAAATTTATAGCAAATTGTCGCCGGCCGTCGAACTCCTTTTCACTGAATTCAAATGACGCGTTGGAATTCCCCGCTGGCCGACCTACTGACTCGTGCAAAATACAGGTTATAAACTGTCAGCTATTTTCTGTAGGGAAGCCTGACGGTAAAGACGGTACCTTTGCCCAGCTGTGAATTTACATCGATGGTCCCATCGTGTTCTTCAATCAGCTTGCGGGTGACCATTAGGCCAAGCCCCGTGCCGCGGTGGCCTTTGGTGCTGAAAAATGACGTGAACAGTTGACGTAAAACTTCTTCATCCATGCCCACGCCGTTGTCACTGACTTCAAATTTAATGAAATTTTCTTTTTCTCGGGTTGTTTTAATGCCAACCTGCCAGGATTTATCCGTATTATCATCAAACAGGCAGGCATCGACAGCATTCGACATGAGATTTAATAAGCTTTCATGAATCGTATCAGGATCCATTGATACTTCTCCAATGGCATCATCGAAATCTGCAATAAGTTCAACCTTATTTTCAATTGCCTTATCCTGGAGCAACTCACAGACTTCACTCGCAATTTTATTTGGGCTGCAGACTTCGTATTCCGGTTCCCGCTCCTTGGAATAGGACAGCAAATCCATCACTAGGGCTGATGTTCGGCCGACATTTCTTTTTATCATATCCCAGCCTTTTTTGAGCTTATCGGTATCATTTCTGTTGATTCCGATGTCGACCAGGTAGCTTCCTCCCTTAAGACCATGTAAAATATTTTTAATTCCATGCGCCAGGCCGGCAATGGTTTGCCCGATGGCGGCCAATCTTTCGGACTGGACCAGTTCTTTTTCCAACCGTTTAATTTCTCTCAGATCCTGAAAAAAGGCAACCGTTCCCATTTCTTCGTTTTTTTCCTGCAATACCGTTCCTGAAAACCTGACGGGAATCGTTTGGTCGTCTTTAGAGGTTATTGTGGTCTCAATCCAGGGAAAATCTTTGATGTCATCCTTTCCGTTGATCGTGTTGCGAAATCTGGCAACAATTTCCGGCGGGAAAAGTTCCGAAACCGACATTTTGTAAATTACTTCGGATTGACCGTATCCGAAAATGCGCTCGGCACCGGGGTTGTATATTATGATATTTAGATCCCTACCGGTAGCCACAATTCCATCGTTCGAACTTCGGATAAGCTTGGTTTGGAAATTGGTTTGTCTTCTTAATTCTTTGGTTGCAAAATCGATTTTCTTTTCGAGATCTATTGTATAATCTTTTAACTGTCGCTTGATATCCAGTTTTTCTTTGGCCCTTTTGAGGGCTATGGAAAGCGCATCATCTCTGACGGGTTTGTTGATGAAGTCTGAAGCGCCATACTTGAGGGCTTCAATGGTATTGTCAATATCGCCGTGACCGGTGATGATGATGACTTCCGTGTTGGGCTCAAGGTCTTTAATTTTTTCTAGTACCTCAATGCCATCCATCCCCGGCATCTTGATGTCTGTAATAACGATTTCCGGCTTATGGGTCGCGAATGCCTCCAGGCCCTCGGCGCCACTGAGTGCCGGGATGACCTTATACCCGTCCGCCCGCAGTGATATTCCAAGGACCCTTACGATATCTGGCTCATCATCTATGAGGAGGATTTTGTCCATATTTTTTTTTCGAATATACGCTATCCGGCTACCGCTGGAAATGATAATTTAAAGGTTGTGCCAATGCCGATTTCGCTGTCGATTTCAATTTTTCCGTTATAGTCTTTGACGATACCGTAGCTGATGCTGACTCCCAATCCGGTCCCTTTACCGACTTTTTTAGTTGTGAAAAAAGGCTCAAAAATTTTATTCTTAACTTCTTCTGACATGCCGGTTCCGGTATCATTGACATGTACCACGACCTGATCGTTTTCGACAAACGATTTTATTGTCAGCACCTTTGGTGATTTCTGGTGGTCGGCTTGGTTGCTTTTTTCATCCATGGCATCGATGGCATTTGATACCAGATTGATAAATACCTGCTCCAACCGGTTGTGTTCGGCCGTGATATCTGGAATTTCAGACTCAAGATCAAGCGTCACATTAATATCATGCATTTTGAGTTGATGACCGAGAACTTTAAAGACATCTCTGATCGGATTGTTAATATTCACCTTGCTGTGTACCAATTCTGACTGGCGGGCGAAATCCCTGACGTGTTTGATAACGCCTGCAGCCCGTTCGACATTGGCGACAATGTCATTGGCCATGGATCTCAGGTCTTCATCTTCGATTGGCTGCCCTCTTTTCAGCATTTTAAGGAAAAAGTCGGCACAAACTTGGATCACATTCAGCGGCTGGTTGATCTCATGGGCCATGCCGGCCGCCATCACTCCCAAGGTAGTCATTTTACCGGCTTGGATCAACTGGGTCTCTTTTTCTACCACTTCGGTGATATCGGTGGTGGAAACCATAATGACATTGCGTTCGCCGTATGATGCAAAGCTCATGTTGATATTGACATAAAACGGTTTTCCACCTTTGCGGTAGTGACGTTTTTTAGTGAACAGAAGCGACTGGTCCTCCGCAAGATTTTTTAACCCCTGGGCAAGTTCTTCATCCGAGTCTTCTCCAATTTGAAGAAATGGCAGACCCAGCAATTCTTCGCGTGAGTACCCGTAGCTGTCCTGGGCGCGTTGATTTACGTCCAGGATTACAAAATTTTGGCTGCTGAGAATGAAAATCGGATTGGGGTCACTGTTAAACAGCGTACGATATTTTTCTTCCGATTTTATATACTGCTCCTGCAGCATGGCGTTTTCTACGGCAACACCGATTCGGTTGCCGATCAGTTCCAGGACGTTTTTTTGTTCATGGCTGAAATACATCGGTTTTTTACTACCAATGCGAATAACACCAAAAGTTTTTTTCTCTTTACTGCTGATGGGAACGTAGGCGATCGAGGCAATGTTTTCACGCTCTAAGGTGCAGATTTCATCGGGACAATCGTCCGGCAATTCTTCAAAGATGGTGTACTCATTGCTCATGGCTACCCGGTGTATAATACTATTATTATCTAGAACATTGACCTCCTTGCAGGCATCTGCCGACAGTCCCTGGCAGAAACGCAGATAATATTTCCCATCATCATCCAATAAATATATGCAAATACCGTCGGCGGACAGGAATTTTAATAGCTCCTCGACGGCTTGGTTGATTCTCGTATTGAGATCCGAAGGCGCATTCAGAGCGCTGTATATGGTGCATAGCGCGGTCAGTTCCCGGTTGTGTTTTTCACGCTCCTCTTCGGCCTTTTTGTCTTCGGTTTTGTCCCAGAGGGTCTCTATGGCGCCTACGATAGTGCCGTCGCGACCTTTTATCGGTGCCGCTGTGAACCAGCACCATTTTCCATTTTCACCTAAGCGTGGAAAAAAGACTTCAGCCTCATAAGCCTCATCGATCAAAGCGGACTTGCGCCATTTTTTTCCGTATAATTTTTGAATTTCGTCTTCACCGATTTGATCCAAGATCACATCGGCCATTGTGGGACGCGTTTTGCCCCAGAAGGGTGTGGACGGTCTGCTGGTTCCGACCATGGTTTCCGCCAGTGCCCCTGTCAGTTTTTCCATGGCGGTATTCCAATAGGTCACAATATGGTTTTTGTTGAGGACAAAGGTTGGAATGGTACTGCCTTGGATGATTTGTGATATGGCCCTTTCGCTTTCGATCAACTCGCGTTCGATCTCCATGTAACGGGCGCTTCGTTCGGCGACCACTTTTGCCAATCTGCCGCTGAACTGTTCGAAAAGCTTATCCATATTTTCAGCACTTAATTTACTCCGGCGCAGTTCTTCCAAGGCCTTTCGTTTTTCTTTTTCAACCTGGAGTGACGTCCATATCGTTCGGGATTCTACATGATCGATAAATTTAACCCCGTCCGGTTTGGTTGCATCTATAACCGCCCCCAGCTTCACATCGCTGGTCACTTCCATCAAGATTTGCAAATCCTCGAGTTGATAAAGATCCCGATAATCGCAGGTGGTGAATATTCCTATTTTTTTAGCGTATAATAATCCTTCTGCCTGGGCATTTTGATCGGCAACCCCTATTATCTGCGGGTGTTGTTCTTGAAAGAGTTCACTGAATAGCAATTGGAGAAATTGCTTACAAAACTCACCACCTCCAACGATGGCGATATTAGATTTTAGCAGTTCTTTCAACACGGTTAAGGGCCTTTAAGTGATTGAATATTCAGTTTTGAAAATCCAGCATGCAATTCCCAACTGCCGGCATCAGGGTACCGCCTGGTGCCGTCCAAGATTTAAAAAAAGATAAGGGTTATTATCAGGTAACATGGGACCAGATATATCAGGGTATATTTTAGAATATAGCCGAAAAAGCTCGGCATGGGGGTTCCCGCTTCTTCGGAAATAGACCTGACCATGAAATTTGGTGCATTACCGATGTAGCTGCATGCTCCGAAAAATACCGCACCGGCGGAAATCGCTTTCAGATAGATGGCATTTCCCGTCATCAAAAGGGGAACGGCCTCAGCTTCCGTCATCCCGGGATAAAAACTACCGAGTGCGGTGTTAAAAAACGTAAGATAAGTCGGGGCATTGTCAAGAAAGCTTGATAATGTGCCGGTCACCCAAAAATAATGGGTGGGCTGCGTGACACTGTTGACTAGAAACGCTAGGGCACCCTGGGGTCCTGCCTTCAGGATCAGCAGACAGGGAATCATGGTGATAAAAATGCCGATAAAAAGATAGGCTACTTCAATTATCGGAAACCAGGTAAAGTCATTGTCCTCTCTTAGACTTCTGGGCGTTAATACCAGGGACAGAATTCCCATAACTATCAGCAGGCCGTCACGCACCCAATCCTGTACGGCTCTGTGAATGCCGAAGGTGGTGATTTCACCCCAATCGACCACACCGCTCATCAGCACAGCACCAATGACGCCCGCCAAAAAAATAAAGTTATACACGCCATCAAGCTTCAACGGCTCTTTGACATCGTCTTCAACAGGAGCGGTAACGCCCTCTTTGCGGTAATGGTAAGTGTCAAGTATATAGTATACCACCAGAAGCAAAACAACCACCGCCAGCATGTGTGGCATAATTTTGAATGTCCAAAAAAAGGATACCCCGTGCAGAAAGCCTAAAAAAAGCGGTGGATCCCCAAGCGGGGTCAGTGACCCGCCGACATTGGCAACCAGGAAAATAAAAAATACCACCATAAAAGTTCTGTTTTTCCGATAATCGTTTGCACGTAAAAAAGGCCGAATTAACAGCATGGCCGCGCCGGTCGTCCCCATCCAGGATGCCAGCAAGGTGCCGACAATTAGGATTGCAACATTTACCTGGGGTGTTCCTCGCAGGGTGCCACGTAACAGAATGCCGCCGGAAACCGTATACAGGGACCACAGGAGAATGATAAAAGGGACATAGTCCGCAAGGATGATATGAAGAATTTCATATATCGCATCGCCCTTAAATGCTATCAAAAAAGGAACTGCAAGGCTGGCTGCCCAAAACCCCGAAATTTTACCAAAGTGATGATGCCAGAACTCCGGCATTACCAGGGGACAAAGCGCAATTGAAAGCAACATGAAAGCAAACGGAATACAGCTCCACAAGGGTAGGGTTTCACCAAGGTTCGGATGGCCCTGTCCGTGATCCTCACCGGACGCGCCGTGAGCTGCGTCATCGCTGGCGGCCTCATGTGGCGTTGCTTTTGCATGGTCGGCTTCAGCCGTTTGGTCCGCTGAAGCCAATTGCAGCGTCGGTTGAATCGAGCTTGTCTTATCAGATGCCAAAGCTGAGACAGAAACTATCAGGACCATTACAACTAGGACTACAGCCGATTTTCGTAGAGGTTTCATATGGCTCTTCCATCATCGCGGTTTGTCTGGTTGATTGTCAGCTACTCCCCCACCGGTCTCTCATTTTTGTTATCAAATAATGCGGATGTGTATCATTGAAATATTGCATGAATTGCACCTTGAAAGAACAGCTAATTCCGCCGACAGGTCCCAACCGCAGGCGGTAATGACGGTAAAATAGCGATAAAACGGACTGCACATTACCAAAGTTTCCCCTGGTTTGAAAGCAATTTTTTAGCATGAAAATTGCCAAAGGCTTCCTGATTCGAACACAACTTTTTGTACCGATGTCGATGAATTCTGGGAATGGATTTAAGGTTTGACCTGAAGCTTATTATTCACTATATTGGATGCCACCTGTCAGGTCCGATCCTTTGGTCAATCCTTATTATTAGCTTATTCTGCCTGGCTTCTCATCCGAGGCTGCTGAATTAACTCAATTCATAAGCAACCGGCGGGTGAGAATTTAAAAGGCTCTACTGTTGCTGCCAAGGCATATTTGATGGGTGAAAATCTGATCGATGCCGGCGGCTTATGAATTAAGATGAAAGGAGGCCGCACCGAATGAGATTCACCAGTATATTTCTCCTTGTTCTGTTTTGTCCGTTTGTTTTTGTCGCCGTTGCAGGCGCCGAAATTAATCCGCCAGCCGAAGGGGGCACCCTGCCCGAGATCATTCTCCGTGTGCCGGGGGATTCAGATCTGCAGCAGTATTTGGGTATTGCCGGAAAAGAAACTTTTACCATCCCCGAGATAAAAGCTGAGGCCGTCATCATTGAAATTTTCAGTATGTATTGACCGTTTTGTCAGAAGGAGGCTCCTACTGTAAATGAAATGTTTAGAAAAATAGAAAGCGACGATAGTTTGAAGGACAAGGTAAAGCTCATTGGCATTGGTGTGGGCAACTCAAAGTTTGAAGTCGATTATTTTAAAAAAGTCTATAAAATACCGTTTCCACTTTTCCCGGATGGTGACTTCGCCATCCATAAAAAACTGGGAGAGGTCAGAACACCATATTTCATCGGATTAAAAAACTTAGCCAACGGTGGGCATCGTATCTTTTATTCAAAGCTCGGCGGCGCAAGTGATGCGGATACCCTGCTACACAAACTTTTAAAAGATTCAGGGTTAAAGTAGGCCGATCGCAGGTTGCGGATTGTAATATTGGGATTAGAGATTACCTTCTAGAAAAGCCCAAAAATTGCCAAACTTCGAAAATGGTACAAAGAAACCACGTGCCATCTTCGGTTCGCAAAAAAAGATCGGACAAATTTTGCTCTTGGAGGTTAAACCCATGAAAATTCTAACTGCAGCACTAATTTGTGTGAGTTTGATATCAGTCCTTCTGTCAACTTCTGCCATGGGAGCTTCTGCAGCCTTTAAGGATAATATCTATAATCCAGGTCAGCTCAAACCCATTGACAGCAAATTAAAGGTTAAAATCGGGGAGCGCGCACCCGACTTTTCCCTTCCTTCCGTTACCGGCGAAAAAATCACCTTAAGCCAGTACAAAGGCAAGAAAAATGTCATGATATCGTTTGTTCCGGCGGCCTGGACGCCGGTATGCTCCGATCAGTGGCCTGGATATAACATCGTAAAAGATATGTTCGATGAAAACCAAGCTGTCCTGCTCGGTATCACAGTGGATAACATCCCAACGCTTTACGCCTGGACCAAGCAGATGGGGCAACTGTGGTTTCCGGTGCTTTCAGATTTTTGGCCACACGGTGCGGTCGCAGATAAATACGGCGTTTTGCGTTCCGACGGGGTTTCTGAAAGAGCCCTTTTTTTTATTGATAAGGAAGGCATTATCCAGGATATCCGGATAAGCGACATCAATAAACGGCCTGATCTGGAATATTGCTCGGTTAGTCTACAAAAGATGCACAAAAAATAGTACCCCGTTGCGGGTTGGGAGTTACGGGTTGCGCGCCAAAATGACCTAAAGCAATGGGAACTTAGTAGAATTATAGAATGAAAATCAGATTAAAAAATAATATTCTTAGCCACTCGGTGGCCCTGGCAGTTGTACTTTTCACAGGCATTGCCGTCCAGGCTGAAGCCGGTGAAAAAATCAAACCGATTGACGAGGCCGCGCTGAATAAACTGATATCTGCCAATGATAACTTTCTGGTGCTGAGCTTCATGGCTGCCTGGTGTGGGCCCTGCATTGACGAATTGCCGGCTTTAAACCGGCTTCATAATAAATATAAAAACCAGAATTTTAAAATTATTGGAATCAGCATCGACTTTGGGGGACCCGATGCAATGGAGCCGATTTTAAAAAAGATGAATGTTACATTTCCCGTCTACTGGTGCGGTGAAATGGCCATCAGTAAATTTAACTTAAATGCCATCCCGATGCTCTTATTCATCAGACGGGGAGAGTCGGTCGAACGGATTCATGGTAAACGAACCGAGAAATTTCTGGATCAAAAAATCCAGGAATTCTTAAAATTATGACAGCAAAAAAAATAAAAGTTCTGTTCGTCCTGATGGGGCTGTGGTTCATTCTTTCGACCTGCTCTTCTGGTGAAATACCAGCTAAGCAGCTTGTCTCTGCTGATATGATCGCAGACGATCTGCTGCAGGTGCGCGTCCACAAGTTGATTGTCGATCCGACAACTAAAAATCCAGTGGTTTTGCTCTCCGGTCCAGGCAACAAGCGTACCTTGTATATCTGGATTGGTCCGTCCGAGGCCCGCGCTATTTATGCAGAGCTAGAGGGTATCAAACACTTTCGGCCCTTCACCCACGATCTGCTCGCCAGGATCATCAGCGAATTAAATGGTGAAGTTCAACGAATCATCATTACCCACGCACGCGAGAACGTATATTATGCAGTAATTTTAATAAATAAAGACGGGCGCCTGATTGAAATAGATGCCAGGCCCAGCGATTCTCTTGTCGTAGCCTTGAAGTTCGAAGCCCCTGTATTCGTAAATAAAACTTTATTTGAGAAAATGTCCTTGCCTGTCAAAGGAGATGCGGAATTCGAGGATGAATACGGCCTTACTTTGCAGGAGATGACCCCCGATTTATCGGAGTATTTATCATTGACACCCAAAGGAGGTGCAATGGTATCCAATATACGCAAAGGGAGTCAGGCTGCGAAAGATGGGTTGAAAACGGGAGATATCATTGTCGAGGTCGGGGGGCGTCATATCGAGAACCTTGAATCTGCCCAAAAGGTATTGGCGGAATCCAAGCCACCTGTGAAAGTTTTAGTCATCAGAGGTGACAGGCATCTGACGCTTACACTCGACCTTCCCTAATGGGCGGGCGTAAATCAATTACAACAGCTCTTCGGCTTTAGTGTACCCACGAGCTGCCGGCCTGAGAAAGGGGCCTAGCCCAATGGCAGTTAAAAACAAGAACATCAAACCAAGAATTCTATCGATGAATTACCTGGAATTTGCACGCGTCGGAGCCTTTCATAGGCAAAGCGTCTGAGGGTAACGTCGTAGTTCTTTACTTCGAAACCTTTGCAAGACACATATGAAAGCCTTCGACGCGTCCGACATATTGGGTCGTAGCTGAAAGCAAAGCCCAAAGGGTGAAAATTAATGAGATTGAATCGACCATAATCCTTATTTAACCGATTAGGTTTTATCACCGTACTTATTAAATTGCCGCAACCTTTTGTTATTAAATACGATTCAGACTTCTCATTAATTTTCCCCAGAACCCTACGCGCCGGTATAAATCCCTTTATCCAACCTTTTGATCTTGCCTTGCTTGTATGTCCTAAAGAGGATGTTGCGGACCTTTTTTTGATTGAAGCCGGTTTTCTTTATTAGGGTTGGCGCATCGACTCCTTTTTTTGATCCTTTGATAATTTTTAGAATTTGGTCGGTAGCCGTCAGTGGCGCAGTTTTCTTCTTCACGGCAGCCTTCTTCACTGCAGCCTTCTTCACGGGGGCTTTTTTGGCGGCTACCTTTTTAGCCGGTTTCGCTTTTGATTTTGTGTCCTTCTCAACGGCTTTTAATAATTTGTCCAGTGTTTTGCCGAGGGTTTGAATGTTTTTGTTTAGGGTTTTCAGATCCTGAGCAATTGTCATCGTTTTTTTCTCCTTTCCGATTTACAGGTTGTGTAATTGCGGTAGTAGACGCCCATCGTATGCCGTACTGCCGTACCATGAATTCATCTTCCAAATCAAGCCGTTTGCAACGTTGAGGATTTATATCTGAGAAATTAAAATATTGCTAATACATTCTCACAATATCAGTGTCAATTCAATTCTATTATTACCTGAATCTGCACTATCCAGGTATTCATTATTTGAGTGCTGAAACGATCATCTCCCATTCTTCTTCGGAACTTGCCCCCCCTTTTTTGATCTCCTGAATTACTACTCTTTGAAGATTGCCCTTGACAGTGAATGATGCGCTGGGGCTTTGTATCGAGGTTCCACCATATATTGTTCTAAAAACCTTTACAATTGCGGAGCTTTTTCTCATCTTCCCCAATTCAATGATACTGCTAATGTCATCCTGCAGTTCTTGAATCTGCGCTTCGGAATCTCTGATTTTTGACCTGCAATCCCCAATCTCGTTTTCAAGCTGATCCTGATTTTCCAGGAGTTTTCCCATTTTTTCATTTACCTGGTCAAGTTCCTTGTTTACATGTTTGACGAGACGCAAAACCTTAGCGATATTTTGACGATCGTCGGTTTCTTTGAGTTTTTCCAGTGTTGCATTCAGGCTACGTGCTTTGACTGCCGTTTGGTCCTCTACTTGAGCCAAATCACCGATACTTTCCTCCAATGCTTCTTCTCCATCCTGGAGCTCCTCAATTTGGGCTTTTAATACCTCCTGTTCTTTTTCTTTGTCCGAAATTTCGAGATTTAATCGGGCTATTTTGTTCTCCATTCTATTATCGACGCCGACAATCAGCTTGCACGGAACGGAGCCGTCTGAGCCAATTTCGGCTGCATTAATGCCACGCATCGCCGAAATTTTCGAACAAAGTATTTTGCCGTCTTCAATATTAAATGCGCCGTTGGTCTCAACGCTTGATTCATATATTTCCGTTTCGACATTGACATCC
>JAAUYD010296313.1_pt1 | contig 10921 bp, 10 predicted proteins | sample 7278101 | NCBI WGS metagenome assembly JAAUYD01 (sample SAMN14350128, study PRJNA611818) | marine sediment metagenome | isolation source: surface marine sediment (0.6m) | place: French Polynesia: Moorea | collected 2018-08
CAGGAGATGATGACCGCTGCATTGCAGGGCGTCGTTTCGAAATTCGACCTGAAGGGCCAGATTCTCGGCGAGGTCGTTCTCGGCGCCGTCATCAAACATTCGCGTGACTGGAACCTCGCTCGCGAGTGCGTCATCGACTCGGGCCTCAACGTGCGCACGCCCGCTTTCGACCTGCAGCGCGCCTGCGGCACCAGCATCGAGGCTGCGGCCATGGTCGCGAACAAGATTGCACTCGGACAGATCGAAGTCGGTATCGCCGGCGGTACCGATACCGTCAGCGACGCCCCGATCGTGTATCCCGATCCGTACCGGCGCATGTTGCTCGACATGCACGCGGCCCGGTCGTTCGCCGACCGCATCAAGCCGCTCTTGCGGTTTCGGCCTTCGTTCCTGAAACCCGAACTTCCGGGTGTTACCGAGCCACGCACCGGTTTGTCGATGGGTGAGAGCACGGAGCTCACGGCCAAGCAATGGGACGTTCAGCGCGAGCACCAGGACCAGCTCGCACTGGCCAGCCATATGAAAGCTGCGGCCGCGTATGACGAAGGGTGGTATGAGGACCTGGTCATGCCTTTCATGGACGTCGAGGAAGACAACAACATCCGCCGCGACACGACCTTCGAGAAACTCTCGACACTGAAGCCCGTCTTCGATCGCAGCGGCGAAGGCACGATGACGGCCGGCAACAGCACGCCGCTGACCGACGGTGCCGCGGCCGTGTTGCTCGCCTCCGAAGACTGGGCGCGCAAGAAAAACGTACCCATCCTCGCGCACCTGACGTTCTTCAAGTCAGCCGCCGTCGACTTCATGAATGATGAAGGGCTGCTGATGGCGCCGGCGTACGCCGTGTCCGACATGCTCAAGGAAGCCAACCTGACGTTGCAGGACTTCGACTTCTACGAGATTCACGAAGCCTTTGCGGCGCAGACGATCGCGACGCTCAAGGCCTGGCAGTCGGAGAAATTCTGCCGCGATCGCTTGGGCCGCAATGAGCCGATGGGACCGATCGACCTGGCGCGCCTGAACACGAAAGGTGGCAGCATCGCGATGGGTCACCCGTTCGCGGCGACCGGCGCTCGAATCATTGCGGCGCTGGCGAAGATGCTCGGCGAGAAAGGCTCAGGGCGCGGACTGATCTCCGTCTGTACGGCCGGTGGTATGGGTGTGTCGGCGATTCTGGAGGCGGCTTAGGACCCGCTCGAGGCGCTCGCGGGCCTGCGCGGTCATGCCGCCGCGCCGCTCCTCGTCGCGAACGAACGACTCGACGCGGCTGACGATGTCATCCATATCGGCGTCCGGGAACGGGTCCACGACCTCCATATCCCGCGGAGCGTTCTTCAGCGCACCGAACAGGTTTATCCACTGCTCGCTCTGCTTACCCACAACGAGCAGGCGATAGAAGTGCGGACCGGGCTCGCTGCCCTTACCCGAGATCAGGCTGATGACGCCGGCGACCAACGATACCGGTACGAGTACCAGGTCGCGGAAACCGTCGACGATGAGCTTGGCCTGGAGCATCGCGACATCGCGAATCAGGGTCGTGCGATCCATAGTCTTTTCCGTAACAAATTGTAATCAAGACAAGCAATTATAGTCGTTTCGGCTGGCGCCGGAACTTGCTTTGCAGTAGTGTTGGGCGCGATGTAACCGGATGCCGGGACAATGCCGACATACGAGCCAACGACAGGCTACGCGCACGGGTCGCCTGAACGGACGGGAATCCTTCTCGTCAATCTGGGAACCCCGGATGCCCCGACGACCCCGGCCGTTCGGCGATTTTTGAAGGAGTTTCTTTCCGACGCCCGCGTCATCGAGTATCCGCGTCTGCTCTGGTGGCTGATTCTCAACGGCATTATCCTGCGCATTCGCCCGCGACGGTCCGCCGCAGCATATCGCGAGATCTGGACCGACGACGGCTCGCCGCTGATGATTCATTCACGCGCCCTCACCACTGCGGTCGCCGGGCGGCTCGAGCAGCACGCGCCGGGCGTCTATCACGTCGAACTCGCAATGACCTACGGTGAGCCGTCGATCGCAGCGGCCATCGAGAGGCTGCGTGCGGCCGGCGCCAGGCGCCTGCTCGTGCTGCCGCTTTATCCTCAGTACTCCGGGACGACCACCGCAGCCGTATTCGATCTTGTTACGCGTCAACTGCAGCGTATCCGTTGGGTTCCAGAGCTGCGCTTCATCAATCAGTACCACGACGACCCAAAGTACATCGCCGCGCTCGCTGCTAGCATCCGCGAGTACTGGAAGTCGGAGGGTCGCGGGACGCACCTGATGTTCTCGTTTCACGGCGTTCCGCGCTACACGCTCGAACGCGGCGATCCTTATCACTGCCAGTGCCACAAGACGGCCCGCCTGGTGGCGGATGCCCTGGAGCTCGGGCACGACGAGTGGACGATTTCGTTTCAGTCCCGCGTCGGCCGCGAGGAATGGCTGCGTCCGTATACCGACGAAACGGTCATCGAGCTCGCGAAAAACGGACTCGACCGGCTCGACGTGGCGTGCCCGGGCTTCTCGGCCGACTGTCTCGAGACGCTCGAAGAGATCGCGATGCAGAATGCCGAGGCTTTCAAAGAGGCGGGCGGCGAGATGCTTCACTACATCCCTGCCCTGAACGCGCGTGACGACCACGTCGATTGCATGCTGGGCCTGATCGAGCGGCACGTGGCGGGCTGGCCAGAGACCGCAGACGGCGATCCGGTGTCGGCCGAGCGTGCCAAAGCGCTGGGCGCGAAGCAATGAGCACGATCGGTCGCTTCCTCGAACTTGGCGTGCGCTGCGGCGACGTGCTCGAGTCATTGTACTTTTACAAGACGCTTGGATTCACCGAACTCGAAACCGGGGATGTGTACACACACAAGTACGCCGTCGTCAGCGACGGGGAGCTGAATATCGGGCTACACGATGCCGACTTCGATTCGCCGTCTGTCACGTTCGTGCAACCCGACCTCGCGAAGCACGCCCGGTCGATGGCCGATCACGGCTACGATTTCACGCGCCTGCGCCTCGACGAAGATGTCTTCAACGAACTCGCATTCCGGGATCGCGACGGCCACACGGTAATGATGGTCGAGGCGCGCACCTTTCACATGAGTGAGGACGCCGAGAATGACTCACTCTGCGGCGCCTGGTTCGAACTGACGCTACCCGTGCGCGACACGGTTCGCGCGGCGGGCTTCTGGGCGCCGATTGCGCCGACGCTGCTCGAGATGCGTGAAGAACCGACTGTGCACATGCGCTTCGACGTGACGGGGGCTGCGCTCGGTTTGTCCGAAAGCATCGCGCTCGAAACCCCGTCGCTGTGTTTCCGCTGCCACGACCGCGAAACGCTAATGAGCCTGCTCGAGCAACGGGGCATTCCCTACAAGAAGTTCCCTGGGTTCGAAGGCGCTTTCGTGGCCATTACCGCTCCCGAAGGCACCGTACTGTACGCCTTCGACGAGGATTTCCTCGGCGAGGCTTACGAGGTCGACGAGAACGGTGACCCGAGCGAATTTCCAGGTTAGCCATTAACCGGACAAGACACTAAAACTCGACCCAGAACACGCCGCGAACATCGCCGGCGGCGAAGCCGATTGCCTGGTCCTCAGGATAGAGCTCAGCGAGTTTCTCCGCGACTTCGGCTTTTAGCTCCTGCCCGTGGCAGGTCAGGCACAGCGGCTGCATCATGATCGGTTCGATGTAGCCATGGCGCCCATCGCCAAGCTCAACAGTGACGGGCTTCGGCTCGCCAGCGAGATATTCATCGATCACGGGGACTACCCAGTCCGGTGCCGCGTTTGCCGGGTTGCGCAGCTTGTGGCTGCTTCGCCCCATGACTACGCCGTTGACCGATAGTGATTCCGCAATGGCGGGCGCCGCCGTGTTGCAAGCGGCGATCGCTTCGTCGACACCCGACTGCATGCTCGCGATGAGCTCGTTCTTGAGGTCAGCCTTGAACGGCGCAAGCAGTACCGCGCCCTTTGGGGCCTGGCCGACTTCAGGCTCCGATTCCGGTCCTGTGCACGCGATGACAAGAGCGGCAAAAACAAGCATTACCGTTGTTCGAAAGTTCATGTGTTGTCTTTACAAAAGGTTGTCGATCAGTCGCTGCGCCTGCCCGAGGTAGCCACCGCCAAACATGTTCACATGATTGAGGACATGGTACAGCTGATAGAGGTCGCAACGCTCGTGGGACCCGGGCGCGAGCGGCCATGCATCTTCGTACGCTGCGTAGAACGCAGGGCCGAATCCACCAAACAGTCGCGTCATTGCAATGTCGGTTTCACGGTCGCCGTAATAGACGGCCGGATCGAAAATGACGGGCTCGCCATCACAACAGCCCCAGTTGCCGCCCCAGAGGTCCCCGTGCAATAGCGAGGCCTCGGGCGTATGGCCGTCGAAGAAACGATCGAGTCGCTCGAGCAGCTGGGCTCCGCTCGCCTGGAGCGCCCCGCCGAATCCGTTGCACCTGGCGAGTTCGAGCTGATAGGCCAGCCGGTGTTCGCGGAAGAATGCGACCCAGTCGTCGATCCACGGGTTGAGTTGCGGTGTCGGTCCACACGTATTGTCGCGGTGCCATCCGTACCGGTCCGCGGTCGCGCGATGCAATGCCGCGAGCTGCGTGCCGAGTTGCGTTTCGGCATCGCGTGTAGAGCGCCCGAGATCGAGCCACTCCGTCGCGAGGAATGCGATGCCGTCGTCCTTGCCGAATCCAAACACCTGTGGAACCCGAACCGCCGCAGCGGAAGCCAGATCGCTCAGGCCCTCGGCCTCGGCAGCGAGCATGTCGTACGACGTCGACGGACCGGTCTTGAGGAATACGGGCGTGCCGTCGATCTCGGTACGCTGCGTTGCACCGTACGAGCGGGATTCCCGTATCCTGCGGATGATTTTGTCCCGGTCAATCATTGTCGACTTCGACGAGTACCACCTTGCGATGCCAGCGCGCAAGCCGGGCGAACAACGGCTTGCCCTCAAGAGCTGACGGGGCGATCAGGATATCGCGTTCGACCGTGACCACCGTCCCGACGCGCGCGTCATCCTCCTCCGAGAGGACCTCGAACCGAATCTCGACCTGTGAATCCTCGGCGAGATGTTCGAGTCTCTGACGAGCGCGGCCCGCCGCATCGGCACGAACCTGCTCCGCCCGGTGATGGCTGAATGCCGCCGGCATGCCGCTGATACGCGAAAACTCGCGCGTGAACGGCAGGCTGGCCGCACGGCGCCATGAGTCGTCACTGACGATGATCGTCACGACCTCGGCCTCCGCATCGGCAACCTGGTCGACGAGCGATTGCCAGAGGCGCTCCACCGGACTCGTCTCGGTGACCGCGAGCAGGACCCGGAGGAGATCGCGTCTCTCATTCATCCTTACTCCTGCCCCCCGCAAACTTCCGGCGTTGCCCGGCGTAGCGTAGCAACCGGTCCTCGACCTTGCGATTGACAGTGCCGTCAGGGAACCGGCCGTCGGCGCTGCGATTCCCGGCCGGACGACCGGTCAGGATTTCAATGGCCTGATCGATGTGTTCGACGGCATAGACGGCAAACTCCTTGTCGCGCACGGCATCGACGACTTCTTCCCTGAGCATCAGATGCTTGACGTTGTCTTTCGGGATGACGACGCCGTGGCTGCCATCGAGTCCCCGACGCCGACAAATGCCGAAGAACCCTTCGATCTTCTCGTTGACGCCGCCGACTGCCTGGACACGACCGAGCTGGTTGATCGAGCCGGTGCATGCGATGTTCTGCCGAATCGGCACGCGCGCGATCGACGACAGCAGGGCGCAAAGTTCGGCAACCGACGCACTGTCTCCATCGACGCCGCCATAGGACTGTTCGAAGACGATGCTTGCGCTTAGCGACAGCGGCTTCTCCGGTGCATAGCGGGACGATAGCGCTGACGAAAGGATCATGACGCCCTTTGAGTGAATCGCACCACCGAGTTTCACCTCGCGCTCGATGTCGACGACGTCCCCGGTTCCGATTCGTGTCGTCGCCGTGATACGCACCGGGTGACCGAAGCGATAGTCGCCGAGCTCGACGACCGATAGGCCGTTGACCTGGCCGATGCAATCGCCGCCCGTATCGATGAGCAGCGTCTCGCGTTCGATCGCATCGGCGATTCGCGTTTCGACGCGCCCAAGCCTTTCTTTCTTTCGACTGATTGCCTCGACAACGTCCCCGGCTGTAATCCGGTCAGCCTCATTGAGCCTGGCCCAGTAATCGGATTCGATCAGCAGATCGTCGAGCGAGCGGATGTTCATCGACAGGCGTTCGCTGTCATCCGCCTGGCGTGCTCGCTGCTCGATGATGCGCTGAACGGCTGCGTTGTCGAACGGCAAAAGCTCATGGCTCGTCGCGCGACTCGCAACGAGCTGGGCGAGCGCGTCGACGTTGTCGGGCGTGCGCTGCACGTCGTCATCGAGGTCGACGGCCACCTTGAAGAGTCCGCCGAACTCCTTGTCATAGAACGACAAAAGGTAGTACAGCCAGCGCTCGCCGATGAGAATGATCTTGACGTCAAGCGGAATCGGCTCGGGTTTCAGCGTCGTCGTGGTCGAAAAGCCGAGCGTCTCGGCGGGCGATTCGATGCGCACCTGCTCCGTGAACAGTGCCTGCTTGAGCGCGTCCCATGCGAACGGCCGGCCGAGGACCCGGTGCATGTCGAGAATCAGGTAGCCACCGTTCGCCTGCAGCAGGGCCCCGCCGCGCACCATCCTGAAGTCCGTCAGCAGGGCGCCCATTTCGGCGCGGTGTTCGATCTTGCCTACCAGGTTCGGATAACTCGGGTTCGGCTCGTAAACGACCGGGGCCGATGCGCCGGCTTCGTTGCCGACAACGAGGTTGATCTCGTAACTGAGCAGCAATGACGACGTATCGGACTTGAGAAACGGCAGTGTCGACTCCGCCGGCTCGCGAAACTGATGTGCCTTGTCGATGAGATCCTGTCGCGCCGCCTCGAGATAAGACGCGACATCGGGAACTTCTGCGTACTTCTGTTTGAGGTCCTGGAACAGCGCTGTAACGGCGTGAGCGATGACCTCCTGATCCAGCGCCCGGACGCGCTCGTGCTGCTTCCTGCGCAATTTGGGGAGAGCCTCGATGCGGGTCTGCAAGTCCTCGCTGAGACGATGGATTTTGGCCTCGATCTCCTGGCGCTCCTCGGACGGCAACTTCTTGAATTCCTCATCATCGACGACCTTGCCGTCGCGCATCGGGGCAAGAACATAGCCGGTTGGCGTCTGCAGAACGGTGATACCTTCCCCGGCAGCCTTCTCGCGCAGCTCCTCCCACTGATCCTTGATGTCCTGCTGCAGATCGGCTTCGAGCACCTTCAGCTGGTTGTGGTAGTCCTCGTCCTCGAAGACCGTCGGAATCGTGATGCGTATCTCGTCGACAAGCGCATGCATGTCTTCGCGGAATTCGGCGCCCTTGCCGGCGGGGAGACGCAACGCCTGCGGGCGCTCGGGGTTCAGGAAGTTGTTTGCGTAGCACCAGTCGTCGGGCGTTGGCTTCTCGCCAGCTCGTGCCGCCGCCAGCTCTTTTACGAGCGCGTGGCGATGGCTGCCCGGCTGGCCGAGGACGAAGATGTTGTAGCCGTCGCGCTCGAGACCGATACCGAACCGCAACGATGCCACCGCGCGTTCCTGGCCGAGGTACGCGACGGAGGCCAGCTTCCCGTCGGCCTGCATTGAATTCGCGCCACCGAGCGGTTTGCAGACTGTACGAAGGCGCGCCGTGGGAACGGCAAGATCGGCGATGCGTACAAGATTCTCCGCCACGGAAATTCACCGCGCACTGCTCTCAGGCTTCCATATCAGCACACAAGAACCGAGGGCGTAACTAGGGTTTTTCCTGATTGTCAGTTGTCGCCCTGTCGGGCCCGGCTCAGTGCCGGTAGATGTCCGACACACGCTCTGCCTGCCGCCGCAGCGCCGTGCCGATACCCGCCTCATCGAACAACGCGTTGATTTCGCCGAGCTTCGGCGCCGAAGGCTGCAGCCCGGTTTCTGCGTCGTCGATCGGCGCATCGCAGGCGATGCCAGTCAGCCGCCGGGCGAGCATCGCGTCTTCACGATGTGTATCGAGCTTGGCGCCGAGCGTCTTCGCACCGCGCACGCTGACCTCGTTCACACGATCGAGATTGGCGTAGATTTCCTCGAGACTGCCAAAATGCTGCAGCAGGCATTCGGCGGTCTTCTTGCCGACCCCCGGCACGCCCTTGATGTTGTCGACGGCATCGCCGGCAAGTGCGAGGAAGTCCGCGATCTGCTCCGGACGCACACCGAACGACCCCGGTATATCGTTGTAACCGAGCTTGCCTTTACCGGCGAAGTCCCAGAATACGTCTTCTTCACGCAGCAACTGGGTCAGATCCTTGTCGCGACTCACGATGGTCGACGGGCGCCCTCGGCGCCGGCCGTGCTCGACCAGCGTACCGATCAGGTCGTCGGCTTCGTACTGCGGGCTCGCCACCTCCATGAGGCCAAGCGAGCGCACGTAACGGCGACATTGCTGGAACTGGCGTTTGAGCTCGGGCGGTGCCGGATCGCGATTCGCCTTGTAGTCGGGAAAGATCTCCGTGCGAAACGACGTCGAAAGGCTTTCGTCGAACGCGACGGCCACATACTCGGGCGTCACCTGTTCCATGAAATCGCCGATGAACCGGCAAAACCCGTACAGCGCGTTGACGGGGTTGCCGGCGCCGTCAACCATGTCGTCGGGCATCGAGTAATAGGCCCGGAAGACGTAGACACTGGCATCGATCAGGTACTGCATGGCACCCGCATTATGCACTAATCGTGGTAGTGAACTTCGATGATCTCCTGGCCGTCCTCGAGATGCCCCGAGAGGCGCGCGTGGAGCGGGCTCGAGCGCGGGATGTGCGCGAGCAGATATTGCATCTGGTCGGCGAGCACGCGCCGGCCCTTGAGGTAGATGTACTCCGCATAGTTCGGCGTGAACGGCACGGCAATGAGCTGCATGCCCGCCTGTTCGGGCGTGCGGCCGCCCTTGTAGTTGTTGCATCGCCGGCAGGCGGTAGCCACGTTGGTCCAGGTATCGGTGCCGCCCTGCGAAACCGGCGTGATGTGGTCGCGTGTCAGATCGCGCGTTAGAAATCGATTACCGCAGTACAGGCACAGGTTTGCATCGCGCTTGAACAAAGTACGGTTGTTCAGCGGTGGGACGTAACGATCACGTTTGTTGGCGAGGCTCTTGCTCGTGCCATGCGTCGCGATGATCGAGTTTACGTCGATACGACTGCGGCGGCCGTCGATGGCGCTGTGACCGCCGAAGACGGAGTAGAGGCGCGTGCCACAGTCGTACGCAACCTGCTCGGCATGGTATAGACGCACCGCTTCGCGATAATCGATCCATTCGAGTGGCATACCGGCAACATCGGTCCGTAAAACCTGTTGCGAGATATCCGTTGCAAGTCCTGCGAGCATACTCGGCTCCGTAGCCTACGCGCGCATTATTACAGTTTTTCTAAGCTTCCATCTACAAAGCTTTGAAAACCGCGTCGAGACTCTCCTTGGCATCACCAAATAACATGCGCGTGTTGTCGAGGAAGAACAGCGGGTTTTGTACACCCGCATACCCCGTCGCCATACTGCGCTTCAGCACGATCGACGTGGTGCCCTTCCAGCATTCGAGTACCGGCATGCCCGCGATCGGACTGTCGGGGTCCGTGAGGGCAGACGGGTTCACGATATCGTTTGCGCCGATGACGACCGATACGTCGACATCAGGGAAATCCTCGTTGATCTCGTCCATCTCGAACACAATGTCGTAAGGCACTTTCGCCTCGGCGAGCAACACGTTCATGTGGCCCGGCATGCGACCCGCGACCGGGTGAATGCCGAAGCGCACGTTGACACCCTTTTCGCGTAATGCAGTCGTGATCTCATGCACGATGTGCTGCGCCTGCGCAACGGCCATACCGTACCCCGGGATGATCATGACTTCTTTGGCGTTCGCCAAAAGCGTTGCCGTTTCGGTGGAGTCGACCGGAACAACCTCGCCCTGGTCCTCGCCGCCCGACGCGGCGGGTGCTCCTCCGCCCGTGCCGAAGCCGCCCGCGATCACGGCCAGGAACCGGCGGTTCATGGCGCGACACATGATATAGGAGAGGATGGCACCGGACGAGCCAACGAGGGCGCCCGTGACGATCAGAAGATCGTTACCCAGCATGAAGCCGGTTGCAGATGCCGCCCAACCGGAGTAGCTGTTGAGCATCGAGACGACCACGGGCATGTCGGCGCCACCGATCGCCATGACCATATGGATGCCGAACAACAGCGCGAGCACGGTCATGATGATGAGCGGCACGAGGCCGCCACCTTCGACCGACTGCACGACGAACTCGTAGCCGTAGTAGATCGAACCGAGCAGCAACAGCAGGTTGAGCCAATGACGAGCCGGAAGTATCAGCGGATTGCCGCTGATGCGTCCCGACAGCTTGCCGAAGGCGATGACCGAACCCGAGAACGTCACGGCACCGATCAGAACGCCGACGTAGGTTTCGATATCGTGGATCGTCAGCTCGACGCCAACGTAATGTGCGAGTCGTGCAGGGTCCATGAAGTTGGCAAAGCCAACCGCGACCGCCGCGAGGCCGACGAGGCTGTGCAGGATAGCGACGAGCTCAGGCATCTGCGTCATCTGCACGCGGCGCGCCAGCACGAGACCTACGCTGCCGCCAACGAGCAACGCAATGATCAGCTTGTCGTACTGCGCCGTGACTTCACCAAAGATCGTCGCGAGCAACGCGATCGCCATACCAATGATGCCGTACCAGTTGCCGCGGCGCGCCGTTTCCTGGTTCGACAACCCGCCGAGCGCCAGGATAAAGAGGATCGTCGCGATGATGTATGAGACGTTTACGATTCCTTCGTTAAACATGACGGCCTCACTACCTGAACATTTCGAG
>JAAUYD010091000.1_pt1 | contig 10920 bp, 16 predicted proteins | sample 7278101 | NCBI WGS metagenome assembly JAAUYD01 (sample SAMN14350128, study PRJNA611818) | marine sediment metagenome | isolation source: surface marine sediment (0.6m) | place: French Polynesia: Moorea | collected 2018-08
GAATTTCCCAATTGTTTATAAGTCGCCCTATCATCAGGATTTAATTTAAAACTATCAGGAAAACCCTGTAATCTTGCACATTCTCTAGGAGTAAGTTTTCGAGGTTTATTATTAGTAACAATCCCTAATCTATGAGCATCAGCACTGGTTAAGGTAATAACGCATTCCTCTCTTAATAAGCTTTACTATAATAATACAGTTTATTCTTTAAGCGTAACATTGTTTATGGTTTAAATGAATAAATTAGCAGATAAATTAAAATAATCACCTAATGCTTTAGCTTGAGCTTTACTAATAGATCGTTTACCATTAACGACTTCAGAAACCACTCCACTTGAGCCAAGTATCCCTATCAAATCTGCTTGACGAGTGCCACTAACTTCCATTAAATGTTGTAAGATTTCATAAGGTTCGCAATCTTCTATGGGATAGTTTTCTGTTTCGTAAGCTTCAATTAATGTAACTAATAATCGATAAATTTTAGTTTCTTCTACTGTTCTATTTTTCTTAAAAGTTAATTTTTCAGTAATGGTTAATAATTGTTGATATTCTTCTTCTGATTCAATTACTTTTGGAGCAATTTCAACCAGAAGATTTCGATAAGCTTCTTCATTAAAAGTAGGGGTCGTTTTTCCAGTTGTTTTTGTCATATTCGCTATGGGTCAAGAAGTATTTGTAATAGATAATTTGGCCTTCATAATCAATGCCAACAATTAAACGATAATGATTTCCTTTTATATTAAAAACGGTAAAATTGCCAACTGCTTCAGCATTTTTGTAGATTTTCTTAACTTCTTCTAAGTTCTTCCATTGAGCATTCTTAACAACTTTGTACCAATTTTTAACTTGTTTTTTAACGTCAGGGTAACAGTTTGCATCTTGACGTAAACGAGAAATTGCAATTAGTTTCATAACTATTATTTTGATTTTTCTGAAGGAGATAGAGACTAAGCATAACTAATAATCTTGTACTTAATTTTCGTCGAAATTATTTTTATGCTCTCATTTCGAGAGTATTTTGTCAAGTAAAATTCTAAGCTGTAGAATAATAGTTAAAATGACTAACTAAAAAAATGACTAAAAGTTTATCAACTGCTGAAGTTAAAGCACATTTATCCGAATCGATTGATATAGCTTTAAAAGAAGGCTATGTTATCATTACACGCTACGGTAAACCCGTTGCTGCTATTGTGAGTTATGAAGATTTAGCTCAACTACAACGACTGCGTAGTGCTAATCTAAAAGGAGGTTTAGCAACAATAGGAAAAGGTTGGGAAGATTCAGAAGATTTTGCTCAAGAATTAGATAAAATTGTTCAAGAAAGGGCTTAAACTTTTAATGATAAAAATTAATGGCTTATTTATTTGATACGGATGCCATTTCTGAACCCCTTAGAAAACGACCTTTACCTGATTATATTGATTGGTTAAACTCTGTTTCAAAAGAAGAACAATGTACTAGCACTATTGTTATTGCAGAACTTTATAAGGGTGCATTTCGTTCACAAAAGTCTGAGATAATACTTGAGAAAATTAAAAGGGTAATTCTACCACAATTAACTGTTATTCCCTTTGATGTAGTTACGGCTAAAATTTACGGTGAAATTTATGCTGAACTTGAAAAAAATGGTCAAATCTTAGCCCATGCTGATTTGCAAATTGCAGCAACAGCTATACAGCATAACTTAACCTTAGTCACAGGCAATATTAAGCATTTTAATAGAATTGGGCAACTTAAAATCAACTTCACTTTAGCTGATGCTAAAAAAAATAACTAAATGGTTAAAATTAATTCTAAATTCCTAACTCTTAGCCTTAATTAAATACCCACAATTATGCTCCCCTTCATTAATCCAGTGGGTTCGTTCTATAATACAATCGGGCAAAATTTCGGCAAACATTTCTAACTCATGACCACAAACAGTGGGATAAGATTCGGCTACCTCAGAAATAGCACAATGGTGTTCAGCCAGGAGATAACCTTCCTCTTGAGCTTTTAAACCATTTTTTCCATTTGCCTTGTGTATTTCAGCCATATAACCCTCTTCCTGTCGCAGTTTAACCAACCGATCCATCCTCTCCTTTAAAGGCCCCTGGCCGATGCGTCGCCGATACTCATCTGCTTTGCGTTGCCATTGCTTACGTAGTACCTCTTTAACCTGACTTTCTCCCACTGTCTCCGTTAACGTATCCAAAAAAGACACCGCAAACTCCCCGTATTGATTCGGAAAGCGATCGCGGCCCTGTTTACTGAGAGAATAAACATACTGGGGTCGTCCTAACCCTCCCTGCATGGGATGATGTTCGAGTAACCCTTCCGCTTCGAGGTCTTTTAAATGACGACGAGTAGCTTGAGGGGTGATATCGAGAGTTTCAGCGAGTTCATGGGCGGTGGCTTGACCCTGTTTGAGTAAATACTGCAAAATATCTTCTTTGGTAGAAGGAGGCTGTATAGTGGTCATTTTTTAAACTTATGAGGTCAGATATATGGGAAAGGTCACAGAAAAATTTTAGGGGAATGTGACTTTGACAACAATTGAGTTGTTAATCTATTGTAAGCTATAATAAAGAAACAAAAATGTTGTTTTACTAATCCCTATCCAGGAGACGCGGCTTTTGTAGGGTTAACGACTCATTCCCTGCCAACCTACCACCTTGACATCACTTAACTCTCCCTATATTGGGGAAACACCTTGAACTGAAACGGAGAACACAAAATCTAATGAGTGCAACCACCGTCAAAAACCTAGTCAACCAACCCTATAAATACGGCTTTGTTACGGACATTGAAGCTGATACCATTCCTCGTGGTTTAAACGAAGATGTGATTCGTCTTATTTCAGCCAAAAAGAAGGAACCAGACTTTATGCTGGAGTTTCGTCTCAAAGCCTATAAAAAATGGTTAACAATGACGGAACCCACTTGGCCCCATGTCAATTATCCCCCAATCGATTATCAAAATATTATCTACTATTCTGCCCCAAAACAGAAGAAAGAAAAACTACAAAATTTAGACGAAGTTGACCCTGCTTTACTAGAAACCTTTGAAAAATTAGGGATTCCTTTATCGGAACAAAAACGCCTTAGTAATGTGGCTGTTGATGCTATTTTTGATAGTGTGTCTGTCGCAACCACTTATAAAGAAAAATTGGCAGAACATGGAGTTATCTTCTGTTCTATTTCCGAAGCATTAGAAGAACATCCCGAGTTAGTTAAAAAGTATCTCGGTAGTGTGGTTCCTATTGGAGATAATTTCTTTGCTGCCTTAAATTCTGCGGTGTTTAGTGATGGTTCTTTTGTCTTTATTCCCAAAGGGGTAAAATGTCCTATGGAACTATCAACTTATTTCCGAATTAATACAGGAGATACAGGACAATTTGAGCGTACTTTAATTGTGGCAGAAGAAGAAGCCTCTGTCAGCTATTTAGAAGGCTGTACCGCCCCCATGTATGATAGTAATCAACTTCATGCTGCGGTAGTCGAATTAGTGGCATTAGACAATGCAGACATTAAATATTCTACGGTGCAAAATTGGTACGCTGGAGATGAAAATGGCAAGGGCGGAATTTACAATTTTGTGACCAAAAGAGGACTCTGTAAAGGAGTTAATTCTAAGATTTCTTGGACTCAGGTAGAAACCGGTTCAGCTATTACTTGGAAGTACCCTAGTTGTGTGTTAGTAGGAGATAATTCCGTTGGCGAATTTTACTCCATTGCCCTCACCAACAATATGCAGCAAGCAGACACCGGAACCAAAATGATTCATATTGGAAAAAATACCCGCAGTACCATTATTTCTAAGGGGATTTCTGCCGGTAATTCCAAGAATAGTTATCGCGGTTTAGTACAAATGGGACCCAAAGCAAAAGGAGCAAGAAATTACTCCCAATGTGATTCCATGTTAATTGGAGATAATGCCGAAGCCAATACTTTTCCCTATATTCAAGTTGATAATAATACGGCAAAAGTTGAACATGAAGCCTCTACTTCCAAGATAGGAGAAGACCAACTATTTTACTTTGCTCAACGCGGTATTTCGGAAGAAGATGCTGTCTCAATGTTAGTCAGTGGTTTCTGTAAAGATGTCTTGAGTGAATTACCCATGGAATTTGCTTCAGAAGCCGATAAATTATTGAGTTTGAAGTTAGAAGGAACCGTTGGGTAGACGGTTATCAGTTATTAGTTATCAGTCATCAGTTGTCAAAGATGATGACTGTTATTTGTCAATAATTAACAATCAAGAAAACAAACATGAGTGACGTTATTTTATCCGTTAAAAATTTGACCGCTAATGTAGAAGGAACTCCTATCCTAAAAGGGGTTAATTTAGAAATTAAAGCAGGGGAAGTTCATGCCATTATGGGTAGAAATGGCTCTGGAAAAAGCACTTTATCTAAGGTTTTAGCTGGACATCCTGATTATGAAATTACTGGGGGTGAAGTGCTTTATAAGGGTGAAAATATCCTAGATAAAAGCCCCGACGAAAGAGCATTAGAAGGTATATTTTTGGCCTTTCAATATCCTTTAGAAATTCCTGGCGTGAGTAACTTAGACTTCTTAAGAGTAGCCTATAATGCCCGTCGTAAACATTTAGGATTAGAAGAAATAGACACCTTTGATTTTGAAGATTTAGTGGAGGAAAAATTAGAGGTTGTTAAAATGGACTCTGCTTTCTTAGACAGAAGTTTAAATGAGGGATTTTCTGGGGGTGAAAAGAAGCGTAACGAAATCTTACAAATGGCCTTATTAGAACCCACATTAGGCATTTTAGACGAGATTGATTCAGGGTTAGATATTGACGCTTTAAAAATTGTTGCCAATGGAGTTAACCAGTTAGCAACTCCTGATAATGCTTTCTTATTAATTACCCATTATCAACGGTTATTAAACTACATTGAACCCCATCATGTTCATGTCATGTATGATGGTCAAATTGTTACGAGTGGCGGTAAAGAATTAGCCCTAGAATTAGAAGAATCAGGTTATGATTTTATCGAGGAGAAATTACTGGCACAAGCGTAAATTATAGGTAATTACTAGGGAAAAGTTTCACTTTTCCCTAGATAAGTAATAGAGGAAAATAATAACAATTTTAGAATATTGAAACTAAGAACTTAATAAGTTTATAAATTAAGAGCTATCGCTTAATTTTTTTTACAATAGTTGCTTGAAACAAATGTTAGTAAAAATGCCAAAATAAGTGAAAACAGATAGTATTTTTTACCAACTCTTTCAAACCTTTCCTCGTTGTTTCTTTGATTTGCTAAATCTTCCTGCTGAGACAGTTAATGATTATCAATTTTCTTCTAAAGAAGCTATTGCACAAGGAAAAAAGTTAATTCAAAAAGTAAAGGAAGAAATTAGAGATGCTAAACAACAGGAAAAATTAAAAATTATTGTTTCATTTGTGATTATTTAAGTAGTCGGACATAAATAAAGTGAACTGTCTTAAGAAATGTAAATTACTCCATAAACCCTCCTCCTCTGCTTCCTCTGCACCCTCTGCCTCCTCTGCTTAACTTAAACGAGTAACGTTTATTTTTGTCCAGGTACTTAGTTGCCCATATTGACCACAAAACTTGTTCAGCCAATCCAAATTAGTCGTAAACTATATAATTGAAACAATCGGAAGGAGTTGGCGCGTGGAACGCACATTTATCATGATTAAACCCGATGGGGTACAACGGGGACTGGTGGGTGAAGTCATTGGTCGTTTTGAAGCCAAAGGATTTACTCTAGTTGGACTAAAATTCATGTCAGTGTCCAAAGAATTAGCCGAAGAACACTACGATGTCCATAAAGAACGTCCTTTCTTTGGCAGTTTAGTCGAATTTATCTCTTCTTCTCCCGTTGTTGCTATGGTATGGGAAGGAGAAGGGGTTGTCGCTTCTGCACGGAAAATCATTGGCGCAACTAACCCTTTATCCGCCGAACCTGGAACCATTCGGGGTGATTTTGGGGTGAGTGTGGGACGTAACTTGATTCATGGTTCCGATGCCATTGAAACTGCCCAAAAGGAGATTAGCCTCTGGTTTAATGAAAAAGAGTTAGTCACTTGGCAACCGACTGTTAAAACCTGGTTATACGAATAAATTGTAACGTAGCCCTTTTATCGCTTCGCTCGAAGTCAGAAGTAGGAACTTCACACTTCTGACTTCTGACTTCTTTCAAATGCTCCTCCTGAATTCTGTCTCCTGTATCCTGACTCCTCGCCAAAATTAGAATTTTTCTGATATCAAACTCAGGTTAGCATAATAAGTCCTGTAGAACACGAAAAATTACTTAATGCAACAAGACACCGTTACCGAGTGGAACTACGGATACTTAAAATATATCTGTAAGTAATGCCGTGTTTTTTCGGCTGTGTTCAGAGAATTATTTGCCTACAATCAACACTAGAAATTGAAAAAGACTAGATGATTAATAGTAAAAGAAAAAACCATGACCAACGATTTACAGACTCCACTCCTCGAATATTTACGTCATAAACTGGCTATTCCTGCTGATGCTTTGAAAATGGCTGTCAAGTTTACAGAAGCTTCTATGGGTTCTCTACCGATGGTACTTTGGCAATACGGATTAATTGATTTACATCAGTTAGATGAAGTATTAGATTGGATAGACAATCGAGAAATTAACGAGGTTGAGTTAAGTTATTAAATCTGGGTTGTTGGTTTATTTTTTTGAGTTCTTATTAACAAACTAATTGTATTAATCAGTGAGAGTATTGATCATGACTAAACCCTGTTTACCCCCCGATGATTTACCGTCTTTAGATCCCAGTTACCGTGAACTTTCTTGGGAATTAGAAGAAGTTACTGGCGAAATGTTTTATAACAATTGCGATCCCATTACACAAGATTTATTAAGACAATGTGGATGGGATGTTACCGTTAGAAGTAAGGGATTAACTTTAGTGGTTATTTGTCCTAATCATTCCTTAAATTGGCAAGTATTACAATCTATTCCTTTATTAGCTGAGAGTTTACAAACTTTAAGTCATACAGGAAAAATAAGAATTTATCCCCCACCAGGAACCGGTACTCCTATGGAAGTAATGCTAGAAGATTCTTTTTTATAGTAAAAAGTTTTTTCTAAATTTTTAAGAAATAGCGATCGCTGATTAACTGTTTGCATTTTAAACATTAACCTATCAAATTAAAAAGGGGGTTATCCAAAGCGTATTTGGTATAAACTCGAATGAATGGTAAGTTAAAATATACCATTTTTTGGAGTTTTTTGCTATTATTTTTTGCTAAATAAAATAACATTATTTTTGTCAAATTGTAACTTAAAAGTTGAATTTTGTTGTAGTTTATCAACTAAATTACTAACAGTATCTTGTGAATTTTCCCAACCTGGATAACGAGTATTGAGTAAGATATAATCAAACTCTTCTATGTCAATAGGTTCTCTATCTTTAATGGCTAATTTGATAACAGAACGATGGGTTAAATGAGGGGAAATTTGCGGAGATGTTAATACTTTTACTTCAGCCGGAACTAATTTAACAGCGTCTCTCATGGCTGATACTGTTTCTATTTGTTCTAAATATCGAGAGGTGAAATAACCATACTTTCCTAATGCTAAAAAAGCAATTAATGACCAAATCATGATATATTTAGGTTTACGAATTAAGCCTTTATTAGCAACCAACGTGGCTATTACTGATAATAATAAAAACGGTAAAATAGAAACGGAATATTGATGAACTAAATCTTTTTGGGGTTGATAATCAGTTAATAAATTTAAAGTTAATGCAGGAATAGCAGCAACTAAAGGCGTTAAATAACGAGGTGATAAACTCCAAACAAGCGGAATAAATAATAAGATAATATATTCTAAATTGGCTAAAGTAAAAAGGCGACTTAAAATGATATTAGGCTGCAAAATTAAATTTGTTATAATTTCGGTTACTGAGTCCCCTAAAAAAGAATAACGTCCCACCGCAGCTACTTCATCCCCACTAAATTGAGGAATAATTAATTGTGTGGTGATAATAAACCAAAATATACCTAGAAATAGTGATAAAAATCCATACTTTTTTCTTTTTTCAAACAATAATAACCAGACTCCCATTGCTGCAACGGTTAAAGATAATACCGCTTTGCAACTTAAAATTAAAATAATAGCGACCAGAAATTGTATAAACTTTTTTGCTCTCGCTGCTAACACTGCGAAAAAAATAGTAGGTAAAGCAATAATTTCTGAATGGAAGTCAAATAAATTGACATTAAAAATCAAAGGATAGAGTAAATAAACCCCAACTAGCGTTAAAGCTAAATTATCGTTTAAATCTGCTTGATTAGCTAATAACCACAATGGTACAATAGAAAAAGATAAAGTGATTGCTTGGACTAAAAATAACCAATGAACATTAGGATAAATAACATAAAATAAAGCCAACGGATAAAAAATAAAAGCAGCATGATCTCCTAAAATATGATCCTCAGAAAAAGAAACAATCGGAGGTTTTCCTTGACTAATTAAATAAAGAGATTGATCAAACCAACCTAAATCTAACGCATTCGATTGAAATAACCAAGGACGTAAACTAGCACAAAAAAATAAAACTAAACTGCTAATCCCAAATATTAGCCATAATAGACGGGGAATTTTCATCATTTTCACTGTGAACGACGGTAGAGACGTTTCATGAAACGTCTCTACATAGAGATAAACTTGATGGTCTCTAGTTCCCCATTTAACGATTTTCAGACTTATAAAAAGGCTTTTTAACCACCTTAGCAGGATACAATTTTCCTCTAATTTCTACCTCAACCCTTGTCCCTTTTTTGCTTAACTCCGTAGGAACATAAGCTAAAGCAATGGCCTTTCCCACTGTCGGACCAAGGGTTCCGCTAGTCACCTCTCCCACAATTTTGCCCTCAGAAACCACCGGATAGCCATGACGGGCAATATGTCGTCCTTCCATTTGCAAACCCACTAAACGCCGTTTCACCCCTTCTGTGGCTTGTTTTTCTAAGACCTCTCGCCCGATAAACTCACCCTTACTATCCAAATGCACCAACCATTTTAACCCGGCTTCTAAGGGAGTGGTATGATCATTAATATCCTGTCCGTATAGACACATCGCTGCTTCTAAACGCAGGGTATCCCTCGCCCCTAACCCGCAAGGAGTGACTCCAACTTGAAGTAGCGATCGCCATAATTCTTGTCCTCCTTCATGGGCGATCATCACCTCAAACCCATCTTCTCCAGTGTAGCCGGTGCGGGCGATAAAAGCAGGGTATCCCAGTACCTGAGTTTCCAGATGGCCGAAGAAAGAGAGTTGCGTTAAATCCGCCTCAACCAAAGGCTGTAATTTTTCCACCGTTTCGGGGCCTTGAATGGCTAATAAGACCTTTTCTGGAGATAAATCGCTAAAATTAAGATTTGTTGTGCTTAAATTAGATAAAATCCACTCTTTATCCTTATCTTTAGTCCCTGCATTGACAATAATAACCGCTTTTTCTTCCCCTTGACAGTAAACAATAATGTCGTCAATAATACCTCCATCGGGGTTCAATAAGACGGTATATTGGGCTTGACCGGGGGTTAAGCGGCTTAAGTCAGAAGGGACAAGGGACTGTAAAAAAGGGATTAAACCCTCTCCCTCTAAAGTAAACTTACCCATGTGAGAAATATCAAACATTCCCACTTCACTTCTTACAGCGTTATGTTCCAGTTTCAAACCCGTAAACTGTACCGGCATTTGCCAACCAGAAAACGCTGTCATTTTAGCTTTCTGTTTAACAATGAGGTCGTATAAAGAAGTACGCAAAAGAGAATCAGAAACGTTAGAATTAGCCACAGGAATATATTGATAACCAGCGAGTTATATTTTAGTTTGACAGTTCCACATTGTAAATATTAAATACTATGGATCATTTTTTTCAATTTGAACAAGAGTTTGTTGAGTCTTTACACTGTATTCCCATGATTGTCCGTCTCAAGTTAGACACTTGTGGGGTAAAACTGAAATTAAACCACTGGAATCAGTTTAGTTCCCAAGAAAAACAAGTGTTAATTAATATGGCTTGTGAAACCCCTGAAGAAGCCATATTATATGGAGATTTCTTGCAAACTTTAGTCACTGAAAAAACTGGAACTCCTGCGAAAACATTATCTATTGATGATAATCCACCTTGGTTAAATGCTAATCATATTCCTGTAGAAATTCAAGAAAAAGCAGCAGAATTTAACAAAGAAATTACTCTAGAACAATGGGATAAACTAACCTCGTTACAACGATTTGCTTTAATTAAATTAAGTCGTCCGAGTCATGAAAATAGTAACTTTTATTCTGCTTTACAGGAGTTTAATTTATAGATTTAAAAAGTCTCATCAAGAATCTTGTGTTGTTTGATCCTTTTGAATTTGCTGATCCTTTTGATTAACTTTCATAATAATTTCTGAAAGTGATTCTTGATCAGATGGAGAATGAATAGCTAAAATAGGTTCTGTTGCTAGTTTATCCATATAGGCATAAAATGCTTCTTGGTCATCTCGATTTTCTTTAATATAATTTCTTAATTTTTCTCGACTCATGGCTTGAAAATTAGGTTTCATTATAAAAATCTCCTTGTTCCTTTGTAGTCAATTAGAATTTTTATAATGGGAGATTCTTGCTTCATCTAAGATAGATGTTTTCTTAACTTCGGCACGGAGATGGGTTTTCAGACATTTCCGCTTGACGCATCGGCATAGAATCAATGCGCCCAAAAATTTGCTCAATTTCGGGAACTTCAGAGAACTCAGACTTAGGTTTTCCGTCTTTTCCAATCAGAATAACCGCAAACTGATTACTGTGACGTTCTCCCTCCGTTAACGCCGGGGCGTATAACGGGGGCTTCTAAAATAGAGATAATTGAATATACTCAGTTCTAGAAGTTTCCTGCTTCACAGGCTGTCCATCGAC
>JAAUYD010282000.1_pt1 | contig 10920 bp, 4 predicted proteins | sample 7278101 | NCBI WGS metagenome assembly JAAUYD01 (sample SAMN14350128, study PRJNA611818) | marine sediment metagenome | isolation source: surface marine sediment (0.6m) | place: French Polynesia: Moorea | collected 2018-08
CCACACTCCCCCTGCCCCCGTTCGGACTTCGGCGTGAGCTCAGACGTTCGGCGAAGCTCAGTCGAGCCGTCGAACGCTGAGCTCACGGCCGAAGCCTGCCTCTTCGGTGACGGTTGATGGTTGTTGAGTTGAACAATACTGTCTTAACCAATATGTCTATTGCTATAAATTCTGGTTTTTTCCATTAAAACTACAGAAGAACGCCCCTGAACCAAATAACTATCTCCATCAATTTTTTCTGCTGTTTCTAATTCCGAAAAATCATAGGGTGCAGGTAGGGAAGTATCAATAATTCGATGCCAATAGTTTCCTGATAAAGGGGGTAATTCAAAATTTAAGGGTTCCCAATAAGCATTGAGCATAATGTGAAGATGTTCTCCCTTTTCTGGATGACATAAGGAACAAGCCAAAGTGTGAGAATACTCCCCATAATCTGGTTGACCTAAATATATTCCATGCCAAATTAAATGTGGTTTTTGACTGTTATGGATAACTTCTAAAAAGTTTTCTTGACGAAAACTTGCTAGGGCTTGAATAAAATGAATCAATTTTTTGACAAAGGTAAGTAAATCATTATGTTTACTTACTAAACTCCAATCAAACCAGCTTAATTCGTTGTCTTGACAATAAGCATTGTTATTCCCTTGTTGGGTACGTCTGACTTCATCTCCCATGAGGAACATGGGGGTTCCCTGGGACAGAAACAGAATGGTAAAGACATTTTTTATTTGCTGCGATCGCAATTTGTTTATTTCTGGATCATCTGTTACTCCTTCTACGCCACAATTCCAACTAAAGTTATCATTAGCACCGTCACAATTTTCTTCTGCGTTGGCTAGATTATGTTTGCGGTTGTAGGAAACTAAATCGTTCAGGGTAAACCCATCATGGCAGGTAATAAAGTTAACACTACGATTGATGTCCGTATCTAACCTCGAATAGATGTCAGGACTGGCTAAAATTCTTGCTGCTAGGGTTTTCACCGAATTGCGATCGCTTTTAATGAAACGGCGGACATCGTCCCGAAACGGACCATTCCACTCGGCAAACCAATCTGCCAATTCGACAAATTTACCCACGCTATATAATCCCGCCGCATCCCAAGCTTCGGCAATTAGTTTGGTTCCGGCTAAAACTGGATCGGATTCGATGACGGAGATAATGTTGGTAGTCCCCGCTTCTTCATGTATGGGTTCTCCCAAAATGTTCCTTCCCAAGACAGTAGCCAGGTCAAAACGAAAACCATCAACGTGCATTTCCGCAACCCAGTAGCGCAAGGAATCCAGAATTAATCTACCAACGATGGGATGATTGCCTTTGAGAGTATTGCCGCAACCACTATAATTTTTGTACTCAGCGGGATTCTCATCTAAAATGTAGTAGGTTTGGTTATCCAAGCCCCGGAATGAGAGGGTTGGACCATCTTCATCCCCTTCTGCGGTATGGTTGAAAACCACATCCAAAATTACCTCGATTCCCTCCCGATGCAAGGCTTTTACCAAATCACGAAACTCATCCACCACATCTTGTGGATCCCTCTGGGAGCTGTAACCCTTATGGGGCGCAAAAAAGCCGATGGTGCTGTAACCCCAATAATTTTTCAGTCCAGGGGGTGCATCCTGGGGATCGAATTGGTGCACAGGTAGCAATTCTACTGCGGTAATTCCCAATTCCTTCAGGTAGGGGATTTTTTCAATTAAGCCAGCATAGGTGCCCCGTTTTGATGGGGATACACCGGAGTTGGGGTGGCGAGTAAAACCACCTACGTGTAGCTCATAAATGACACTACAAGCATAGGAAATTCTCGGATGTAGATCCCCCTCCCAATCATAGGTACTAGGGTCAATTACCACTGCTTTGAGGGCTTGGGCGCAGTTATCTCCTGGACGAATAGCTGCTTGGCGATCGTAGGTTTCATCCCCCACAATTGCCAGTGCGTAGGGGTCTAATAATACTTTGCTGCTATCAAAGCGATATCCTGTTTCTGGGTCAAACTTGCCGTAAGCCCGATAGGCGTAAATCTGTCCGGCTTTAATTCCGGGGACAAAGACGTGCCAGTAGTGATAAGTATTATTTAATACTGGGTCTAGCTTAATTGTCTGAGTTGGTTGGGGAGAATTAGCAGTATCAAATAAGAGTAGTTCTATGGCAGACCCATGTTGGGAAAAGATACAGAAGTTTACCCCATCAGGATAAACTGTAGCTCCCAAAGGAAAACTTTTTCCTGGTAATACTTTGAGGTTTTCTGTCATAATGGGTCACCCTTGGCAATTTCGATAGCATAAGTTTTTCTTTTACGGTCTTATAACATTTATTTATCAAAATGCGCCAATGGAAGAGGAAAAGGGGCAGGGGGCACCGGAGCAGGGGAGTTGGGAGTTGGGAGTTGGGAGTTGGGAGTTGGGGAGAAGGATTTTAAATTGCCACACTATAAACCCCGAGTTATTCAAAAGTTGGGGTACTCATTTTTCCCAACTGATTTATGACTGTTATTTTACCTAAAAATATTTAAGCAAATTAAAATTAACTTACCCTTAATCTGAAATTAATTTGCCAATAATTATTTTTAAAATATCAATAGCATAAGTATTTTCAATATCAAGGATTCTATAATCTACATAATAGATAAATAATTATCATGGGAATAAGAATATTCTATATTTAGGATTAGGATTCGATTAAAATCATAAAATATTATATTACTCTATTTACGGGTTAATAATTTAAATAAATTTACATAATTCATCTGCTCAAATAGTTCATATACCAGAAGAAGGATATTTGTCAATCAATAATCAAAACTAATATAAAATTTAAAACAAATGAACTAATGATCTAGATAATTTCAAATAATTCTTACCAGCTTTCAATTAAAAAATAGAAAGTTATAATGGCAGATAGTTATGTAAATGTCCGGGGTGAATATTTTTCTATTTGTAACTGAAAAAGTTTACCAATTATTATATTGATGTAGATAGGAACCTATTGCCAAAATTTTATTGCCAAAATTTGAGAAATATTGCCAATGACGTAAGTGGAAAGGTCTGATATTTCTACCACTGAATTTTTCCAGTATTTGATGCCATCAAATCCCAAATTCAAATAGAGTCTTAAAATTTACCTAGGAAGCGAGTAATATGGTTGCAACTCCCGAAAGATCAACACATGAAACTGAACTTAGTGCCTTTGGTACCGCCAGAGCAACAATCCCAGGCGCACCCCTGAGCTCGTCAGAGTTAGAAAAAATCCATAGTTACTGGCAAGCTTGTAATTACTTAGCAGTGGGGATGATTTACTTAAAAGCAAACCCCTTGCTCAAGCAACCTCTCAAGCCAGAGCATATTAAGCGGCGACTCCTGGGACATTGGGGAACTAGCCCTGGTTTGAGCTTCATTTATATTCATCTCAACAGGCTGATCCAGAAATACGACTTGAGCATGATTTATATGACTGGTCCCGGGCACGGTGCCCCAGGGGTTTTAGCTCCCATATACCTAGAAGGAACCTACTCGGAAACTTACCCCGACAAGAGCGAAGATGAAGAGGGAATGTGTAAGTTTTTCCAGCAGTTTTCCTTCCCTGGAGGCATTGGCAGCCATTGTACCCCAGAAACCCCCGGCTCTATCCATGAGGGGGGCGAGTTGGGTTATAGTCTTTCCCATGCCTACGGTGCCGCCTATGACAACCCCGATTTAATTGTGGCTTGCGTTGTGGGAGATGGGGAAGCGGAAACTGGTCCTTTGGCAACTGCATGGCATTCCAATAAATTTCTCAATCCCATTACTGATGGTGCGGTGTTGCCGATTTTACACCTCAATGGCTACAAGATTGCTAACCCAACCATCCTCTCTCGCATCAGTCATGAAGAACTGGCAGACTTATTTAAGGGCTACGGTTATACTCCTTATTTCGTGGAAGGTTCTGATCCCGAAACCATGCACCAGGCCATGGCCGCTACCCTAGAACAGTGCGTAGAAGATATTAGAAGTGTGCAAGAGCTAGCCCGTAGTAGTGGTATTGCCAAACGTCCCCGTTGGCCGATAATAATATTGCGATCGCCCAAAGGTTGGACAGGGCCTGGGGAAGTAGATGGGCACAAGGTAGAAGGGTTCTGGCGGGCGCACCAAGTACCCATGGGGGGTATGCACCAAAATCCCGAACATTTACAACTATTATCAGATTGGCTGGGTAGCTACCAACCAGAAAAGTTATTTGATGCCAATGGTACCTTGATTCCAGAACTCAAAGCACTGGCTCCCACTGGCAACCGTCGCATGAGTGCCAACCCCGTGGCCAATGGTGGATTAGTACGTAAGGCATTAATTATGCCAGATTTTCGGGAATATGCAGTTCAAATCCGCGAACCAGGAAATACAGAAGTAGAAAATACCAAAATTTTGGGCTATCTGCTGCGGGATATTATGTGCAAAAATCCCCAGAATTTCCGGGTATTTTGTCCCGATGAAACATCTTCCAATCGCCTGCAAGCCATTTATGAAGCCAGTAAGAAGGTGTGGATGGCGGAACACCTACCGGAAGATGAAGACGGGGGTGAGTTGGCTCCTGGGGGTCGGGTGATGGAAATGTTGAGCGAACATACCTTAGAAGGCTGGTTGGAAGGATACTTGCTTTCTGGACGACACGGTTTCTTTTCCTCCTACGAGGCTTTTGTGCATGTGATTGACTCCATGTTCAACCAACATGCCAAATGGTTGCAGACATGTAGGGAAATACCCTGGCGCGCTCCCATTTCTTCCTTGAATTTACTGATTACCTCCACAGTTTGGCGGCAAGATCACAATGGTTTTAGTCACCAAGATCCTGGTTTTATAGATGTAGTCACGAATAAAAGCCCAGATGTGGTGCGTATTTACCTACCCCCCGATGCCAATTGTTTGTTGTCAGTAGCAGACCATTGCTTGCGTAGTCGAGATTACATCAATGTGATTGTTGCCGACAAACAAAAGCACCTACAATATCTGACCATGGAAGAAGCCATCCAGCATTGCTCCAAGGGTCTAGGAATTTGGGAATGGGCAAGTAATGATGATTGTGGTGTTGAACCCGATGAGCCGGATGTAATCATGGCTTGTTGTGGCGATATTCCCACCATGGAATCATTGGCAGCTACGGCAATTCTGCGGGAAGAGTTTCCAGAATTAAAGGTCAGATTTATTAATGTGGTGGACCTGTATAAGTTAATGCCATGTACTGAGCATCCCCACGGTTTATCGGATACGGATTTTGATACTTTATTCACACCAGATAAACCAGTGATGTTCAACTTCCACGGTTATCCTTGGCTGATTCATAAACTTACCTATCGTCGTACTAACCAAGAGCGGATTCATGTCCGTGGTTACAAGGAGATTGGTAATATTAATACTCCGTTGGAATTGGCGATCGAGAACCAAATTGATCGGTTTAATTTGGTAATTGATGTGATTGACAGGGTGCCTAAGTTGCGTTCTGCGGCGGCTTACGTGAAAGAACGGATGAAGAATGCCATTATTGAACACCAACATTATGCTTTTGAGCATGGTATGGATAAGCCGGAAATTGTTAATTGGAAGTGGCCTTATTGATGTGTGAAAAATGGGATGCTCTCTCCCATTACTAACATTTATTCAATTCTCCACCGAAACGCCCCCTAACCCCCAATACTGGGGGAACAAGAATTTTTCAAAGTCCCCCAGAATTGGGGGATTTAGGGGGCTGAATGTGTACACCGTAGCCTAAATAAGGAGAGGGAAAGATTTTTGCATTATTTACCCTTTGACTGCCTTATGTTTTACCCATTGTTTTAACAGAGGAATTTCAAAATCATATCCTCCATTAGTTTCTTGTAAAATATGATAACGCAATAAACGGGTTAATACATTTTCAGCATTTTCGCTATTAATAGAAATTAAAGTATCTGTTTTGGCAAGTTGTAATAATAATTCCTGACCAATGGCTATTTCTTCGGGATTAGTTCCGGTAAATTCTGTCCAAATATTTGTAAAATAAGGTTGACCGGAAATAAATGCATCATTAACAGCAGCTTCCAGGAGTTTAGTAGTAATTAAATTAGTACGGTTCAAGTTAGCTTGAGTCACCATTGATGCACCTAATAATTGCAAGCAGTAAGGGTGACAATTGGTAAGTTTTAATACTTCTTCTACAATACCTCGATCGTAACGTATTTGAAAAGCTGGATCTGGATTAAGTAATAATTCCTCGGCTTCGTTAGGTTCAAGATAAAGCATTTCTATAGGCACAACGCTAATAAAATAGCTACTCCAATGAGGACCTAATTCTTCTAAAGTTTGCACACCAGAAAAGAGAAATCCGAGCTGTTCATAATGTTGAATTAAGTGGCGCAGTTCGTCAAATAAACGTGGTGTTATTTGACCGTTTTTGATGGCAGTACCAATTTTTTCAAATTCATCAAGATTGAGAATAATGTGCTTTTCTGCGATTTGCTCAAGTGCTTCATCTAACCAATCTTCTAGGGTGGTATAGGGACTAGCTTGAAATTCGTTACGTTTGGGAATATTTGGTAATTTAACGCCTTGACTGCGGCAATCTTTATGAATTGCCCGGACTAAGCCAAAACAAAAATCAGATTCTGTGGCGGTAATGGCGGAACTTTGCATATCCACAAACACAGGCAGAATATCACTGGGAAACAGGCGAGGTAAATTATACAAAAATGAAGTTTTGCCACAGCGACGGGGACCATGTAATACAATGGTTGGTCGGTCATTATTTAAAATTCGACGGACAACTTCATCTGCAAATTGTTGACGACCTTTAAACAAGTAGTTTTGATTCAATCGCACTGGATTTCCATATTGAAACGGGTTGATTACTTCGCCTTGGGAGAGTTTATGTTGTGCATTTTTTTCCTGTTCAATAATACTTTGCCAACTTTCTATTACTGATGTCCAGCGTTTGATGGCTTCGCTTTTAAGTCCTAGAGAAGGTAATTGGGATTGTAATAGTTGAAGATTGTTATTGATTCGTTCTAATCCTCGTTCTCGTAGGGCGATATTTTTATTTTCGAGGGCAGATTCAATATCTCGAATAATAGTTTGTAAGCGAAGAATAAGGATAGAAAGTTCAGGTTTGACTTTTGGTAAAGATGTTTCTGGAGTAGGGGTATCGCTGTCGGGATCAAGATTATAAAAAGGAGAAATTAGGAAAGATAAAATAGGATGATTCGGCTTGACAGTAAGTATCAGTTCTTCAATAGTTTTAATTTGCTTAAGTTGGTCGGCAACAATTTGCGGTAAGGCATTTTGCAGAGTTATTTGCAAGCCAGGTAAAGGAAATGTTTGAGTGTATCGAAATATATCTAAAGCTGGTTGAGAACTGCTACGAAAAGTAGAAATGAAAAATTGCTCGTGATTAGGTAAAGGTAGCCATAGAAGCTCACTGGAGTAGGGAGGTAAACTATAAAGTATTTCCAAGGGTTGAGGACGGAGGCGATTAAGAATTGAATTAACAAAACTGAAAGGAGCAAAGAAAAAATAGTCAATAATTCTGTAATAGCTGACTAAGGTTACAGGGATAATTAATATTGAGTACCATCTTAAATTTTGGGCAGAAAGAGCTATTAATATCACTGTAGTAGTAATGAAAACCCAGTTGTTTTTTGCTGGTGCAAGAGCAAAGGCTATTAAAGCTGCCAAAACCAAAAACCAAGGAAGCGGTAAAGTACCTCCTGCCGACACTCCTACCACCACGAGTCCTGCCACTCCTGCCGCCACTCCTGCCGCCACTCCTACCGCCACTCCTGCCGCCACTTCTGCCGCCACGACTACTGCCACTCCTGCCACCATTCCTGCCGCCACGATTACCGCCACTCCGAACGCCACAACTACCGCCACTCCTACCGCCACGACTCCCGCCACTTCTGCCGCCACGATTACCACCACTCCTATCGACACGACTACCGCCACTCCTACCGTCACTCCTGCTGTCACTCCTCCTGTCACTCCGAATGCATCATCACTATTATTAATAGATTCTCTGAATAAAAATAGAATAAAACCTGTCGCCCCACTGGTTAGCAGCAAAAACAACAAGTTTTCCGTTGCTAACCATGCACCTAACATGGCACTGATTGTTCCCCCTATCATCATTACATTACGAGCAAGGGAAAGACGTTGTTTTTCTAACAGTTGGAAAATTAACCAAACAGTTAATGATAAACATACTCCCAAAACTGCAAGACCTATTCCTATTTGAGGTAAAGGAGGTAAAAGTTTAGTAGCTTCCATTAAGCCTTTCAACCAGCTATCGGGATGACTTAAAATTATCAACCACAACAAGGGGATAACTAGCCCTAAAGGTAAAAAGAAAACCCCTGTTCCATAGGCCGTTAATATTACACAAGGGAACTGTAACCAATCCAAAAATTGATTACGCTCAATCATGTTTAAAATAAGAGGGAGACTAGGAATAAATAATAGCAATAGATACTGACTAATAAATCGGGAGTTTCCGAAAACTAAAATATCCCAAAAACCTGTGTCTGATATACGCCCATATTCTTTTTTTTGGGGTGACCATTCATTCATCCGATACTGAAGTCTTGTAGGGCAAAACATTGCCCACCAAAATAGTTCCCAAGTCTCCCGTAAAAACAACACCATTTTTGAAAATTTTGATTGTTAAATTTTTGATTTATTACTTTTAGGACTTACGCAGAATCATCTGGAAACCCTAATTTTTCGTTGTGTTAATGAACGGATTACCGCTACTTTCGACATTTTTTGCGTAAGTCCTGACTTTATCTTTGACCTTTCACAAACTCTGCAAAAGCACTACTAAATAAACTCCCATTCTCCATTAATAATCCATGACGCTTAAGCCCATCTACAATTGCTGGATTAGGACTAGGTAAATTACTCCCTCCCAACTGATAACGCAATGCTAAACGTTCATCTTCAGTTAAATCTTGCCAAAGTTCTTGAAAACGAGGTGTTGCTTGAAAAATAAAATTTTCTTTAGCTACTTTTTCATTTTCATATTGCCAAAACATCGCCCCCGCCATCTGCACGTAATAGGGTAATCCCCCTGCTAAATCATTTACCCATTGTAATAGTTCAGAATTAAGGGTAAATCCTTTCTGGATAATACTTTGCCAAGCTTCCTCCTCCAATGCCTCCAAAATAGTTGTACTAAAAATATTGGCAAAAGGAGAACCTAAACCCAAAGTTTCGTAAACTTCAGGAAGAGGGCGTTTGCTGGCAATTACCATTGTTAACAAACCAGCAGAAGCTTTAGAACGCCAATCTTCTCCCCAATCCTGAAACAATTCCAATCTTTCTTTTTTACTAGCAATTGCCTCAAATTCATCCAATAAAATAATTAAACGATATCCTTCATCGGCTAACGCCTGTAAACCATCTTCTACCGCAAAGCCATCTTCATTATCTTCTCTTAACCAAGGATAATTCCCATTCAGTCTTTTAATTCCTCGCCTTACGCCCTCAATAATTCCCTCTGGGGTATGAAAATTTCCACTTGATAAATCTAAACTAACAACTAAAGGCTTTTGTTCTGGTAAACAAAATTCGCTGATTCTTTCTTTGATATATCGCAGTAGAGAGGATTTTCCATTACGTCGCAATCCCACCAAATTGATACATTGAGGACTCACCGCACCAATGCGGTTTTTAATGTCTAAAATCGCTCTTTTTCGCCCATAAAATCTTTCTGGAGGAACAGGAAGCCCATATTCAAATGGATTATTCCCTTTGGGCTTTGACTGATGAAAGCTTTGATTAAGTTGGGTTATTCTAGGGAAATATTGGAAAATAACTTGAGCTGCAATTGCCCGCCCCCCTAAATCATTTCCGGGACTTGAAATATGCACAATACCACAAACTTTTCCTGTTCTTGAATTTAATAAAGGCGAGCCACTAAAGCCTGATCTAATTTGTCCTTGCTTTAACTTATGGAGAGCAATATTTTCTTTATCGCTTGTTGGTTTATAACTTATTCCTTCATATTTAAAGCTAGCCGAATCTCCTTGTGAATAATCAACTTCGCCATCTTTGGGGTAACCAAAAATATATAAATCATCGTTGAGATTGGGTTCTGTGCTATCCAATTCAACACAGGGATGTTGTAAAGAATCTCCTTGTAGTTTCAATAAAGCTAAATCAATCGGATAGTTGAAGAATTTTTCAACTATAGCTGTGTAATTCTGGCTTCCTGCTTTCCAGAATACTTCCACAGGGTTATTTTCCGCAGATTTAACCACATGGGCGCAGGTGAGAATCCAATTCTGGGCAACAAAAAAACCTGTTCCCTGACTACTGGAAATATTTAAGCGCACTGTACAGCGTTGTAAATCGTCTTCGTTAGTCATTAATCCCCCACACCCAGGATATATTTATAAATATATAACAAGAAATGTAAGGTAATTTACTGAGAACTTGTGCGCTCCTCACGGGAGCATGCCTAATTTTAATAAACAATCTATGCAATACCCTAGAAGGATACTGTTGGCGAATGGTAGGTTTGACCCCTCATCCCAACGAATTAATAGGGATTTTGAGTTGTTACCAAGAGTGCGATCGCACTCCTCAAATCCCTATTTTTTGGTCATTCAGGGATGTTATCCCTGAATGACCAACAGTATCCTAAAAAAGTGAGGCTATACAAGCATCACAATAGCGAAATGGTTGTTGTCGGGATAATAGAAATCATAAAGTTTTTACATTATTAAAGCAATTGAGAAAAATACAATGAGCAAGACACATTTGATTTGGTTTAATGGTACTGGAGAGTCTCTAAAAGACACTGAGCACTTGTTTGATAATTTAAACAAGTATCAATACAGTGTAGTTCCTGGATGGGGAGCTGATGGATTTATAGGGGTTAGCGAAAATCAGGGTAACGCAGAGACATGGGGTATTTGGG
>JAAUYD010126869.1_pt1 | contig 10919 bp, 11 predicted proteins | sample 7278101 | NCBI WGS metagenome assembly JAAUYD01 (sample SAMN14350128, study PRJNA611818) | marine sediment metagenome | isolation source: surface marine sediment (0.6m) | place: French Polynesia: Moorea | collected 2018-08
CACCACGCGGAACGGCGAACGTTGCGCCTCGCTCAGCAGCCAGTCGTAGAGCGTCGCGGTGATCGCCTGTCGCTCCACCTGTGCAAGGCACGTCGAGGAAGCCCTGGAGTTCGAACGCGATGCGCTTACGCGGCGGGGCTATGCGCCTCCCTCGCCGGGCCTTGCACAGGTGGAGCGACAGGCGATCACCGCGACGCTCTGCGACTGGCTGCTGAGCGAGGCGCAACGTTCGCCGTTCCGCGTGGTGGCCGTGGAGCAGACCGAGAGCCTGGTCATCGGCGGTCTGCGCCTTTCCCTGCGTATCGATCGGATTGACGAAGCCGCTGACGGCAAACTTCTGGTGCTTGACTATAAGTCCGGCGTGGCGGGATCGCGGCGCCGCTGGGAGGGACCACGACCGGCCGCGCCCCAGCTGCCGCTCTACGCCATTGCGCTCGATCCTCAGCCGCAAGCCGTGGCCTTCGCTGTCCTGGCGCCGGGCGTGCAGCGCTTTGCAGGCCTCGGCGCCAGTGCCACGCTGCTTCCGGGGATCGACGAGGTGAAGGCCGACGGTGATACCGCCGAGGCCAACGCCTGGGGATCGCAGCTTGACGCATGGCGTAGCACGCTGGATGCGCTGGCCGACGAGTTCGCACGGGGCGAGGCGAGCGTCAGCCCTGCCCGTGGCGCGAAGACCTGCCAGTACTGCGAGCTGGCCAGCGTATGCCGAATTCCACGTACCGTGGGGGCAGAGGTCGACGTGGATGAGTCCTGGACCCTCGCTGCCACTGACGGGTCGGAGCCGGCATGAGCTCCGAGCACGCCCCTTCACCAGCTGTCCGGGCTGATCAGGATGCTCGCAGACAGGCCATCGATCCTGCGCGCTCCTGGCTGGTGCGCGCACCCGCGGGTTCAGGTAAGACTGAACTGCTGATACAGCGCTTTCTCGCCCTGTTGGGGCGCGCTGAGCAGCCCGAGCAGGTACTGGCCATCACGTTCACGGTGAAGGCGGCCGCGGAGATGCAGGAGCGGGTGCTGGGGGCGCTGGAAGCGGCTGAGGAGGAGCCCCGTCCAGCTAGTCATCATGCAAGGCAAACGTGGGAGTTGGCCAGTGCGGTCGTGGCACGCGATCGAGAGCGGGGCTGGCGCCTGCGAGCGACGCCGGCGCGCTTGCGCATTCAGACCATCGATGCCCTCTGCATGCATATCGCCAGCCGTAGTCCGCTGAGCGCGCGTCTGGTCGGCATCGACTCGATCAGCGAACGCCCGGAGGTACTCTATCGGGAGGCGGCCAGAGCACTGTTCGAGCGTTGGACCGGGCGCGATGAGGCCGATCTGCAGGCACCAGAGCACGTGCTGCTCGAGCATCTCGACGGGGATCAGGAGCGAGCCATCGCGCTCCTTGCCCAGATGCTGGCGGTGCGGGACCGCTGGTTGCGCCATGTAGTCGGCGGGGTTGCCGGCCTGGACCGCATGGCCTGGCGGGAGTTGCTGGAGACGTCGCTGCAAGCGGTCTGTCGCGCTCATCTCGAGCGCCTGCGCAGGAGCGTGCCGCCGGCGCTGGCCGGTGAGCTCCTCAGTCTGGCCGCGCTCGCGGGCAACAGGCTGCGGGATGCAGGCAGCGATTCACCTGTCGTGGCATGCGCATCGATGGAGGCACTGCCGGACTCGGGCCAGGCGGAGTTGGCACTGGCGATCTGGCGCGGTGTCCGGGAACTCTTACTGACGCGCCAGGGCGAGGTGCGCAGCCAGATCACCCAGCGCATCGGGTTCCCATCAGCCAGGGGTGGCGAGGCCTCCCTGGCCCAGGCGCGCCAGCGGATGCGTGATCTCGTGGCTGCCGTTGAGCGCCATCCTGACTTCATCCATGCCTTGCATGATGTCCAGCGCTTGCCGGAGCCCACCTACGGCCCCGATCAATGGCGACTGGTGGAAGCGCTCATGCGCCTGCTGCCACGTGCGGTGGCACACCTGAAGCTGGTGTTCTCGGAGCACGGCGAGGTGGACTTCACCGAAGTGTCCCATGCAGCCCTGCGGGCGCTCGAGAGCGAGGTCGATTGCGCAGATGACGTGGCGGCGATGGCCAGCGACGCGGCGTTGGCTATGGATGAGCAGGTGCACCACATCCTCGTCGATGAGTTCCAGGACACGTCCCATCCCCAGCTGGCCCTGCTGCGAGGCCTGACCGATGCCTGGTCGGCCCAGGATCCATCGCGCACCCTGTTCCTGGTGGGTGATCCCATGCAGTCCATCTACCGCTTTCGCGATGCGCAGGTCCAGCTGTTCCGAGAGGTGCAGCGTCACGGGGTGGCCGATCTCTCCGTGCCGATGTTGCAGTTGCGACGTAACTTCCGCTCGCACGCAGCGCTGGTGCGCTGGGTGAACGAGGCCATGGCGGCGATCGAAAGTGACAGCGGAACCAACGCTGATTCGGGACGCGTGCGCTTCGAGAGCAGCGAGCCCGTACGGGAAACCACCACGGTGCCCTGTGCGCCGCAGGTCAGCCTTACCCTGCGCGGTGAGCAGACCTACGACGCGGAGGCAGCTTGGGTGGTGGAGCGCGTGCGTGAGGCGCTGGAGATCCCGGGTCGCACCGTGGCCGTGCTGGTGCGTGCGCGTGATCACCTTGCCCAGATTCTGCCCGCCCTGCGCGAAGCGCAACTGCGTTACGTGGGTGTCGATATCGAACCCTTGCGCGACACGCTGGAGGTGCGCGACGCCCACGCCCTGACCCGGGCCCTGTGGCATCTCGGCGACCGTGCTGCCTGGCTCGCGGTGCTGCGGGCACCCTGGTGCGGTCTGTCGCTTGCCGACCTGCACGCACTGGTGATGGAAGATCGCGGTCGGACCGTCTGGGATTGCGTGATCGATCAACGCGGCCGCGCACGTCTGAGCGAAGACGGCAGGCGGCGCCTGTCGAGAGTCAAAGGCGTGCTGGCCGATGCCTGGCGCCAACGTGGTCATGCCAGCCTGCGCGATTCCGTGGAAGGCGCCTGGAGTGCTATGGGCGGTGCCGCGACCCTGCGCAGCGATCAGGCCCTGGCCAACGTCAATCGCTATTTCGATCTGCTGGACCAGGTCGATCGCGCCGGCCGTCTGCGTGACCTGGCGCCGCTGGAAGAGGGATTGGCCGCCCTGTACGCAGAGCCGGACCCGCGGGCCGACGGCCGCCTGCAGCTGATGACCATGCACAAGTCCAAGGGCCTCGAGTTCGATGTGGTGATCATTCCGCGCCTCGGCGCGACGCCTCGCGCCACGCCCCGGGCCTTGCTGGAAGTGGCCGAAGTCCCCTTGCAGGAGATCGATGGCGACGGTGGCGCGGGCGATCGCCTGCTGGTCGGTCCCATCGGCAATCGACGGGCCAGCGATCCTATCGGCAACTACCTGCGCGAGCGCGACCGGCGTCTCGATCGGGAAGAGGCCTTGCGACTCGCCTATGTTGCCCTGACCCGGGCCCGGGACGCGCTGCATCTGAGCGGGGAACTCCGAGCAAGCAACGGCGGTGACCCGCAACAGCTACAGCAGCAGGCACCCCGCCCGGCGCCGGGCTCACTGCTGGCCTTGCTCGAAGCGGGCCTGCGTGCCACGGGCCTGTGGACGGAGAGCGCCGAGGCGCAGGCTGCGGTTGCCCGCGCGGCCGAGCCTGCGCCAATCGCCCCTGCGCCTCTGCGACGTCTTCCTTCGGATTGGTCCCTCAAGCGCATGCCGGTGCCGGAGGTGGTGCGAGTGCCGCGCCCCTCCCTGGCCGAGGAGTCGCCCCTGCTGCCCAGGGAGGGCGCGGGCGAGCTGACGCGCCAGGTAGGGCGGGTGACGCACTGGGTGCTGACCCGTATGGCCGCTGAAGGGCAGCTTCCTGCTGCCGGCGCCAACAGCGCGCCCCTCAGTCGCCGTGTGGTCGGCGCCCTGCATCGAGCCGGTCTGCGCGCCGATCCACTACTCGATGCTGCGCGACAGGCCATGCGCGCGATCCGCGCGACCTTGGGGGATCCGCAGGGTCGCTGGGCCCTGGGTGAGAAGGGCGAGGACGTGCAGGCCGGCTGGGCGGTATCCGGCTGGTTGGACGGGCGCCCGGTGAGTGCACGCGTTGACTTGAGTTTTGTGGCGGGGAATGTGCGCTGGTTGATCGAGTTGCGCACGTCGGAGCATCAAGGGGGCGGTCTGGAAGACTTCATCCGTGCGGAGACGGATGTGGTCGGCCGTGAGCTCAACCTGGCACTCAGGCTCGGCGCCCTGCTCGATACGGAACGTCGCCACCGGGCAGGGGTGTATTTCCCGCTGCTGGGCGTCTGGCGGGAGATCGACGCTAGCTAGCAGACGCTGCCAGTCCGCGTCGCCCTTGTCGGGGACGTCGTCAGAAGAAGTCGTTGCTGCAGATCAGCGGGGCTGCCTGTGCCAGGGCTGCTCCTGCTCCATCACGAGCGCTGGCGGTGCACTGGCGCTCCACGCTGCCATCGGCCCGCAGCGCTGCCGTGCCCTTGAGTGCCAGCGGACCATTGTCGAGATCCTCGTATTCCACCTGCACGTCGCCGGCCGTTCCCTCGGAGCGGAATGAAACGCGGAAATCCCCTAAGGAATCGGTGCCGAGCAAGGGCACGCTGACGCCGAGCAGCTGCAGGCGGCCATCGGCATGCTGAGGCCAGCCACCGTCGGCGGCACCGCTGAGCACCACGCGATCGAGATCGAAGTCGACGACGCCGCTGAGTCCGCCGAGCATGGGTACGGCGATCAGTGGCGCGACTGCATCGATGCGGGCCCGCCCGCGGGTCCGCAACAGGCGTACGCCACCCTCACCGGCGGGGCTTACGCGACCGCGCAGGCCGGCGATGGTCGGGCCATCCGCCTCCACGAGGTACTCCACGCGCCCCGTCAGCAGAGAGAACGGCTGAAATCGCCAGCGCAGCCTGCCGAGATATAGAGACCGGTCGGCCTGGTCCTGGCCCGCAGCGGCAAGGTTGACGCTGGCCGCGCTCGCCGAGCCGGACCACACGGTGCCGTTGACGCCTTGCATGGCCACGGTCCTGGTGAGCCCGCTCCAGCCGAACACGGATGCGGCCGGTACGTGGAGAATCAGGGCCACCAGGAAGACGGCGCCGCCGATCAGCAGCAGGCGGCGAATCTCAGCGCTCACTCAGCCTCCAGCGCGGACAAGAGTGACCCTGACGTTACCGGTCCCCGGTATGTCGCCGGGCATGACAGAGGCGTCGACAACACGCAGGGAAGCGGAGCTTTCGAGGCGGCCGAGCAGTTGCATCAGGTCGTCGAAGGGCGCATCGCGGAATTCGGCACGGACCCCATTGGTGCCATTGGGACGGCTCTGCGTCAGGTAGCTCTGCAGGCCGGCGCTGCGCACCTGGCGGCTGAGCACGCTGACCGGGTTCCCCGGGGCCCCGGGTTGCCCGCCCGGATCGCGCGACTGCGCTCGTGAGGCGTTGGCCTGTATCCACTCCAGCAACTGGGTCTGCTCACGCACGCTCTTCTGGCGGGCGTCCACGGCCGTGAAGAGGGGATCGATGACGGCGCCGTACAGGATGCTGATGACAGCGATGATGGAGCCGATCACCAGGATCCGGCGCTCACGAAGCTCGAGTCCGAGGAACCATTCTTTCATGCGTTGGGCCTGGTCAGTTCGATGCGGAATTCCACTTCATCCGCTCGTGGGGTCACCTGTTCGATCTCGAGGTTGATGCCACCCCGGTCGGCCACCATGCGCTTGATCTCATCAAGCGTGTCGACGCCCGGGGCCATCAACTTCAGGTCCATCTTCTGGCGCGCGAACCTGACCTCTTCGATGCGCGTGTTCGGCGTATCGCTCAGGGCGCTGCCGAGCACGTTGAGCATGGCGAGAAACAGCTCGTCCTCGATCGGACCCGCGCCATCGCCAAGGCAGTTGATCAGCTGGTCCTGCAGCCTGAAAGTACTGGTGAGGCCGGGACAGATCTGCTCCGCCGCCGCACTGACCTGCACCTTGAGCTCCGCATCCTTGGCGCTGAGCTGAACCAGCTGAGCCCCCTTGCCGCCCAGCATGGTGACCAGGAAGATGCCGGCCAGTACCGCAGCGACGCGCCATTGGCGCCATACCTCACTAAGCTGTGAAGCGGGCGCATAGGCACCTTGCAGCAGGTTGATCGCGTCGCTCTCCTGGGCAGCCTGCTGCGCCAGCAGCGGGGCAGCGCCGCCGGGCAGCTCACGACGCTCCACGCGTTCCAGGCGCTCACTCAGCGAATCCAGCAGGGCCGCATGCCGTGCAAGATCCTCGGCGCTTGCGAAGACCGTGAGGGTGGCGAGGGCGGCCGTCTCTTCCGCGCTATCCTGCGCATCGTCCGACTCGGCGTCCTCGTCGGCGAAGGGGAATGGCTCGTCGCTGACCGCACCCAACGCATCCAATAGCAGTTCGAGGTTGTCTACCTGATCCACCACTGGTGGTTGCCCATCTGCGGCCAGTTGCAGGCGGTCATCCTCGATCAGAGCGATGGCCGTATGTGCCGGCGGATGCAGCAGCGCCGACTCAGCATAGATGGCCGTCGACTGCAGACCCATCTCAGCCAGGGACTCGGTCCATTGCTCCATCAGGTCCGCGGCCACCGCCGCCACGGGGACATCGCCGTTATCCTCTCGCGCGCCGATGGCGAAGTGCAGTAAGCCTACGTCCTGCGCCAGCTGTTCCTCGAGGGCGAAGGGTACCGTCGCCAGAATTTTGGCAGCCCCTTTCACCGGTACGCGGGTCACCTGATGCAATACGTGCTCGCCGGGTACGAGGGCGATCACCCGGGTGTTCTCGCCGGGGTGCGTGAGGTCGCTGGCCGACAGGGACTCCACCGGGGAGCCGGTTGCCCCGTCGCCGACGCGTAGAAGCTGCGGGTCGACGTCCGGGTCGGCGTTCAGACGGACGATGAGATGTTCGGGCATGGCGGGCTCGGCGGGCTATTCTGTGTGGAAGGAACGGAATCGGGTCCAGACACCCTGATCGTTCCTTTCGATCAAACTGTACATCGTGAAGAGGGTAGCACCAATGGTCACCCGGACGATGAGGCGGAAATAGGTGGAGTTGACCGTGATGCTGGTTTCATCGACCTGCAATCCCGTCCTTTCTGAGAAATCGCCCGTATTCTCGTAGGGCGTGATGGCCGCCTCTTCGAAGTAGCCCTGGGCGTCGGTGGGGCTAATGCTCTCGTCAAGTGCGTGGAGCACCAGGGGCGGCGCCGTGTTGGGGTTGATCAGGGTGCCGGGTGGTAGGGCCGTAACGTACGGGCGCAGGGCACGCCAGGCCGCTACGTCGAAGGTGCCCATGGCGAGCAGCTCGGTAGCGTTGGTGATCGCCAGGTTGGCCGTGCGGTAGGGCGGCTCCTGGCCCGTGTAGAAGTCGTCCTCGGCGCCGTCGGGGAAGGCCGGATCCTGATCTTCGTCTATCCAGTCGGCAGCGGCGACGGCAAGTGCCGGGTCGAGTTCCAGGGCGACCAGCAGGCGTTGGAACTGCGCCAGCGCCTTGTTCTCCACGCCTTGCCCCGCGTCCTGCTGCTGCGAACCCGCGCTGGTCAGATTGTTCAGGTTGAAGCGGCCGTGGAGGTCTTCCAGTACCCCTTCGATGGCGCCGTTCTCGATCGGAAGGGGTGGCAGCGAGCTCGCCCAGGCTTCCTGTCGGTTATCCGTTTCAGTGTCTTCGAGGTCCTGGCGCAGAATGTCCTGAGCCCAGCTTTCGGCCCCCAGGGCGTATTGCATCGCCACCTCGGAGCTGACCATCACCGTGGTGCGGCGAAAGTGAAGCTGATAGGCCTCCGTCAGGGCCACCATCAGCACCGCGGCCAGAGCGGCGATGAGTATGGCCGTGAGCAGCGCCGCGCCGCGTTCATACTGCCGCCTCACGGGCTCAACTCCACGACCCGGCGAATCTGGCCGAAATCCTCCAGTACCAGGACGAATTCCACCGCCAGCGGTCGCGCGTAGAGTTGCGCCTGCGGATCCCCGTCCGCGGCGAGCAGCGGCCAGTCGGTCTGCCAGTTGCGGGTCGAGTCCATGAAGCGGATGGTCATCTGCTCCACGCCGTCGAGCAGCGCCACGCGGATCGGCTGGCTCGCGAGCGTACGATCCAGGACCTGCCAGTACACGCGGACCAGGGAGCCGTCATCGATCAGGTAGGCGACGCGCTGCAGCGTCGGGCGACGTGCCCCGATCGTGTTGCTCCAGCCGCCGCGGGTGAATTCGAGGGGGAACTCGCTGTTGACCCCGGAGACCATTGAGCCAATACGACCTTCGCCCAGCAGGTCTCTCACCGGTCGCGGCTGGGCCTGGTACAGGTCGCTGGTCATGGAGCGCACAGCGAACTGCAGTTCCTGCAATCGCTCGGCGGAGGAGCGCAGGATGTCGTCCTGCTGGATCAGCCGGTTCAGGCTGCCAAAGGCGAGCAGGCCGAAGATGGAGAAGATGGCGGCGACGACGATGACCTCGAGCAGCGTGAAGCCCCGTGCGCGGGCGGGCAGGTGGCGCTGGCTGATCACCTAGCTCTCCTCGGCGCCGCGCCGGCCGGGCTGCGGCGTGCTCGGATCAGACGGATTGACAGGAGTGTTCGGGTCGCCGGGCGTGCCGGGCTGGCCGCCGATTCCGCCCGCTCCAACGGCCCAGGGTGCAGGCACCGCGCCGGGGGCAGGCGGTTGACCGATGAAGCCCACCACCGTTGCCAGGGCGTCGCCGTCACGCGAGTAGCGCACCACCACCTCGACGCGACGCAGCGCCTCCACCTGAGTGGCGATCACTTCCGCCTCCCACACCCACTCGCTGGGGCCGAATTCGACTTCGCCGTCGGAGCGGCCGACTTCCGGGAAGGTCGGCTGCAGGCGCAGTTCGGCGATCCTGTTGAGGGCAATCCAGCTGGCCAGCGTGCGCTCCTGCATGCGGGCGGTGCCGAAGGACGCCTGGTTGATGGTCTGGAAGGCAGCGGCGAGGCTGATCGCCACCACCGCCACGGCCACTACCATCTCGATCAGCGTGAATCCTCGGGAGCCAGCGCCGGTGGGAGGGACGGGACGTGCCATCAGAACGCCTCTTCCTCGGTCACCTCGAGGGCGCCGAAGGGCTGCCCGGTGATGATGTAGCGCAGGGCCGCCACCTCACTCTGGAAAGCCAGGGTGAAGGGGGTGAGTTCACCGCTGGCCAGGATCATCACCTGCGGCGCGACGGTGCTGGCCTGCACGGTGCCTTCGTCATCGTCGTCGTCCTCCTCCTCATTCTCGTCCGCTGCCTGCCGCTCACGTTCGCGAATCTGGCGGCGTTCCTTGTCGCTGGGCTCCAGCTTGGCGCCCCGGCCTTCCACCACCAGCTCGAACTCGACCAGCTCGGGCAATTCGCGCGGCCTCAGGGCCTCGATATCCTGCAGGGGGATCCAGTTGAGGGCCTGAGGATCGAACTGGTGCCAGCTGTAGCTGTTTAGGTCGATGTGCAGCCCGAGGTCGCGACCCTGGAACAGCGCCTCTTCGCTGGCCAGCTGCAGCAACGCGGTCATTCGGTTGACCTCCCGCGCCAGCATACGATCGCCGCTGCTGGTCGGCAGGCGGATCACCACGAAGGTGGCCAGAAGGGCGATGATGACCACCACCACCAGCACCTCCACGAGCGTGAAGCCGCGGCCGGCCGTGCTTTCCGTGCTGCGTGACATGGGAGTGACCGGCGAAGGGGCAGAGCCGGTCAGTTCGGGTCCCAGCTGCCGATATCGGCGTTGAAACCTTCCCCGCCGGGCGCGCCGTCGGCGCCGTAGCTGAGCACGTCGATCTCGCCTCGAACGCCGGGATTCACGTACTGATAGGGGTTGCCCCAGGGATCGCGGGGTACTGCCTGGATGTAGTTGCGAGTGGTGCCGGGCGGCGGGTTCACGAGCGCCTCCAGGCCCACGTCGGCTGCGGGGTAGCGCAGGTGGTCCAGACGGTAGAGGTTCAGTGCCGACACGATGGCGCGCACGTCCGCCTTCGCCTTGGTCACCCGGGCGTCATCGGCTTTGCCGATCACGTTGGGCAGCACCAGCGTGGCCAGGATGCCCAGGATGACGACCACCACCATGATTTCGATGAGCGTAAATCCGTGTTGACGGCCCTTCGCCGCGCGGGGCGTTGCAATCATCATCTCTCCAAGACTCCCTGATCTCGATATCGTGTGAATTCCGGGGGCGCCCGCGCACCTACCACTGGAGGCGCGCTTGCGCGATCACCCGTTCCCTGGGCGCTCCCGCTGTTGAGCACACAGCGGACCCCCCATATTAGCAAATGGACCAGCGCACAATGAGATCTGGGACCTCACTCGCACGGGAAATGCTGCGCCTCGGTGCCGCAAATTGGGCCATGGTGGCCATACCTGCCACGCTCGCGCTACTCCTCGCTATGGGGGGTAACGCTCTGCGCCTGATTTTGCGCTACGAGCGGGATGCCCTCGGCCAGCTGGAGCAGCCGTGGCGACTACTCACGGCGCATGTCGTACATATGAACCCCTCCCATCTACTGCTCGACGGCGTGGCGCTGGTGCTGATCTGGCTGCTGTTCGTGAAGACGCTACCGGCGCGGGTCTGGTGGGCGGCGTTCCTCGCGGGTTGCCTGGCGATCGACGGCGGTCTCTACCTGTGGCAGCCGCAGATCCAGTGGTACGTGGGCCTGTCCGGCGTGGAGCATGCTCTGTTCGTGGCCGGCGCCCTGTGGCTGGCCCTGCTTGGCAGGCCGGCCGCCCGGCTGATGCTGGCCGGGCTGGTCGCGAAGCTGGCGTGGGAGGTGCTGGTGGGCCCCATGCCCTGGTCCACCTCGGCATCGCGGGGGCCGGTGGTGGAAGTGGCGCATCTTTACGGCACCGTGGGCGGTCTGGTCGGTCTCGGTCTGCTGCTGGCCCTCGATGATTCCTGTCGCAAACGGTTGAGCAGGCAGCGCGAACAGCCTTAAGCTATCGCGTTTCTGTAATTGGAGGCCGTCATG
>JAAUYD010289457.1_pt1 | contig 10918 bp, 3 predicted proteins | sample 7278101 | NCBI WGS metagenome assembly JAAUYD01 (sample SAMN14350128, study PRJNA611818) | marine sediment metagenome | isolation source: surface marine sediment (0.6m) | place: French Polynesia: Moorea | collected 2018-08
GATGCAGCAGATCGTCATATCGGCCTGTTTTGCGACGTGATAGGCGAGGTAGGGGCCGTAGTCCATTTTGTAGATATGGTCACCCGAGAGAATCAGCACAAACTTTGGCTCGTGGGTGCGAATGATGTCGAGGTTCTGATAAACGGCATCAGCAGTGCCGCGGTACCACTCGCCGCCGACGCGCTGTGAGGCGGGAAGGATGTCGCAGAACTCACGTTCACCGGCGCCCGACTGAAACCAGCTCCATCCGTTCAGCAGGTGGCGGATCAGCGAGTGTGCCTTGTACTGCGTCAGTACACCCATGCGCCGGATGCCCGAGTTAATGCAATTCGACAGCGGAAAATCGATCAGTCGAAACTTGCCACCAAAGAACAACGCCGGCTTGGCGCGCCAACTCGTCAGCTCATGAAGTCGGGATCCTTTGCCGCCGGCAAGTACGAGCGCCAGCGTCTCGCGGGTCAGGCGACTGACGAAACGGGCATCTTCCGGCAGGTTTACATCATTCATATGGGCATCTCATCCGGGAGTTAGAAAAGGAGCAAGGGCACGCCCCCGACTCCCGAGCCGCTCTCAGTTAGAGGGCGACCGGCCGGACGCGGTGACCAATGCCGCTATATTGTCGCAGACTTCTGGCGTCAGTTGTGTGTCAAGCATGCGCCATTGCCAGTTTCCACCCGTCGTGCCCGGCGTATTGATGCGGGCTTCAGAGCCCAGCCCGAGGTAGTCCTGCATCGGAGCGATGGCAATGCGAGCCCTCGTCGAGAATGCGGTCCTGATCAAGTCGGTGTGCACGGTCTCCGGGGAGCCGCCGGTGACTTCGAGCACGCAATGTTGTGCCCGACGGATCTCGTCCTCTGTGCGGATATCGTCGGGGCTGCCGTGGAACCAGCCGATCGTCGTGTCGTTGTCGTGGGTGCCCGTATAACAGACGCTGTTATCAACGACGTCGTCAAGCGTGACGTCATCGTCGCAGACATCGAATTGCAGAACGAACATGCCCGGAATATCGTGTCGGCTGCGCAGGCTTTCGACCTCGGGCGTGATGACGCCGAGATTCTCCGCCACGATCGGCAAGGCGCCGAGCGCGTCTTTCATCGCGTCGAAAATCGCATCCCCCGGGCCGGGTTCCCAGGCACCCGTGCGCGCGGTTTCTGACTCTGCCGGGATCGACCAGTAGGACTCGAAGCCGCGGAAATGATCGATGCGGACGAGGTCGGCGAGCTCGGCCGTCGCCTTGAGCCGTTCGACCCACCAGGCGTAGCCGGTCGCGGCATGCTGGTTCCAGTCATAGAGCGGGTTGCCCCATAGCTGCCCATCCTCACTGAAATAATCCGGTGGAACGCCGGCAACACAGTCGGGGTTGCCTTCGTCGTCGAGGCGCAGCATGTCGCGACTGGCCCAGGCGTCGGAGCTGTCGAGAGCAATACAGATCGGCATGTCGCCGAACAGGATGACGCCGCGAGAATGCGCGTAGTCCCGGAGCTTCGACCACTGCTCGAAGAACAGGTACTGAATGATCTTGATCGCCTGGATCTGGTCTGCTTCCCGCTGTTCGACCTGCGCCAGTGCCGCAGGATCGCGGTGCACGAACTCGGGTCGCCATTCGGGCCAGGGGCGCTCGCCATGGCGTGTTTTCAGGATGCGGAACAACGCGTAATCGTGCAGCCACTGTTTGTCATTGCGCGCAAGAAAATGGCGGAAGTTTTCGAGAGTCTTGTCGCCTACGGTCTTTTCGAAGCGGCTCGCCGCGAGATTGAGCAAGCGGTGCTTGATCGGGATCAGTGCGCCGTAGTCGACGTGCTGGCGAGGCAGAGTGGTCAACTCGGCAACCTCGTCCTCGTCGAGCAGTTTGTTCTGGATCAGGTCACCGATGTCGACGAGCATTTCGTTGCCCGCAAAGGTCGATAGCGGCTGGTATGGGGAATCCCCGTAAGCGGTCGGCCCCAACGGCAGGAATTGCCACACAGACAGACCCATCGTGGCCATCGAGTCGACAAACTTGCGCGCTGCCGCGCCGATTTCGCCAATGCCGTAGTCACCGGGCAGCGACGTGATGTGCAGGCATACGCCGGCGCTGCGTGTCGTCGGCATTGCCGGATTGTTGGATGGGGCGGGCGTCATTGGCCGTGCTTTTTTGCTTTTTTCCACGTTTAAAGATACGGGACCGCGCCTGTGTCAGGCAATGCTCTGCAAACGTATTCAGCTAATGAATACGTCCTCATCAGGCCGTGCGGTGGCGCCTCGTTTCAGAGAAAAAAAGCCCCCGCAAGCAAGGCTCGCGGGGGCTCGATCGGTCTCTGCTAATGCCCTAAGGCATCATCGTGCTCAGAAGCTGTAGTTGAGCCCCAGCAGATACTGCGTGCCGTACTCCTGGTAGTCCAGGATTCGCGTCTCTTCCTGCGAGTAGGCGATGTACGGTTCGTTCGTCAGGTTGTTGATCTGGAACAAGACCTGCAGACCATCGAAGCGACTGCCGTCAAAGCTGTAGCTGAACTGCGCGTCGGTGATCTGGTCGGCATCGACGAAGCGGAAACCGCGATCGTTCGCAAAGTTCGTGACCTCACCGATGTACTCAGAGCGGTAGCGCGTATTGATGCGGGCTGCAAAGCCATAGTTCTCGTAGTACAGCGTCAGGTTCCAGACGTCTTCCGACAGACCAGGCAGCGGGATGCTGCTGATCGGTATGGAGCTGACTGAGCCCTCGATCGCAATATCGCTGTCCGTGTACGAATAGCTGAACTGTGCGCCGAAGCCATCGAGGTTATCGGAGAACATGTTGAACGGAACCGACGTAGACAGCTCGAGGCCCTGTACATAACCGCCGCTGCCGTTGACCGGACGCGTGAAGTCGCCCTCGGTCAGCGGTGTCACACCAGGCTGGAACAGCACGAGCGGCGTGTTCTCGAGCAGCGTCGTGAAGTCATAACGAACGGTCTGGTCATAAATGTACGTGTCCAGGTCCTTGTAGAAGGCGGCCAGGGCCAGGTAGCCCTCACCTTCGCCAAAGTAGCGCTCGTACGCGACGTCAAGAGCCCAGGCTTCCCAAGGATCGAGCAGCGGGTTACCGCCGCTGCCACCTGGCTCACCGGTGACGAAGTCGTAACCACTTTCTTCCGTCGCCTTCAGCTGATCCATACGTGCGCGGGCGATTTCCTTCGCCACGCCGATGCGCCAGGCTTGCGTATCGCCGATGGCGAATACGAGATTGACCTGCGGCAACACGTGCTCATAAGACGTGCCGTCCGAAACCCGTGAGACAACCTGGTCAGGCGAGAAGGCTCGCGTCACAAAGAAGGAGCTCGAGCTCTGGTCGGTGCCAACTACCTGTACGCCGACGTTACCCAGCAGGGTTACATCGCCCGACATCGGGTGATACAGGCTGCCGCGAAGCGCCAGCGTCCAGACGTCTTCCTGTACGTCCCAGTATTTGCCGGCAAGATACGGCAATGTGGTCGGGTCGCCGTAGACGATCGGGTTGAAGTACTCGTTCAGGACGCCCTGAACATCCCACGCGAGGGCCTGGCCGGCACCTGCGTAGCTGAGGTCCATCGGAGCGACCAGGAAACGGTCATCAATGCGATTGTAGCCACCGTTGGCTGTGCTCAGGCCGCTTTCCGGCGAGATCTTGTCCTTGGTGCGTTCCGTGTAGTTGAACATGACCGCCATCTCATCGAACCAGCCCCACTCAGCCGACCGGACAAAGTCGACGCGGAAGGAGTTGATTTCGTCGATGACTTCCGGCGCCTTCGTGTAACCCGCGCCGTAAATCGTCGGACCGACCTGTACCTGGTCCGGATCCGCATAGTCGCGACCGAACGAGAGGTTGGGCATGTCAGACGTGCCAAACAGGCGGTATGCACCCGTGTCGTACTGGTTCGTGGGCAGCAGCGGGTCGGTCGTCTGCGTGACGTACTGAGCCTGCGTCTCCCACTGATCCTGCTCGCGCTCTGCCTTCGAATGGCTGATGTCGGCAATCAGGCTCCACTCGTCGTTAAGGAAGAACTCGTTGTTGAAGCCAACCGAAAGGACTTCATCATCGGTCAGGAACAGGAAGTTACGTGCCAGCGGGACCATCTGCAGCAGCGTGCCGGAGGTTGCCACGCCGTTTTCGACGGTGACGTTGGAGTAGCCGAATTGCGTTCCAAGCGGGAACGGACCGTCACAGCATGGTGCCGGATAGCCACTCAGGTTTACTTCCAGGCTGCGTGCGTTGTTGGTCTGCTTCATCGTCGAGTAGTACAGGTCGATGATGCCGGTGTAATTGTCGTTGGGTGCAAACTGCAGGGCGGCCATAAAGCCGTTGCGCTCTGTGTCACCGAGGTCGGCACGAACTTTCATGCCGTTGGTGACCAGGGTTCCGGCAGGCACGCCAGCGTTCTGGTCAGGGTTGCCAAGATTCACAGCGCCCCATGGCTCATACGTGCCAAAGCCGCGAGTCGCCAGCGGCGCGTCGAGGCGGGCGTAACCAACTGCCAGACCGACTTTGCCGTCGTTGAACTGGTCGATGTACGAGAAGCTGATGCGCGAGCCCATCTCGTCGGAGCCGGCGCCCATATCGTCGTTGCTGTTCATCTCGCCACGGATGTTCGCGGCAAATGCCCTTCTGCCATACTCGAGCGGGCGGACCGTACGCAGGTCAATCGTGCCTGCGAGACCCTGGCCAACCAGGCTGGCATCTGGTGTCTTGTAAACCAGGACCGCGTTGAGCAGCTCTGACGGATACTGGTCGAACTCGACGCTGCGGTTATCACCGGTACTGACCTGCTCACGACCGTTCAACAGTGCCGTCGTGAAGCCTGGATCCGTTCCGCGCAAGCTGATCGCTGAGGCGCGACCTTCGGCACGTTGCGAGGTCAAACCTGGCAGGCGCGAGATAGCGTCGGCGATACTGGTGTCGGGCAGCCTGCCGAGATCCTCTGCAGAGACTGCCTCGACGATGCTGTCGGAGCTCTGCTTGAAATCAATGGCGCGCTGGATACTGCCGCGGATACCGGTAGTGATGATTTCTTCGATTGGTTCTTGGTCGTCGCTCTGCGTTTGAGCGTTGACCGGCCCGGCGCTGAACGCCGCAATCAGCGCGAGGCTGGCTGCGAGCGCAGTACGTCGTAAGGGCTTATTCATGATGATGCTCCCCTCGCTGGAATAGCGATAACTGGCGGATGGATCCGCCCTCTGTATTGGCTTAAATAGTCTAATTTTCTTCTACTTAGCTGCACCAATTGTAGTCAGCGGGCCTCGAGCAAAGCAATGAATTGCAATCGTATTCAAGTCCTGATCAGTAACTTTCCCTACATGTATACGTTGTCAGCGAAGGGGTTTACGGCTGGCGTCGCCTCCGTGACGAATATCCTGCCCCCACGTTGACGCGAGGCATTGGCTGATTGACACTGATCGACGGCGTGGAACCGGGTTTGTGGGTGCTCCAGGGCTTGGCGGCAAAGATGCGATATCGATTCCTGACCGCAGCAATCTGCTGGGTATTGTTGCCGTGCGCGGCTCAGGCAACCGACTACCAACTGTATTTCCTGGGCGGCCAGTCGAACATGGAAGGCTACGGCTTCAACGAGGAACTACCGCCTGAGGCCAGGGCCGCTTCGGATCGGGTCATGATCTTCAGCGGTCAAATGGCGTTCGACAATGAGACGCATGGAGGCGTTGGGATCTGGCAACCGCTGACGCCGGGATTCGGCACTGGATTCCGGACTGACGGCAAAGAGAACGCGCTATCTGATCGATTCGGACCTGAGCTCCTGTTCGGCCAGACACTTGCCGCACGGGACACGGACGCCAATATCGCGATCGTGAAATACGCGCTCGGCGGTTCTGGCCTGTCAATTGGTGTCGGCTACAGCAACTGGCACCCGGACTTTGCCGAAGGGCAGGGTCTCAACCAGTACGACCATGCTCTGAAGACTCTGCGCGGTGCGACGGCCGTATCCGACATTGACGGCGACGGCGTTGCCGATCGGCTGATCCCCACCGGCATCGTCTGGATGCAGGGTGAGGCGGATGCAGTCCACAGCCAGGCGGCTGCCGATGCGTACGGCGCGAATCTGAGGCGCCTGATGGGCCTGCTGCGCGCGGCAATGCGCGTCGACAACCTGCCCGTCGTGATTGGCAAAGTCACCGACTCGGGGATGGCCGACGATGGATCCGTGATGGATTACATCGCCACTGTGCAGGAGGCGCAGCAGGCCTTCGTCGATGCCGACGAATGCGCAGCCTATGTCACCGTGACCGAAGAGATCGGTTATCTCGACGATGCCTGGCACTATGACAGTAATGGCTTCATTCGCATGGGCACTGCCTTCGCCGACGCCATGATCGAGCTTGAAAGGACCTGCGCTCCCTGAGGCAGGTCCTCGTCTCCACGACTGAGACCTAGTCGTCCCCCAGCAGCCACTCAAGCTGATCGAGCAACCTCGCGCGCCACGCGCGTTCGCTGTGGTCCGCACCATCGTACTTCCGCATGCGGAAGTTCCGCCCATCGCGGTAACCGTGCGCACGGAACCACTTGCGAACGGGTTCGTGATCCGTCTCGTATGTCGAATCCAGCGATTCCGTGCCGTAGTCAAAGAAGAAGCGCCCTTCGCCCGACAGCGTGGCCCCGGACTCGATATCGCTGACGATATAGGAAATCTCGTCGTCCGGCGTTGCCTCGGCGAACGCGCCCATGAAGTTGCGTGGCGACAGCGCGAAGTGTGACGACACGCAGCCACAGGCGCCAAACACATCGGTGTGACGGCTGACGAGGTAGTACGACATCAGGCCGCCCATCGACGAGCCCATTGCAAAGGTGTTGTCGGGTCCCGTGCGTGTCCTGAACTCGGCATTGACGCGCGGCATCAGTTCCTCAATCAGGAAGCGGGCGTAATTCGGACCGTCATGCCACGGCGAATACTCGGGGCCGCGTTGTCGTGAACTCCATGCGCCAACGACAATCGCCGGTTCGAAACTGCCAGCTTCGACACCGCGCATCATGGCTTCGTCGACACCCCAGTCGACGCCCCAGCTCGCGATGCGCGGATCGAACAGGTTTTCTCCGTCCGTCATGTAGACGACGCGGTAGCGTCTGTCGGGGTTGTCGTCGTAGCCCGGCGGAAGCCAGATCACGACATTGCGCTTCTCGTCGAGGATTCCCGACTCGACGTCGAGCCAGTACACCTGCCGGCCGAGCGCGCCGGAGCCCTCGAGATCCGCCATGAACGGCGTGTCATCAGGTGCTTTGAACATTCCGCCACCGATGCGGTATACGACTGACTCGAGCGGACCGAGATTAACGTGGATCTTCCCGACGCCGTGGTCAACCGAGATGGCGTTCTGCGCTTCGCCATAAAGCTGCTCATCAAGCGCGCGCCGCCCGTTCTCGAGCCCGAGTGCCGCAACGATCTCGGCGGGCACGTCGAAAACGATCTCCTCGGAATCGTCAGCATTGAAGTTGCTCACGACGATCAGTTTTTCGTCACCGTTCCAGCGTGCGAACGCAAACAGGCTGTCATTGTCGATCGGGATGTGCGCATATTCGCCGTGCAGTGCGGTATTGGTAGCGCTGAGCATCATCAGACGCGTGTAGAAGTCACGCAGCGACTTCTCATCATCGCTCAAAGCGCCACCATCGAACTCGCCGCCGTTCATCCACCGCTGGTGCGCCGGCACGCCCCAGTAGTCGTACTGCGTCGTGCGCAGCTTCGGCGGCTGGTTGAAGTTGGCATCTTTGAGGTCGCCTTCCTCGCCAACGTCCTGGCCGAAGTACAGCATCGTCGGCGAGCGACTGATCAGCGCCGACAGGACCATGCCGGGTTTGCCGCGATGACCGTCGCCAACGAAGTTGACACTCGCGATGCGCTCCTCGTCGTGATTCTCGAGGAAGTGCAGCATGTGCTCCTCAATATCGAGCACCTCCGCATGGACCGGCGCGAGCGTCTGCGTCGACGCCGTGTTTTGCATGACGGGCTTCAGGGCGTCGTAAAGACCGACCTTGTCGTAGAGGTAGCCCATGCGACCGAGCTGCAGGTAGTCGCGATACAGCGCCGGGTTGTACACCTCCGCCAGCAGGAATGCGTCGGGGTTTATCGCGAGGATATTGGTGTTCAGATAACTCCAGAATTCAACCGGAACCATCTCGGCCATGTCGTAGCGGAAACCGTCAACACCCCGAGCCAGCCAGTACTCGGTGATCTGCCGGTACTTCATCCAGCTGTCAGGAACGTCCTTGTTGGCCCAGAATTCGACATGTTGCGCGTTGCTCCAGGCCCGGGCCTCCTCGGGAAGGCGCTCGAACGCGTAGCTGCCGTCTGGCCGGACGCCGTGGTTGATCTTGACGGTCTCGAACCAGTCCATGAACTGTGGCTTGGCGACGCTGGCGCCGTTACCAGTCCACTTGGCCGGCGATTCGTCGAAATGGCCGTCGTTGAGCGGATGATCTTCGCCGCCGAGCGGTCGGTAGTGCTCCGGGAAGTTGGGCAATTCGAAATCCTCGCCGACGACGTAGTAGAAGTTGTTGTCGCGCGCCCAAACGACGGTTGTGTCGTCGTTAGCACCAAAGTCCTCGACGCCATCCGGACGACTGATGGATTCATAGCGTCGCGCTACATGGTTCGGTACGACGTCGATGATGACCTGCATGCCATTGGCATGGGTGCGTTCGATAAGCGCGTCGAACTCCTCAAGTCGCCGTGCAGGATCGACCGCGAGGTCCGGATTGACGTTGTAGTAGTCCTTGACCGCATACGGCGAGCCGGCACGTCCTTTTACGACATCCGGATCGTCGTTGCTGATGCCATAGGCCGTATAGTCGCGCACAACGGCGTGGTGGGGTACGCCTGTAAACCAGATGTGCGATACGCCAAGCTCGCGAATACCCCGTAACGCTTCGTCGGTGAAGTCGTTGAACTTGCCGACGCCGTTTTCCTCGATCGTGCCCCAGTCCTTGTTGGTGGTGTTCTTGTTGCCGAAGAGGCGTGTCCACACCTGGTAGACAACCGGTTTGCCGTTCATTGCGGGCGCCTCCGGTTCGTTGATTTGAACGCTGGCGACATCGCGGTCCCAGTTGAATCGCACGGTCAGCGTCGTGCCTTCAAGCATTGCACCTGCGCTGCCGTCGCGCGGTAGCCGCGACCCTGTGGGGATTTCGCTGTCGTTTACCAAGACAAACTTCGCGCCGGCGTCCCAGTTGTGAACGACAAGCGTGATGTCCCGGCTCTCAGGCGCGCCTTCATAGCCGTCGCCCGTTCGTGCGAATGTCAGGTTGAGAGAATTCCGAACGTGCGACGCGTCGAACCTGAGAATCTCGAAATCGCCATTTTCTATAGCGGTGCGGCTCTCGCCATCGTCCTCGTACATCTGGCCGCTGGCTTGCTCAACGCTTGCGTCCGCGTAGTAGTGCACGGTCAGCTGCTCGCTCGAATAATCGCGCGTCGTCTGAATAGTATCGATCATCGGCACGAACGAGCCGGCGCGAACGAATACCGGGATTGTCTCGAGCGTCACGGGCACATCAATGAGTTGTCCGCCGTCATGCCGCTGACCGGTCCAGAAGTCGAACCATGGGCCGGGCGGCAACATCGTGCGCACGCTCTCGACACCGGGGTCGGTAACCGGCGTCACGTAGAAAGCATCGCCCCAGAAGTACGGGCCCTTGACATCAATAAGGTCCGTCCACGATTCGTCTTCGAAAAACACCGGCCGCATGAGCGGCATGCCGGTCGTGCTGTTTTCGTAAGCGAGCGTGTAGTTGTACGGCAGCAGGCGATAACGCAGGTTGATGTAATCGCGAACGATGTTTCGCGTTTCGCGATCGTGGAACACGGGCTCCGGCGGAATATGCTCCTGAGCATGCGGCCGGTAAACGGGCTGGAATACGCCGTACTGCAGCCAGCGTATATACAGTTCCTTGTTGAATTCCTCGCCACCCGCGAAACCACCCAGGTCGGAATGCATATAAGCCAATCCGAACAGGCCGCCCTGCAGCGCAAGCTCGACCTGCGGCTTGAGGCCGCCCCAGGTTCGCGACACGTCGCCGGTCCAGGGTACGAAGCCGTAACGCTGCGACCCCGCGAATCCCGAACGCATCATGATAATAGAGCGCATATCGGGGTACTTGGCGATCTGTCGCTCGTAGACCATCTTCGCCCAGATGTGGCCGTATGCATTGTGGATTTCGTCAGCCGTGGCCTCGATGCCGACATCAGAGAGCCAGTGCAACGCGTCAGCCGGATGCACCTCGGGCTCGCCGAGGTCGCCCCAGGTTGCTGCCGTACCCTGTTCGAACAGCATTTCGTAGGGCTGCCAGAACCAGTCGGCGGCCTTGTCGTCGAAGACATCGACAAGACCCGTGTTGCCGAAGTAGAAATCGAAGCGGCGAGGCTCGCCGGTTGGGGTTCGTGCGAGGGCTCCGTTTTCTACCGCGTCATCCCAGCGCTTCGATGTGGTCAGGATGAACGGCTCGGTGATCGCGATCGTTTTGACGCCATCGTCGGCAAAGTCAGCGATCATGTCTTCAGGCGCTGGCCAGGCCTCGCGGTCCCATTCCAGGTTGCCCATATGCCCCTTAATGTCCGGCCCGAACCAGTAGATGTCGAGGATGACGGCGTCGAGCGGAATCTTTTCCTTGCGAAAGCGCGCGACGACGTCCCGTGTTTCTTCCTCGGTGTGATAGCCGAAGCGAGAGGCGTAGTTGCCAAAAGCCCAGCGCGGTGGCAACGGTTGTTTACCGGTGACGTCCGTGTAGTTGTTGATCAGTGCAGGGTAGCTGTCTCCCGCGACAACAATGTAGGCAGTACGACCGGCGACCGCTTCGAACAGCAAGACGTCCTCTTCGGTGTGTCCGATGTCGAGCCAGCCGCTGGCCGAATTGTCGAAGACGATCATGTATTTGTCCGACGACATGATCGCCGGCAGGCTGTAGTACATCTGCGAC
>JAAUYD010268664.1_pt1 | contig 10914 bp, 8 predicted proteins | sample 7278101 | NCBI WGS metagenome assembly JAAUYD01 (sample SAMN14350128, study PRJNA611818) | marine sediment metagenome | isolation source: surface marine sediment (0.6m) | place: French Polynesia: Moorea | collected 2018-08
ATGGAGGTCGTCGAGATGGTGCTCGGCGGCACCCTCAACCGCGAGATCGTCGAGCTGGTCAACCAGGGTGGCGGACGCGCCGTGGGCCTCACGGGCAGCGACGGCGCGATGCTGCGCGTGCGCAAGCGGCTACCCGGCGGCAAGGACATCGGTCGGGTCGGCGAGGTGATCGACGTCGATCCGCGGGTGGCCACGGCCGTTGCCGACGCGGGCTTCATCCCGGTGATCGCACCGATTGGCGCGGACGAGAACGGCCTCACGTACAACGTCAACGCCGACGAGGCGGCGGGTGCGGTCGCGCGCGCGCTCGGCGCGGAGAAGCTCATGCTGCTGACCGACGTCGAGGGGGTGAAGGGCAGCGATGGCGCGGTGCGCAGCCAGCTCACCGCCGGTGGCGTGCGCGAGATGATGGAGGAGGGCGTGATCCGCGACGGCATGATCCCGAAGGTGGAGTGCTGTCTCGACGCGCTGCTCGGCGGCGTGGCGCGCACGCACATCATCGACGGGCGCATCTTCCACGCGGTGCTGCTCGAGATCTTCACCGACGACGCCGGCGTCGGCACGCTCATCGTGCCCTGAGCCGGCCTTCCCACACCAGAGAACGACGAAAGAACGACCGAGGAACGACCATGCCCAAGGATTTCATCTCGCTCGCCGACTGGTCTCCCGACGAGATCAACGAGCTCCACGCCCGGGCACAGCAGCTGCGGCGCCTGCAGCAGGATGGCGAGCGCCCGCGCACGCTCGAGGGCCGGATCCTCGCCATGTACTTCGAGAAGCCCAGCCTGCGCACCCACGTGACGTTCGAGGCCGGCATCGCTCAGCTCGGTGGCCACGCGATCCTGCTGCGACCCGAGCAGGTCGGCATCGGAACGCGCGAGAGCCCGAGGGACGTCGCGCTCAACCTCTCGCGCTGGGTCGACGGCGTGATGGCGCGAACGTTCAGCCACGCGCTCGTCGAGCAGCTCGCCGAGGAGGCGACGATCCCGGTGATCAACGGCCTCACCGACTATCTGCATCCGTGCCAGGCGATGGCCGACCTGCAGACCATCGCGAGCATCATGCCGCCGAGCGAGGCGACGCTGGCGTACGTCGGAGACGGCAACAACGTCGCGAACAGCCTGATGATGCTCGCCGCGAAGGTCGGCATGTGCATGCGCGTCGCGACGCCGAAGACGCACCCGCCGGCGGCGCGCGTGCGGCGACTCGCCGAAGACGTCGCTGCCGAGACGGGCGGCGAGATCAGCTGGATGGAGGATCCACAGCAGGCCGTGAAGGGCGCCGACTTCGTCTACACCGACACCTGGACCAGCATGGGCCAGGAGGAGGAGGCGGAGGAGCGCCGCCGGATCTTCGCCGACTACCAGGTGAACGACGCGCTGCTCGAGGGCGCGCCGAAGGCCCGGGTGATGCACTGCCTGCCGGCGCATCGCGGCGAGGAGATCACGAGCGAGCTCCTCGACGGCGACCGCAGCCTGATCTACGAGCAGGCCGAGAACCGCCTCCACGCCCAGAAGGCGATCATGGAGCGGCTGATGGTGGGCCCCAGGCGCTCCTAGAGCGTCACCTGGGGGGCGGCCCAGCGCGTTCGCGCGCCGGCACGCGCCCGCCCACAGTGGCCCGCTCGATGCCCCGCGAGGGCCGGGAGACGCCGCCTGAGGGCCTCCCATGCCCCGGGCGTGTCGCCGCCTGCGCGCGGACCCCCACTCCGTCGAAAACATGAGTGGTTTTGGGCCCACCCGGCGTTCCGGGCAGGGCAGATCACCGCCGAATCGTTCGTGCCGCCTCAGCTTTCGTCTCTTGCGCTCCGATGAAGGGAGAGGCGAGTCGGTCCGCGTGGGCCGGCTCGGACGGAGGCGGTATGGACAGCGACGGCAGCGGAGGCCGCGATCTCGATCGCATCCTGCGTCTCGCGGACGGGATCGATCCCACGTCGCTGGCCCTCTCCGCCGCGGAGGGATATTTGCTCTCTCGCATCGACGGACATACGCCCTGGCGCGTGCTGCGCGAGATGGGGGCGGTCGATCCCGACGAGGCCGACCTCGTGATGGAGGGCTGGGTCGCGACGGGCACCGTCGAGGTCGCGGGACACGCAGCGAAGCCGAAGCAGGATCGCCTCGCTTCGCGCGCGCGCGAGGTCGTGTGCGTGCCGAAGCCGGTCGCCGATCCGAGCGAGGCCGTCCGCAGCGACATCGATCTCGAGCCCGACGTGCAGCTGCGCATCCTCGAGTTCGAGGCGCGGCTGGGCGAGGCCGATCACGAGCTGCTCGGCGTCGGCCCCGGCGCCGACGCGAAGGAGGTCAAGAAGGCCTACTTCCGGCTCTCGAAGGAGTTCCATCCCGACCGCTTCTTCCGCCGCGACATCGGCGACTTCAAGCAGCGCCTCGATCGCATCTTCAAGCGCGTCGCCGACGCGTACGAGCACCTCACGAACCTCGATACCGACGAGGCCGCGGCGGCCGACCAGGCGGCCGAGGCCACGCAGAGCGATGCCACCGGCACCGCGGACGACGAGCCCGGGAACGAGCGGCTCCGTCTGCTCAAGCAGCGCATGCCCTTCAAGATGGATGGGCAGGTGCCCGAGGAGCGACGCGAGCAGGCCGAGGAGATCTTCAAGGCCGTCATCTCGGCAGAGCGCATGGGCCGCATCACCGAGGCGCTGTCGCAGGTGCGCCTCGCGCTGACCTTCGACCCGAAGAATCGCAAGTACAACGACAAGCTCTCCGAGCTCAAGGGCCGGTACGCCGAGGGGCGCGCCGACGAGCTGCTCGGTGACATGAACGGGCTCGATCGCATGGCACCCAGCGAGCTGCAGGAGCTGGCGGATCTGCTCGCCCAGCTGCTCGAGCAGCGCGGTGCGGACGCGAGCCTGCACTGGAAGGCGGCCGAGGTCGCCATCGCGGCCGAGCGACTCGACGACGCCGCGAAGCTCGCCGGGACGGCGCTCGAGCTCGAGCCCGACGTCGCCCGCTACCGCGTGACCCGCGGAATCATCCACAAGAAGCTCGGTGACGTCGGGCACGCGAAGAAGGAATTCGCCCGCGCCCTCGAGCTGGACCCGAACGACGATCGCGCCAAGGAGTACATGGCGGCGATCCGGCCGGGCCGGCCGAGTGCCAATGGGGGAGGCAAGCAATGAGCAAGGTGATCGGGATCGATCTCGGGACCACGAACTCGTGCGTGGCCGTCATGGACGGCGGCCAGCCCACGGTCGTGCCGAACTCGGGCGGCTACAAGACGACGCCCTCGATGTTCGGGATCTCCCAGGACGGCAAGCGACTCGTGGGGCATCTCGCCAAGCGCCAGGCGATCACGAACTCGGCCCACACCGTGTACGCCGCGAAGCGGCTGATCGGTCGCCGCTTCGACTCGCCGGAGGTGCAGCGGTCGATCGACCTCTCGCCCTACGAGATCGTGCGCGGCCCGAACGAAGACCCGCGTATCCGCATCGGCGGCAAGACGTTCACCTGCCCCGAGATCTCGGGAATCATCCTTCGCGAGATGAAGCGCGTCGCCGAGGAGTTCCTCGGTGAGCCCGTCAGCGAAGCGGTGATCACGGTGCCGGCCTACTTCAACGACGCCCAGCGCCAGTGCACGAAGGACGCGGGCAAGATCGCCGGCCTCGAAGTGCTGCGCATCATCAACGAGCCGACGGCGGCGGCGCTCGCCTACGGCATGGCGCGCAACGAGGACGAGAAGATCGCCGTGTACGACCTCGGTGGCGGCACCTTCGACATCTCGATCCTCGAGATCTCCGATGGCGTGCTCGAGGTGCTCTCGACCGCGGGCAACACGTTCCTCGGCGGCGAGGACTTCGATCGCCGCATCGTCCAGCACCTCGTCGAGTGGTTCCAGGAGACCGAGTCGATCGACCTGCGCGAGGACACCATGGCGCTGCAGCGGCTCAAGGACGCCGCCGAGAAGGCCAAGTGCGACCTCTCGCTGCGCGAGACCGCGGAGATCAGCCTGCCCTTCATCGCCAGCGATGCCGAGGGCCCGCGCCACATGAACTACGAGCTGACGCGCGAGAAGCTCGAGGAGCTCGTCGACGACGTCGTCAGCGGCACGCTCAAGAGCGTCGAGCAGTGCGTGCAGGATGCCGGCCTCAGCGCGGACGACATCGACCAGGTCGTCCTGGTCGGCGGCCAGACGCGCATGCCGCTCGTGCAGAAGGCGGTGACCGAGTACTTCGGCAAGCGCCCGCACAAGGGCGTGAACCCCGACGAGGTCGTGGCGCTCGGCGCCGCGGTGCAGGCGGCGGCCCTGGTCGACGAGACCAAGGACGTCCTGCTCCTCGACGTCACGCCGCTCTCGCTCGGCATCGGCACCTTCGGCGGGCACTTCGCCAAGCTGATCGAGCGCAACACGACCGTGCCCGTCAGCAAGGGCCACATCTTCACGACGACGCGTGACAACCAGAGCGCGGTGAAGATTCGCGTGCTGCAGGGCGAGAGCGAGATCGCGGCCGAGAACGACCTGCTCGGCGAGTTCGTGCTCGGCGGCATCCGGTCGGCGCCGAAGGGCGAGCCCGAGATCGAGGTCAACTTCGACATCGACGCCAACGGCATGGTGAGCGTGGCCGCGCGCGACCTCGCGACGGGCAAGGAGCAGTCCATCACGGTGAACTCCACGGGCACCCTCTCCGACGAGGAGATCGAGGAGATCATCGAGGAGCACGAGCTCTACGAGGTGCAGCTGAAGGCCTGAGGTGGCGCCGAGCGCCTCCTGCCACGGCAGCCGGACGGAAGTCGGGATGGACGACGACGAGAAGCGAGAAGCCATCGAGCAGCTCCTGGCCCAGGGGCTCGACTACTATGGCGACGACGACGTCGCGAACGCGATCCTCACGTGGGAGCGCGTGCTCGAGATCGATCCCGAGAACGCCGAGGCGAACGACTACATCAAGACCGCCGACCGGCGCTCGACGCCGCGGCCCAAGAAGAAGAAGAAGCCCTCCCCGTCGGCGTCGGGCCCCGAGACGGGGGTGATGGCGCAGGTGCGCGACCTGCTGCGAGAGGACCGCATCTCCGCGGCCTACGAGATGATCTCTGCATGTGCACCGGACGGCGGCGTGGCCGACCTCGCGTGGGAGGCGACGGTCGATCTCGCGCGAAGCCGCCGCTACGCCGAGCTGCGCGGCCGCTTCGGGAGCCTCTCGACCGTGCCCCGCCTGAAGGCCAGCGACGCCGACCTGCGCGGCTACAACCTGCCGCCCAACGCGGGCTTCCTGGTGTCGATGGTCGATGGCATGACGTCGCTCGCCGACCTGATCTCGGTCTCGGGCATGGACGCCTTCGACGTGCTCCACACCCTCGAAGGCCTCTTCAACGCCGACCTCGTGGAGCTCGAGCCGTGAGCGCTCGACTCGACACCGACTTCGTGGAGCGCGAATCGTGAGTGACAACCTCACTTCGCTGCTGAACTTCCTCGATGCGCCGCTGATGATCGGTGACCCCGACGGCCGCGTGATCTGGGTGAATCCGGCGTTCGAGCGCACCTTCGACTGCAGCGGCGAGGCCGTGCGGGGCCAGCCGCTCGCGATGCTCTTCGATGGCGGCGGGCGCGAGGCCGTGCTCTCGGCGGTGGCCGAGGTGTGCTCGCGCAGCGAGACCGTGCGCTTCAAGCTGAGGAAGGACGGCACCGGCTTCCTCGGCGTCTGCTCGCCGATCGAGGCCGAGGGCGGCAGCGTCGGCGTGGTGATCCTGCTGACGATCGAGCCCGATACCGACGAGCGTCTGCTCGCGTTCCAGGCCGAGATCGCCGAGCCCCTCGACGAGGCCGTCCACATCCTCGACGAGCTGATGGAGCAGACCGGTGGGCGCCGTGCCGAGCGCTACCGGGTGCTGGTCGAGCGCGGCCTCGGCGCGCTGCACCGGGCGCAGAAGTGGAGCGACGAGCTCAAGGGCGCCCTCTCGGGCCAGCGCTCGTCGCGGAGCCAGGGCTCGGTCGATCCCGTCAAGGTCGTCCGCAACGTCGCCCATCACGTCCTCGAAGACGGCGGCCACGCCGGACCGAAGCTCTACCTGCTCGTCCCCTCGAGCCTGCCCGACGTGCTCGGCGATGCGACGATGCTCGAGACCGCGCTGCTGCGGCTCGTGCGCAGCCGCGGCATCGAGGCCGGGAGCGAGGCGTGGCTCTCGCTGTCGGCGCGGGCCGCGGGGCACGGCGCCGACCGCCGCGTCTACTTCTCGGTGGTCGATCGCTGCTTCGAAGACCCCGTCTCGACCGGCGCCGAGCACGAGCCCGAGCCGAAGCTCGTGCGCGCCGCGGTCTCGGCCCTTGGGGGAGAGATCCTCACGTGGACCGAGCCCCAGATGGGTCGGGTCACCACGATCTCGCTGCCGATCGCCGAGTCGGGCTGACCCGGCGGGCCCGAGCGGCTGCGACTCGGCCGCGCCGCCGACCTCACGCCCGTCCGTGCTCGCCACATCGCGCTGCGCCGCTCGCGGGCGCGATCCCAGCCGTTAGAATCCGGCCTCCATTCAGGAGGTCCCCATGGCACGCAAGGGTTCGATCAAGCGGGTGTGCCTCGCCTACAGCGGCGGTCTCGACACCTCGGTGATCCTGCGCTGGCTGATCGAGGAGTACGGCTGCGAGGTCGTCGCGTACTGCGCCGACGTCGGCCAGGAAGAGGAGCTCTCGGGCCTGCCCGAGAAGGCCGAGGCCACCGGGGCCGTCGACTGCATCGTCAAGGACGTGCGCGCCGAGTTCGCCCGCGACTACGTGATGCCCGCGATCCAGGGCTGCGCCGTCTACGAGGGCGTCTATCTGCTGGGCACCTCGCTCGCGCGGCCGCTCATCGCCAAGCATCACGTCGACGTCGCGAAGGCCACCGGCTGCGACGCCGTGGCCCACGGTGCGACCGGCAAGGGCAACGACCAGGTGCGCTTCGAGCTGACCTTCCGCGCGCTCGCGCCCGAGCTCGAGATCATCGCGCCCTGGCGCGACTGGGATCTCAAGAGCCGCACCGACTGCATCGCATACGCCGACAAGCACGACATCCCGATCACCGCGAGCGCCGAGAAGCCGTACTCGATCGATCGCAACCTGATGCACATCTCGTACGAGGGCGGCATTCTCGAAGACCCGTGGGTCGGGCCGAAGGAGGACATGTTCATCATGAGCGTGTCCCCCGAGCGCGCGCCCGACGAGGCGGCCGAGATCGTCGTGGGGTTCGAGGGGGGCGTGCCCGTCTCGCTCGACGGCGAGAAGCTCGAGCCGCACGTGCTGATCGACCGGCTGAACAAGCTCGCCGGCGCCCACGGCATCGGCCGCGTCGACCTGGTCGAGAACCGCTTCGTCGGGCTCAAGAGCCGCGGCGTGTACGAGACGCCCGGGTGCACCGTGCTGCACGTCGCGCACCGCGCGATGGAGTCGATCACGCTGGACCGCGAGGTCATGCACGAGCGCGACCGGCTCTCGCCTCGCTTCGCCGAGCTGATCTACAACGGCTTCTGGTTCGCGCCCGAGATGGACTTCATCCGCGCCGCGATCGAGGCCTCGCAGCAGAACGTCACGGGAGAGGCGCGGATGCGGCTCTACAAGGGCGGCATGCAGGTCACCGGACGCCGCTCGCCGGTCTCGCTCTACTCGGAGGCGATGTCGAGCTTCGAGGACGCGGGCGAGGCGGACACCTACGTGCAGGCCGACGCCACGGGCTTCATCCGACTGCAGGGCCTGCGTCTGGGCTCCTAGGCCTGGCGGGGCGCTGCCTTCGAAACGCCGCGACGCGCTGCGGAGTCGCGGACGCTAGGCCGCGGGCGCTCCGCCGTCGGGGGTCGCGAGGAAGCGCAGCAGGTAGGGCACGGCGAGCTTCATGACGTCGAGCTCGGGGGCGAGCTCGCGGCCGAGCGCAAACACCGTCGAGAGGGTCTTGGCCGTCAGCAGGAGCTGCGGCGGAAGCGAGAGCCCGGGGGTCTCGTAGAGCAGCGCGGTCGCCTCGTCCTTGAGCGCGAGCACGCGGTCGCCCGAGAGCGCCAGCGCGCCACCCTCGGCGCCGCGCAGCCGCTCGAACATCGTCGCGACGGCCCGGCCGACGGCGTCTTCGTGCCCGGGCACGATCATCTGCATGCGACCCATCGCGGCGACGAATCCGTCGAGATCGTTCTGGAGCAGCGCGTAGATGCCCTGGCGCATCTCGCGGCGCAGCTCCGGATCCAGACGCTGGGAGAGACCGAAGTCGACGAGCAGCACGCGGGGTCGCGTCGCGGCCTCGGGCTCGTCGACGACCTGCAGGTTGCCTGGATGCGGGTCCGCCTGGAAGAGCCCATCGACGAAGACCTGCTGGGCGAAGGCGCGCACGATCCGGTCGAGCACGACGCCCTGCGGCACGCCGCGCGCCTGGAGCGCCTCCGGGTCGGCCAGCGACAGGCCGGGCAGGTAGCTCATCGTGAGCACGCGCGAGGTCGAGTGGCTCCCGATCACCGTCGGCACGAGCACCTGCTCGTCGTCGGCGAAGCGGGCCGCGATCGCGCGCGTCATCTCCGCCTCGCGCGCGAAGTCGAGCTCGCCGCGGAAGCTCTGGGCGAACTCCTCGAACCAGGCCTCGCGCCCGGGGCCGCCGGCCATGCGCTTCATGAGGCGGTGGAGCAGCGCGAGATCCGCGTCGGCCGAGGCCTCGAGCCAGGGATACTGGACCTTCACGGCGACCTCGCGGCCGTCGACCAGCCTGCCCCGGTGGACCTGCGCGATCGAGGCCGCGCCGAGCGGCGTCTCGTCGAGCTCGGCGAAGACCTCGCCGAGCGGGCGGCCAAGCTCCGCTTCGAGGCAGGTGCAGACGCGCCAGAAGGGGATGGGCGGAACCCGCTCTCGCAGCGAGGCGAGCTGCTCCCGGGTCGCCGGCGTGAAGGCATCCACGCGCAGCGCCGCGAGCTGGCCCAGCTTCGCGAAGGGGCCCTTGAGCCGGCCGAGGGCCCCGGAGAGCCTCGCGCCATCTCGAAGCCCGCCTGTGATGGTGATCCACCCCATCTCGAGGGCCGTCACGAGGCCGCGGGCGCGAGCCGCCTCCCAGAGGCCCTGGCGGAGACGGGCCCACCAGGAGGGGGCCGGGGCGGAGACGGTGGGTGCTCTGCCGGACATCGCGCCGCGGACGCTAGGGACCGGCCCGTGTCCCCACAACGGAGCCACGCGCCGCCCTGCATCGGGAGCCGGCGCTCGGGTGTCCACGCGACGCCCTGAATCGGGAGGCGGCGCTCCGGTGTCCGACGGCCGAAGCGTTTGCTCCGCTGCGGGCGCCCTTCGGGAAAGGCCGTGGTAGCATGCCTTCCCGCGGGACATCCCGCGTCGTCCGATCGCGATCCGTGCGTCCACGGAACGGTTCGCGGATCCACATCCGACTCCCCTCGAAAGGCACCCACCCATGCTCGACCGCCGCGCGCTCGGCCTCCTGGCCGCCACCCTGCTCGTCTCCACGGCCTGTCACGAGGTCCACTTCGAGCCCAGGGGCGGCTCCGGAATCATCAGCATCGAGGACGACCTGTTCGCGGTCTCCGCGGTCGACTCGAGCCTGGTGCTCGCATCGGGCTACTGGGGTGCGATCTATCGCAGTGAGGATGGCGGCGAGAGCTGGACGAAGTCCGAGACGGGTGTGAAGAGCCTGCTCTACGACATCAGCATGGCGGACGCGACGTCGGGCTGGGCCGTCGGACAGCTCGGTCTCATGCTGCGCACCGAGGACGGCGGCAAGACCTGGACGCGCCAGAGCACGCCCAAGGACGAGCAGGGTGTGCACTTCTTCTCCGTGCAGGCCGTCGACGCCCAGCGCGCGATCGCGGTCGGGGAGTGGGGCACGATCATCACGACCAAGGACGGTGGCAAGACCTGGCGCGACGACTCGCTGACGATCAGCGAGTCCCATCCCCAGTTCGTGTGGCTCTCCGTGTACGACCAGGACCGCGTCCGCAAGGGCGAGTCCGTGTTCGAGGACGTCGGCCTCAACGACGTGTCCTGCCTCGAGTCGAACACGGAGCACTGCTGGATCATCGGCGAGTTCGCCTACCTGTTCCGCAGCGAGGACGGCGGCGACAGCTGGGAGAACGGCGAGATCCTCTCGGGCATCAAGGTCGATCCGATTCCGCTCGGGTACAACTCGATCGAGCTCCGCGAGGAGGACCGCGAGCTCGTGAAGGAGTTCGCGCGGCAGGTGAAGGACCAGCAGCACCTGCTGATCGCGATCGAGCCCCGGGTCTCCGCGCGCGAGATCAAGGACTTCGGCAAGGCGGAGGATCCCTTCCCGCTCTTCGAGATCATCGAGGCCCGCATCCAGGAGGTGCAGTCCTCGGTCGAGGCCGCGGGCATCCTGTCCGACCGCGTGCGGCGCCGCGGCGCGCCGCCCTGGGACTACGAGGACTTCGTGGCCGAGGATCCCGAGTTCCTGACGCGCTACTACGACGGGCGGCGCCGCGAGCAGCCGCAGGTCGAGGTCACGATCGCGCAGAACCCGTACCTGTTCACGGTGCGCTTCGCGGACGAGAACGAGGGCTACATCGCGGGTCTGGGAGGCGTCGTGCTGCGCAGCAGCGACGGCGGGCGCACCTGGACCTACGAAGACATCGGCCGCAAGACGGCGATCTTCTCGGTGCAGCCGATCAACGCGCGCCGCGCGGTCATCGTCGGCGAGAAGGGGCTCTTCCGCCTGACCGAGGACGGCGGCAAGACCTGGAGCGAGTCCGACGACGACATCTTCGACGGCATCTTCACGTTCATGCGCGACGTCGACTTCGTCGGCCATACCGGCTTCATCGTGGGCCAGCGCGCGATGATCCTCCGCTCGGACGACGCGGGCGCGACCTGGCGGGCCCTCAAGGTCAAGAGCCCGGTCGAGCTCGCCGACGCGCACTAGCCGAAGGCCGGGCCGGCCCTCGTTCGGGGGCCGGCCCGCAGCGGTGCGGCGCGGGGAAGCCCCCGCGCAGCACC
>JAAUYD010154414.1_pt1 | contig 10912 bp, 9 predicted proteins | sample 7278101 | NCBI WGS metagenome assembly JAAUYD01 (sample SAMN14350128, study PRJNA611818) | marine sediment metagenome | isolation source: surface marine sediment (0.6m) | place: French Polynesia: Moorea | collected 2018-08
CTGGTCACGCCGGACACGTAGATGAGCACGGGCCAGCCCGTGGCCGGCTTGGTCTGACCACTACAGGCGTTAGGCACGGAAGCGCGCACCACGCTCACGGTGCCCGTGCTCGCCTCCGTGCCTAACGCATTCAGTGGTCAGACCAAGCCAGCCACGGGCTGGCCCGTGCTCATCTACGTGTCCGGCGTGAACAGCGACCGCTCCTCCATGCTGGCGCTGGCGGATTCCTTTGCCGCCGCCGGCTTCGTGGCCATCTCCATCGATCTGCCGTTGCAGGGGATCATCGACCCGAACAACCCCCTGTTCCAGGGCCCGGGCAACCCGGCCAACCCCTTCGGCGACAATGAGCGCCACTTCTTCCTGGATCTGTTCAGCAACGCCACTTTCACGCCAGGCCCCGACGGCATCACGGACACGGGCGGACAGGTGTTCACGATCAGCCTCACGGACCCGCTCACGGCCCGCGACTACGTGCGCCAGACCACGGCGGACTTCACCACTCTGATCCGTACGCTGCCCACCATCGACCTCGACGGCGACGGCATGCCTGACCTCGATGCATCGCGCGTGCATCATACGTCGGTATCCCTGGGATCGATCGAGAGCGCGACGCTGCTGGCCGTCAACGATGAGATCAGTACCTCCACGATGAGCAGTCCTGGCGGCAACTTCACCCTGTTCCTCACGGACGATGACAGCTTCTTCGGTCGCGGACTGGTGGCGGGCCTCGCGGGCTCGGGCATCATCGAGGGCACCGTGAGCTTCGATTACTACGTGCGCGATTGGCAGCACGGCCTCGATGCCGTCGACGCGCTCAACGGCGCGATCGCCGCTGCCGCCCTGCATCCCCTGCATGTGATCGAGATCATCAACGACAACACGGTGCCGGATAACACGACCGATCGCTTCGCCGAGGTGGCGGGGCTGCAGGACGTGTCGATGACCGCCGTGGATCCGGCGGGCGTGCGCGGCATCGTGCGCTTCACCGACGGTGGCCACGTGTCTTACCTGGACCCGGGAAGCCTGATCACGGACCTCGATACGGGGGACGTGATTCAGGGACCGAACCCGTTGGTCACGGTGGAGATGCAGACCCAGGCCGTGACCTTCGCGGCGAGCAACGGCACGCAGATCCCGGTGGACCCGGATACGGGGACGGGCTGCGGCTGCGTGCAGTAGTCGTCAGTTGCTCGGCGAGTCCCAGGCGCTCGCCGGGCGCTGAACAGCAGTGCTCCCGACTGACGCCTGAATAGTCCGAATCAGCTTCGCTCGAAGCGCTCGAGATTCAGGCGCGCCTCCACCTCGCGGCGGAAGATGGGGGCGGAAATCGCCGCCACCGGCTTTTCGTACTCCCCCTCCAGTTCCATGCAAAGGTCCAACCAGATCTTTTCGCGGCGGCTCACCTCGTCGTCGTCGCGGATCTTGCCGTACTCCTGCACGTAGCGGTTGTGCCGGCACAGCATGCGGAAGGCATGGATGATGTTGGGCCGCTCCTCTGACAGGCCGAGCACGCTCACGTCCTTGCCGACCTCATGGATCGGCTGCCCCCACTCGGCGTAGCCACCGAAGATCGACCCCAGCTTCTCCAGCCCCTCGGCGATGCGTTCCTGGTGCAGACTTCGCAGCACCCGCCCCATCACAGGCAGGGTGACGTTGCGGAAGCGCGTCGGCTCGCTGAGGGTGATACTGACGCCCAACTCCTCGCGCACGATGTCCCGCACCTGGGCGCTGGTGATGCGGTTATCGCTCGCCAGGTGCACGCGATGGCCTACGGCGCGGGGTTGCTTCAGCGCGGCGATGATGCCCTCGACCACCCGATCGACGGGAATCAGATTCAGCTCGGAACTCGGATCGCCGGGGAACACGCAGGCGAGCTTGGCCACCGCCCAGGCCTTGGACTTGCCGAAGGCATCCTCGACCTCGTGCACGGCCTCACCGGCGCGGCCGAACACATTGATCGGCGCGTTGACCACCTTGCGATCACCCCGGTTGTTGCCCACGCTGGACTCGCCGATCACGATCGCCGGACACAACTGCACCACGCGCAGGCCCTCATCCAGCATGAAGCGCTCGGTCTCGATGGAGGCGAAGGCCTTGGTCAGCTCGTAGTAGTTGTTGTAATAGTTGCGCGGGAACTTTATCTCGTCCTCGCGGGCAAGCTCCTGCACCTGGCGCCCGTGGATGTAAGAGGTCTCGATGCTCAGGTGGGCGACGAAGGGGCTCTCTGGTGCGCACTGCAAATGGTGGGAGAAGTGCAGCGCGTTCAGGGCGCCGGCCACGTTGGCGCTGAAGGAAGTGGCGTAGGGATCGTCGAAGGCCACGCTGGCGGCACAGTGGATCACGTGCGTCAGCGTTGTCTTGAGGCTGGTGAAGTCCTCCGCCGAGAGCCCCAGATCCGGCTGCTCCACATCGCCCGCCACGAAGCGGAACTTGGCCTGCTGCTGCGGCGTGAGCCACAGCTGCTGCAGCAGCGCCCGGCCGCGATCCGCCGGTGAGAGCACCTTGATGACCTCTTTGGTCTTGCGATCGCGGATGGTCTTCGGCCGGATCACCACCACCATCTCCGCAATGGCCTCATCGTGCGCCGCTTGCCAGATGATCTCCTTGCCGACGAAGCCCGTACCGCCCGTGAGCAGCACGTGCAGGCGGGGCACGCCGTCCACGGTCACCGCTGCCATCGCCTCCACCGCCTCTTCCTGCAGCACGCGTTCGCGCTCGAGGATCTCCTCCTTCGGCAGGGGATAGCGCTTGAAGCGGAAGAAGTACTCCTTCTCCTTGAAGCCGACCAGGGTCTTGCCGAGGGTCGTCGCCGCCTGGTCGCCGACGAACTTGCCTATCAGGCCCTTGGCGGTGGCGCCGACCCGGCGCACCTGCTTCATCGCCCCCCGAGCCACTTCCGGATGACCCGTGGCATTGACCACGGTGCTCATGAGGATGCGTGCCTGCACGTCCATGAAGTGATGATCGCGGTGATCGGCGATCAACAGCTCCTGGGGGCGGATCGGATCGTGCAGTACCTCACCGCTGTGCAGGGAGACCCTCTCCACGTAGCGGGATGGGTCGGTTTGCGGCTCGAGGGCTTCGGGGCTGGTCATACTTCGGTCTCCTGGCAGAACTTCCACGGTAGACCGCAGGCGCAGGTGGCGCAATCATGATTGCGGATAAATGACCGTGTCGGTGCGCGGGCGCAGCACGCGTTGGATCGGGGCTATGATGAGCCTATGAGCGTTGGCACCGCAGTGCAGAAGGGAGCCTATGAAGACCGAAACGCTGACACCGATCGATACAGCCTGGCTGCACATGGAGAACCCCAGCAACCTGATGATGGTGACGGGCGTGCTCACCTTCGCCGGCACCATCGACCACGCCGAGTTCAGGGAGGTCTTCGGCGAGCGCCTGCTGCGCTTCGACCGCTTCCGCCAGCGCGTGGTGCAGAGCCTCGTGCCCATGCAGCGGCCACGCTGGGAAGCTGACCCATCGCTGAATCTGAGCGCCCACGTACGCGCCGTCGCTCTGCGCAATCCGAACGATCGAGGCGAGCTGATCAAGCTGATAGGCGATCTCGCCAGCACCCAGTTGGATTTCGCCAGGCCCCTGTGGCAGGTGCATCTGGTGGAGAACTTCCAGGGCAAGAGCCTTGCCGTGATGCGCTTTCACCACGCCATCGCCGACGGCTCCGCCATGGTGCGGGTGATGTACAGCCTGATGGATCCGTCCGCCGAGGCGGCCGCCCACGCCGGAGGCGACGCCGCCGCCAGCCCTGAGGAACATGGCGTCCACCACCCGCTGCTCGACGCCGTGCTGAGCCCCGCCCGCCAAGCCCTGCACATGACCGGCAAGGTCACCGATGTGGTCTCCCGGGAAGTCCGCGAGAGCCTCCAGCACCCCTCGCACGTAGTGGAACTGGGCCAGACCCTGGGCAAGGGCGCCGCCGTGCTCGGCAATGCCCTGGCCATGAGTTCCGACCACGACACGCCCCTCAAGGGCGAGCTGGGCGAGCAGAAACACGTGGCCATGTCGTCACCGGTCTCCCTGGCCGAGATCAAGCGCATCGGGGTTGCCACGGGCACCAAGGTGAACGACGTACTGCTCAGCGCCATGGCCGGCGCCCTCGGCCACTACCTCGCCGCCGAGCGTGGCGTCGACGTGACGGGCCTGACCATCCGCGCCGTGGTGCCCGTGGACCTTCGCCCCAAGTCGAGCACCAAACTGGGTAACGAGTTCGGCGTGGTGTTCCTGGAGCTGCCGATCGGCATCGACAATCCCCTCGAGCGCCTTTATGCCGTCAAGCAGGATATGGACAAGCACAAGGCCTCGCCCGAGCCCCTGGTGTTCTTCAGCCTGTTGAACGTGTTCGGCATGGCACCGGATGTGATGGAAACGCAGATCGTCAACCTCTTCGGCAGCAAGGCCACGGTGGTGATGACCAACGTGAAGGGGCCGAAGGAGCACCTGAGCTTCGCTGGCGTCACGGTGGAGGACATGACCTTCTGGGTGCCCCAGTCGGGACGGCTGGGCATGGGCGTGTCGATCATGAGCTATGCAGGCAACGTGCGGCTCGGGGTGATTACGGATGCCGGCCTGGTGCCCGATCCGGAGTCGATCACCACGCGCTTTGCGCAGGAGTTCGAGCATCTGGCGGAGCGACTTGCCACCTGAGGGCGCATGCAAGCACTTTTGCTGCTGCGTTGCGCTCTGGTCACAGCACGGGTCGGCGCTTGACCGCCTGCGGCGCGCACCGCCATCATCCGGCCACCTCCGGCGCGGAAGACCGGCAGGGCACGACTCAACGGAAGACACTGTCCATGGCAAACCCCTTCACGCTGCAAAGCGTACTGGTGCGGTTCATCGCCGCCTTCGCCCTCGTGGTCGCCACCTTCAACCCCACCCGCTACAACTACATCGAGTGGTTCCGCGCCAACCTCAGCGCCGGCACCACGGGACCCGAGCACTGGTTCGTACTGGTGGTGTTGCTGATCGGCTGGGTGATCTTCTTCCGCGCCACCTGGCGTTCGCTAGGTCCCCTCGGCGTCCTGCTCACGGCTGGCTTCTTCGGCACCTTCGTCTGGTTGCTGGTGGATCGCGGGTTCGTAACGCCGTCCGGCGGTGGGCAGCTGATCTGGACGGCGGAACTATCCCTGGCGGCACTGTTGGCCACGGGCCTGTCCTGGTCTCATGTGCGGCGGCGGATTACCGGGCAGGTGGATACGGACGACACAAGCGATTAGCCGGACGCTGGTTGTTCCAGCGTGTGGACCTGACGCGGAAGGCTTGGAGCGCGACCTGGGACCCGTGTGAGCTGTGGCGTCGTCAGCGTGAGCGGCGTCGCGAGCCGTGCTGTCAACTCAGGCGAGCAGATCATTGGCGAGGCGGCCATCGGCGACGCACTCCTCCGGCCAGGCGACGCGGAGAGTATTGCATTTTCACTGACCAGTGAATAATGTGAGCCCATGGCACGTTCGAGGCAATACGACGAAGCGCACGCCCGGGCGGGATTCCTCGCCACCTTCCTGGAGAAGGGCTATGCCGAGGCTTCCCTGGCAGACCTGGAACATGGCTCGGGCCTGAACCGGCGGCAGATCTACAACGACTTCGGCGATAAGCGGCGCCTGCTCCTCGGCGCGATCACGGACTTCAAGGCGACCGCCGTGCGGCAGATCCTGCAGCCGCTCGAGCATTCGGAACTCGGCGTCGACGCCATTCGCCAGACGCTACTCGGCATGATCGCTCAGGCCGACACGCCGCAGGGGCGTCTGGGCTGCCTCATCTGCAACACGGCCCGCGAACCCATCGCTCGCGATCCGGACGTGCAAGAGCAGATCGACAGCTTCTTCCGCCGGATCGAAGGCGCCTACCGCCAAGCCATCAACCGGGCGATCGAGCGACAGGAACTCCCGACCGAGACCAACGTCAGGTCACTGGCGCGCTTCTTCCTGAGCGTCCACGTGAGCGTGTGCGTGCTGGGGCGTGGCGGCGAGGCGAAAGCGGTCCTGAAGGATGTGGCGACTGAGGCCCTGAGCAAGCTGGCCTGAGTTTTTTTGCTCTAACTTCACTGAACAGTGAATAATATATCGGAGCTTTCCATGAGTGATGAAAACGAAGTGTGTGTGATCGCCGAGCTGCAGGTGACGGACCACGAGGCGTTCATGCGTGACTACGTTGGCCCCCTGCAGCCGATCAACGAGAAGCACGGCGTAACTGTGTTCGCCGCCTCGTCGAACGCGGAGGTGATCGAGGGCGAGTACGACCAGAATCTCACGGTCATCTTGAGATTTCCGTCCGCGCAGGCCCAGCAAGCTTGGTACGCAGACCCTGAGTACCAGCCGCTGATCAAGCGCCGTCAGGAACTTACGGATACCACTAGGTCGCGCCTGGTGGTGGTTCCCATCTTTGGCGGGAGCCGCACATGAGCGCGACCACGGACTGGACCTTCGGCGGACGATGGCCCTACGCACCGAAGTGGTTCGACAGCCAGGACGGGCGGATGCACTACGTCGACGAAGGGCCTCGGAATGGTCGCCCGGTCGTGATGGTGCACGGCAATCCCACGTGGAGCTACCTCTATCGACGGTTCATCGACGCGCTGGTTGCTCAAGGGTACCGAGCGATCGCCTTCGATCACCTGGGCTTCGGTCGATCGGACAAGCCGGACAAGCGCTCTTGCTACGAAATCGCAGCGCACGGCGCGCGAGCCGAAGCCCTGCTCGAGTCGCTGGACCTGCGCGACGCCACGCTGATCGTTCAGGACTGGGGCGGCCCGATCGGCCTCACGTGGGCGGCCCGCCACCCATTGCGCGTACGCAGCCTCGCGATCCTCAACACGTTCTGCCATCGGCCCGTGGGAACCGTTCCCCTGCCCGTGCCCCTGAAGCTGTTCCGCACGCCCGGCGTCGGTGAACTCATGGTCAAGGGCATGAACGCCTTCGTGAAGGTCTTTCTGTTCGACGCCGGCCTGGTGCACCCTGAGCGGCTCACGGCGCAAGACAAGGAAGCCTACCTGGCACCCCACCCTGATTGGGCGTCGCGAACGTCCATGCTGGTCTTTCCCCGAGAGATTCCCAGCGGCCCCCAGGGACGGGTGAGCGACTTCGTCGACAGCATCCACGGTGCGCTCGTACCGGCGTTCAAGGACAAGCCCGTGTTCATCGCCTGGCCTATGAAGGACGTTGCCTTCACCCCGGACATGCTGGAGGACTTCTGGCTGCGGGATTTCCCCAACGCGCAGGTGCTGCGTGTGGAGGACGCCGGTCACTACATTCAGGAGGACGCGCACGAACTGATCATCCCGAGCTTGCTACCGTTCCTCCTGCAATAGCCGCGGGACGTCAAGCGCCATCGCACATCCAGTGATCCCGCAAGCAGTGACATTGCAACGCAGCAAGCGGCATTCCCCCTTTTGCCGTCGCCGGAAACTCCTGTACGGTGGATGCGTCGTCAACACTTCAGATCCAGGGGGTCGCACGTGGTCGCAGCGAAACGGGAAACGCATTTCGGTGGATGTCCGCACGATTGTCCTGACACGTGCTCCATGCTGTTCGAGGTGGAGGATGGCAAGCTCACGGGCGTGCGCGGCAACCCGGAGCATCCGCTCACGCGCGGTGGTCTTTGCGTCAAGCTGAAGGACTACGAGAAACGCCACTACCATCAGGATCGCGTGCTCTATCCCATGCGCCGAACGGGTGCCAAAGGTGAAGGGCAGTTCGTGCGCATCACCTGGGACGAAGCCCTCGACGAGATCACCAACCGCTGGAAGGCGATCATCGACGAGCACGGCCCCGAAGCAATCCTGCCTTACAGTTACCTTGGCCATCAGGGCCTGGTGCACGGCCTGAACGGCGCCGACGCCTTCTTCAACCGCATGGGCGCCACCGTGTGCGAGCGCACCTTCTGCGGAGAGGGGTCGGCCACCGCCTGGCTCCTGACCCACGGCCCCAGCGGCGGTATGGATCCGGAGAGCTTCATCCACTCGAAGTTCATCGTGATCTGGGCCTGCAACTCCGTGAGCACCAATCTGCATCACTGGCACGTGGTGAAGGACGCACAGAAAGCCGGCGCCAAGGTGGTGGTGATCGATGCCTATCGCTCGCGTACGGCGAAGGAAGCGGACTGGCACATCGCACCGAAGCCCGGCACGGACGGTGCCCTGGCCATGGCGATGCTCAACGTCATCATCGAAGAAGACCTGATCGACAAGGACTACGTGGCCAACTACACGGAAGGCTTCGACGAGCTGGCCGAGCGCGCCCGCACGCGTACGCCCGAGTGGGCGGCGGAGATCACCGGTGTAGACGCCGACACGATCCGTCAGCTGGCCCGCGAGTACGCCCGTACGCAGCCGGCGGCGATCCGCATCGGCGTCGCCCTGGAGCGCCATGCCGGTGGCGGTCAGACCATCCGGGCCGTCTGTTGCCTGGCGGCGATCACCGGGGCCTGGCGCAACGTGGGCGGCGGCATCTACCAGATGCCCGTGTGGGAACACCCCTACGCCTTCGATGTGATCTGCCGGCCGGACCTCATCCCCGAAGGTACGCGCGTGATCAACGCCCTGCAGCTCGGCCGCGCCCTGGTGGGCGAGACGCCTCTCGATCCACCGATCAAATCCTTTATGTGCTGGAACGCTAACCCGGTCACGCAGGCGCCGGAGACCGAGAAGATCATCGAAGGACTCAAGCGCGATGACATGTTCGTGGTGTCCGCCGAACACTTCGTCTCCGACACAGCGAGCTACGCCGACATCCTGCTGCCGGCGGCCATGGGCGCCGAGATGGAGGACATCATCCTCTCCTGGGGCCACAACTACCTCACCTACAACGCCAAGTGCGTGGAGCCGCCCGGCGAAGCTATCCCCAACCAGGAGATCTTCCGCCGCCTGGCCGCACGCATGGGCTACGAGGAAGACAACTTCAAGTGGTCCGACGGCGAGTGCCTGGAACACTACATCGACTGGAACTCGCCGGCCTGTGAGGGCATCACGCTGGACCTGCTGCGCGAGCAGGGCTACGCGCACCTCAGCATCGGTGGCCGCGACGATCGTGCGCCCCACCGCGAGGGCAACTTCCCCACGCCATCGGGCAAGGCGGAGCTGAAAGCCTCCGGCGCTGCCGGCGGTGACTTCGTGGCCGGCCCTTTCCGCCAGATGTACGAAGGCAATCAACCGGGCACGGAGATCGACCCACTGCCGGACTACGTACCGCCGCGCGAAAACCCGATGACCAACCCCGAGCTGGCGGTGAAGTACCCGCTCAATATCGTGTCACCGAAGAGCCACGGCTTCCTCAACTCCTGCTACGCCAACCTCGAATGGAAGATCAAGGGCCAGGGCGAGCAGTTCGTGATCATCAACCCGGCCGACGCCACAGCCCGCGGCATCGAGGACGGGGGCAAGGTGCGCGTGTTCAACGACCGCGGCGCCTTCGAGGGCGTCGCGCGCGTTAGCGATGATGTGAACGCCGGCGTGGTCGTGGCCACCCTGGGCTACTGGCGTCAGCTCAACCGTCCGGGCACGGTCAACTCGATCAGCTCCGCGGAGTTCGTGAACATGGGCCATGCACCCACCTTCTCGGACAATCTGGTGGAGGTGGCGGCGGGCTGAGTCAGTTTGCGATGCCCTCACCCGCTGCTCTATGGGCGGGACGCGGGCATCAGCCTCGACCGCGCGCGCCGCTTTTCTGTCGACCCACGTGCTTCCGACCAGTGCTGAATTGTCAGTCGCCCCTGCAACTCAGAGCCATTTTGCTCGTTCTCGTCGCTGCGGTTGTTGACGTTCGAAGGGCGCTGCGGGCGCTGACCGCGCCCCATGTGCGCGTCCAAGTCGGAATCGAGCTCAGCAAAGCACAGGATTTGTCATCGGATTAAGACCCACCTGGGCAGGGCATTGCGAACGAACCGACCGTTGGCGTGCCGTTTACTCGCGATTTGCCATTGCTCTACTACAGGAATGGTTGTGCGTCGGCACACCTCAATGGCGTTGAGCCCCATCGCCTGGGCGTGACAAGCTGAACCTTCGCTTCGCACAAAGCTGCGTTCAGTGCAACACTTCGATCAGCATCGGCTATCACCTAAGCTCCAGTAACTAGGGTCGGCGACAACGCTTTGCCGGCGACTCCATGGATTCGGCCTCCCGTTGGCTGTTCCGTTGTCCCGCATGCAGCTGGGGTGCAGGAGGAGGCGAAAAATTTTGAACAAGAATCCCAATCGGCGAGCTGCTCCCGCAGAGCTTGTCGCTGCCACGCGGACATACTTATCCAAGGACCAAGTTGAGGCGATTCTCGATGCCTGCGACTTTGCGGCCAATGCTCGTCGAGGACAGCCCCCCCGAAAGGACGAGGCACATATCACCCACCCAGTCGCCGTGGCGCGGATTCTGGCAGAACTCCATCTGGATCAGCCAACAATCATTGCTGCGTTGCTCACCGACACGATCGAGGCGACAGGAACTATACGAGCGCAGATCGAACAGCGTTTCGGTGCACAGGTCGGGGAACTGATAGACAAGGTCAGCAAGCTCGATCAAATCCGGTTCCAACCCAGCGCTGAGCAGCAGGCCGAAAGACTGCGCAAGATACTGGTTGCGGTAACCAACGACATTCGGGTGATCGTGGTGATTCTTGCCGATCGGCTGCACAGCATGCGCACCCTGGCCGAGCTAGAACCGGATAAGCGTCGGCGAGTCGCACGTGAGACCCTGGATATCTACGCACCGATCGCCAACCGCCTCGGCATAAACGTCCTGCGTCAGGAGCTGGAGGAACTTGGCTTCCGCCACCTGACTCCGCATCGCTACGAGGTAATCTCCCGCCACCTAGGGCGTGTTAACACTTAGGCTATTGAGTGCGTCAGCGATCAGCGCAAAGTGAATGAAGAACATGAACATCACATCGAGCTTGTCGAAGCGCGAGAATATCCTACGATA
>JAAUYD010031533.1_pt1 | contig 10908 bp, 5 predicted proteins | sample 7278101 | NCBI WGS metagenome assembly JAAUYD01 (sample SAMN14350128, study PRJNA611818) | marine sediment metagenome | isolation source: surface marine sediment (0.6m) | place: French Polynesia: Moorea | collected 2018-08
AAACACGCTGCGCACCAACTCCAAGTTGATAATTCGGCGTTTTAAGATTTGACCACTGTGCTCAAATGTTCATCGATAGCGGTCAGCGTCTGCTGTAAAGTGGTGTTGAACGCTGGAAGCAGATCTTGAACACCCGGATCCCGGTCCAGTATTTTGTTTTCGAGATCCGCGGCTACTTTGCTTAAGTTGTCTGCGCCGACAGCAGCGGATGTTCCCTTGACCGTGTGCGCCAATCGTGAGGCGATATCGTTATTTCCCGCCTCGAGGTTTTCGACAATAGCCTCATGGGATGTGCCAAATTCACCCCTGAAATGTCTCAATGCTTCGATGTAAAGGCTCTCGCGGCCCCCCAGGCGTTTCAAGGCTCGGTGGACGTCTAGAAGCGCTATCTTTTCCGATGGCTGATCACCTATTGTGGCCTCTTGAGGTTCACACTCAATGGACACCCTCCGAATCCACCTGGTCATCATACGATGCAATAATGATTCGTCAATCGGTTTGGCCATATAATCGGACATCCCGGCTTCAAGGCATTTTTCCTTTTCGCCTTTTAAGGCATGAGCAGTCAGTGCAATTATGGGAATTTCCGTGTGTGTTTCCCGTTTCCCGGAGGCTCGGGCACTTTTTTCCCATGCACGGATACGCCGGGTAGATTCATAGCCGTCCATCACCGGCATCTGTATATCCATCAGTACTAGATCATAATAGTGGTCTCCCGCCAGGGTCACCTTGTCGAAGGCAATTTTACCGTTTTCGGCGATCTCAACCGTAAGGCCTATCTGTTTCAGCAGGGCTGTGGCCACATCCCTGTTTAAATCGCTGTCTTCCACCACCAATACCCTTCGACCGTCCATCAAATCACGGGACAGGTTGCTTTTAGCCTTGGACGGGGTGACTTTGGCGGCTTGTCGGTTGAACATTTCCATGATGGTATTGAACAGCAGCGAGGGTCTGGCCGGTTTTTGCAATACGGTATTCACCGCAGTAGCATCGATGCCCGCGTCAATCATTTTTTGACCATAGGCGGTCACCATGATGATGATGGGTGCGGTGCTTTTAGACATGAGGTCCATCTCTCGAATGCGTCGTGACGTTTGTATCCCGTCCATACCAGGCGTCTTCCAATCCATTAGTACCAGTCGATAAGGATCGTCTGCCGCCTGCTCAATGGCCTGGAGCGCTTTTTCGCCACTTTCAACAGCCGAAACCTTTAGTCTAAAGGATTCCAGAATATCAACCAGCACATGTCGTGCAGTGTCGCTATCATCCACCACAAGGGCTTTCATACCGAGAAAATCAACAGGCAGCCGAAACCGGGATTCTACATCCGCTTGGTAGGCCATCGCTACGTTAAAATAGAAGGTGCTGCCGCGCCCCGGGGTACTCTCCGCCCATATACGCCCGCCCATCAATTCCACCAGGTGGCGGCAGATGGCCAGGCCCAGTCCTGTGCCTTCATGCTGCCGGGTCAAAGAGCTGTCGGCTTGGGTAAAGGGATCGAAGAGGAAGGGAAGGAGGCCGGGTGTGATACCCTCGCCATCGTCCTTTACGCTAAAGTTCAGGGTGATATGATCTTTGAGGACGCTATCCCTCTCGCCCTCCCCCACCCGGAGGACGATTTCACCGGAATCTGTAAATTTAACCGCATTTTCAACGAGATTGGTCAATACCTGATTCAATCGGCCGGCATCGCCAATCATTTTTCGAGGCAACTGGGGCGGCAAGTCGATCACCAACTCAATATCCTTTTGGGCCATGCGGTTGCTGAACATCTCGCTCAGTTCACCCAGCACTTGATCCAAATCAAATGGCGCATTCACCAACTCAAGTCGACCCGCCTCCACTTTGGAGAAATCGAGAATATCGTTAATGACCTCCATCAGGTTGTTGGATGCGATCCGAACTTTATTGAGATAATCTCGTTGACTATCGGTCAGCTCGGATTTAAGCACAATTTGGGTTAGCCCCGTCACTGCATTAAGGGGCGTGCGAATCTCGTGACTCATGCGGGCCAGAAAATCACTCTTGGCGGTGTTGGCCGCCTCCGCCTGATCTTTGGCAATGGAGAGTTCGGCCGTACGTTCGGAGACTTTTATTTCAAGTTCATCATGGGCCTTTTGCAGCGCAGCTTCCGCGACCTTACGCTCGCTGATGTCCCTGGCCAGGGCAAGGATGACCTGCTCTCCTTGGATCTGAATCAACCCCAAGCTAACCTCCACGGGAAATGTGGTGCTGTCTTTTTTTCTAAGTTCGCTTTCAATGGTAACTGCAGTATCGGGCAGCAGTTTTTCAACGAACCGCTCAACAAGTTCCTCGGTGGAAAAATTGATATCGACATCACGCACCGACATTCGTAGAAGTTCTTCTCGAGAATATCCTAAACTTTGACAGGATTTCTGGTTTACATCCAGAAAATTACCTTCCACATCGTGGAGGAACAACGCATCGGCCGCTTGGTTCACCAGTGCTGAAAATTTCTGTTCACTCTCCACCAATTGTGTTTCACGCTTTTTGAGCTGTTTGGCCATCCGATTGAAAGAATCGGCGATTTGCCCAATCTCATCCGAGCTCTTGACCTCAACCCGTTGATCCAATTCTCCTTCCTGCATGCCGGCCATGGCATTGCGAAGGGTAGACATGGGGTCAGTTATGAAAATTCGCATCAGAAAGATAAGCAGCAGAACCATTACGACATCAAGCAATAAGACGCGCATCAACATGGTCCACATCTGGCCCCTTAAAGATTCCTTGAGGTATCGTGTTGTGATGTAAACCCGCACCTTGCCGATTGGATTTTTCTTCCTGGTAATCACATGACCGCTCTCTACCAAATCACCGTCCGGTATGGGTGCATCCGCTTTGACAATTTTTCCACCGGAGGTTCTCCACGCACCGAATAGAGCTTGGGTTCCCCCTTCTTCCCAAACGAGAATTCCCGTAATGGAGGGTTGCTTCATTTCCGAGAGGATGACACTCTCGGCCAAGTGATGATCGTAGTCCCATATAATTTTTACGAAACCAAGCGCCAATCGTTCTGCCAGCATCTCCGCACCTTGCTGGAGCGCCTTCTCCATACGGAGCCGCGTGGCGTTGTACTCCAACAATCCGAGTACGCCCAGCGTTAAAGAGCTGGTCAGTACAACCATAATGCTCAATTTGGTCATTAGACGTCGTCTAAGTATAGAGGATATCATTAACGCTCCATTTGGACACAAAAGTACCTGCTCGCGTCAGTTCAATATTGCGAGAAAACCTGCAGCATAAAAATATAGTCATCCCTCAAGCGTCTGATTTCTTTCCATAATACCATTCGATCATGAGTAGTAAGGCGGCTTTTCTTCGAAAATGCCAGATAGTACGAGTGGGATGCAACAGGTGTTGCATGGATGCGAATTTTCCCTCGAAAACGCAGATCTCTAATCATCATCTCAGCCGCTACACTGGTGGTGATAATGACCCCTTCACGATCCCGAATCAGTTTTAGAAAGTTCTGCTCATCCTCTCTCACTTCCTGGGGGATTATTCCAGCTTGATTTAAATCTTCGATTAGGGGAGATCCTTGGAGCAGACGAACAGGTTCTGGCAGGGTCCCCAAGTCTCCTGAAAAAGTGTAGTCTGTTTTGGTGACGCTGACGACTACATGGTCCAGCTGAAGAATTCGCCAAGGAGATTCGGTATCCGTCGATGCCTGCAACGGATATTCTAAATCTTGAGCCAGGTCCTGGCGGTATCCGATGCCGAGTACACCGTCCGTTTTCCCCCTTTGAGCTGTGACGATAGCACGCCGAAAGGGTACCGGCTCGACAATAGCATTGATCTTGAGGTTTTCCATTGCCTGGCGAACAATGTCATAAAGGATCCCCCGGACCTGATCATCGCGGGTATACAAGAATGGGTACCAATTGCGATCGGAACAATTCAATCGAATGTTGAGTTCTGAGGCCGAGGCGATTGTTAAAATGGTGCTGAAAACCACCACCGAATATAAGACGATTTTCATTATCCTATGGGTCATCGAACTATAGTTTCCCTTATGTACGGGTATTGTCCAGGGGTTAGATACCCATCTTCAACTTGATTTCCCGGAATTCCCATAAATAATTTATCCTCCGAAGGTTTACCTCCTATCCTCAGCTCAGTCCATCTATTGCTGCCATCGCTCGAGCAGTTTGTCATAGGAGATGGTTTCCGGTTTCTGGGGTTTTCGAGGAGGTTTAGGTGCCCCGGGCCGATTCAACCAATAGGTACGGTCGCTAAGTGGATTTAATTTCGGCGCATATTTTTCCAACTTGAGCCTTGCCATGGCTTCGTCCTGGGCTCTTGCCAAGCCGGTCATGGTCTGCTGAGGTGTTAACTCACCCTTGACGGCTTTGGCGATGAACGACCACCAGATTCCGGATAGCGCTGGATAGTGGGGAACATTCGGCCCGGTATCCGTCCACTTCTTTCTCTCCCTTGAATTATAAAACTCGATCAGTCCACCCCATCGATGGGCGTTTTCCAAAATATAGGGGTGAGAAACGGTACTCTTGCGAACAGGCGTCCCACCCACTAAAAACTTTTTAACGCTAACGGATTTGGAGGTGCAAAACTGAGCCCACAGCCAGGCTGCCGCTCGATACTTGCCCCGAACGTTCAAAGGGATTGTCCAACTGCCGGCGTCCTGGTAGCCGACCTTCATCCCTTCCTCCCAGTAGCGCCCATGAGGCGTTGGTGCCACCCGCCAAACCGGTTTGCCGTCTCGGCCGACCACCGGGCTTTCCGGTGCCGTAAATTTATCTAAAAAGGCGATATATTGAAATATGCTTTGGGCAATATCGCCTCTCGCCGGTACAGGTGTGGATTGGTATGGATCCCAAGTTTTTGCTTCGGGTGGTGCATACTTTTCGAGCCAATCAATGAATTTCGTAAGGGCATACACGGCAGCAGGACCGTCCAAGGCCCCGCCGCGTTCCACCATAGACCCAACGGGCACCTTGTTTTCCACCCGAATGCCCCATTCATCCACAGGTTTTCCATTGGGAAGGCCTTTGTCGCCCGCACCCGCAATGGACAACCATGCGTCAGTGAAACGCCATCCTAAGGAGACTGTGGGCGCTCCGAATTCGACATGACCATAGGCAATCACCTCTGAGCCGTCCGGGTTTTTCATTTTTCTTCCGGTAAAAAATTCAGCAATATTCTCATAAGCGGCCCAATTCACAGGTACGCCCAGATCGTAGCCGTATCTAGCCTTAAATGCTTTGCGGGTACCTGGATCGGTAAACCAATCGTACCGGAACCAGTAAAGATTGGGGAATTGTTGGTCCGGCAATTGCAGTTGATCCCCCTCATAGTTCTGCCCGACCTCCAGATTCAAAAAATCCTCGAGGTCCAAGCCCGGACTGGTGAAAGATTTGCCATCCCCCTGCATATAGGCACCGAGATCGATCACACGGTTCAATCGCATATGGGTGCCGATCATATCCGCATCATTCACATAAGCATGGTAGAGGGTTCGGCCAGTCATCATCTGCTCGGTAATTCGTCTGACCACATCTCCCTCATGGATGATATCATGCTCGACATGGATACCCGTTATCTCTCCAAAAGCTTTGGACAGCACATCTCTTTCCCAGACATGGGTGTCGATGCTTTCCGCTGCCGATTTAATATTCAAGCCACGTAGGGATTCAGACGCCTGTCGAAACCATTGCAATTCGGCCGTCCGTTCTTCGGTTGTCATGGTACTCGGTTGAAACTCCATTACCCATTTTTTTATGGCACCATCTGGGTGCTGCGTGTCGAACCCCGCAGTAACAGCCGGTAACGATAAGATCGCTGTAAGAAGAGTACAGGCTATAAGTTTAAGTCTTTGGGTCATTAAACGGCTCTCCCATTTCCAAGTTCCGGTGCTACATTTTTCAATAGGACGCGAAGCAAATTCTTCTCAGATATAGGTTTCGATAGATAGTCGACCATGCCGGCATCCAGGCATTTCTCCTTCTCTCCTTTCAACGCATGGGCGGTTAAAGCGATAATTGGAATTTCGGTGTCAGATCGTCTCGCCCCTGCGGATCGGGCATCTTTTTCCCATGCGCGGATGCGCCGGGTGGCTTCGTAACCATCCATCACTGGCATCTGGATATCCATAAGGACCGCGTCGAAATAATGTTCTGCTGCACTGGTCACCATGTCGACAGCCTCTTTGCCGTTCTCGGCAATCTCAACTGCAAGTCCGGCTTCCGCTAAAAGTGCCGATGCCACCGCCCGGTTCAAAGGGCTGTCCTCCACAACCAACACCCGTCGATCGGTCAGTGAAGCATATGCAACATCGCTTTGGTCAGGGGATTGGGATACTGTTTGTACCGGTTTTGTGAACAACATCATGATGGTGTCGAACAGGCGTGAAGGATTGATGGGTTTCTGCAGGGAAGCATCCACCAAAGAGAAATCCAAGCGTGTATGCAGCTTTTTCAGACCATAGGCGGTCACCATTATGATAATCGGCGGGCTGCAGATTGTGCGCGCAGACTTGTCCACAGAGGCACCGTCGACAAATCGATCTTCAGAATGCTCAAGGGTCGAAGAAAGTTGCCGTGAAACTTCTGGATTGGGCATCTTCTCTTCAGGTTTTGCTTTTACGCATGGCGTATTAAGCTTTGACGCGCGGATACGCCGGGCAGTTTCAATACCATCCATACCGGGCATTTTCCAGTCCAGGAGCACCAACTGGTATGGCTCTTCGGCTTGCATCATCTCCTCGATGGCCTTTTCGCCACAGTCAACGGCTGAGACGTCAAAGCACCAGGATTCGAGCAGTCCGGTCAACTCCTGCCGTGCAGTGGCGCTATCATCCACAACCAAAGCTTTAAGACCGCTAAGATCTGCCGGCAGACGGACCCGGGGGGATTTATCCACGTCATAGGGCAAAGCAACCGTAAAGATAAATGTACTGCCCTGACCCAGCATGCTTTCGGCGCGAATTCGACCGCCCATCAACTGTACAAGCCTTTGGCAAATGGCCAGTCCAAGACCGGTGCCTTCATTTTCGCGGGTCAAAGAGCTGTCAGCCTGGGTGAAGGGATCGAACAAGGAGGGTAATACATCGGCAGCGATGCCGACCCCCGTGTCTTTGACCCGAAATTCAAGAATTGTTTCACCATGGGGAGCTTGATTCTGATTGCATTGGGTCGCGGAAACGATAATTTCCCCCTGGGGGGTAAACTTGACCGCATTTTCAATCAAATTGGTTAATATTTGGGTTAACCGGCTGGCATCACCGATAAGTTGGCGGGGCACATTCGACGCCAAGGTAAAGACGATCTCCAGATCCTTATCGGCAGTACGGTTGCTGAATAGGTCGGATAGTTGTTCCACGACCTGGTCCAGATTGAAAGGCGCATGGGTCAGCTCCATGCGTCCGGCTTCCACCTTGGAAAAATCCAGGATATCATTAATAACTTCCAGCAGATTATCCGCGGCAATCTGCACCTTGCCGAGATAGTCTCGCTGTTTATCATCAAGATCGGTTTTGAGGACAAGATAAGTTAATCCGATGACGGCGTTTAGAGGAGTTCTTATTTCATGGCTCATGCGGGCTAGAAACTCGCTTTTAGCGGCATTTGCCGCTTCAGCGGCCTCTTTTTTGATCGTTTGCGCTTCTAATTCTTGGGTTCGCTCGGTGACCCGTTGTTCAAGGCTTCCGATCAACTCACGCAGTTGAGCCGTCATATCGTTAAACGCTTCAGCCAAAACGCCGATCTCGTCCTTGCGATCGATTTCAGCGACCAACTCTAATTCGCCCTCTGAAATTCGCGTAGCCGTGCCGGCCAATGTGGTCAGGGGCGATGCGATGGTACGGGTAACATATATCGACGCCGTCCCGGCCGCCAGCACAGCCAGCATGGTGAGTACCGCGTTAAAGGTCAACATCGCATAAATCGGCCGATGTGCTTCAGCTTGTTCTACTTCGGCTAACAGCGCCACTTTTATTTCCGGTATCCATCGATGAACACCAATCACCGCTACCTGTCGATAATTGATGTATGCGCCGAAGCCATTTTGTTTCTTCTCCAAAGTGTTCTTCAAGCCCTCTGTCCGAATATAAATACCGCCAGGACGAAACCGGGGCGATCGCAATTCCGTCAGGAGAACGTGGTTTGAACCGACGATGTAGGTTTCTCCGGTCATACCCAAACCTGTTCGCTCCATCATGATTTCATTGAGCCGGGATAAACTGGCCCGCCCGCAGAGGACACCCAAAACGTGGCCGCGTACATCTTTGATTGGGACGACGACAATCACCGTGTTCACGCCTTCCGAAGTAGAGGAGTACGAAATGGTCTGAACATGGATCCCGGACGCCAAAAGACCCTGTCGGAAGTAAGGTTGAAGGCCTCTAAATTCACCGTCTTTGGAGCTATCGGTCGATAGTACGACGACTCCGGATCGAGACAATATAAACAACTCTTCAAAGCGACCGGTGACATCGATGGTGCGGGCAAAACGGTCCTGCAAAGCGGTATACGCATTTCTGTATGCCCAAGTGTCTGCTTCTTTGGAAAGTAACGCCACACCCGTATTGAGTGTTTGCGCATTCCACTCCAGAGCGATTTTCAGGTCATTGCGCAGATTTCCAAGCCAGGTCTTTATTTCAACCTCCTTGAGGGCGGCTACCGACTCTAACGTTGCTATAACCTGCTTTCGACCTTCTCTAAATTCTAAGATAGTCGAAATGGCACTGACGATCACCATTGGCAGCAGAACCAAAGCAATAAAAGCAATCAGCAATTTGGTACGAATGGAGACAAATCTCCAGAATTTCTTGACGGGTACGTTCATTTCTTCGGCCTGGCATTCTCTGGCAAGGGATCATCGATATTCTCTTTGGTCACAAGATTTTGGGGGCTATACACCACGCGTGGAACCTTTTGTCCTCCCAGAATTCTCAGTGCAACCTCGATCGCCACCAACCCCGTCTCATAGGGAAAAGAATCCACCGTCCCGGTCATTTCGCCCTCTCGGATGGCATCATATGCAGATGAAATGCCATCAGTGCCGATGACAGTAACTTGCCCCGCTCTGCCTGAGGTTTTAATCGCTTGTGCGACTCCGAGCGCCATAATATCGTTATTACAGTAAAACCCTATGATATCGGGATATTGCCGAATAACCCCATTGGCCTTCTCAAGGGCCGTCTGCAAATCCCAATCTCCATGCACCTGGGAGACAATTTTAAATGGGAACTTGGCCAATGTATCGATGAATCCCTGGGAGCGTTGTGACACGGCATATACGCCGGCCAAGCCTTTAATGACGGCAACCTCGCCTCCGGCAGGATATTTTTCGATAAAATACCTGGCTGCTCGAATACCTTTTTCATACTGATTGGGGCCGATAAAGTGTTGAGCGTCCTCAAGTACGGCGTCATCGACATTGATCAGCAGAATCCCCTCTTTCTTGGCCTTGACCACCGCCGGTACGAGATTTTTATCGGTTTGGGGAGAGACAAGAATGGCGTCATAGCCGTTTGTAACCATCTCTTCCATTAATGCCAATTGCCCAACCGGATCCGATTCGGTAGCCCCGGCCCGCATGTCGATCATAAAGCCGAAGGTATTGCTTTTTGATGCCATCCCTTTTGCAAGGAGTTGCCAATACGGGTTACCGAGAAACTTCAACACGGCACCGATACGGTATTGTTTACGAGGTGTGGGAATCGGCCCAAGACGAGCCGACAATTCGTGGGAATGGATGGCATCCGTTTCGTTATCAGGATCGAAGCGCATACTTGAGTTCGTTTGCTTCGCGCCGGCTTCATCTGCCCAAACATTTTCATTCACCGCAACGCCGAGTAACGTCACCATCCCCATCAACAACAATGCAGCCAAACCAGATTTCATCCGTCACTCCTCAATTTGGGCAGCAGCCCATCACACGTTCGTAGAGTACCCTAAACAATGGATAGCGAGATCAATTACAAGGCGTTACAGATGGGGTAGATACGGCCTGGCCAGAACAACTCAATTTCAGTGCAATTGTATGCCTGTTGCTTTTCTTTTCCGATGCCGCACAGGCGTCGGAGCTGTTCGGCATCATTTAACGCGCCGAAAGCAACAGGCTGCAGCTAGGCAGAGATCCATCCGGTCCTGCAGGGGGCAAGGAGGGGCAGAGCTACCCAACCGAGATCGGCCTGTACCTAACTGGGTGTTATAATACCACGCAAAGGGCAAGACGCCAATTGATAATTGAGCTGGCCGCCAACTGTATCCACGAATGGATCACCGGATTTATTCAATATTCCTTTTTGGCCTGCCACAACTATTTATATTATCTATTTTACATATCCATGATTTCGATTATATAGTCCCTTTTCTACACACTGAATCGTTGCCACGGTAGCCTATATGAATGTCCCCGATTATCGAGCACAAATGGATGAGCCCCCACAAAGCAAGGTGTTTCCATTAAAAGTGTTACAAGACACCGTCCCCAGAAATTGGAACAACGTCACACAACTCCTCCTGCGCGCCGGATTGGGCGCTGTATTCATTTGGAGCGGCGGCGCCAAACTATTTAACCCACAAAACTTCGCCGTCATCGTTGAATCTTTCGGTCTCATTCCGGAGGCTGCAGTCTTTCCCGCTGCTCTGGGCTTAGCCGGTACCGAGATCGTGGCCGGATGGGGACTGATTTCCAATAAACCATGGGGGCTGATTTTGGTTTCCGCCCCGCTCATGTTGTTTATCGTTGTTCTGAGTTACGGGCTTTGGCTCGGCCTGGATGTGGATTGCGGTTGCTTCGGACCCCAGGACCCAGAGGCCAAAGCTTACCATGGCATGCGTCCTGCGCTCTATCGAGATCTGGCGATGCTGACCATGGTCGGATATCTATATCTACAAAAGCGGCGTCAACGGCCACCCGCAT
>JAAUYD010096359.1_pt1 | contig 10903 bp, 12 predicted proteins | sample 7278101 | NCBI WGS metagenome assembly JAAUYD01 (sample SAMN14350128, study PRJNA611818) | marine sediment metagenome | isolation source: surface marine sediment (0.6m) | place: French Polynesia: Moorea | collected 2018-08
AGACTCTTGAGGCATCCGTCGATAATAAAATTGCTGCAATAGATAAGAAGCTTGAAGATCTGCAGATATTACAAAAGAAAATAGAAGATCTCTTAGCAGAAAAAAGCAGCGTTGAAAAGAAAAGGATAAAAGAGTTGAGCACCATTTACGAAAAAATGGTGCCTGAAAGAGCAGCACTAGCAATGACAAGCATGGATCCCATCTTGGCTACCGATCTGCTCTCGAACATGAAGCCTAAGGCAGCGGCCAAGGTTTTAAATGCTCTAGATAAACAAAAAACGTCAGAACTTAGCACCACGTTTACAACCATACAAATTGAGTGAACTATGGAAGCATTCATCGTACCACAAATTGAACCCAAAGCAGCATCAGCACCAGGGCAACATTCTGGTAAAAATGGTACGAATGAATCATCATTTGCTCCGACGCTTGATAAAGCACTCGCTAAACAAGACAATACCAACCCGCACGAAAATACGAGTGGCTCATCTCCCTCAGGATATCCCCAAAAACATATAGATACTGAAACAGCAGATATTATTGGCGGTAAGGAAGGTTTTGATCTGGAATCAACCTACGCGCTGCACAGTGAGATTTTTCCAGAGAAGCATAAGCAAACCAGCTTAAACCTTAGCAATGATGAAAAATCGATAGCAAATGGTGAATCAGTACAAAAGCATCCATCTGTTAATCATAACTTTCTGCCTGATCAGCATGCAATATCAGTAGATATAAAAACTGTTGGGCAGCAGCGAGAAAATATATCCGGGATTATTAACAAACCAATTATTTCTCAGTTTAATAACGACTTATCCCTGGTTAAAAATGATTTTCATCAGTTAAATGATGTTAAATCTAATGAACTAACACAGATTTCAGCATCTGTTCTTGCCAGATTGAATTCAACGCCTGTGCTTAATCCAGGGGGAGAGCAGAGTGCGGTAACGCATAGAATTGAAAAGCATTTACAGAGTCTTAGCAATAATGTGGCAAATAACACAGGTATGGTACAGAATCTAAGCCTCTCTCAATCTCCTTCATCTGTGCCATTGACCATTGCAAATGGTCAAATTGTTCATTTACAGGAAAACGATTCTATAGCCTTTTCACAGGCAAAGAAAGATAATCATCACGTAATTTTCCAAAACCCAACAACAAGTATTGTTGAAAACAGTGCTGGTGAAACAAAGGCTACACCATCACTTTCAACTGAGAGCCTACTCACAGAAATTACTCAGCAACCTCCCCTCTCACAAACTCATTCACTGCGCAGTAATACCACAAGTTTACGCCAAGATATTTCTGCTCAGTATATGGATAAGGCTTTATCCCGCGAAACTATTGTTACCGATCAAACTCTAGGACAGCAACAACTTGATACAGATGGGGGGAGTCAGAATCAAAGCCAGTTCAGCAACGCGGCTAAAACAGGTGAAGCTGGAGGTGAAAATATCACCTCTCAGTCAACCTCTCCGCAATCTACTGAAAAACCTTTATTTTCAATGAATGAATCACTGAAGCCAGGAAACCCAACACTTTCCTCACAATTCAATGAAAATAACATCCTCAATCAGGTTATCCAGAGAATGCGACTTTCTCAAAATATTCATGACTCCAAATTAGTTATGAAACTTCACCCTGCCGAGTTGGGAGAGCTCAAAATCGACATACAACTGAAAGAAGGTACGATACAGGCTAGCATTGTTGCTCAAAATCAGCAGGTTCAAGAAATTCTTGAAAAGAATATGCCGAGATTGAGAGAAATGATGGAACAGCAAGGACTAATTGTTGACGATATCACTGTTAATCTCGACGGCGACTTAGGATCAGAGTACAACCTCTTTGAAGACCATTTTGCTCAGGAAGAGGATACAGCCTCTTCAAAGAAGAATAAAGGGCCACACAGTGTTTTTTCAATTGAAGATGAAGTGCCAGAAACTCTCTCTGAAACAAGCGCTAATGCCGACTCAATGGTCAATGTAAAGGTATAGGGGAAGAGCAATGAGTTATCTCGACGGAATCACAGATACGGTTAACACAACCACGACTTCAAATAGCAGTAGTGCAAGCAGTTCAGCAGATATCATGGGAAAAGAGGATTTCCTTACGCTGTTGGTAACACAGTTACAAAATCAAGATCCGCTTAATCCTGCTGACCCTACAGAATTTACAGCACAGCTTGCGCAATTCAGTTCTCTTGAGCAGCTGTTTAACCTCAATGATTCCATGGACAACCTGGTAACCTCAAATGCGAACTCAGATAAATTTGCCACATTGCAGACAATTGGAAAAGAGGTTGTCTACCAAAGTAGTAAATTTGAATACAGTGGTGAGGGTGAGGTGAAGCTAGGGTATGAACTAGATGGCAAGGTTGCTGAGGCACAAATTACCATTCAGAAAAACGGTGCAACTGTGGCAGTTCTCGACGGTACAGAATTAACTGCTGGTAAACATTTTCTTACCTGGGATGGTCTGCATACCGATGGGAATCCTGCAGAAGCAGGCTCCTATACATTTGCAATCTCAGTAAAAGCTCCAGAAGGAGAGAGCGTTGCCGCCTCACCACTGGTGAAATCTGAAGTAACAGGTGTTGATCTCACCGGAGATTATGGCGGGAAGTTAACCACTTTGGCTGGTGAGGTTTCATTTACCTCTATCCTAGGTGTTTATGAAATTGAGCAAAATGATGAAGATCTATCAACTGATGCCGAAGAAGATACAGAACTTGCTTCATTATCCGTTGATCGAAAATAATTGAAAAGAAAATACAACAGGACAGTTGTATATCACGCTGATACACCATGGTTCAAGGAAGATATCCTGGTCAGCTACAATTTAGAATTTAATACGTAGATAAATGACAGTTTTCCTTGAAAACAGAAACGCTCACAGGGAGGAGTAAATATGGGTATTTCGAGTGCGATGTACAGCGGAGTCAGCGGACTTAACACAAATTCTCAGGCCATGAGTGTTATCGGTAATAATCTTGCCAACACTAACACCCTGGGCTTTAAAGGCGCTCGTGTGGTCTTTTCAGACCTTCTTTCCAGTAATATTAATGGGTCAGGTGGAACATCTCAGGTAGGTCGAGGTGTAAATGTATCTAAAGTTGATAATATCTTCAGTCAGGGTACTTTTGAGTCCACCGAATCAGGATTGGATGTTGCCATTGAAGGTGGTGGTTTCTTTATGCTAAAAGAACCTGGTAACGATACCACATATTATTCACGAGCAGGAGCATTTCGTTTCGATGAAAACGGTTATCTTGTTAATCCTGAAGGGTTCCGCGTTCAAGGGAAACCTTATGATGCAAATGGTGCATTGATTGCCGGTGATCCGCAAGATATTCAGATTACCGATGTCGGTTTGGTGCCGGCTCAAGCCACAACCACCATGACGCTCAATACCAACCTTGATGCCGCTGCCGTTTCACCAGCCAATGCAGTGCCTGCTTGGCCTGATTTCGATTACACCAACCCAGATACTTTCAACTATTCGTCTTCCACACAGGTATTTGACTCTCTTGGTGAACCCCATCTTATCACCACTTATTTTGTTAAGGACCCGCTAGTAGCCAATAGTTGGGACTGGTATTGGACCGCAGAGGATACCAATGGTGTTGTTATGGGTTCAGATATCACCAATGGAGGTGGTAACACCCCTGAAGGTACCATTACGTTCAACCCCGATGGAACCCTGCTAGCAGGTGGCGCAGGTAATGTCATTGGTGGCGCAGGAATTAACTGGGCCAACGGCTCAAATGCCCAGGCCATCACAATAGATTTTGACACAACTCAGTTTGATAGTGAATCAACGGTAATCTCCCAAGAGCAAAACGGCTTTGGTGCCGGTAATTTGACTAGTGTCGATATCAATGATGAAGGTGCTGTATTAGCTTCATACTCCAATGGTGAACAAGTACTTGTTGCCAATCTGGTTCTTGGTAAATTTAATAATCCAAATGGGTTAACTTTAGTTGGCAGTAACCTCTTTGAAGCCAGTGACGCCTCAGGGGTTGCGCGTGTCGGTCTGCCCGGACCAGAACTTGGTAAGGTTTTCACCAATTCACTGGAACAGTCTAATGTCGATATGGGTCAAGAATTTGTCCGCATGATCACTGTCCAGCGTGGATTTCAGGCAAACTCAAAAATCATTACCACAGTAGACGAATTGCTTGGTGAGCTGATCAACCTTAAGCGTTAACCAGTCATATTTTTGACGTAATTGTCAAAAGGGCAGAGCTATGCATAATAGCCCTGCCCTTTTTTTATACTTCACAACCTTCTCGAAGAATCACTTCTCACTAACATTGACAACAATTGCATTAGTAACAATGTCAATTTGCTATTCCTGGATAAAATGTGATACGGTCATGATATCGTATAGATAAATGTGTATGGAAAAAACGTGAGGCCTAATCCCGGACATCCCGAAAGCCTAAAAACTTCAAACTCCCTTTCTGTTTGGCAGCTAGATTTCTTCAGCTTTTTCCATCAATTTAAAAAAGTAAATACAGATTAAATTTGGAATAGTTATTGCAAAACTCTGTTTCCAGATTCAAGATGCTCTGATTATTGGATAAAGTTGACAATCCACATATCAGAGAAGTGAGCTTAAACTCACCAGGTTAAATTATAATTAATTTCTGACAAGCCTTACCGGAGGACTGATTTTTGGATCTTTCAACGATTTTAGGAATTGGAGCCGCTTTCGGCCTGATGTTGATGGCAATCTTGCAGGGCGGCCCACTCTCTATATTCATAAATGTACCATCAATAATGATTGTGTTCGGCGGTACCGCCGGTAATACTTTGGTTAACTATCCTTTTAGTGATGTTTTCGATGCATTTAATGTAGCCAAAAAAACCATCCTCTATAAAGAACAATCCGTTAACGACCTCATTATCCAACTCATGGAATTCGCTAATAAAGCGCGTAAGGAAGGAATTCTCGCACTTCAGGGCGCAATGGAAAACATCAACGATGAATTTCTTATCAAAGCAATGCAGATGGCCGTAGATGGGCAAGAACCTGAAACTTTGAGAAATATGCTCAACACCGAGGTTGATTATATTCAGATGCGTCATGAGAAAGGTGCAAGCATCTTTCTATCCATCGGTGCTTATGCCCCGGCAATGGGTATGGTCGGAACTCTCATAGGTCTTGTTCAGATGTTACAGACAATGGATGATCCAGCTACAATTGGACCTGCAATGGCAGTTGCCCTTCTTACTACTTTTTACGGTGCTGTAATTGCTAACGTAATCTGTTTACCAATGGCAGGTAAGCTCAAAATGCGATCAGAAAATGAGCTGCTTACCAAAACCCTAATTATTGAGGGTATGCAATCAATCCTTTCCGGAGAGAATCCCAGGATAATGGAACAAAAACTCCACGCATTTATTTCACCTAAACTACGAGAATCTACCTTTAAAAAATAGAGTAGAAAATGTCCGAAGAACAGCAGCAAAAAGAAGAAAAAAGAAAACAGAAGAAGTCCCAATCCAGTGGTGGTGCTCCTGCATGGATGGTGACCTATTCTGATCTGGTTACACTCTTGCTTACTTTTTTTGTTTTGCTGCTGTCAATGGCAAGTCTGGACCCAGTTAGGTTTACTGAGGCGTCAAGCTCTCTTAAGGATGCTTTTGGCATTCATGCAAGACCGGCTCATGTAGAATTTGCCATCCCAGTCCTGCCCTCTACTCCAATAACTAAATATTCTCCGATACAAAATGAGATGACCACAAAAATATATCGGCGGATCAAAACTCAAATAGATACGGATAAACTCTCTCAGGACATCGATATTGTACAAAAAGACGGAGATACCATTATTCTCAGGATTAAAGACTCTATCTTGTTTGGAGAAGGGGAAACAAAACTATCACCCCAATCCTATCCATTATTGCGATACATTGCCGATATTGTTCGTCCTCTACCTCTGCGACTACGCATTGAAGGGCATACAGATTCAACAGATCAACCTCAGGTCGCCCTGGAAAAATGGGATACTTCCATTGCCAGATCCGTTTCTGTGCTCAGGTTTCTCAAAAAAGGTGAGCTGCTCCCATTAGATAGGATGGGTGCAGCTGGATATGGTGCAGACAAGCCCCTGGCAAGCAACACCACTTCCGAAGGTAGAGCAAAAAACAGGCGAGTTGACTTTGTATTACGATCAAATACAGCCGTAAATGTTGATCAATCAGGCAATTCACAACCAGAAATACCGTTTTAGCTATCGCTTAATTCTTGAAATATACCTAAGAGGCTGATTTCAAATGGCAGAAAAGAAAGGAACTCAAAAAACACCAGAAAATCCAGAGTCAGGTGGAAAGAAAAAACTACTCATCATCATAATCGCAGTTGTACTTGTGCTGCTAATCGGAGTAGGAGCTGGGTTGTTTTTCTTTCTTAACAAGGAGAAAGCTGCAGAAAAACCATCCGATCCTGGAATGGAAGTGCCCGTACCCGAGCTCAACAAAAGCTCTGACATTGGCCCTATGGTTGATATTGAAGAATTTATCGTCAACATAATCAGTGCAGAAAGTAACCATTATGTAAAAGCTTCTTTCACACTTGAATTGACTAATGAAATGGCAAAGGAAGAGGTCAGTAAACGAATGCCACAGATTCGTGACTCGATTTTACTTCTGGTAGGCAACAAAACCTATGAAGAACTCCAGGATCTCCAAGGCAAGAAACAACTCAAAGCAGAGTTGATGAGTAAGTTGAATGCAATTTTACAATCAGGCAATGTCAAGTCCATTTACTTCACCGACTTCGTTGTTCAATAAAAGAGCAGGATAATACGTTGGAACCGATACTCAATAAAAAGGAAATTGCAGACCTCCTCCGTGCCATTAAGGAGGGACAAGTCTCTCTTGATTTAGGTCAGGATGGTCCAGGTAAGCAATTTAAAGAGTGCAGTCCCGTTAACCTCTTTCAGGTAAATGAGTTAAATGATGAACTCAGTCGTCTGCCAAATTTTGATATAATTCTGGATAATTTTAGTCAAAATTTCGCAATAACCCTGACAAATCATCTGCAAAGAACCTTTTCGATCGAAAGATCACAGATAGATTCTGCGCATTTTCTTGATTTTCTCCTTGAAAATAAAGATGTGGGGGCAATTGCTGTACTTAATGTTGCCCCTCTCAAACATGGCGCACTTATTCTTATCGATGCCCACCTATGCTTTTCCCTGGTAGAAATAATGCTCGGGGCATCCACCGAAATTGATCATTTGCAACTTGAGAGAAAACTCACCAGCATTGAACTCAAAATCATGCACTCCATCATCTCTAAAGGCTGTGATGATCTCAACAGAGCATTTGCTCCTCTTGTTGATCTTGATTCTTCATTGCTAAAAGTAGAGAGCAACAGTCGACTGGTATCGATTACAGAGCCGGACGCGGAGATACTGGTGGGTTCTTTTAATGTTAAAGTCGGTGAGATCGAAGGCCATATGAAAATGGTCTTCCCTCTCGCAACACTTGATCCTTTACGTGAGGATTTGAAAGAGCTTCTCAACGTGAATAAGGGCAAGTATGGGTTGTGGACCGATATTCTTGAAGAGGAAATAGCCCAAATATCTGCAGAATTAATAGCCCAATCAGGGATAATCAACATGTCAGTAAATGAAATTTTGGACCTTGAAAAAGGAGACACACTGTTTCTGGACTACAACCCCAATTCTCCGCTACAGATATTAATTGAGAACAAACCTAAATTCTATGCAATACCCGGAACCCACAATGGTAAAAAAGCTATCAGCATTACCGATATATTTGAGCAAGGAGCACAATAATGGATAGCCCCAAAAATGAGGAAAGGAATGCACGCCCGGACCCTGAAGAGTTGAAGGAATTGTTGGAAAACGATAACTCTACGGTAAGTGCAGCAAGTTCTTCCCAGAGCAGTGCGTCGCACCAAACTTCTCGTAGCCTTGATTTTCTCTATGATGTACCGCTCCAGGTATCCGTAGAGATCGGTCGCTGCAAAATCATGCTAAAGGATCTGTTGTCAATGACAGAAGGTTACGTTATTGAGTTGGAAAAACTCGCCGGTGAACCCCTTGATCTTTATGTAAATTCCAGACTAATAGCTCATGGAGAAGCTGTGCTGGTGGGTGATAAGTTCGGTATTCGGTTAACCGATGTCGTGAGCAAAAGTGATCGAGTTGAAAAGCTGGGTTAATGTATGAAGTCTTTGGGTCTCTATTTACTTGCTCCTTTGTGGGTATCACCCCTGTTCTGCCAAACCGCGGTCGCAGCAGACAAGTTTGATCCGGTAAGCTCCAGTTTCCGGATGCTATGGGGACTTGTTGTTGTTCTCGCCATCATCTTCGCGCTTTATGCTGTGTTGCGCAAGAAAGTCTCTGGTCTGCAGTCTAACGACAGAGGTGCAATCAAAATTATTGAAGTGAAACACATCATGCCTAAGAAGTCATTGATGCTGGTCGAAATACGCGGCAAAGAATTTGTGGTTGGTGCAGGAAATGATGCTATTCACTCCATAGTTCCATTATCACAAAGCAACACTTTTTCTCAAATTTTAGAAAGATCAGAAGAAAAGGTCTAGTTATGAAAAACAGAAGCATCTCCCCTTTTCTTTCCTGGTGCATATTGCCCCTGATACTCCTTATACCATCAGTGTGTTCAGCTGTGGGTCTACCCACAATCACCCTTGGGGTAGAAGATGCAGAATCACCAGCTCAGGTCTCGAATGCATTACAGATACTGCTGCTGCTGACAATACTATCGGTTGCACCAGCTATACTGCTTATGATGACATGCTTTACCCGAATTGTGATTGTAATGGGATTTGTCAGGCAGGCAATGGGCACTCAGCAGATGCCTCCTACTCAGATTGTTGTTGGCCTTTCTCTATTTCTTACTTTTTTTGTTATGTCACCAACCTTTAATGTGATTAACAACGAAGCGCTTCAACCCTACCTGAACGAGCAAATTTCCCAGCAGGAAGCAATTGATAATGCAATCACACCAATGCGGGCATTCATGTTTTCCCATGTGATGGAAGAAGAACTCGAAATGTTAACTGATCTAACTTTAGAGGATAATCCTGAAGACAGAGATGATATTCCCACAATGACACTCATTCCGGCTTTTATGCTCTCTGAACTCAAGCGTGCCTTCCAGATGGGGTTTATGGTCTTTATTCCGTTTTTAGTCATAGATATGATTGTCGCCTCTGTCTTGATGTCAATGGGTATGATGATGCTTCCCCCGATTATAATTTCTCTACCATTTAAACTCCTGCTCTTTGTGCTGGTTGATGGCTGGGGTCTTGTGGTCGGCTCATTACTTAAAAGTTTCAACTGAGTAAGGAATGTTATGACACCTGATTTAGCTGTTAATATCTGTAAAAAAGCGATCCAAACCGTATTGATGTGTGCTGCACCGATGCTTTTATCAGGGATGATAATAGGATTAATCATTTCTGTTTTACAGGCTGCAACCCAGGTAAATGAGCAAACCCTTACCTTTATCCCGAAAATAGTTGCAGTCTTTTTAGCTCTTCTTTTTTTTGGACCATGGATAATCAAGACACTCGTCGCTTTTACCGGGGGTGTCTATGAAACCTTGGCCACCTTTTAGTTTATACGCGTGAACCTTGAACTTATTCCCGTAGAACAGTTTCAGGTTTTTGTAATCTGTGCAGCCAGGATCATTGGCTTTGTCTCAGCTATTCCAGTTTATTTCAGCAACCAGGCACCTGCTCAGGTAAAGGCAGGTTTGGCCGTCACCCTCTCGCTTCTGCTCTTTCCACTTCTTGAACCTTTTATTACCTTAGGAGAATTTAACGCTCCGGCCTTTCTGCTGTTAATGGTAAATGAGACCCTGCTCGGTACAATGGTAGGACTCATCGTCAGGCTCATTTTCACTTCTGTTGAATTTGGCGGAACAGTGATTGGTTACCAGATGGGTTTTGCTGCAGCTAATATTTTTGACCCCCAAAATCAGCGGCAGACAGCACTACTCTCCCAGTTTCAGAATGTTTTTACTATTTTGCTTTTCTTAAGTCTTGATATCCATCATTACTTCATCCAGGTTGCAGTGAGATCCTATGATATTCTCCCACCTGGAAATCTGAATTTTGCAGGTGATGCCGTTCCCTTTCTGGTTGAGCTCACCTCAAGAATGTTTATGCTTGGGGCACAGTTCAGCGCCCCGGTATTAGCTGTTCTCCTGCTTTCCGGCCTTATCTTGGGAATTCTCGCCAGAACCTTTCCTCAGCTCAATGTATTCCTCCTTTCCTTCCCTTTGAATATTTTCATCTCTTTCTCTGTCATGGGTTTGACATTAAGTCTTATCAAAATACTTATTAGTCGAGAATTTGACATTTTGCCTGGCCGATTGATGACTCTTTTACAGCTATTGAATTAAATCTCTTAAGTTTTTGACCTTTTGGCTCGAATATTTTCTGGTTTGCTTTTTGCAAATCTCCTCAAAACTTATGGCGAGTTAATTATTTAATAGGGACGATGTCAAGGAATGGCTGAAGAAACTTCTACAGGTGAGCGTACCGAAGATGCTACTGCGAAACGCAGAAATGACTTCCGTCAAAAGGGGCAAGTTGCCCAAAGCAAAGAAGTGCAAACTGCTGCTATCCTAACTATTCTCCTGCTTTTTTGGGTATTTTATCTGCCTCTCTTTTTTTCTGAAGTTACCAATCTGTTGAAACTTCTTTTGCAGTCAAATCATGAGATAACCATTACGCCTTCAAAAGTTATTGAAATCTCCTATTTCATTACGAGAAAATTAGGCTTGCTGCTGGCTCCTCTTTTCTTACTCGTTATCACAATCGGTATCTTTTCTACTTTATTTCAAATAGGTTGGCTGTTTACTACCAAACCTTTTGTCCCAGATATAGCTAAATTCAA
>JAAUYD010044417.1_pt1 | contig 10901 bp, 5 predicted proteins | sample 7278101 | NCBI WGS metagenome assembly JAAUYD01 (sample SAMN14350128, study PRJNA611818) | marine sediment metagenome | isolation source: surface marine sediment (0.6m) | place: French Polynesia: Moorea | collected 2018-08
AGGAAGCCGAGCACGGTGTCGACATCGTCGTCGTTGAGCGCATACGTCCCGGCGACGACGCCACCCACGATCTCGATCGTGTCGTTCGTGTCGCCGTTCGGGTTGTCGATCTGGATCCGACCCATCGGGACCGAGACGTACCCGCCGATCCGGACGGTCGTCGAGTTGCCCGACCCGGCCCGGATGTCGACGACGGGTTCGGGCACCCACGGATCGACGACCCGCTCGGGTGCCGGCCCGGCGGCCACGCCGCCGCCATCGAACGCGAGCGGGTACGGCGCAGCCGACCGGGCTGCGTCGGTGGTGCCGATCGCCGTGATCGCCTCGACCCGGGCGCGGTACCCCACGTCGGCCGGATCGGTGAGGTCGGCGAGGCCGGCGATCTCACAGTTCAGCTCGGTCTCGAACCAGGGGTTCGCCTCGACCGTGCAGGTGCCGCGGTCCTCGGCGGCGAGCACGGGCACGTAGACGTCGATCCGTCCGGTGTCGGACTCGCCGCCGGCCTCGGCCGTGTAGTTCAGCCGGATGTTCGTGCCCGGCGTGTCGGTCGTCGCCGTGGTCGTGATCGTCAGCTCCGTGCCGTCCGGCGCGGGGTTGAGCTCGAACGTCCACTCCGGTCCGGCCGGGAAGTTGCTGGTGTCGAGATCGGTGATCGTGATCGGCCGTCCCTGGGCGTCGATCACCGGCAGCTCGACGACGAACGGCTCGTTCGGCACCGGGTACGCATCGAACGACTTGGCGTCCGGCTTGTCCTCGTCGTGACTCACCAACCACTCGATCGTCAGGGTGTCGGTCGCGAACGAGCCGGTCGCGTCGAAGACGATGTAGGACATGTCGAAGGAGATCTCGTCGGCCGAAGCGATCGGGGCGCCTGTGGCGGGCGGCGTCACCAAGAGCTCGATCTCGTTGCCGGTCGCGTTCGGATCGACCTCGACGAACCAGCCGGCCGGAATCGAGAACGGGTCGACGAACACCGTGAGCGGGCCGTCACCGTTGGGGTCGACCGCCGGGATCCTCGTCATCACCGGTGCGGTGCCGACGACCTCGACCTGGACGGCACCGCTGTTCCACGTGACCGGTGCCAGGTTGGCGGGCGCCTCGGCGTAGACCCGCTCCATCGTCACCTGGTAGCCGTTGATGGTCACATCGTCCGGGTTCGGGCCGGGCGTCCAGGTGACCCGTGCGACATCGTCGACGTCGGTCTCCTCGACCGTCACCCCGGTCACCGCATCGGGCAGACCGTCGTTGCCGCCGAACGTGCCGGGGGTCGATGCCGAATCCGTCCCTGCAGGACTCGATCCGACGGCGTTGTACGCCACCACCGAAACGTCGAACGAACGGCCCAGGTCGAGCTCGGCGACCAGACAGGTGTGCTGGTTCTCGCCGGCGGGACCGGTACCGACGGTGAAGACGATGTCGCCCGGTTGATCGCAGACGACCGTGGTCTCCGGCGCACCCGGGCCGGAGGTTCGCGTCGCCGTGATGTCGAACCCGGTGATCAGCGAGCCGCCGGCGTCGTTGCCGACGAGCTCGTTCCACGTGATCGACAGTCCGCCACGCGAAGCCAGCAGCCCCGACTCGTACTTGCGTCCTTGGGCGACGACGGTCGGCGCGACCTGCGGCTCGCGAGCCGCGTCGGTGTACGTCTCGTCCGACGGCAGGTACTCGGCCGTGGTGATCGGCATCGCGGTCGACAGGTCGTTGTCCTCGTCGTAGGTGTCGAGCTCCTGCGACGCCGGGATCAGGTTGACCATCGGCACGTCGTGCGGATCGACCAGGGCCCCGTTGGCGACGCCGTTGACCGTGATGATCGAGATCCGGCCGCCACGGTCCTCCTCGGTGTAGCGCTGGTTGAACCGGATGCTCGGCGAACCGGCGGCGTCGTCCACGATCAGCCGTGCGTCGCCACCGAACACCCACGTGGCGCCGCCACCGTCGATCGCCATCACGGTCGGACCGCTGACGACACTGGTCGCGACCTGGAGGTCGTCGGCGCAGGCGCTCTGCTCGTTCGACGGGCGACCGCTCTGGAAGTCCTCGAGGCCGTAGCCGACGACGACGTCGGCGTTCTCGCTGACGGTGATCGGCTGTTCGAAATAGTAGACACCGCTCGCGAAGTAGTAGAGGTGATTGCCGTTCAGGTCGACGGGTTGCTCGTACCGGCCCGGGAAGAACACCTTGCACTCGCGACCCGACGGGGTGTTGAAGCCGAACGGCATGTCGTAGTGGTAGGGCGCGGAGCCCGCGGTGCGGTCGGTGGACGGCCAGCGCGGCAGCTCGGGCATCCAAATGGCGCCGCTGACCGCGTCCCAGGGTTCGGCGGGTGGACCCGGGACGTGGGCGGCCCACCAGTCGGCGGTCGCCGGGTACGACGGCACCGGGTCGCTCTGCATCGTCCCGCCGACGGCCGTGCTGGGCACCTCGGCGCCGAGCTGGGTGGCGACGGCGCCGACGGGGACCTGATAGCCGAGCGCGTCGAGCGGTCCGATCTCTTCCAGCTCGGCGCAGGTGGTCGACACGTTCGTGTCGTTGATCTCGATCGTGCCGAGCGAACCGCCGTCGTCGCACTCGACGAAGACGTTGGCCGGATCGTTGAGCGCGACGCGCAGGCCGGCCTTGGAGGCCTCGACGTCCTTGGTGCGCTCGCTGACGGCGGTGTTGAGGCGCAGCACCGACGTCGCATAGGTCATCAGCGGCACGACGACGAGACCGGCGATGACGACGAGCAGCAGCACGAGGACCAGAGTCGAGCCCTCGTCTCGTTCGTGCCGGCTCTGCGTCGCGCCGGCCGCCGGGGCGCGGCCGACCGTCGTGATGTCGCTCATGCGACCTCCAGGGTGCAGGAGACGGCCGCGTTGGGGGTGACCGTCAGATTGATGCCGGCGCCTGGATCGCCGGCGGAGATGAGTGACCAGTCGGTGCCTTCGACGAGATCGACGCCGCCCGCCGCGCACGACCACCCGACCGCCACGTAGCCGGTCCCGTCGAGCGGTGCGGGCACCAGATCGACGTTGGCCGAGGACGAACCGCCGAATGGCACGTCGAACGTGCCCGACTTGTTGATCCGGCTGGTGGTGACCTGCTCGGCGCCGAGGGTGTAGGTGATCTCGGCGTCGGCCGGATCGCCCGTCGACGCCTCGCGGGTCTGGATCGTCAGCGTGCCGCCGCACTCGGCGAGCGCGATCGCAGCGAGACCGCTGCCGAGCTGGGCGAAGTCGGTCGTGGTGAGCACGTCGGCGGTCGACACGTCACCCCAGCCGGAGCCGGCGCTCCACGTCACGGTCTCGAAGGTCTCGGCGCTGCCGTCGTACTGCGAGGGGTTCTGGATCCCCGAGATGAGATCGCCGAGGAACACCCGGTTCGGGATCGAGTACGTCGGCCACTCGGGGTGGCTGATCGTCTGACTGCCGCTGAAGCCGCTGCCGAGGCCGACGCCGATGAACCGCGTGCTGCTGCGGTGCAACTCGGCGGTGTAGTTGGCGCGGTACCACGCTCGCGTCCGGCTGTTGTAGTCCCACATGTCGGCCAGGCTCGAGGGGATCCCGATGTCACGGTTGGGCAGGCCGTCGGTGAAGAACACGACGAGCTCCGGAGCGGGCCGGCTCGGATCCCCGGCCTCGGCGAACGAGGTCGTCGCCGACGCATCGGTGTAGAAGGTGCGCACGAGCGCTTCCTGCCAGTCGGTGGATCCGCCGTCGACGATGTTGCCGAGGTAGCCGCCGACGCCCTCGGTGGCGTCGCCGACGAGCTCGAACACCTCGGCGGGCTCCGACAGGTCGAAGCTGCGATGCCAGCCGCTCGTCCCGAGCGTGCTCGCCGAGCCGTCGAACCGGATCACCTTGAGATCGGTCGGGGTTCCCTCGAACGCGCGCACGAAGCTCTCGACGCCGCGGCGGACGTTGACGACGCCCGAGCTGCCGATCGAGCCGGAGTCGTCGACGATCAACGTGACCGGCCCGCCGCAACCGCTGCGGGCCTCGACGAAGCTCGGGCCCTCGAACGACGGTGTGTCGAGCGACGTGCGCACGATGCCGCCGGCGGTCACCGACACGGAACTGCTGCGAGCGACGCCGGCGCCGTCGGGCACGCCGTTCACCGAGACCGTCACGGTCACCGCGCTGCTGTCCTCGCCCGGCGTGCCGGAGTCGTCGACCGACTCGGGCGCCGAGACCGAGATCACGTTCGACGGCGGCTCGTCGGTGCCGCCGACCCAGCCGGTGTCGGCCGGCGCAGCGAGGTCGCGGAGGATCACGCGACTCGAGCACGTCCCGCCGTGGCACTCGACGCGGGTCAGCACGAAAGCATCGCCGCCGTCGGGATCGGGTCCGTAGCGGTACGACACGGTCGTCATGCCGGAGCCGTCGTCGAAGCTGAGCGTCAACGCGTTCGACGACCCTGCGCATTCCGCGCCGCAGCCGGCCGTCGTGATCACCGTGGAATCGGGCGTGTCGTCGAGCGAGGTCGGGTTCGCCGACGCGAGGTCGGTCGGCAACCAGAGCGCGAGCGCCTGCTCCCAGCGCGCGACGTCGAGGTTGCCGTCGGTGTCGGCCTGCTGCCGGAAGGTCACGGTGACCGCCGCCGCCAGCACCGTGGCGATCGCGCCGATGACCGAGATGGTCACGACGAGCTCGATCAGTGTCATGCCGGCGTCGCGCCGGTGGGTCCGCCTAGAAATCACCCTTCACCACCTCCAACTCGCGCGCGACGTCCTCGACGGGACTCTCGACGCGAATTCGGACCAGCTGCACCAGCCCGTTCTCGAACGTGCCGCCGGGACACGCCCCCGGCACGAAGCCGCCGGAACCGCCGTTGGCGAGCTCGTCCCAGTGCTCGTGTTCCACCGTGATCGTCGCGGCATCCCAGCCGTGCACGATCGCCGCCTTCCTGGCCGGACCCGACAGATCGCACTGGAACGTCGGCGACGAGTCCCGATCGGCGCGCGTCACGCGGTCGGCCGCGTTCACCAGCACGGTCTCGACCTCGGCCGCCGCGCGGCTGACCGATGCCGCCCGCACCGAGCTGCGCACGGCAGCCAGGATCGGCAACACGACGATGCCCATGAGCACGATCGTGATGACGACCTCCACATACGTGAAACCACCGTCTCGTCGCTGTCGCGATCGACGTCGAGGGGTTCCCGCGTCCCTGATGTCCTCGTTGTCGTTGTCCATGTGTCCGTTCCGGACCGTGAAGGTAACCAGTGCTTGATACGACTACACATGAAGTTGATCAAGCGTTGATCAACGTCTGCGAATCGCCGCGCTCTGAGTATCCGCCTGTGATTTCCTTGTGATCGAGTTTACACAACCCTGACGTTCACTGCACCTGCCACGAGTTGATCGCGTAGGCACCGTTCTGGTTGATCTGGACGATCGCCGTCGACGCCTCCGCACCTGCGGAGTTGGTCGTGACGATCCGGACCTTGCGCTGGACGACGAGCGGGACGAACCCGATGTCGACCGACTGCGGACCCGACGCACGAGCGTCGGTCACATCGAACTGTGCGGCGAGGATGCCGCCGATGATGTCGACCTCGTGCCCGTGCGGATTGTCGATGTGGATGCGACCCTGCGGGATCGCGATGTAACCCGGCACGCTGACCGACACGCCCGCCGCGTCGGCGAGATCGATGTCGACGAGCGCCGGTGGCGCGTAGAACGGCGCCGGCGCGGCCGGTGGTGGCGGCGGGGGGTCACCGAGCGGCGGACGCGGCTCGGCGACCGCGCTCGCGGCCGACGGCAGCGAGTCCCCGACCGCGTTCGTCGCGATCACGTCGAAGGTGTGATCGACGTTGTTCGTGAGGTTCTCGATCGTGCACTCCAGCGCCGGCGGCGAGGCGACGTCCATCTCGACCGCACACGTCTCGCCGACGAGCGAACCCGTGTCGTCGTAGGCGCGCACGAGGTAGTCGGAGATCACGGCACCGCCGTCGCCGGGGGCCGACCACGTCACGACCGCGCTGCCGTCGTAGGGCGTCGCGGTGGGCGGGGTGGCGGCATCGGGCACGTCGAGGTTCGCGTGCCACGACTGCGGCGTCACCGGGCTCGTCTCGGGCGACGGGTCGGAGTCGCCGGCGTCGTTCGTCGCCGTCACCGTGAACCCGACCGCCGAACCGTTCGTGAGTCCGGTGAAGACACACGTGGTCGACCCGGCCGTCGAGCAGACGTCGCTCGACGAGGCGTCCACCGTGTACGAGGTGATCGACGCACCGTTCTCCGCCGGCGGATCCCAGCTGACGATCGCGCCGCCGTTGTACGTCTGCACCGTCACGTTCTCGGGCGCTTCCGGCGGGATCGGCTTCGGCGTGTGCACCGACGGGAGGTAGTCCTGGAAGGTGGCCGCGATCGGCGTCTCACCGCCGACAGCGGAGAGCGACACGTACAGCACGTCGGGGATGTCGAGATCGATGCCCGTCACGCCGTCGACGTCGAGGTCGCCGTTGACCGAGATGATCGACACGTCGGCCGACGGCAGCGAGCCGACGTCCTCCTCGGCGACGTAGCGCCGGTTGAAGCGCAGCGAGATGTCGGGGCCGTTGGAGTTGTCGACGATCATGCGACCCTCGTGGCCGAACACCCAGGTCGCGCCGAGCCCGCCGATGTTGTGGGTGCTCGGTGCGTTCTCGGCGTAGAAGGCGGCCTCCTGGTCGGAGGTGCAGCCGACCTCGGATCCGTCGCCGACGACCACGTCGGCGCCACCGACGATCGAGACCTCGTTCTCGAAGTAGTAGATCCCCGAGGCGAAGAAGGCCGGGCCGTCGATCGTCATCGCTTCGGAGTATGTCCCGGGGAAGTACACCGTGCAGGTCGGGTAGGCCGGCGGCATCGGGTGACCGGTCGACGACCGCACGTTGAGGGCGTGCACCGGGAGGTCGGGGAGCCACACCTTGTCGGTCTCGGACTCGACGGTCGCCTCGAGCGACCACTCGTACGGCGACGCCGGATCGGTCGGCACGAACGGGTCACCGCTCAGCTCGGCCGGAGGATCCTGACCGGCCTGCGACGCCACCAGACCGAGCCGGAGCTCCTCGCTGTTCTGCGCGAACTCGGCCTCGATCACCCGGCAGCGCGACGAGACGGCGATCCCGTGCATCGTCGCACCGGCCAGCATCGTGTCGCCCGGGTTGTTGCACGCGTCGTAGAGCGAGACCGGATCGGCGAGCGCGACGCGGAGCCCGGCCTTGACCGCCTCGATGCGCTGCGTTCGTTCGCTCAGGGCGGTGTTCGCGCGCAACACCGACGTCGTGTAGTTGAGCATCGGGAGCACCCAGAGCGAACCGACGACCATCAGGACGAGGACGAGCGGCAGCACCGAACCGCGGTCGCGGCTCGTGCGAGGTTCGTCGTGACCAAGGGGTGGGGGCGTCATGGTCTCGTCTCGTCAACTCACGGTCAGGGTGCACGAGACGGCTTCGTTGGCCGCCACCTGCACCTGGATGCCCTGCCACCCGCCGGAGTCCGGCACGGTCAGCAGGTTCACGGAACGGTTGTCGACCCCGGCCTTGCAGCTCCACGAACCCGGTGTGTACCCGGTCAGCTCGGAGAAGTTCTGCGGGAGCACGTCGACGGTGATGTACTGACCGCCGGGGATCGCGAAGTCGAAGGTGCCGGTGCGGAACACCGCATCGGTCGTCACGACCGACGGCTCCATCTCGACGGGATCGCCCGACGAGTCGGTCACCGCGCTGTTCTGGTACCGGAACGGGTCCGGGGCCGGCGTGCCGTCGGCGAACTTGGTCTGGATCGTCAGGGTGCCGCCGCACTCGCCGAGGGCGATCGCCTGCATCGCACCCGGGAACCGGTTCCAATCCGGCTCGAGGTACATGTCGGCGACCTCGATGTTGGTGTAGCCACCCGCACCGCCGTTCGCCGCCGCGTCCCAGATCGCCGGCGTGCCGTAGTCGTTGCCGGCGATCAGGCGGGCGAGGATCACCCGGTTCTGGGTCTCGGCCGTCACCGCGGTGTCGTAGCCGTCGTACGGGCCGCCCGCCGGGTACGTCTTCACCGAGCGGTACTGGTCGCTCGGGCCCTCCTGCGAGCCGGGCCACGGCGCCCAGGCGAGGGCCTGCGAGGCGCTCACCCAGTTCTCGGTGCCGGTGTCGTGGTAGCCGTCCGACGAGTCGGGCGTGGTGTTGTTGGCGAGGTACTCGGTCTCGGTGATCCACTCGGTCGACGACGATCCGCCGGTCCGCCACCCGTCGCTCTCACCGGGATCGGTGTTGTAGAGGTCGTAGTAGTACTGGTCGACCTCCTCCCAGCTGCGGGTGCCGTCGATCTGGTAGCCGTCGTACCAGTCGGCGGTGGTGTTGTCGGCGTAGTACTCGGCGGCGTCGATGTTGTACCAGTCGTCGTACTTCCAGTCGTTCGGGATCAGGTGGGCGTAGTTGTCGAAGTCCCACTGGCTGACGTTGTACCAACCGCGCGTGCCGTTGATCCGGTAGCCGTCCCACGAACCGCTGTCCCAGTTGTTGGCGTAGTAGTTGCCCGGCGACGTGTTCCGCCAGCGACCCCAGCTGTAGCGCTCGAAGTCGACGCGGCTCTCGGGGTCGTAGCCGGCCTCGAAGTCGAGGTTGGTCTCGTAGCCCTCGCCGATCTCCTGGTAGCGCACGTAGCCGCGCTCGAGCTCCCAGACGTAGCCGGCGCCCGGGTCGACGATCCAGGTCGAACGCTGGTTGGTCTCGATGCCGGCGCCGACGCCGACGCCGATGAAGCGGACGCTGCGGCGGAACTTGTTGGCGATGTAGTTCGCCCGGTTGAACGCGACCTGGTTGTAGGAACTGCCGGTCGAGTCGTCCCACTGATCACCCGGGTCGCCGGGCAGCGCCGGCAGCACGCCGGGGCTGGTGCGCTGGACGAGCCGATCGAAGGTGGGCACGCCGTCGGTGAAGAACACGATCGTGTCGGGGATGGTCTGGGCGACGCTCGCATCGGCGTTGTAGAAGGTCCGGAACAGACCCTCCTCCCAGTTGGTACCGCCGCGGGGATACGTGCTCCAGCTGCCCTGCAGATCGCTGACCGAGGCGAGCAGCGCGCTCACGTCGGACGGGTTCGTCATGTCGTAGTACCGGTGCCAGTCGGTCGAGCCGAGGATGCCGCTGTAGGTCTCGAAGCGAACGACCTGCAGCTGAACCGGCGTACCGGCGAGCGACTCGATGAACGTGCGCACGCCCGCCTCGACGTTGGAGATCGCGCCGCCGATCGAGTTCGACTCGTCGATGACGAGCGAGATCGGGCCACCGCACCGGCTGCGCGCCTCGAGGAACGTCGGCGCACCCTGGATGCTGTCGGCCTCGATGTCGCTGCGAACGGTGCCGCCGGCCGTGATGCTGATCTGGTTGATGCCGCCGCCGGCGCCATCGGCGTCACCGCCGCCGTTGATCGTCACGATGACGCGGTTGGCGTCCTTGCGCTCGGAGTCGGAGTCGACGATGTCGTTCTCGTCGATCGCGTCCGGCGCGAGCGGCTCGCTGACGATGATCACCCAGTCGGGACGGGTACACGCAACGGGGTTCGGTTCGGCGGCGCACGCGTCGCCGTGGAGAACGCCGGGGGTGAAGTCGGCACCGCCCGGAGGACCGGGCAGGTTGTCGAGCACGGTCGAGCTGGTGCAGGCACCGTCGATGCACTCGACGCGCCAGAGCTCGTACTCCCCCTGGTCGGTCAGCGTGAAGTGGTACGAGACGTTGGTCGTCGAGGTGACGCCACCCGGGCCGTCGACCGACCACGAGAGCATCAGCACGTTCGAGCCGTTGCTCAGCACGATCCCGTCGCAGACCGCGGCGCCACACGGCGACGCCTGCGGACTCGTGTCGACGAGGTCGGCCGACGCGAGGTCGGCCGGCATCCACATGCCGACGCTCTGCTCGGCCCGGGCGACGTTGAGACGTCCCCCGGTGTTGTCCTGCTGCCGCAGCGTCACGACGATCGAGGTCGACAGCACCGCGATGATGAGGCCGACGATCGACACGGCGATCAGGAGCTCGGGCAGGTTCATGCCACGGTCACGGAGATCGCTCGACGGTGCGGTCCGGGACGGGGCCGGGGACGGGTGGACCACGTCGTGGTCAGACATCGGACTTCACCACCTGGATGCTGCGACGCACGTCGACGTCGGGGCTGACAATTGTGATCGTGACGCGCTGGACCAGCAGGTCGGGCACGTCCGGGCCGGGGCACGCCGGATGGTCGACGCCACCGATCTGCCACGTCCCGTTGGTCGTCGCGTCCGGTCCGGGCACGTAGTACTCGTGCTGGACCGTGGCGGTCGCCGGCGCCCAGCCCTGCGTATGCACGGCTGCTTGGGCGTAGATCGTGTAGTCGCAGGTCTTCGGGGCGCGGTTGACACGGTCGGCGGCGTTCACGACCGCCGTCTCCACCTGAGCGGCGGCGCGGCTCGTCGACGACGTGGCGATCGATGTCCGCACGGTCTCGAGCATCCCGATCACGACGATGCCGATCAGGACGATCGCGATGACCACCTCGGTCAGCGAGAAGCCGTCGTCACCAGCGTCGCTCTTCGGCGGACGCTCGGCGCTGCATCTGATCATGTGTCCTCACACCTCGTACCTGCGCGCACCGGTGGGTGCACAACGCTGTCATCGGTTGTGGGACCGGCGCTCTTGACGTGCCGCAGATCAAGAGATCGTCAACGAGGTCGTCGGCACGACGGACGCACCGCGGCGGCGCGACGTGGTGGCCGCAAACCACCACCGACACCGCGACGAGGCCACCCGCTGCGGCGGGTGGCCTCGTCGCGTCCGGACGTCGTGCCGGCCACCTCGTCGCGCCGCCGCGGTGCGTCCTTCGTGCCGACGACCTCGTTGACGATCTCTTGATCTGCGGCACGTCAAGGGCGCCGGTCCCACAACCGATGACAGCGTTGTGCACCCACCGGTGCGCGCA
>JAAUYD010045458.1_pt1 | contig 10901 bp, 11 predicted proteins | sample 7278101 | NCBI WGS metagenome assembly JAAUYD01 (sample SAMN14350128, study PRJNA611818) | marine sediment metagenome | isolation source: surface marine sediment (0.6m) | place: French Polynesia: Moorea | collected 2018-08
AGGACGCCGCGGGGGCGTGCCTCGCCTACGCGAACGACTTCGAGGCGATCCCCGCCTCGGTCCCCTTCCGCCCGCAGCGGACGACGCCAAAGCCCGCGATCCCCGGCCTGCTGACCGCGACGGTGACCGGGCCGCCGGGCCAGACGCAGTACCTGGACTCGCTCGGCCGCGTGAAGGTGCAGTTCCACTGGGACCGCTACGGCATGATGGACGAGAGCTCGAGCGGCTGGGTGCGCGTCGTGCAGCCGCCCGGCGCGGGCGCGCAGATGTACCTGCCCGAGGTCGGCGACGAGGTGGTCGTGGGGTTCGAGAACGGCGACGTGAGCCGACCCGTGATCGTCGGTCGGGTCTGGAACGGCGCCGATCCGCCGCCTTCGCCGCTGCCGTGAATCGCCGCGGGGCGACGCACGTCGAAGCGCGGAGGCTCACCTCCACGTTCGCCCCCCGCGATGTCGGCTGACCGATACGGCCAGGCGACAGATCGGGGATTGCGAGTCACGCGAAGCGCCGGGTCTTGTAGGCTGGCTCGATGCGACCTCGATCACACATCGATGAGTCGAGCATCGCTTGGGCCGCCGCGCTTCTTCCGGCGGTGGTCTGCGTTGCAGCGGTGGCCCTGAGCGCCAAGCCGGCGATCGCATCCGTCATCGACTTCGAGGGCCTTCCGGCCGGCACGCCGGTCACCGAGATCGATGGCGTCACCTTCTCGGCCGACGTCTCGCCGTACCCGCTCGCGGTGATCTCGCGGTTCGAAACGAGCTCTGGCGATCGGGCGCTCGGTGTCGACGACGGGGGCTTCTCCGTGCTCCTCCCGGGCGACGTCGTCACGCTCGCGTTCGCCCAGCCCATCGAGTTTCTCAGCGTGCGCTTCGTCTCATCGCCGAACACGCCGGCGGGGGTCTACCAGATGACGACGACGGCGGGCTCGGCCTCGAGCGCGACCACGCCCGACGCCGTACTGCCGGATCAGGGCGAGGTGTTCCGTGTGGTCTTCGCGTCTGCCACACCGTTTACCCTGGCTCAGCTCACCGGGGGCGATGGGCTCTATTCGTACAACGTCGACGACATCGTGTTCGCGCCAGAGCCGACCGTACCGATCGGGATCGGCGCGGGCTCGATGCTGCTCCTCGACCTGCAGCGCCGACGACGTTCCCGGCGCGCGACGCACGGGACGCACCACTGCAAACCGGATGGAGGACATCCCCATGCACCGCACTGAACTGGCACTCGCGGGGCTCGTGCTGGCGACCCTGCTGATCCCTTCGGCGTCCCTCGCACAGCGGAGCACGCCCGTCACCGTCATCGGTCAGCTGCGCGTCGTGGCCTCCGCGACGCCGCTCACGGGCATCGAGCCCCATGACGTTTCCTTCGACACGCAGGTGCTCGGTGGGAGCGGCACCGTCGCGGTCGAGTGGCGATTCGGCGACGGTGCGACCGATACCGGGCTCAACCCGACTCACACGTACGGCGCGGGGGTATACCAGGCCACCGTGATCGCCATCGACGACGAGGGGGCGACGGCGGTGGATACCGTCGAGGTGCAGGTCGCTGCCGACCTCGTGCCCCAGGTGCGGATTGCAGGTGACCTCTCGGGCGGCATCGAGCCGCTGTCGGGCGATCTCGACGCTCTCGTCACGAGTGGCAACCCACCCTTCGGCTACTCGTGGTCGATCGACGGCGGGCCGCCGGTTGCAACCACGTCGGGGCTCTCCTGGGCGCTCCCCGTGACGGGCTCGACCCTCCTCTACGAGCTGTCGGTCGTGGTGACGGACACGGACGGCGACGTGGCCTCGGACGTCGTGCAGATCCTCTCACTGGCGGACACTGCCCCCGCTCTCTCTGTCTCGGCGGCACCGCAGGTCGGGTCGGCGCCGCTCTCGGTCGGCTTCTCCGTCGGGATCCTCGACGGGAACCCCCCGCTGCAGGTCCTCTGGGAGTTCGCGGATGGGACCTCGAGCGTACTCGCGAGCCCGAGCCACGTGTTCGCCACGCCCGGGACGTACGACGTCATCGTGCGAGTGACGGATGCCAATGGCGACTCGGCGACGGACACCGTCGCGATCTCTGTGACGCCCTGAAGGGACCGAATCACACGGGCCGCACGTGCCGGCGCACGCTCGAGCCTGGGAGTGCACTCATCACATACCGGCAAGTCATGTGCACTTCGCCCCTCGGCGCCCGGGCACTGGGGCAGCAGGCCACGCTCTTTTCAAGCTGGGGCACCCGGGCACCGATGAATTCATGTCAGGGACCATGACGACGTCGTCCCGGCTCGAACGACCCCGAGCCGACAGGAGAGGTGCAATGCCGGCGGGATCTGCGAAGGGAACACTGTTGCTGGGTGCCGTGGTGGCGGTGCGTCGACACCGCGATCACGGTCGACTCAGCCCCACCGAGCTGGCCGAGCGACTCTCTCCCGGGACGATCGCGCTGTTCGACCAGCAGATCGACATCACGCGCTGGTACCCGATCGACCAGTTCTGCGAGCTGCTCGACCTCGAGTGGGAGATCGGCGGCCATCACGATCCGCTCTACCTCGAGCGCCAGGGCTCGCTCACGGCGGATCGCCTCTTCGACAGCGGGCTGTATCAGCAGCTCGAGTTCGCCGACCGCGCGGGCCGGTCGACCGCGGAGACCCGCCAGAGCCTCGAGCGTCAGGCTCGGCTCATCGTCACCATCACCGGCTCGCTCTACGACTTCCTCAGCGCCAAGGTCTCGGTCGACCCGTCGCTGCTCCGCATCGAGTACGGCAATGCCACCCAGTTCAGCGAAGCGCTCGCCCTCACGACCGTGGGCTTCATGAACCAGATCAACCTGAGGCAGGGCTCGAAGCGCCGCTGGACGATGTCCCGCCCCGCGACCGATCGCGTGGTGTTCTCGATGGAGCTGCCGGAGCGCCTCACGGATTGATCCGGAGCGGGGGCTTCGACGCTCCCCGGCGCTCGACCTCTACGCTCGACGAGACGGCCACGTCCGTGCTGGATCGCGGGCCTAGAACTGAATCCCGTCGTTCATCGCCTGCAGCACGAAGAGCTGCTCGCCGTAGGTCAGCGTCGGCTTCTTCACGAGCTCGTTCAGCCGCGCGAGGCGCTCGGGATCGACGTCCTGTCCGTTGCCGTCCTTCATCGCCCCGCCCCCCTTCGGCGGCAGGATGTCGCGCTTGGCGACCGTGAAGATCTCGATCTCCCGGTCCATCCAGCCCGCCTCCTTGATCGGCTCGCCGACGGCGTGCTGGCCGGCCGCGACGATGCGGCCCTCCTTCAGCGCGACGGCGTCGGGGGTCGACCAGACGATGCGCTTCGGGTCGACCGAGTCGCGCACGCTGTCGACGCCGTGGCGATCACCGACGAGGAAGACGAGCACCTTGTCGGCGTCGCTCGCGCCGCCGGGGATCAGCTCGGCCATGGCCGGGATGTACTTCGGGCCTTCGAGCGTCAGCAGAAGGCCGCCCGAGACGACGACGAAGAACGCGGTGAGAGCGATGAGAGAGCGCATGCCCCTCGTTTCGGCGCACCGCGTCCGGGGCCTGAGCGGAGACTGCGCGGAGGCGCGGCCGCCGACACGAAGCTGCGACACCGCCGCGAGACGACCGGCGCCGGGTCGAAAACCCCGCTCAGCGCACGTGCGGAGCGCCCTCGGCCTCGACCTGCGCGCGGCGGGCCGCCTGCAGGCGCTCGAAGTCTGCGCCGGCGTGGTAGGACGAGCGGGTGAAGGGCGTCGACGCCACGAGCAGGAACCCCCGGCGGCGCCCCTCCTCGGCCAAGGCCTCGAACTCGTCGGGCGGCACGTAGCGGTCGACCGGCGCGTGCCGCGGCGTCGGCCGGAGGTACTGGCCGATGGTCATGAAGTCGACGTCGTGCTCGCGCAGGTCGTCCATCAGGGCGAGCACCTCGTCGCGGGTCTCGCCGAGGCCGAGCATGATGCCCGACTTCGTGAAGATCGTGGGCTCGACCTGCTTCGCGAGTCGCAGGATCGCGAGCGAGTGCCGGTAGTTCGCGCCGGGCCGGATGCGCCGATAGAGCGAGGGCACGGTCTCGAGGTTGTGGTTGAAGACGTCGGGTCGCGCCCTGGCCACGCGCTCGAGCGCGCCCGCCTTGCGGCGGAAGTCGGGGGTGAGCACCTCGATCGTCGTACCGGGTGAGCGCGCGCGCACGGCCTCGATGCAGTCGACGAAGTGGTGCGAGCCGCCGTCGGGCAGGTCGTCGCGGTCGACGCTCGTGATGACGACGTGGGCGAGCCCGAGCCGTTCGACGGCCTCGGCCACGTGCGCGGGCTCGCTCGCATCGACACCGGGCTCGGGCAGACCCGTGTCGACGTTGCAGAACGCGCAGGCCCGCGTGCACACGCTGCCGAGGATCATCACCGTCGCGTGCTTCGAGGCCCAGCACTCGGCGAGGTTCGGGCACGCGGCCTCCTCGCACACGGTGTTGAGCCCGAGCTCGCGCACGAGCGCGCGCGTCTCGTCGAGGCCCTCCGAGGGCCGCAGTCGCACCTTCAGCCACGGCGGCTTCGGCGCGCGCTGCGGAGGGGCCTCGGTGCCCTCGATGTGGAGCAGGTCACCCATGCGTCAGATGTGGAGCGCCCGGTCGTACGCTTCGAGCACCGACTCGTGCATCATCTCGCTGAGCGTCGGGTGCGCAAAGACGGTGTGCATCAGCTCGGCCTCGGTCGTCTCGAGGTTCATCGCCACGACGAAGCCCTGGATCAGCTCGGTCACCTCGGCGCCGATCATGTGTGCGCCGAGCAGCTCGCCCGTCTTCGCGTCGAAGACCGTCTTGACCAGCCCGTCGCTCTCGCCGAGCGCGATCGCCTTGCCGTTGCCGACGAAGGGGAAGCGCCCGACGCGCACCTCGCGCCCGGCCTCGACCGCCTGCGCCTCGGTGAGGCCGACGCTCGCGATCTGGGGTCGGCAGTAGGTGCAGCCGGGGATCCGATCCGTCGCCATCGGGTGCAGGCCCTGCACGCCGGCGATGTGCTCGGCGACGAGCACGCCCTCGTGGGTGGCCTTGTGCGCCAGCCAGGGCGGGCCGGCCACGTCGCCGATCGCGTAGATGCCCGCCTCGCCCGTGCGACACCACTCGTCGGTGACGACGTGGCCGCGATCGACCTGCACGCCGGTGCCCTCGAGCCCGATGCCTTCGACGTTGCCGGTGATGCCGACGGCGAGGATCACCCGGTCGACGGTGACCTGGGTCGTCTCGCCCGACTCGGCGGTGATCGTCGCGGTGACGCCGTCGGGCTTGCGGTCGAGCGCCGAGACGGTCGCGCTCGTGTGCAGGGCGATCTTGCGCCGCTTGAACTGCTTGGCGGCGGCCGCGCTGATCTCCTCGTCCTCGACGGGCAGGATGCGGGGCAGCGTCTCGACCACCGTCACCTCGGCACCGAGGTCGCCATAGAAGCTGGCGAACTCCATGCCGATGGCGCCGCTGCCGATCACGAGCACGGAGGCGGGCATCGACTCGGGGACCATCGCCTCCTTGTACGTCCACACGCGGTCACCGTCGGGCTCGAGCCCGGGCAGCACGCGAGCGCGCGCGCCGGTGGCGAGCACGATGTGACGCGCTGCGAGATCCGCCACCGCGGCGCCGTCCTTCTCGACCGACACGCGCCCGTCGCCGGCGAGCTTGCCGAACCCGTCGATCACGTCGACGCCGTTCTTCTTGAGCAGGCCCGTCACGCCGGTGGTGAGCCGCTTCGCGACCTTGCGCGAGCGCTTCACGACCTTCTCGAGATCGACCTCGATGTTGTCGGCCGAGAACCCGAACTCGTCGAGGCGATCGAGGGTGTGCGCAACCTCGGCCGAGCGCAGCAAAGCCTTGGTCGGGATGCAGCCCCAGTTGAGGCAGATGCCGCCCAGGTGCTCGCGCTCGACGAGCGCGACCGAGAGGCCGAGCTGACGGGCGCGAATCGCCGCGGGATAGCCGCCCGGGCCGCCACCGATCACCACCACGTCGTACGAAGCCGAAGTCATCACGTCTCCCACGTGTTCGATGCGGACGCGCGCGAGGGGTCACTCGGCGCGGCCGCAGGATAGCGCCTGACGCCCTCCTCCCGACCCGATCGCGCGCCCGGCGCGCAGATACATCCATCCCATCCCGACGCGACGGGCCGCTGCGCCGGATCGGGCGCGACGCCGCCCCGGACCACCGCGCCGGATCGCGCGCGACGCCGACCCGGGGCCGCACCGCCCATGCCCCTCGCGCGCGAGCGGGTACCCTCCGCGCATGCCGCCCGCAGGCCCGCTCTCCGATCTGCTCGTCGTCGACCTCACCCGCGTGCTCGCGGGCCCCTACTGCACGCAGCTGCTGCGAGACCTCGGGGCGCGCGTGATCAAGGTGGAGCGCCCGGGCGCGGGCGACGATGCGCGCGCCATCGGCCCCTTCGTCGACGGCGACTCGGCCTACTTCACGTCGATCAATCGCGGCAAGGAGAGCATCGCGCTCGACCTGAAGGACGAGGCCGACCGCCGCGTGTTCGACGCGCTCCTCGAGCGCGCCGACGTGCTCGTCGAGAACTACCGTCCGGGCACCCTCGCGCGCCTCGGCTACGGCTGGCCCGAGCTGCATGCGCGCCATCCGCGACTCGTCCTCGCCTCGACGTCGGGCTTCGGCCAGACGGGCCCCCTCGCGAAGCGACCCTCGTACGACCTGATCGCCCAGGCCATGGGCGGGCTGATGAGCCTGACGGGCGAGCCGGGCGGTGCGCCGACGCGCGTCGGCACCTCGATCGGCGACATCGCCGCGGGGCTCTTCACGGCGATCGGCGTGCTGACCGCGCTGCACGAGCGCGCGCGCAGCGGCGAGGGGCGCCACGTCGACGTCGCCATGCTCGACTGCCAGGTGGCGCTGCTCGAGAACGCGATCGCACGCTACGAGACGACGGGCGAGGTGCCCGGCCCGATCGGCTCGCGCCACCCCTCGATCGCGCCGTTTCGCGCGTTCGACACGGCGGATCGACCCATCGTCATCGCCGCGGGCAACGACGCGCTGTTCGAGAAGCTGTGCGCGTGCATCGGGCGGCCGGGGCTCGCGCACGAGACCGAGTTCGCGACCAACGCGAGCCGCACCGAGCACGAGGCGAAGCTGCGCGACGAGATCGAGTCGACGCTCATCACCGCGCCGGCAGACGAGTGGCTCGCGCGGCTCGAGGCGGCGGAGATCCCCTGCGGCCCGATCCAGGACGTCGAGCAGGTGCTCGCCCATCCCCAGGTGCACGCGCGCGACATGGTGAGCGAGGGCGAGACGCCTTCGGGCAGGCGCATTCGCGTCGCCGGGCAGCCGGTCAAGCTCTCGGGGTTCGCGCCGAGCGAAGGCGGCGCCGCCCCCGCCCTCGATGCGCATCGCGCAGCGCTGCTCGCAGAGCTGGGCCTGGCGGACACCGGGAGCGACGGGAATGCCTGAGACGCGACCGCTCCGACCCGGCGATCTCGTGCTCTTCATGTGCGTCGCCAACTCGGCGCGCAGCCAGCTCGCCGAAGGGCTGGCCCGCCGCCTCGCGCCGCCGGGTGTCGAGGTCGCGAGCGCCGGCAGCGAGCCGGGCACGATCCGCCCCGAGGCCGTGCGCGTGCTCGCCGAGCGTGGCATCGACGCGTCGTCGCAGGCGAGCAAGGGCGTCGACGCGCTCGACGCGAGCCGGGTCACCCACGTCGTCACGCTCTGCGCCGAGGAGGTCTGTCCCGTCTTTCAGGGCGACGTCGAGCGCCTGCACTGGCCGCACCCCGACCCCGCCGCAGCCGAGGGCGACGAGGAGGCACGGCTCGACGCGTTCCGCGCGGTGCGCGACGACATCGAGGCCCGTCTGCGCGAGTGGCTCGGCGCGGTGGCTAGACTGGGCGCATGAGCGAGCTGATCGATCTCCGAGCGCAGCTGCGCGCCGCCATCGACGCGCTCGACCCGGCCGTGCTCGAGCGCCGCCCGAGCGAGAAGTGGAACACCTTCGCGAAGGACATCCTGCCCGCCTGGGTCGCCGAGATGGACTTCCCGCTCTGCGAGCCTGTACGGCGCGTGATGGAGCGCAGCCTCGAGCTCGACGACCTGGGCTATCCGCTCAACCCGAACGCGACGGGCGTGCGCGAGGCGTTCGCGGAGCGCATGGCGACCCGCTTCGACTGGCGGGTCGAGCCGGCGCGCGTCGAGGTGCTCGCCGACGTGATGCAGGGCATGTTCATCGGCCTCGACTGCCTCGCGGAGCCCGGCAGCGAGGTCATCGCCCAGACCCCGGTCTACCCGCCCTTCCTCAAGGCCGTGCGCGAGTCGGGGCGCCTGCTCGTCGAGAGCCACCTGGTACGCGAAGGGCCGCGCTGGGTGATCGACTGGGACGACCTCGAGCGGGGTCTCGTCGGCGGCGCGCGCACCCTGCTGCTCTGCAGCCCCCAGAACCCGACCGGGCGCGTCTTCGATCGCAGCGAGCTCGAGAAGATCGCAGAGCTGGTGCTGCGCCACGACGCCGTCGTGCTCGCCGACGAGATCCACGCCGACCTCGTGTACGGCGATCGCCGCCACGTGCCGTTCGCGAGCCTCTCGCCCGAGATCGCGGCGCGCACCGTGACGTTCAACTCGGCGAGCAAGTCGTTCAACACGCCCGGGCTGCGCTGCGCCGTCGCCCACTTCGGCTCGGAGGCGCTGCAGAAGCGCTTCCTCGCCCACGTACCGCGGCGCGTGCGCGGCGGGCTCGGCCTGCTGGGCCTCGAGGCCACCGTCGCGGCCTGGCGCGAAGGCGACGCCTGGCTCGACGTGATCGTCGAGGTGCTCGACGAGAACCGGCGCACCCTCGACGGGCTGCTGCGCGCCCGGCTCCCCGAGCTCGACCCCGTCGTGCCCGAGGGCACCTACCTCACCTGGGTCGACTGCGCGCCGCTCGGTATCGACGGCTCGCCCGCCGCGTTCTTCCGCGAGCAGGGCAAGGTGGCGCTGACCGACGGGCGCTCGTTCGGCACGGGCTATCGCGACTTCGCGCGCATCAACTTCGCGACCTCGAAGCGCATCCTCGAAGAGGTGGTCGAGCGGATGGCCGGCGCGCTCGGGCGCTAGCGGGTCAGTCGCGGTCGCCCTGGTAGACCGAGAGCGTGCCGATCCCACCGGCGCGCACGACGTCGACGAGCCACGAGGGCTTGAGCGTCACGTCCAGCATCTCCTGCACGTCGAGCCAGGCGATGCCGAGCTGCTGCGAGTCGGGCTCGGGGCCGAGCGCGGGCTCCTCACCCGGCTGCAGGGTGCACGCGAAGAGCAGCTCGAGCTGATGCGGTGACTCGGTGACGTACGAGTGCGCGTGGTTCGCGACGATGTGATCGCGCACGAAGCAGAGCGGGCCGACGTCGACGGTGACGCCGATCTCCTCGCGGCACTCGCGCACGAGCGCCACGTCGAGGGGCTCGCCCACCTGCTGGCCGCCGCCGGGCAACGCGTAGTAGTCGCCGCCGGCGTTGCGGCAGTGGTTCAGCAGCAGCCGACCCTCGCGCAGGATCAGCGCCTTCACGGCGGTGCGAATCGACGCCATCGACGGGGCTCCTCGGGTGCGCGGATGGGGCGCGCGGGCGGGCGCAACGATCGGCGATCCCGTCCACGACGCCCAGGGGCGGCCCCGTCGCGCGGATTCCCCCGCGGGTCCCAAGCTGCGCGAGAGTGAGGCCTATTGCCCCACCCGGAGACTGACGATAGTGTCAGTCACTGACATGGATGTCACCGAGCCCCCGCAGCCCCGAGCCGAAGCCAAAGCCCCGACCGACGGCGCGCCCTCCTCCGGGCGGCAGACCGCGGCGGCGCGTGCGCGCGCGGCCACGCGCGAGCGGCTGCTCGAGAGCGGGCAGGCGCTCTTCGCCGAGCAGGGCCTGCACAAGGTGACGACCCACGACATCGCGGCGCATGCCGGCGTCGCCGCGGGCACGTTCTACAACCACTTCCCCGACAAGCACGCGCTCTTCCGCGAGCTGGTCGACGCCGCGGTCGACGAGCTGCATCGACGTGTCGAGCTCGCGCGTGACGACTCGGCCTCTCTCCCCGAGCGACTGCGCGCACACGCGACGGCGATGATCGACTTCGCCGAAGACAACCGCGACATGATCCGCGTCGTCTTCAGCGGCGACGCCGACTCGGCGCAGGTCGAGCACGACGTCCTCGATCGTCTGGCCCGCTCGGTCGCCGACGTGCGGCGTCAGTTCATCGCCAGCGGCCAGCTGCCCGGCGTGCTCGACCCCGAGGTCGTCTCGCAGGCGGTCGTCGGCATGTGGGCGCGCGTCTTCGCCTGGTGGGCCGAGGACCCGTCGCGCGCGCCGCGCGAGACCGTGATCGAGACGCTGACGCGCATCCAGCTCCAGGGCACGCATCCGCCGGCCGCCGCAGGGACCGCGCCCACCGAGAACACATCCACAGACGAATCCGAGTAGCGCCCCTACCCGATCCATGACGCCGCGCGCGGCGTCGCAGCAGGAGTGATCCAGCATGTCCGCCCCCACCGAACGACACATCACCTATGACAAGATCTACAACACCGTCGATCGCGACGACTTCGACCCCTTGATCGACGTCGACCGGTACGCGGAGCGCACCGACGCCTTCGACGAGATCATCTCGGCCACGGTCGATCACTTCTGGGATCCCAACGACAAGCGCTATCTCGACTTCGACGCGCACCCGATGAACCTCGAGGAAGAGCTCATCATGCCGGCCGAGTTCTGCATCGAGCTGCAGACCTCGATCGCCGACAAGCTCGACGAGCGGCAGAAGATCCGCCTCGCGAACCAGAACACGCGCTTCGTCGTCTCGACCCTGCTCCACGGCGAGCAGGGTGCGCTCTCGCTGTCGGCGAGCCTGACGTCGATCCTGCGCGATCCGGGTAGCCAGGAGTACGCCGCCAACCAGACCCGCGAGGAGGCGCGCCACGTCGCCGGCTTCAGCAACTACGTG
>JAAUYD010098165.1_pt1 | contig 10901 bp, 8 predicted proteins | sample 7278101 | NCBI WGS metagenome assembly JAAUYD01 (sample SAMN14350128, study PRJNA611818) | marine sediment metagenome | isolation source: surface marine sediment (0.6m) | place: French Polynesia: Moorea | collected 2018-08
AAGCCCGGGTAGCGTCAGGAGAAATCAAACGTTACAAGTAGCACCGGTAACCAGGCGTTGAATGAACTAATGTGCATCCAGAAAAATATTTATGGATGGGCACTAACTATTATTGGTCCGTGTCTATTCGATTGAAGCAACAAGCAATGGTTAAACGTGAAAGGAATTCATTATGGACCATCACTATCTTGAGTTGTTCAAAGCGCTCATCCGCCTGAAAACCACCCATGCGCCTGAACATATGCCGGAACATGATCGCTGTCGTGACCTGTTGGAAGTTGAAGCAAAAAAGCGCGGTCTGCAGACCAGACGAATCCCTTCTGATCCCTATCCCTCATTGCTTGTCGGACTCAATGTTGAAGCCCTGAACCCTGCTCTGATGCTGTCGTGCCATTTGGATGTGGTTCAGGCCCGGGACGATCAGTTTGAACCGCAAATACAGGGAAGCAGGATGATCGGACGGGGCACCAGCGATATGAAATTTGCCGTTCCGGTTTTTTTTAATGTCTGGGACCGCCTCAAATCGGGTAGGGAGAAAATTCTCTTGGTGTTTACCTTTGATGAGGAGATCGGTGGCAACAAAGGCATTGGTTATTTGCTGGATGAAGTCGGGCTAAGGCCAAACGTCTGTTTTCTTCCCGATGGCGGTGACAATTTTCAGATCGAAGCTGAAGAAAAGGGCGTCTTTCACTTTCAAGTAAACACCTCGGGTCGATCCGCCCATGGATCCAGACCGTGGCTGGGCGAAAACGCCATTGATAAGATGGTTGCGATTTATACTGATTTGCGCAAGGCATTTCCTTTTGTCGACGCCCCTGAGCAATGGACCCACACGTTGAATCTGGGAAGAATCGTCGCTGGCGATGCGGCCAACAAAGTGCCGGATGCCTGCGAAGCAAACTTTGATTTACGTTTTATCGAAGGCCAGACGGCGCAAGAGATAGAAAATCGGGTTCGGAAAATTATAGGCCCGAGAGGAGAATTTAAGCCTCAGGTCGTCGGCGACAACTTCTACCTGGACATGGAGCTGGAGTGCAGCCGCTTGTTTCAAAAGGCCGCCGAGCGCCATCTCTCCCACCCCATGCCGCTTTACCGCAGCGAAGGTGCCTCCGACGCCCGCTTTTTTACGCAGTACCTGATACCGGTCATCATCTCCAAACCGGTTTGTGCCGGACATCACTCCGAAAATGAATGGATCGATCTGGAAAGCATCACTACCTACACCGATATCTTAGTGGACTTTGTTGAGCAGATGGTTGGTGGGAACGAATGATTCAAGCGTAACTAAACATGATAAACCGGTAAAAAGTCTCATTTCAGATGGTTTCGTAAAAAGCGCCGAGATCTCCCGCTAAACTACAGACGGGACAGGAAGGCTTGCAAATCCCGAGGAATGAGGCGTACTTGCAGGTACTCCGCAGTGACGAGGGATGAAGCGAAACGCAGATATCGGACTTTTTACGGAACCATCAAACATATGGGGGACGCCGATGAATACACCGACACATCTACCCAGCCTGGATCAGGCCCTTGAACGGTTGCAGGAGACAGAAAACAGGTTTGACGAAGGAACCCGCATCGCACAAACGCGCCAGGCGCTGTTGAAAAATGAACACGTCGCCAAGAATGCGGCCGTGGTTGAGGGGTATTACCAGAGCCTTGCCGACAAAGGACTCTTTGTGCCCATTTATGGGGCGGGTGATCTCCCCTGGGCCCTTCCCCTGCATTTGCCGCCGTACCTTATCGAGATTCTCTGGGCGACCTCCCGCGTCCTGTATGCCTTGGCGCGCAAGCATCTCGCCACCGAAGGCCCAGAATACCTGATCAAACGGATGCCGGATGGATGGATTACTGACGAAATGGCAGACATCCTGCACCGGTATTACCTAACCGTCGAACCGGACCTGGCCTTTGATGTGCTGGTATATGGCGTCAACGCTGAAAGAGGCATGGACTTTGACGAATTTAAAGACTCCGGCGACCATCTCTACGCCAAAATACTCGAGGCCCAGAGCGTGGATACCTATTATGGGTGGCTCAGGGAATGCATTCAATCCGCGCGACGTACAGGCGCGTTTGATGCGTCCATATTCACCCGGGTTAAAAAGGACGATCGATCATTTTCCGACGCCGAGTTGGATGAGCAAGTCCGGGCCACCTATATCCACGGTTCGGAGGCTCACCGAAACCGGATTTTATTCCTGGAGATCGATCCCCGCAATCAACCCAGTTTCCAAAATCTGGCCCTGTTGGCCAAGTTTATCAGCCAAAGCGATGCCACACAGGAGCCACTCATCCTCGACCCGCAAGATCTCTTTTTCGAGGGCGACCAGCTGAGTTACCGCTGGGAGGGGAAAACGGGGAAAATAGAAAAGATCATCTCCAGACTGGTAGACGCGGATTTTAAAACCTATCTAAAAAAGATGGCCGCCGAAGGAAAATCCGAGGTCATTGAGGGCCTGCGGCGAATCTATGCAACCCCCTCTCTTTGGCCGGACCTATCGAAGCATATTGCCGGGTTTTACCTGATCGACAAAAGTTCCATTACCAGCTTGTGTATGTTGAAAGCGGTTGGTGTCGCCCCCCAAACCCAGCGCATCACCCCCGGCCTGTTGGATGCGTTTCGAAAGGATCCTGAACAATTAAAGCAGCTCGCCGTAAAACCACTGCACGGGATGAGTTCCAAAGGGGTGTTCGTCAGCCCTGATTTGGCCGTTGTGGAGAAGTATTGTTCCGAAGAACCCATGCTTGCCCAAGAACTGTTCTGGGCCACGCCGGTGATGCCCAATATCAATGCCGAGTTGACTGATTCCGATGCCTTGGCGGGATTTTGTTCCGAAACGCGGTTGGTATTTCATGCGGGGTCGCCGGCCGTCTCCGACGCGCCCAATGCAGCCCGCTGTATATTAGCGCTGAGCCGCACACACTACTCGAGTAAGGATCCAGCCCGAAAGATTAAAAACGATGCGGCCGGGCGTGGCTGGTTTTCTAACATGGGGGCCATTTTGGCGGTCAAAACCGAACTGGGCATGAAGGAGAAGCGCGCGGCCGGACTGGGAATGGCGCCGATTTGCTGGCTCGACGACGACATTAACTAGTGCTCATCCAGAAATAGGCAAATTTGGTCGAGATCAAGGCGTACGAAAAATTTTACCGCAGGTATATAGTTGATATTCCGAGGATAAACCTGATCTTATAAAACCAGGTTGAGCACAACACCGATATCGGGCAAATTGGCCATTTATGGATGGGCACTAACTAAAAGGGGTGACCGATCACAACTGACGACCTCACGGTTCAACGTATCCCTGATGCGCCACCAATCTATATTTCTTGAGTATGGGAGAGGGTACAACCATGGATGATGCTCGTCCCATCACGTTTCTGTGTATTGCCAGCTATTTTAAAGGCGAAGCCTTCATTCGCGAGTGCAAACGATTGGGCTGCTGTGTCATCCTTTTAACCAAGGAGAAATTGCTCAAGGCGAACTGGCCCCGGGAGGCCATCGATGAAGTTCACGCGATGCCGGATTTGCAAAACCGCGACCACGTCGTCAAGGGTGTCAGTTTTCTTGCACGAAGGCTTGTTTTTGACATCATCGTTGCATTGGACGATTTCGATGTAGAAATGGCCGCCACACTTCGGGAACATTTATGTATTTCCGGCATGGGGGCGTCCACGGCCAGGCATTTTAGGGATAAATTGGCCATGCGCAGGCGGGCCAGAGATCTGGGTATCCGGGTCCCCGAATTTATGCATGTGCTCAATCATACCCGACTCAGCGAATTTCTGCGCCGGGTGCCGGCACCATGGGTCCTCAAACCACGCGCCCAAGCATCGGCCGTTGGGATTAAAAAAATTGAAACCGCCGAACAATTCTGGCAGATCGTCGACACGTTGGGAGAGGAGCAATCCTTCTATTTGCTGGAACGGTTTGTTCCGGGCGATATCTATCACGTCGATTCCATTGTCTATGAAAACAACGTCCAGTTCACCGCCATACAAAAGTACATGCTGCCCCCCATGAACGTCGCCCACGAAGGGGGCATCTTCGCATCCTGCTCCCTGGAGAGGGGCTCGCCTGCAGAACCTATATTGAGCGAACTAAATGATAAGGTCATTACCCAATTCGGATTGGAGTTCGGCGTTAGCCATACCGAATTCATCAAAGGCAGGGATGACGGCGAATTCTACTTTCTCGAGACAGCGGCGCGGGTCGGTGGAGCACATATCGCTGATCTGGTCGAAGCCGCATCCGGCATCAATCTCTGGACCGAATGGGCCAAGGTGGTGGTTGCCAGCAAGCACCAACCCTATCGATGTCCCCAGCGTCAGCAAGCTTATGCCGGAGTGATCATCACCTTGGCGCGGCAAGAAACACCGGATACGAGCGGCTATGACGATCCAGAAGTCGTCTGGCGATTAAACAAACCCCATCATGCCGGCCTCATCGTCCGTTCTGGCCAATGGCAACGGGTAACCACATTGATTGAGAGCTACGCCGAAAGGTTTCGAGCCGACTTCCATGCTTCCATGCCGCTTCCTGATCAACCGAGCGATTGAGCGTTGACCACCGAAAGGAGCGCCAGCGAATGACGACCACTCGCAAGAACCCCCGTATTCTTATCGTGACACCAGAAGTCACCTATTTACCCGACAATATGGGTAATATTGCCAATTATCTGAAGGCCAAAGCCGGTGGGATGGCGGATGTGTCCGCCGCATTGGTCAGTGCACTGTTTGACCAGGGCGCCGATGTTCACGTTGCGATGCCGAATTACCGCGCCATGTTCAATCATCAACTGCCTTCGGTGATTAAAGCGGACATCAGCACCATCCGAAGGATAATGCCCGATGACCGGATCCATCTGGCTGAAGACAGGGCGTTTTTCTACATGAATCGGGTATACTCCAATTACGCGGGTGAAAACATGAAGATCGCGCTCGCCTTTCAACGGGAGGTCATCAATAACATCGTTCCCCGGGTGCGGCCGGATCTTATCCATTGCAACGACTGGATGACCGGGCTGATTCCGGCCATGGCCAGGCAGGCGGGTATCCCTTGCCTTTTTACGATTCACAACATTTACAGTATGAAGTCCCTGCTCGCCCATATCGAAGAAAGCGGAATTGATTCCGCCTATTTCTGGCAGCATCTGTACTACGAGCGAATGAGCTACGATTATGAAGGAACGCGGGAAACCAATCCCGTTGACTTTCTCGTTAGCGGTGTGTTTGCCGCCCACTTTGTCAATACGGTCAGTCCAACCTTCTTGCAGGAGTTGATCGAAGGACGGCATGATTTTGTGGAGGCGCCATTGAGACAGCAACTGACCAACAAATCCGAGGCCGACTGTGCGGTGGGCATCCTCAATGCTCCGGATCCATCGTTCAATCCTGCCAACGACGATGATTTGGTGCTTGAATTCGATACCAACAATCACGTTACCGGAAAAATGAAAAACAAGCGCGCCCTGCAGAAAATTGTCGGATTGAATGAAGCCGACCAGGCGCCCCTCTTCTTCTGGCCGTCCCGTCTCGACACGGTTCAAAAAGGCTGTCAGTTGCTCGCCGAAATCCTCTATGATGTGGTTTCCCGCTACTGGGACCAGAATTTGGAGGTCATTTTTGTCGCCAATGGCACGTTTCAACAGTATTTTAAAGAGATCGTGCAGTTCCACAACCTGAGCCGGCGGGTTGCGATCTGCGATTTCGACGAGCGTCTGGCGCGTCTGGCATACGGCGCCTCCGATTTCGTGCTGATGCCGTCGCGGTTCGAACCATGCGGTCTGCCCCAGATGATCGGCCCGCTTTACGGCGCATTTCCGGTTGCCCACGATACCGGCGGGATCCACGATACGATCAGTCACATGGATGTGGCTAACCACACAGGCAATGGGTTTCTTTTCAAGGATTTTGATGCCAATGGCCTGCTCTGGGCCATTGACGAAGCCATAAAATTTTTCAATCTTGACCCAAACATCAAAAAAAAACAGATCGAACGTGTCATGACCCACAGCGCCGCTACTTTCAGCCACGCAGTTACCGCTCGCCACTACATTGATCTGTACGAAAAGATGCTGGCGCGCCCGCTGATCAAGGAAGATCATATTCGCCCTTGATGTGTCGATGGTCTGGCTGCTATGGCATCATCCTGATGATATCAAGATTGATGGAAAACTGCCGAAAGACAACACCATATTCCAATTGGCCTGAGCGATAATGAACTTAACCATTGTTGACGATATCCGTACCTGTTGTGAAACGACCAAGCGCGTTGATCCTCTTGAAACAACAGGTCAAGCTGATGCAAGCGTAGAGACTCCCGCCGACCTGACCGGTTCCCTGGACCACTATCCACGGCTGCCGTCAAATTTCATCACGCCCCGCAATGTAGATGTCTGGCTGCCACCGAATTACGACGAAGGCGATACCAGCGCGTATAATGTGCTTTATATGCACGATGGCCAGAATCTGTTTGAGGCCGAAAAATCCTACATTGGGGTCGATTGGGGCATGGATCAAACCATGGCGGCCCTTTGTCAGAAGGGAGACATTCGACCGACCATTGTGGTTGGTATTTGGAATACGCCGAAAAGACTGCGTGAATACCTGCCCCAACGGCCCTTTTGCGACTATCAGTCCCCGCAGTCGCGGCGCCGGGTGATCAAGCGTTACGGTGGGGTGCCGATTTCCGACAACTACCTGCGCTTTTTGGTTTACGAGCTGAAACCATTTGTTGATCGGCGCTACCGCACCCTTACGGAGCCGGAGTCTACCTTCCTGATGGGGTCAAGCATGGGAGGTTTGATTTCGTTGTATGCGATCTGTGAATATCCGCATGTATTCGGCGGCGCAGGCTGCCTTTCTACCCATTGGCCCATTGCCAACCGGTCCTTCGGTAGATATCTGAAGGCGCGGCTGCCGAAGCCGAATCGTCATAAAATTTACTTGGATTACGGTGACGAAGCCAATAGTCCCGGTTACCTTGTTCGTCAGAAACGTGTGGAAGCTATCATCAGGGAGAGAGGCTATACATCCGGCGTGGACTGGCTCGCCAAGTGGTATGCCGGCGAGCCACACTCCGAAACAGCCTGGCGTACCCGGGTCCCCGTGCCGTTACGGTTTCTGCTCAACGGTACCCCTGAATGATCGCCAAACGCATCCCACGCCTAAGGAGTTACTCGTGTATCTTAAACCCACTGCCTTGATTTACAGTTCCCACAACCGCTGCGATTACCTGCACCGGGAGTGGATCGTTCAGCGTGCGTTGGAACACCATGACAACAAAAGCATTTTATATTTGCCGTTTGGTATGCAGAGCCGTGAATCTCAGGAATTTTCATGGGGCACCTTTAAATGGTATTTTGATCAGTTCATCCCTTATGGCCTCAACGCCAGCGTCTTTTTCTGGAGTGACCACCTATCCCTGCATGACGCAGAGATCTTTTTCAACCTGGTTGACAATGCCGAGGTTGTCATTCTGGGCGGCGGCGAAGTGGATGTGGGTTTCGAGCGCTACGATGCCATGGGCGGTCATTTCTTCAATGATTATGATCGATTCAGAAACTGCCTGCACCAGCGTCAGAACGCCGGTAAGTTGACCGTGGGGTTTTCGGCCGGGGCCGCGCAACTCGGGGATGTATGTGGCCACGACGACTACCACCGCTGTTACGCCTTGATCCATAACATCACCACCACGTTGCACTATGAAACGAGCCGGGAGGCGGAACTGCACCAGCTGGCACAGAGATTTCAGGGGCATCTGGCCTTCGGCTTGCCCAACGATGCCGGTATTGCCGCCAACCAAGGCTTCCTCCCCTCGGGCAACAAATGGCAAGTGTTACAATTTGTCATCGACACGTCCTGGGATTTGCCGGAGGACCATTTTCACATCAAAACGCGCCACGGAATGGGCATCGAACACATCTATCACGACGGCCGACGATGGACGTTTAACGGTGGAGATGTATTGGTTAGAATTTTTTCACCGGACTACAGTTACCAGGGCACCTGGATCACAACACCCAACCATCCCGTGGTGATTGACTATTGGAGTCAGTCACCTACTGGGTTTGCCAACATTGACCATATCATGGCCGAGCATTAGCAGCGACCGTGTCAACTCATGGGGGTGAACATGACCAAAACAATTGGAATTCTGAGAGGCCGGGAAGATAATTTTCCCAATGCGCTAGTGGATGCCATTAACCAGAAAGGAAAGGGCAAGGTCGTCGCCGAATTGGCCATCGTGGGCGCCGGACGCCTTGGCGAACCCTTGGCGTATGATTTGATTTACGACCGCATTTCTCATGATTACCCGTATTACCGGTACCTGCTCAAAGCTGCCGTAGCCCGCGGAACCTATGTGATACCCAATCCCTTGCTGTGGAGTGCGGACGACAAATACCTGGGGTTCACATTGGCTGCCGACATGGGCTTGACGATTCCCAAAACCTGCCTGCTGCCCATTGCCGGCTCGACGCGGTTGTACGACATCACGGCCGAGTCGCTGCGCAATCTGAAGTTTTTGGAACATTCCGACTGGGAGGCCATTTTCGACTACATCGGTTTTCCGTGCTGGCTGAAGCCCGCATCCGGCGGTGGCTGGCTGGCGGTCAGCAAGGTCCATAGCCCGGATGAATTCTTCCACCTTTACAACAACGAAATTTTCCACACCAAGCCGGTTTTCCCTGATGACATGGCCCAGGATATGGCTGTGCGGAATTGGCTCAGCCGAACGCTGGTTTTCATGCTGCAGGAGGATATCGCCTACCAGCAGTTTGCACGCTGTTTCTATATCGCCGGAGACGTCACCACGGTTCGTTTTGAACCACCGGACCGTGTCGCCGGCGAGCGCTTGGGGCGCTACTCCATCGATCCGGACTTTTTTGGCCCCGAACTGCTCGAGCGTATCGAAGGGTATGTCCGACAACTGAACGAAACCCTGGGCTATGAAATCAATACCACCGAATTGTTGGTCAAAGACGGGATTCCCTATGCCATCGACTTCTTAAACTTTGCCTGCGATTTCGACATCAATTCGGTAGGCGCTCAATTGGCAGACATGGGTGTGGACAAGGTCTCGAATTACCTGATCGAATGTGTCACCAACGAAAGGGCCCGGCTGCAAAACCGGGCGAATGTCTGGCGCAACCTGATTCATGGTGGGCCTAAATAGGGCCTGCTGAATATTCAATAACTCATTGAAAAACTGACTAAAATTTGCTATATTTGGTGCTGTAAGTGCATGGAAATTCATTAATTCTTCCCAAAAACCTTGCACCTTCCGACACCAAAATCATGTACAAACACAATTTGAAGCAGCTCGAGTTCGTTGAGTTTTCCCTGCCCTTTCAGGGGCACCTGTCGCGTGACAATAAATGGGTGAAGCTGGCAGCGCTAATCCCATGGCAGCAGTTCGAAGAGCGCTACCAGAAGAACTTCTCTAAACGTGGCACGGGTCATCCGGCGCTATCGGTCAGAATGGCGCTGGCAGCATTGATCATCAAAGAAGAACTGGGTGCCAGTGACAGGGCATGCGTCGAACAGATCACTGAAAACCCGTATCTCCAATACTTTTGCGGACTCAAGGCTTTTATAACCGAACCACCGTTTGATGCGTCACTGTTCGTTCATTTTCGCAAGCGTTTTCCTGCAGATGTGCTCAGTCAGGTAAACAATGCCATCGCCCAAAAGGTTCGTGAAAAGCAGAAGCCTCCAGAGGATCCGCCACCTTCCGATGCCAACCAAAACGTTGGGAAAAGTGGCAAACAACCTCCGAAAAATCAAGGCCAGTTGCTGGTGGATGCCACCTGTGCACCAGCAGACATCACCTATCCGACTGATCTCAAACTACTCAATAAGGCCCGAGAGAAGAGCGAGCAGATCATCGACGAACTTCACAAAGCCCGTGGGAGAGGGCATAAAAAGCCACGCACCTATCGGCAGCGGGCCAGAAAACAGTTTCTGTCGGTGGCCAAGGCCAAGCGCGTCAGCCGTAAAAAGATGCGGCGGTGCCGTCGTCAGCAGTTGGGCTATTTGCGCCGCAACCTCAAATCCATCGATCAACTGGCCCTGGTCGTCGGGTTAGGGGTCCTTGGCCGAGGCCTATACAAGGATCTGCTGGTGATCGCCGAGGTTCAGCGCCAGCAGCAATGGATGTACGACCACAACAGCCTGCGCATTGACGACCGCATCGTGAGCATCAGCCAACCGCATGTACGTCCCATTAAACGCGGCAAGGCCGGATCGGACACGGAATTTGGGGCCAAGGTCAGTATCAGCCTCGTCGATGGCATTAGCTTCGTAGACCGAATCAGCTGGGACAACTTCAACGAGGGGATCGATTTAATCGCTCAGATCGACGCCTACCGGAAGCGGTTTGGTTGCTATCCAGAATCAGTCCATGCCGATAAGATCTATCGCAATCGGGAGAATCGGCGGTATTGCAAAAAGCACAAGATCCGCCTGTCGGGTCCCAAGTTAGGACGACCACCGAAAGTAACCGAGGCCAATGCCCAGGAAATCAAAGCCGCGAGACAGCAGGCCCGACAAGATGAGATCGACCGGAACGCGGTTGAAGGTAAGTTCGGACAGGGCAAACGTCGCTACAGTCTGAACCGCATTATGACCAAGCTTTCTGAAACCAGTGAAACCGCCATCATGTTGAGCTTTTTGGTGATGAACCTGAAGCGGTGGCTTGCCACCTTGCTTTTTTTCGTTTTTCACAGAGCAAGACAACGAATGGTAAAACGAGATTTTTGCATCACACTGAGCTGTCAGGCAGTCTGAGCCCGGATGGTGTGCTGTTAAAATCGTTGTTCAGCAAATCCTACGTAAGCGTTCAGGCAACTGCCCAGATCACACGCGACCATTCAATGGCAGCATCTAATCTTTGA
>JAAUYD010041878.1_pt1 | contig 10898 bp, 7 predicted proteins | sample 7278101 | NCBI WGS metagenome assembly JAAUYD01 (sample SAMN14350128, study PRJNA611818) | marine sediment metagenome | isolation source: surface marine sediment (0.6m) | place: French Polynesia: Moorea | collected 2018-08
CCCCGGAGCAGTATCGCGACTACGCAGCTCTGCGCGGCGACTCGTCCGACAATCTCCCTGGTGTGCCGGGAGTGGGGGAGAAGACTGCCTCCCGGCTGATCGCCGAGTACGGGAGCATTGACGGCATCTACGACCATCTCGACGAGCAGACGCCAAAGCTGCGCGAGAACCTGACGGCTCACCGCGAACAGGTGTACCTGAACCGCGAGCTCATGCAGATGATGCCGGATGTCGAAATCGCCGAGGTCGACGCGATGCCGACACCAGAGTTGTTCCTTCTCCAGGAGTGGGAGAAGGACGAGGTTCGAGCAGTATTCGAGGGCCTCGCCTTCCGCGACGTCTGGGAGCGGCTCATGGAACTCGGTGGCTATCACGCAGAAGAGGCCGGGGCAATGGAGATTTCGGTGACGACCGCAAACTCGCCCGCTCAGGTGCGTGAGGCCGTGGGCACGGGCGAGATGGTCGCCGTCGAGCCGGTATGGGATGCGGGCGGCATCCAGGGCGTTGTCGCTGCAGTCGACGCCAAGCAAGCTGTGTTCATCCCTGAGCCGATGCTCGACGAGTTCGCCGCTGCGGTCGATGCCGGCATCGCCGCCCACGATGCCAAGCCACTGTTGCGAGCCTTCCTGGACGCTGATGCGGCAGCACCTCCACTTGGCTTTGATACCGCTCTTGCCGGCTACATCATCAATCCAGGGCAACGCGTGCCGGAGCTGGAGGACCTTGCTTACAAGGAGCTTGGGATTGCCGTCTCAGCCACCGAAGAAGCGGCCGATGAAGCTCAGGGCGCCTTCGACTTCGATGGTGCAACCGGGCCAGATCTCGACACGATCGGTCGGCGCGCCGTTGCGATTCGTGAGCTGGTTTCTCCGCTCCGTTCCCAGCTCGAGGCCCGGGGCGAGAGTGATCTGTTCGATTCGATCGAGATCCCGCTGGTTGCGACCCTGGCGCGGATGGAGTCCGCCGGCGTCGGCGTGGACCGGGATTTCCTCCAGTCGTTCGGTGACGATCTTCGGCAACGTCTCGCCAAGCTCGAGACTTCGATTCACGAGGCAGCCGGTGGGCCCTTCAACGTCAACTCCACTCTCCAGCTCCGAGAAGTTCTCTACGATCGTCTCGAGTTGCCTGTGCTCAAGAAGACACCAAAAGGCGTCCCGAGCACAGACGCCTCTGTCCTCGGCAAGCTCCGCACCGAGCATCCGATCGTTGACGACCTCCTCACTTACCGCGAGCTCGAGAAGCTTCGTTCAACGTATGTCGACGCGTTGATGCCACTCGTCGAGGACGACGGCCGTGTGCGCGGTCGCTTCAACCAGATGGCTGCTGCGACCGGTCGCTTGTCGCAGGAGCAACCCAACCTGCAGAACATCCCCGTCCGCTCAGCAGAGGGAAGGGCAATACGCAAGGCGTTCGTCTCGGCAAAGGGTTGCGCATTTCTCGTGGCCGACTACAGCCAGATCGAGCTGCGCATTCTGGCCCACCTCTCCGGCGATCCCGGGCTCGTGGATGCCTTCCAGCAGAATCTCGATATCCACGCAGCGACGGCCGCAAACGTCAACGGCATAGCAATCGATGACGTCACTACCGAGCAGCGCAGACGGGCAAAGATGATCAACTTCGGTCTCCTGTACGGCATGGAGGCGTACGGCCTGGCACAGCGGCTCGAGATCGGTAGGCAAGAGGCGCAGGAGCACATCGACGTTTACTTCGATCGCTTCCCCGAGGTACGCGACTTCATGAAAGGGATCGTGGTGGCCGCCAGGGAGTCCGGGTACACCACGACTCTCTTGGGTAGACGCCGCTATCTGCCGGAACTGTCGAGTGGCAACTTCAGGACAAGGCAGGCGGGTGAGCGAATGGCGCTCAATGCCCCGATTCAGGGATCTGCCGCCGACATCATCAAGAAGGCAATGGTTGTGCTCGAAGAGGAACTGAGAAAGGGCGGCTTCGGTGCAGAGATGCTGCTGCAGATCCACGATGAGCTAGTTCTCGAGGTACCCGATGCCGAGCTCGAGCCCGTCACGCAGCTCACGAAGTCGATAATGGAAGGCATCGTGGAGCTTCGCGTGCCGCTTGTCGTCGAGTCCGCCGCCGGTCCAACTCTGGCGGACTGTGAGCACTGAATAGCGGCGTTCCACAAAGACTTTGGTTGCGCAGGGCAATTGCGTGCTACCATCCCATCGGTCTCTACGCCCGCGCGCGCATGAGACAAACCCATGTTTCCCAAGGAGTAGATGTACACGCATGGCCGACGACACGGCAACCGAGCCGACTCAGCCCGAGGCTGAGGGCACGGAAGCCCCTAACACCCCAACCGAGGAAGTTGCACCGGCGGCTTCCGAGACCACAGCACCCGCCGAGCCCGTTGCGGCGGATGCACCCACGAGCGAGGCGACCGAGGTCGCCGAGACTCCCGAGCCCGTGGCAACTACTGAGGAAACTCCTACTGGATCAACCGAAGCTGCTGCCCCGGTAGCAGCGGAAGAGCCTGCCGCTGAGGCGGCACCACCGCGCCCGAGCGTCGGTGATCGGCCCGCGATCACCGCCCCCCGCGACATCGGAGACGTCGCCGACGACCTGAGCGCAGAAGACTTCGCTGCAGTCATCGAGCGCACCGTCTTCGAATTCAAAGAGGGCGACATCGTTGGCGGAACCGTCGTCCGGGTGGATCCGGACGAGGTGCTCGTCGACATTGGATACAAAGCTGAGGGCGTCATACCCTCCCATGAGCTGTCCATCCGCAATCACGTCAACCCCGGTGAGGTCGTCAAAGAAGGCGAGCCGATCGAGGCCCTCGTGTTGCAGATGGAGGACGACCAGGGTCGTCTGGTCCTATCCAAGAAGCGTGCTCAGTACGAGCGTGCCTGGGGTCGCATTGAAGGCATCATGAACGAGGGCGGTACGGTTTCCGGTCCCGTCATCGAGGTCGTGAAGGGCGGTCTCATCGTGGACATCGGTCTGCGTGGCTTCCTCCCTGCCTCTCTGGTCGATCTGCGTCGCGTCCGCGACCTGGCGCCTTTCATCGGCGAGACGATCGAAGCCAAGGTCATCGAACTCGACAAGAACCGCAACAACGTTGTGCTTTCCCGTCGTGCCCATCTCGAAGAGGCGCAGGCCGAGCAACGGCAGGCGTTCCTCTCCGATCTGGAGCCTGGGGACGTGCGTGACGGCGTTGTGTCGTCCGTGGTCAACTTCGGTGCGTTCGTCGACCTGGGCGGCATGGACGGTCTCGTCCACGTCTCTGAGCTCTCCTGGCAGCATGTCAGCCACCCGAGCGAGATCGTCACGGTCGGCGACAAGGTCCAGGTCAGGGTGCTCGAGGTCGATCGCAACCGTGAGCGCATCTCCCTTTCCATCCGTCAAACCCGCGAAGATCCGTGGGAGGAGTTCATCCGCGATACCGAGCTTGGCTCGATCCTGGACGGCGAGGTCACCAAGACCGTGCCGTTTGGAGCATTCATTGCAGTGGGCGAGGGCGTCGAGGGACTAGTCCATGTCTCCGAAATCGCCATGCACCACGTCGAAAGCCCTGAGCTAGAACTTTCCATTGGTCAGCAAGTACGGGTAAAGGTCACCGAGATCGATGCCGACAGACGTCGAGTAAGCCTGTCAATCAAGCAGGCCCTCCCAGAGTGGGAGGAGCGCTCGACATTCAGTCAGCGACGTCAACCGAGCAGACCAAGACGCAGGGAGTTCCAGCGTGAAGACGAAGCCACAGAGGTTCCGACCTTCGCTGCCGACGCGTCCTTGGAAGCCATTCTCGAAGAGCTCAAAGAACGCGGGATCGGTCGCAAGTAGCCCAAAGGTACTTGACACCCGTCTCAGTGGTGCTTGGCTTGTGGTGCGGCGTGTGGGGTCTCTGTCTGATCTCTGTCGTGTGATGCTTTCAGAACAGACCGGAAGGGCCATGTGAAATGGGTAGACGATCCCTTGTACTGATAATTGCGCTTGCACTAGCTGCGGTGTCTGCGTTCTCGGTGTGGCAGTACTTGTCAACCGTCGAGGACGAAGCCCGTTCCGAGGTGCAAGAGGTTGTCGTATATCGAGCCACCGACCTCATCGACACGGGGACGAGTGTCACAGAGATCGAGCCGCTGATTGAGAAGTCATCGGCGCTCGTCGAGTCTGTCGTGTTCGAAGGCTCGAAGATCGCGTGTGCAGGTCCGACGGAGACGTCGGATGCGCCGCTCGACGTCTGTGGCAGGAACCCGAGGCTGGAATCCATCCTCGATCCGATCAACGTGGCCGCCGGCCCGATCAGCGCAGGTCAGCTGATCACGTCGGACATGTTCATCGCACCGAACCTCCTCTCGGATGTCAAGCTCTCGGAGTCCATCCCCGAGGGCAAGGTCGCTATCTCGTTCCGGCCGAACGAAGAGAACACCGTTGGTGGCTTCGTGCGCCCGGGTGATCGCGTCAATCTGATCGCATCTGCATCCATCGACCTCACTCAGTCGACCGCCCTCTTCGAAGATCCGGAGCTGCGCAAGCTGCTTCTTGGCGAAGAAGAGGAAATCGTCACGACAACCACCATCCCCGGAGACTTCGGCGATGGCCAGGATGACGACGATGCCGTGACCAGGTTTGCTCAGTCATTCCCCGGTTCCATTGACTTCACCCAGACCGTCCTCCAGGACATCGAGGTCCTCGCAGTTGGTCCGGACACGCGGCCGAGCCCGCTCGGCACCGGACTCGAGCCTGCCGGGGCACAGATTGTTGTCCTCGAGGTAACACCCGAGCAGGCTGAAGAAATCGAGTTCGCTTCCCAGTACACGAGTGTCTCCTTGTCGCTCATCCCGAGTGGCGAGAATGACAACGGTCAGAACAAGGTCTACGACCCGATCGCCTCTGACGGTGTCATCGTCGACGACCTGTTCTCGCTGATCGACCGAATTCGACTTCAGTTCGAAGAGGCAGGAGTCCTCCTTGGCAACGGATAGTGGGACTTACTCAGTTCTAATCGTCGACAACGACGACCAGTTCGTCGAGGCGACGCGGACGCTGCTCGAGGGCCACAAGGTCCACACCGCACGCAACATCAGCGATGCGCAGCGTCGACTGGTCGAGGAGTCAATCGACCTGGCCATCGCCGGCCCCTCGTATGCACACGAGGCCGGCGTGGTCGAGGTGACGCTGCTGTTCGACGTGAGGGCCGATCTTCCGGTGGTCCTCGTCGCCGAAGCAGTGGACACCAATGTCCTTCGCGCCGCCCTTCGGGCCGGCATCAAGGACGTCATCGAGGTTCCGCTCACGACATCGAAGATCGAAGACGCCTTTGGTCTCATCGAGCAGATCCACCGGCGCGAGGAAGAGGGCCCGGCCAAGCGCAAGATTGGCAAGGTCGTCACCATCATGTCGCCAAAGGGTGGTGCCGGAAAGACCATGACAACGGTCAACACGGCGCTGACTCTGGCGGGATGGGGCGATCCAAGCAGGGTCGTCATCCTGGACGCCGATCTGCAGTTCGGTGATGTCTGTATCTCCTTGCAGATCGATCCCCGCCACACAATCGTCGACGTGGCCCGGGACATCGACAAGCTCGATGAGGATCTGCTGGAAAGCCTGCTGGCTCGTCACAGCTCCGGGATGCGCGTGCTGTCGGCTCCGTTGGAGCCTTCGCTGGCAGACGAGGTCTCGACACAGGTCGTCGTGAAGTCGATCGGCATGCTCAAGCGCATGTTCGACTACATCGTCATCGACACTGCACCGTTCCTCGATGAGCCGGTGCTGTCGATCCTCGAGCGGTCGGATGTTGTCTTGCTGGTGGTCGATATGGACCTGCCGGCCGTCAAGAACGCCAAGCTCGCTCTTGACACCCTCCGCCTGATCAAATTCCCATTCGAGAAAATGAAGTTGGTACTGAACCGGGTCAACTCGAAGGCCCGTCTCGACATCGGCGAGCTCGAACGCTCGCTCGGCCTCGAGGTTCAGGCCGCAGTCTCATCCGACAAGCTTGTCCCTCGCGCAGTCAACGAGGGCGAGCCGGTCGTCACTCTCTACCCCCGCAGTCGCGTAGCCAGGGACCTGCGCGGGGTCGCCCAGCTGGCTCTCGACGAGAGCGAGATGGAAGATGGTGAAGGTGAAGCTGCAAAGCGCCGATGGTTCAGATGAGTAGGCACCGACCAGAAGGGGACGACGTATGAGTCTCGCTGATCGCGTCAAGGCCGCAAAAGCTGCCGAGGTGACCGTAGAAGGTCACCGTGAAGAAATTGTCCAGGAGCTCCGGCGCAAGCTCCACTACAAAGTAGTCGAGGGCCTTGGCCCGATGCTCTATGACCGCCAGATGAGCGATGCTGAGCTCAAGCTGCGAGTCATGGAGATGCTCGAATGGGCGCTGGATCAGGAAGAGTCTGTGCCGCTGGCACGTGCCGATCGTGTCGCCCTGCTGCAGGAGATTGCGGACGACGTACTGGGTTACGGACCAATCGACCCCTATCTCTCTGACTCAGACATCACTGAGGTCATGGTCAACGGGCCGCACCAGGTCTGGATTGAGCGCTCCGGTCGTTTGACGCTCTCGGATACGCGGTTCGTGGACGCAACTCACCTCGAGCGAATCATCGAGAAGATCGTCGGCCAGGTTGGCCGTCGCATCGACGAGTCGACACCCATGGTCGACGCCCGCCTCCCGGACGGCTCTCGTGTCAATGCGGTCATTCACCCGCTGGCCATCGGCGGGCCCTTCCTGACAATTCGTAAGTTCTCTGCCGACCCATTCACATCGGATCAGCTGGTGAGCATGGGTGCCTTCAGCGAGCAAGTCGCAGGGTTCCTGCGTCGTTGTGTTTATGGCCGCCTGAACGTCATTGTCTCTGGCGGTACCGGTTCCGGTAAGACGACCTTGCTCAACGTTCTGTCGTCATTCATCCCCGATACCGATCGCATTATCACGGTCGAGGACGCAGCCGAGCTTCGGCTCAATCAGATGCACGTCCTGTCGTTGGAGGGTCGTCCCGCCAACATCGAGGGCAAGGGCCAGATCACGATTCGAGATCTCGTCCGCAATACCTTGCGTATGCGTCCCGATCGCATCGTCGTCGGTGAGGTTCGTGGCGGAGAGGCGCTGGACATGCTCCAGGCCATGAACACTGGTCACGATGGCTCGTTGACCACCATTCACTCCAACACGCCCCGTGACACCTTGGCTCGTATCGAGACGATGGTGCTCATGGCCGGCATGGAGCTGCCGGTTCGGGCAATCCGTGAGCAAGTCTCTTCGGCCGTCGATCTCGTCGTTCACCTGAACCGTCTCCGTGACGGCTCTCGCCGGGTCACTCAGGTCACTGAGGTCGTAGGCATGGAAGGCGACGTGATCACCACCCAGGACCTCTTCATGTTCGACTACGGCATGGGAATTGACGAGGACGGGATGTACAAGGGACGCTTGAAGGCAACGGGCATCCGTCCGTCGTTCAGCGATCGCCTGACCGACTTCGGCATCAATCTGCCGGCAGAACTGTTCGCTCCAGAGCCATTCGCAGGTAGGTAGACATGCGTCGGATGCTGACACTCGCTCTTGGTGCGGTCGCCTTGATGGCGCTCACTGCGCCGCCTGCGTTTGCGCAGAGCTCAGGGACCAGTGGGACAAGGTCGCTTCTCGTCTTGGGCGGTGCGATCGGTGCCGGCATCGCTCTGTTCCTCCTCATCGTCATCCTGTTCGGCTCCAACGCAGGTGTGGAGCGAGATCTCCGAGGACGTCTTGGGGCGCTCTCCGGCGACAATGAGGATCGCGGCCGACTGGCCAGAATCCCGCTGCTTCGCCGCTTTGTGACGGGCGCAGAGGATATTGCTCGCGATCGAGGTTTCATCAACCAAATCGAGACTGCGCTGGACCAGGCGAACATGCCGTTGCGTCCTGGCGAGGCCATCGCCGGCATCGTGGGCTTGGCCGCAGTGGCCGGTCTGCTGATGATGGTGTACCAACAGAACCCGATCTGGGGTGCGGTCGCCGCCGGCGTCGTGCTGGCCGTATCCGTCGTGATGATTCAAGGTATTGCCGCACGGCACAAGACGAAGTTCGAGAACCAGCTTCCGGATACCCTGAACCTACTCTCGACCTCGCTTCGGTCCGGCTACTCGCTGCTTCAGGCAGTAGAAGCCGTCGCCGCCGAAGCTCCTGAGCCAACGGCCCGTGAGTTCGGTCGCGCCATGAACGAGACCCGTCTCGGGCGTTCGCCCGTTGCCGCTCTCAAGCAGGTCGCCGACCGGATGGAGTCGCTCGACTTCGACTGGGCGGTGCTCGCCATCAGCATTCAGCGAGAGGTTGGTGGAAACCTGGCGGAGGTCCTGCAGACCGCAGCCGACACGATGTTGCAGCGCAACAGACTCCGTCGGGAGATGAAGGCGCTCACCGCTGAAGGTCGCGTCTCGGCGTATGTGCTGGGTTCTTTGCCGATCTTCCTGTTTGCCTTCCTGTTCCTGAGCCGTCGTGACTATCTACAACCGATGCTCGACTCGACGAGGGGCTTGCTCGCACTTGGTGGTGCCGGAGTGATGCTTGGGGTCGGCATTTACTGGTTGTCCCGAATCGTGAAGGTGGACGTCTAATGGATCAAGCTCTAGTCGCAGCTGTAGCCGTCGGTGTCACGATGCTCTTCTTTGTGATGTATGTCGGCGGTGGAGTCCTCAAGGCGCGCGCCAGCGCATCTCAGCGTCTTGCCGGACTAAGGGAGAGCCGCTCAGACGTGCTCGAGAAGGGGTTCTCGGAGCGTGCAGTCGCCCCGATGTTCCAAGGAGTCGGCCGTCTCTTCATGCGATACACCCCACAGGGTTGGGGTGCGCGTGTCGAGAAGAAGCTGATGATTGCCGGATGGGCGCCGCGCCTCGACAGCAGCTCGTGGGCGGCCATCAGGGTGCTGTCGCTTGTCTTTGGCGTGCTCTTGGCCTTCTTCGTCAACGGCCAGTTGGAAGGAACGACGAGAGTTGCCGGGCTGTTTGGAGCGCTGGCGATCGGCGCTCTTGGACCGGAGGCGATTCTGAGTCGCCGTGTCGATGAGCGCAAGGCTGCCATGGAGCGTGACCTGCCAGATGTGATTGACCTCCTGGTCATCAGCGTCGAGGCTGGTCTCGGTTTCGAGGGCGCACTCGGTCGAGTCGTGCAGAACGTTCCTGGCGAGTTGAGCGATGAGTTCTCACGCATGCTGCAGGAAACACGCGTCGGCGTTAGTCGGAACGCAGCGCTGCGATCCCTGGCCGAGCGGACCGACGTAGACGACCTGAACACGTTCATCATGGCCCTCACACAGGCCGATGCGTTTGGTGTCTCGATCTCTCGCATGCTCCGAGTTCAGGCAGATGAGATGCGTGTTCGACGCAGGTTGAGGGCGCAGGAGCGAGCCTTTGCGGCTCCAGTCAAGATGACCTTCCCGCTGGTGCTCTGCATCTTCCCCGGCATCTTTGTCGTACTTCTCGGACCTGCGGCGATTCAGATCTCCGACAGCATTCTCTAGCGTCGTGTCGCGACTGCGGGTAGCTCACCTGCGCTTTCTGGTTCCGTTCGTTGCGATCGCGTGGCGAGCCTCCCAGCCGATAGGCGACAACTCGTTTTTGTGGCACGTGCGGGCTGGGACGGTGCAGCTCGATGCCGGGCGTGTGCTGACCACCGATCCATTCTCCTTCACGGAGTTGGGAGCGTCGTGGAGAACGCAGTCGTGGCTCGCTGAGCTCGGCTACGGATGGTTGGAACGCACCACCGGTGGAATCGGGTGGGTCCCGACGATGAAGTTGATCACCGTGTCGTTGGCGGTGGGCCTGGTCGCGCTGGTAATCCATCGTGTCTCGGGTCGCAACGACTGGGTCACGCTAGGAGCCCTGCTGATCTTGCTGTGGCAGTCGTTCCCGTTTGCCATTGCTCGCCCCGCTCTGATCGGGTTCGTGTTTCTTGCGCTGACGATCGCGGTGACCCACTCCAAGAGAAGGCCCCTGTGGGCGCTCCCGTTGCTGTTCTGGCTCTGGGCGTCGATACACGGCATGTTTGCTGTCGGGCTTGGCTACCTGTTCCTTGACGGGCTGCGGCGCAAGTCACGCCGCGAGATCGCTGCTACCGCCATCTCCGGCGCAGCGACCGCACTGACGGCACATGGAATCGGGGTCTGGCTGATCCTCGTCCAGTTCCTTCGCAACAGCACGGCGCTGGACTTCATCTCGGAGTGGCAGCCACCCGACTTCTCAAACCCGTTCGTTGTCCCGCTGCTGTTGACGATCCTTGCAATTGTTGCGGCGGGAGCCTTCGGCAGGCTCGACCCCGAGGATCTCTGGATCATCGTGCCGTTCGTAGCGTTCGGCGTGATGGCTGGTCGCAACGTTTGGCCGGCTGTCATGGTCCTCATGCCCATTGCGGTCAAGCTGATCCCGGCCAAGGTGACAACCAAAGAGAGGCGAGGAGGGGAGTCGGCGGTGATCAACTTCGCATTTGCGGTTGTTCTCGTCGCTGTTGCGGTTCTCGGCCTGGTTCGGGAAGCACCCTTGTCCGAGGAGCGTTTCCCGGCCCGGGCGGCCGTCGAGGCTCTTGACTCGCGTCGAGCTTTCGCCGACACAGCGGTTGGCGGCTACCTGATCTATGCCGATTGGCCGGAGCGATCGGTCTTCATCGACGATCGAGCCGAGCTGTACGGCCCCGAGGGGCTAGAGCGGTTCCACGAGATCAAGTCTGGTGCGGACGTTGCAGGGACATTCGAGGATCTCGAGATCGAGCAGGCCCTGGTTGTTGCCGACTGGCCACTGGTCGAGCTGCTGCGGATACTCGAGTGGGATCAGGTCTACGAGGACGAGTTCTTCGTCGTGCTCAGCAAGTAGGCCTCCGTTCCGGACGCGTTTGAGGGGACCCCACAGGGTCCCCTCAGGTAATTGAAGACCGATTCCCTAGAGGGTGTCGGCGATCTCCTGGAATTCGCTGGATA
>JAAUYD010228073.1_pt1 | contig 10898 bp, 10 predicted proteins | sample 7278101 | NCBI WGS metagenome assembly JAAUYD01 (sample SAMN14350128, study PRJNA611818) | marine sediment metagenome | isolation source: surface marine sediment (0.6m) | place: French Polynesia: Moorea | collected 2018-08
CCGAGTGTGGCTCCTTTAGCCAACAAATCAACAGTTATTCAGATTTCTAGGTTCTGAACAATCCACACGCTTGTATGACAGTACAAACTTTCTGGATTAACGAATCACACTGCTAACTACATCTAACGGACTATCCCATTCCCTTTGAATTTTATCGAGAAAGGGATTAATTAATAGACATAACCCGCACCAGGGGGCCCAAAAGTTGACAAGGACGGGGTTAGGGGACTCTAGAACAACGTGGGAAAAATTTTGATGGTTAACAGACAACATCATTGATTCAGTTGTGTTTATCGTTTTTTTATACAATACTTTGGACTATGCTACATCCATTTGGCTTGGTCTGACAAAAGAAATTTCCGTACGGGGATCACGAAGAGCAACATTACTTAGAAAGCTCATCCTAATATTTTTTCTGTAGTCAAGCGGTGAAAAGTCAGGACGAAAATAAGCCCTTGTTTAAATTAGCTGAAAACATGAACTACCCCAACTTTTGAGAAGTTGGGGTTTCCAAATGCCCCAAACTTTTCTGATTTTGTTGAGATTTTTAAAGATTAGTTGCAGCTGAAAGTTGCATTTTCGATTACGCCTTTACTGGGTCGCATCGTACCAAAATTTTTGTCTACTGGTCTAAAAGCTAGTCCATTGATCTCTGAAGGAGCATCTGATAAATCGACAGTCAAATCATAACTGAAGGTTGAATCAACAGCAACAGAACCTGATGGTGCGGAATTAAATGTATATTTTGGTACATATACACCTTCATCGCCAGTTGGCGGTATCCCCCATAACTGCAAAGTTTCTTCAGGAGGACTTTTAAAGAACATTTCTTTGTTACCTTTATTGCGAACAACTACCTGCATTGAGATTTTTTTAGTGTTTGAAAAACCAGGGTCGCTTTCATACCAATAGGACTTGGCTACGAAATTTTGAGGACATGGTTTTTCTCGAACTACTCCAGACTTTGGTAGGCTTTGACAAGCAATTCCATCCTTATTACCATCGAGCCGAAACGGATCACCTGAAAAGGCTTCTAAAACCAGTTGTGCTTCTTCCTGGGTGGCAAAATCAGAACAATTACAATCTGAGGCAATACAATCAGGGAGGGATTGATCGGATGCAATCGCAGTTATAGGCTGAATGATAATTGAAACTACCAAGATAACAGACAATAAAAATGCCTGAATGGTTTTCAGTAATGCTTTTTGCACGATATTCTCCTTTCTTTAAAGTGATTTTCAGGAATTATTATACTATCAAGTAAGCAATAGGATTCTATAAAGACTGAGTAAGATATAAAAATCTGAGTTACAAAAAGGTGAAAAAATTAGTAGAAAGGATGAGTAGAAAGAAGCTTCTATCAGACCAAAAGATTTGGGAAATTATTGTTAATAAAGCTCTCATTTTCTCTTTCCAGAACAGACTGAGGCACGGATATTTTGATTCGCGATCGCCGTTTATTTAGTGTGAGGATTATTTATATATTACTCTTTTCCTGCACTAAAAATTTGTTTGGGGGTTAAACTCAGATTAGGAAAAGTAGAAGATATAATCGGTTGACTATTTTTAAAAATGGTTTCTTCATAAAAGCCATCTACTAAAATTAGGAGGGTAAATTGTTCTTTTTCAGGATCAATAATCCAGTATTCATTGATTCCTCTCGCTGCATATTCTGAGCGTTTATAACGATAATCTCGATCTTGATTTGTTTTTCCTGGGGAAACCACTTCTACGACTAAAACAGGAGATGACATTTCTGGGGTAATGGTGGCTCGTTTTCCGCCTATTTGAGTTAATAATTCTTCACTCAATATCATTAAATCAGGTAAACGAACGCGATTACTACTAACTACTAATTCTGTATCTTTATGACGAATCAGTTTAAAAGAGACAATTTTTAAGAATTCTGATAATAAATAAAGAGCAATTAGATTATTTTGATCGCTTTCTGTTGGCATAACAATTAATTGTCCGTCAACCAATTCATAACGAGTTTCTGTGCCATCGTCATAAGCAAGATAGTCGTCTAGGGTAAATTTTTGAGTAATTAGAGTCATTATCCACCTCAAATATGAGCTAACACTCGCCATTTTAACGAAGTCAGAAGTTAGAAGTTCCTCACTGCGTTCCGGCGCTATCGCACAGAAGTTCCTCACTACTACCATGCGCTATCGCACAGAAGTTGTTTTTGCAGGAGAGGATTCAATTCTACTATGAGCAGTTTTGATCCGTATAATTGACTTTTATATTCTAACTGTCGTCTAAACTCATAAAAGCCCATGTCTGCTATAGCTTTGGCTAATTTATGATTAGCCATCATCCCTGATACATTCAAATCTTCTATCACATTGTAGGTTTTGCTCGAAACGCTTTAGTTGAGGTAGGCTCCCGGAGGCTTCGGGGGCTCCCGAAGGCAGAGGAGGAAGTCCAATTTTCTCCCCCTGCATCCCCGCCCGTCCCCTGCTCCCCCTGCTTGTCTCAACAGAGAATTTTCCGCGGGCCGAGCAGTATTGGGAGATAGTTAAGCGGTCTGGATGATCCAGTAATCCTTTCGCAGTGATGTTTGGAGAATCCACTCACTTCAGGGAGTGGAGTATGTCAATGAGACAAATGAATGTTAGGGTCTTGCGCTACCCAACCCACAGGAGATTTGAAACGTACCTCAAAATGTAAATGAGGGTTTAATAAATCAGGTCGTCCCGTTGTCCCGACATATCCTAAAACATCTCCCACCTGGACTGACTGGCCGATACGAGTCCCAAAGCGACTGAGATGAGCATAACGGGTTTGTCTACCATTTCCATGATCAACAATCACCAGAAAACCATATTCTCCCTCTTGACCCACATAAAGCACGGTTCCTGAGTCAACCGCTAACACTGGGGTTCCCTCTTCGGCTAAAATATCCATTCCCTCGTGAAAAAAATACTCCCCTGTGTTGGGTTCAATGTGCCAACCGTAGCTTAATCCCACTTGAGCAACTGTTGGTAAAGGATAACCCCTTAAACCGATATAATTGTCTTGAGACGGACGTTCCCCTGGTTGCCAATTAACCCCAGGAATAAACGCCACTTTCGGGGTTTTGACACAACCATTAATCTCAAACAAAACATCGGCCCGAATACCATAAGCATTAGCCAAGTCTTGCCAAGTTGCTCCGTTGGGAACCGTAATTGTGATGCCATTCAAGGGAGGAATTAAAATTTCCTGTCCCACCTGCATCTCTCCCCCTTGCAGACTGGGGTTAACTCCGATCAAAGTTTGAGGGACTAAATTGTACTGTTGCGCGATACTTTCTATGGTTTCCCCTGATAGGACCCGATGACGCTGTAAACGGGATAAAACAGGGGTGGGACACAGTTCCAATAGAGACGGTTGAGCGATCGCCGATAAAGGAGAAAACCAGGGTATCAGACAAAGCCAAGCAAGGATGAATCTTTCTTTGAAACCGCCTTTCCCCCTATCCAAGCATCTCAGAGAAAGAATCATCTCTCTCCAAAACCCATCATTGTTTAATCTTTTTTGGTCACTGCTCACTGTTCACCGTTCTACAAAACCCTTAAGATACTCGGAATACTAGCAATGGCTTCTAGATTACGAATTTCATCCAAAGCAGTGCGGAAGTTTCCTTCACAAACATAGTGAGTGACGACGACAATTTCTGCAAGTTCCTCTTGAAAGCCAATTTGTACCACTGATTCTAAACTAACTTGATGATTGCCAAAGGTGGTTCCTAAATGACCGATGACCCCAGGTAAATCTTTGGTCAGAAAACGGGCATAAAAACGGGTATTAATGGCTTCAATGGGAGTAATTTGACAAAAATGTTGATGAACACAACTTAATAAGGGATCGAGGGTGGTACTGACTCCACTACTTTTGAGGATGGCTACAATGTTCATAATATCGGAAACCACTGCGCTGGCGGTGGGTCCCGCGCCAGCCCCAGGTCCGAAAAACATCACTTGCCCGAGGGGGTTTCCTTCCACTAAAACGGCATTATAAACCCCGTTAATATTGGCTAGAGGATGGTGTTTCGGCACTAAAGTGGGATGAACCCTTAATTGGAGTTGTTGGGAGTTTTCTCCCTCTGTTCCTTGAGCAATAGCTAACAATTTAATGACAAAACCCAATTGATCTGCGTAGGTAATATCCGCAGCACTGACTTGACGGATACCTTCACAATAGACATCTTCCCGTTTTACCCGTCCTCCGAACCCTAAAGAGGCTAAAATGGCGATTTTATCGGCTGCATCTAAGCCGTCTACGTCGGCGGTGGGATCAGCCTCAGCATAGCCTAATTGTTGCGCCTCCTCTAAAACCTCCCCAAAATCTGCCCCATCTGAGGTCATTTTTGTCAAAATATAGTTGGTGGTGCCGTTGACAATACCGATAATACTGGTAATGCGATTGGCTCCTAAAGACTGTTTGAGGGGTTTGATGATGGGAATACCACCGCCAACCGCAGCTTCTAAGAGGACATAAACCCCGGCTTCGTTGGCTGCTGTGTAAATTTCATCACCATGACGAGCAATAACCGCCTTATTTGCTGTGACCACGTGCTTTTTTTGGGCAATGGCTTGTAACATGAGCGATCGCGCTGGTTCGAGTCCCCCTAATAATTCCACTACGATGGCAATTTCAGGATCGTTGACAATGCTTTCTAAATCAGTGGTAATCACCCCTTTGGCCAATTCGACTTGACGGGGTTTATCGAGCGATCGCACTCCTGCTTTCGTGACGGTAATTTCCCCTAACAAGGGATTTCGTCCCGTGGGATCGAGTAAAATCTGTGCAGTTCCCGTTCCCACTGTTCCCAAACCCAGTAAACCAATTTTAACGGCCACTTATTCTACTCCTATTTTCCTCTAGTTCATTCTATCACTCGCTTAAGGTGAAGTCAGTGATCGGTGATCACTGAATCACTGCTCAGTTTTTCATAGCCGTTTTCATTTCAACGTTATTCAGCCGGACTGACTTTATCAATGACTTCTGTCGTGCCATCTTCTTTCACTGTCCAAACATCATAACTACCCACAACGTCTCCATTTTCATCAATATCAACGTTACCACTGGCCCCTTGGTAATTGATGTCTTCCCCATCCCGAACTAATGCGATCGCTTCACAGGGATCACTCACATCGGTTCCTGGGGCGTTGGCTACTTCTCTAATCTTACTTTGTATGGCTTCTCCGGTGTTAGCTTTAGCTGCTTCGGCGGCCAACATTAGTAGGATGGTTGCGTCCCAACTGTGGGGAACAAAAGCGGTGACATCCTTACCCGTCTTCTCATTCCACTTGGTGGTAAACGCATCTAACGCTTGACCATCAGCCCCTGGAACCGTTCCTAACGCCCCTTCTAAGATAAACTTGCCCTCGGGGGTTTTACCCACCTGGTCTACAAAGTCCTCAGAATACACCCCATCCGTTAATAAAACCGTAACCCCTTCGCTTAACCCTTGTTTATAGGCTGCTTGTAATAAAATACTGCCAGTTTCTGCGTAAAGTACCGCGGCCACTGCATCGGGATTATTGGCAAAAGCGGCGGCTGCTTCACTATCGAGGGTAGCCGCTTTGGGGTCATAACGGACGGGTTTTTCTTTAGTGAGAATTTTCCCTCCTGAATTCTCAAATGCACCCATAAACTGCTGTTCAAACCCTACCCCATAGTCGTTATTAATAACTACAGTAGAAACATTATTAAAGCCTTGTTTTTGCGCCAATGCAGCTAACGCTTGGGCTTGATAGGTATCAGGAGGAGCGGTTCTGGCCCAATAGCCGTTAAATTCCCCATTTTTAGCCTGATCCGTAAACACAGGACTGGTACTGCCTGGAGAGATTAACATGACTTTATTTTGCGCTGCAATACCCACAGCAGCCCCAGAAACACTACTGGCAAAAGCCCCAACCACACCAGCAACTCGGTCAACTTCTGCCAGTTTGGTCATGGCTGCACCGCCGGCGGTGGGATCAGTTTGACTATCTTCGGTCACTAGGGTAACAGGTTCACCATTGACCCCACCACAGGCATTTATCTCATCGATGGCTAATTTCACCGCTTCTGGCATATTCGCCCCAATAGAGGATAAGTCCCCAGTCACGGGCAGTAAAGCCCCTAATTTTAAGCCATCTGCGCTGGCTGTGGGTGCGGTGCCATTGGGGGAAGTTCCGGTATCGGTGGGGGTTTGATTATTGCACCCAGCTAAGAAACTACTACTAAAGGTAAGGGCTAAACCCCAAGCCAGGGGTGACTGGAGGCGATATTGGGTTAAAAATGAGTTCATTATTTTACGATCACTCCTCACTGCAATAGATCATCTTTATTTGACCTTAATTTTAGCGGAATGTTGCCTCGGGTGGGTGTGGAGCTTTTTTTAGAAGACAAAAACTGCTATAATCGTAAGTATTACTCAAATTTTTGAGGAATATTTTGAAAATCTTTTGCTTCTGATTTAATTAGCTCTCTAAGGTGACATCCTACCCAACTAAATCACAGATTATAGTTGGGGCTTCCCGACTCACGACGGGATATTTCTGCCCACAGAGGCGTAAAGCCTCTACGTCAGTTATCTAGGCTCATCGCCCCATGCAAGAAGATGATTGGACTATTAGTATTAAGTTATTGAGTAGAACTGATTAACTTATTCGATAGTCTAGGGCTACTAAAAACTCCGCACACAGCGTAGCGACGTGCGAGAGTAGTTTATTATCTAGATCCCGAAACCCAGATGAGTGTTCGATCAGGCGTTGGCAAATGCAATCAGCCGCTCCACAATTTCAGTTAACGGTGCTGCCTTAGAAGTTGCTATCTGGGCAGCAAGTTCTCGCCATTGAACTGGCACTGGTTGGTTGCTCTTCCAACTTCCTGGGAGGGGAGTTGAGGGTACCAGTGCTGTACTTCCTTTAGCAGGTGTCCACAAAAAATCGGGATGGGCATTTTTGTACCATTCACCACCAATGATATTACCGACCATGTCAAGCTCAAGATCGTACAGATACCTCACCATCTTCACACCATCATTACTGGCGTTATCGCTAGGATTGTGAGTGGGGCTAGTCTCAACCATATAGGCGATATCCATAGCAATACCTACCACACTGTCGGCCGCCTGACTGCGGTATTGGCTAAACAGATCGTTGTTAAAGTTGGACTTCAACACAGTAGCCTCGGCCAAGGAATTGGTAGCGATACGGGTTTTTGGATTGAAGTAGGTGTAGTTATAATCCAAGATCGGCTGATTCCATACTTCGTAGTCGTAAGTTACGTCCAAGACCATGCTACGACGTGAAACACCGACCTGATTGACCACGGATAGGTGCCATGAACCTGGATTGGTATCAAAGCATTTATTAGAGAGGAGTCGCCCAGTGTTAGGGTCGCTAGATGGATTTTTGTCATTACAACGTCCACCAATAAAGCGGGTGGAAGTGTTAATTTTCGCCCATAATAGGGATGCTAGGGCTTTAATATCGGATGGGTAGAAGGTAAGAGGTGTCCCATTAGCTGCCACCACCGTCGCCGTACCAGTGGGCCGAGGTAGCATATATGCCGCTGCTGCCCAACCATGACAGATTCCCATCCACGTTTCTACCTTACCGTAGCTCTCGTAGTAGTAGCGTCCTTCGTTCCACATTTGTGTGGTTAGGGATTGATTAACATCGCCGACTAATGCGTCGTATTTTTCTGACGGCGAAAGCAGATTGATAGCTGCGGCATTACCACTGGCCAGAATTGCTTGGGCCGGGTTAGCTTGAACGTAATCGAAATTCTGCTTCCAGTCCTGCGAGGCCGGAAAATTGGGATCGGCATAACGCTTACCGAGTACACCTAAGTAAATTGCCCAATAATCATCGGACCAAGGGGACTCATCCAGTTTAGACTCCATGAGACCGTTGGTTTCCATGATCTTGAGACCAGAATAACGGTATATATCCACTAGGTCTTGGGCTCTATCGTTTCCCTCAAAGGCCGCCCGTGTCGGGTGGATATCAGTCAATTTCCCTCGCAGTTCATCCCCTGCGTCAACATATTTTTTGTTGTCAATGGCAGTCTGGTCGAATAGGGTTGTCCCGATAACCTGCTCATTCCCTTGCCTGTCATACTTGGGTGGCAGTTGATTCATGAACTCAATGGGGTTGTTTTGAAAAGTTTGTAAATCCCCATTGATTTGGTCTTGACGAGATGTAGACATGATTTTCCTCCTAATTGATTGAGACAGTTGGTTAAATAAGCTTATTGACGATGCGATGGATCGCCCGGGCGATCGCATAGTTTGGGGCATCGATGGAGCGTAGTATCTGTGTCGTTGACGGAACCTCGCCTTGCTGCTGTTGTTTCTTAACCTCGATTGCAGATACCTCTGGTATAAACACAGTTGCATTGAGCAGGTTCTGTTCAAGAGGTGTGAATTGATTGGCGTTTTGTGGTTGCTCTAAATCTGCTTGAAGATTTGCCCTCTGCTGAGAATTCAGGGTCAGGAGTTTTTGCAACTGTCGGCTGGCTTCGGCAAAAGTGACCTTTGGCTCTTGTTCTTGAGCGGACTCCTCTAACTTGTGAATCAGCCAGGGAGCTGTATAGACTAGTCCATCGGCGATTTGGTCGGTCAATGAACCTTGGGGGACAAGACTCATCCGCTGTCTGCTGGCGCGAACCAGAAACTGCCAGCTTGACCGCAACATCGGGGGTGTCCCAAAGGCAAGATTAGCTGGATATTTGCTAATTTTTCGATTCAATAGAAGGGCTTGAATATCTGGATGAGCAACGAAGGTTGCTCCCAGTTGGTCTATCATTTTCTTTACTAAGGCATAATCAGTAGAGCGCTGGCGCATCAGGAGGTGACTCCCGAAGATTCCTAGCATGGGATTTAGGGATTTTTCCCTCAGGAGTCTTGTTACTTCTGAGGGCGTTAAGACTTTGCGCTCACGCACCAGTCCCTGCCGAACAAGCTCTACTTGACGGACTGTGTCACTTAAAGGATCGAATCCTTGGCCCAGTTCCGACATAAACATCGAGGCCGTTGGCAGGGATGCTCGGCGAACCTCACCACCTAGTGAAGACAAATCCTCTATCAAGGCAAACACTTGGGTTTCCCATCCCGCTATGGTGACGACAAACATCTCATAAACTTCAAGCTCATTCACCGTAACTCGCAATCGATAGGTACCGGGATCGACTTCTAGATTCAAACCGCAAAATCCATTTTGAGCATCACATTCCCCTTCACTGAGCGTGGCTAGCAGGTTGCCGTCGATGCTGTGAATAGAAACACCAAGCCAGGGTTCAACGGGTGGGTGTACCATTAGATCTCGGACAAATAAAAATATCCTGCTGTCTCTACCCAGTTCGAGTTTGACCGACCGCGATAGCTCGTAGGCAGCGTTTTGGTGGTGCTCACGGTTAGTTATTGTCTGTTTAATGGGGGCCGCAGTAGTGAATTCCACGGCGGGTCCGTTATATGGCTTAAAGTTCGCACCTGCTTCTACCTCAATCAACTTGTCAATTTGGCTTTGGCCCGCACGAAATCGAACTTTGTAAATTCCGGGTACAACGTCGGACTCTAACTGGCCCACATCACTGGCGATGCGCTCAAACTTGTTGTTTACCAAAAAGATCTCAGTGGACCTATCGGCAGCCCGGACAGAAAGCTTAACTCGATCTTTAGACTGCGATTTGTTCATTCTTTGGTACCTCAAATAATTCTTCCCGGTTCGTATCCGCGACGACAACTTTATACAGCCCCGACTTCAGGTGAAATGTGAGCGAGGAAGTCATAGCCATCTGCCGCTCAACCTCTTCACCAGCACCATTAAACACAACTATCTTCTCCTGGCCCCTATGCTGATTGATGCTGACTTGAACTTGATGCGTATCCGCTGCCTGACGGCTGAGGAAGATAATATCCCGACGAGAGTCTAGAAGGATTTCTGGCGGCTCGATACTGGTATTTCCAGCAATTCCATCAATGCTGTTATGGATTTGGTTCTTAAGGAGTTGGCCAGTAATTTTGCCATTTTTAGGTTCCGTGGTTTTCAGTGCATCGAGCAAAGTTTTAGTAAAAATACCGTTATATTGGCCATTCTCAAATTCCCTTTCTCTTGCCTTTTGGTCTCTCCCAACAGCAAAACCATAAAAATAACTTATTTTATGAGCTTGTGGATGACCTTGTGTGTCAGGATATTGCGGCTCTCTGATCCCATGCAATGAATTAATAATGCGACAACAATCCATAATCAGGATGATTTCATCAAAGACCGCGTTGCGTCTCAACCATTCAGCATAATGGGTAATCGCCACATGCCATGGAAACTGTTTTTTGGTGTTGGCAGTATAGATTGCAGTTGCTCTCATATCGCTGGGATCGCCAAATCCATGGCCTGCGGCAAATATATATAGTCGTTTTCCATACTTTCCTTGTATTCCTGCTTCAATAAAAGGTTCAAAAAGAGCCTCGATTTCGTTAGGTGTAGGATGTCCTTTCTCTGAACTATAATCAGTCGATAATATACAAGATATTTTCTCTGGATCTAGATCGCCTCCCTGGGGAGCGCACAGCCATTTATAAAACTCATTCGCGTCGTTCACAGGACCTTCAAGATCCTGAAGCGCATCATACTTGTTGATACCGATAACGATAGCATAGTGTTCTGCCGTCATTACCAACTCCCTAAAATTATTGGCTTTAATACCAACGTTGGTATAATTTTACACTACTCCGGCACGATTAGACTCACATCTTGCATCAGAACAAAAATACTTAATGATTAGAGGCAGAAGGCAGGGGGCAGGAAGCAGAAGGGAGGAAAAAAACTTAAAAATAGGATTATTTAACTTTTAAATGCCTTATTATCGATAATTTTACTCTTCTGCTATATATTAAACCTCCTGCCTACTGCCTTTCC
>JAAUYD010136979.1_pt1 | contig 10897 bp, 11 predicted proteins | sample 7278101 | NCBI WGS metagenome assembly JAAUYD01 (sample SAMN14350128, study PRJNA611818) | marine sediment metagenome | isolation source: surface marine sediment (0.6m) | place: French Polynesia: Moorea | collected 2018-08
CGCGCGACATGTACATCTCGGGCGGCGAGAACGTCTACCCGCGCCAGGTCGAGGCCGCCTACGAGGAGCATCCCGACGTGCGCGAGATCGCGGTGGTCGGCACGCCGGATCCGCGCTGGGGCGAGGTGGGCACCGCCTACGTCGTGCTGCGCCCGGGCGTCGCCCTCGACCCCGAGGCGCTCACCCGCTTCGGCCGCGAACGCCTGGCCACCTTCAAGGTGCTCGCACACTTCGTAGCCCGCGATGCCCTGCCGCGCACCGCGAGCGGCAAGGTGCAGAAGTTCCGACTGGACGAGCTGGGCGAGTAGGCCGGTCCGGAGCGAGCCTGCGCAATGGCTCCTCCGCCTGCGCCCGAAGTGGATCTGGCCGGCGCGCGGCCACGGCCGAGACTGCGGGCATGACGAGCGCCGCACCTCTCACACGGTCGATCTCCCTCTCGTCCCGCTCCTGGCCGGTCGCCTGCGTGGCCCTGTTCTTCGTGGCCATGGGCGTCGTCGCCCTCGCCGACCCCGCCGGCATCCTCGCGCGCTTCGACGTCGCGGTGCTCTCCGCCGAGGGCCGCAACGAGGTGCGCGCCGTCTACGGGGGCTTCGGCCTCGCCATGGCGGGTGCCCTGGCGCTCGCGTTGCGATTCGAGGGGCTCCGGGTCGGGACGCTCGTCTGCGCCGCCCTCGCCCTCGTCGGCATGGCGCTCGGGCGCCTCGTCTCCTGGGCGGTGGACGGCGAGCTCGGCGCGACGCCGCTCCTCTACTTCTTCGTCGAGCTGGGCCTCGCGGCAGCGCTGTGGGCCGGACTGCGGACGACTCCCGCGAAAGGAGGATCCCGATGAGTGATCTGCGACGCCTGTGGGACTACGCGCGGGCCTTCGAGCTCGCCACCGTGAGCGACGAGTGGTCGGTGCTGCGCCCGCTGCTGGCCGAAGACGCGACCCATCTCGTGCACTCGGAGCCGCCCTTCGCCCAGCACGACGAGGGCGCCGACGCCGTGATCGCGGGGCTCCGCCGGAGCGTCGACACTCTCGACCGCCGCTTCGACGCGCGCCTCCCCGAGGTGATCGCCGGGCCCCTCCTCCGGGACGACGGCGTGTGGATGCGCTTCCGCCTGCGCTTCGAGCGCGAGGGGCTCGAGCCCCTCGAGGTCGAGGGCGATCACCTGGTGCGCTTCGAAGCCGGCCGGATCGCCTGGATCGAGGAGTGGGTCGACGTGGCCGACGCCCGCCGGGTGGCCGCATACCTCGAGCGCCACGATGCCGAGCTGCGTCCTGCCGGCCTCGGCCCGGTGCCCGGCCTGCCGAGCGGCTACGAGGAGCGCCTGCGGCGAAGCCTCGTCCGCGGCTACGGCCACGCGAAGCTCGCCCACGACGTCGACGGCGCCCTCGCCGTCTGCCGCGACGACTTCGTGCTCGAGACGCCTTCCCTCGGCTCACGCTCGAAGGACAAGAAGGAGACGGACGCGCTCCTCCGCCACTTCTTCCAGGCGTTCCCCGACTACACCATGGAGATCGACGAGATCGCGAGCGGACCCGACTCCGTCGCCTGCTGGGGGACCGTCTCGCTCACCATGCGCGACGCGTTCGTCGGGCTGCCGCCGACGGGCCGGACGGCCGAGCTCTTCGCGGTGAGCCTCTTCGACTTCCGCGACGGGCAGCTGGCCCGCGAGCGCTTCCTGCTCGATGGCGACGAGCTGTGCCGCAAGCTCGGTCTCTCCCTCGAGGAGGTCCTCGCCCGCACCACCGCGCTCGACGCCGCCTGAGAGCAGGGGCCGGGCCTTGGCAAGGGCAGCGAGCACCCTCCTGGCCGTGACGGCGTTGATCCACTGGCTGCCGATGAGCGGCGTGCTCTCGGGTGAGCAGCTGGCAAGCCTCTACGGGCTCGTCTTCGACGAGCCGAACCTGCTCATCCTGATGCGCCACCGCGCCGTCCTGCTCGGGATCGTGGGGGCGCTCCTCACCCTCGCCGTCTTCGACCGGGGGCTCCGGCCGGCGGCCTTCGGCCTGGGCGGCGTGAGCATGCTCTCGTTCGTGGCGCTGGCGGCGCTCGTGGGCGACGCGAACGCCGAGCTGCGCCGCGTCGCGATGGTCGACGGAGTGGGGCTGCTGGTGCTCGCCGGCGCCTTCCTGTGCGATCGGGCCACCGCCCGCTCCGCTACCAGTGATACAGCTCGATCGAGATCTCGTTCGTCCCGGCTGTGACGTCGAAGGTGGCCTCCTCGAACGAGCGCGGGCCCGTGAGGCCGATCGCGTCGTTGGACACGCCGACCGCCTCGCGCGGGATGCCGAGGAAGTTCCGGTCGAGCTCCCCGTTGTCGTTGCGATCGTGGAACAGCGAGATCGAGTAGCGGCCGGGAGCGACGTCCTCGAACACCAGGGTGAGTGCATCGGGCTCGGTCGCCATGATCACCTGGGCCGCGCTCTTGTCGGTCTCGAGCGGGAAGCCGTCGGGGGTCTTCCAGAGGGCCCCGCGGACGGTCCCGTCTGCATCGCGGATGCCGAGCACCTGGACCCGCAGCTCGGAGCGGTCGCCCCAGGCAGGGAACGCCAGAAAGAGGGCCAGGACCGGGAAGAGAACGCGGTTCATCGGATCCTCCGGCGGGCCGCGGATCGCGCCGGGCCTCGCTCACGTTGCACTGCATGTATATACATCTAAATTCCACGACATGACACCCCGAACCGCGACGATCCTCCTGATCTTCCTCGCCACCCTCCCCGCCTGCGGCGGTCGCTACGTCGAAGCGCCGCAGCTACGCAGTCTCGTACCGCAGACCCCGGAGGCACCCGCTGCTCCAGACCTCGCTCCTCCCGACGCGGACGAGCTGAGGGAGGCCCTGGCGGCGCTCGTCGCAGACCCCGGCGCCACGCGCGATTTCCACCTCTGCGAGGCGGACCCGGCGACCGGCACCTGCCCCGATCCCGACGACGCCCTGAACGCGGCCGGGCTCGGCGGAGTCGCGATCCCTCTCGTGCTCGCCCTCTCGCGCCTCTCGATCGGTGACGTCGAGCCGGACGGCGATGGCTGGACCCTCGAGTCCACCTTCCGCACGCGGGTGAATGGCATCCCCCCGATCTGCACCCGCGCCACCGGCGAGCTGACCATCAACGAGAGCGGCTCCGCCAATCTCGAGTACGGCGGCTTCTACTGCAACTGGATCCTGATCGGGAACGTCGTCACCCGGCTGCGGATGTCCGTCGACCGCATCGACCTGCGCGAGGGAAGCTTCGCCGGCTACTACGACCTCCGCTTCAACGGGACGGGCAACGCGGGCGGGTCCGGCTACTACCGGGCCACCCCGCTCCGACGCGAGGCCGACGAGTCGTAGACCTCGTCAGGGCAGCACGGCGATCGGCAGCTCGTTGCTGACGCGCCCGGCCGGGTTCTGCGCCTGGATCACGTGCAGGGCCACCGGAGGCGCGCCGGGCGGTGCGGCGTCCATGAAGATCTCCGCGAGCTCGGGCTCTCCGGGAGCCGCCGGCGGGAGCAGCGTGATGCTGCAGCCCCCGCAGACGCTGCCGTTCACCAGCAGCACGGCTCCGTCGGTCAGGTACTTCTGCGCCACCGTGAAGGTCTCGGCGGCACCGGCGTTGAGCACCGGGATCAGCGGGAAGCTGCCCGGCGGATCGGGCCACAGCAGGGGCTGGGGCGTGTCCGCCTCGACGGCGATCGGCGCGTGGGCCGTCAGCGTGATCACCTGCTGGGTGCTCTGGGCCAGCGATACGAGCTCGCTGCGGGTCAGGCCGAGGGTCGGGCCGTCCCACAGTCCCCGGGCCGGGTCGAAGCTCCAGGTCCCCGTCTGCCCGAGGCTCGCGAGCAGCTCGATCTTGCCCTGGACGGCCGCGTCCTCGAGGGCGTTCGCGGCGGCGGTGTCGTCGTCTGCGGTCGCCAGCTCGAGCTGCCGGCCGAGAAGCCCGGGGTAGCCGACGCTCATCTCGTTCACGAGGGCCCAGATGCCCTGGGGCGGAACGCCGTAGAGGTTGCTGAAGAAGGGGCTGAACGAGCCCATCAGGGTGCCGCGCTCGGTCATGCCGATGGCGGGGTCCCACACCTGCTCACCGCTCGGCGGGAGGATCGTCGCCTCGCAGGGGTCCAGCGGGCCCACGCCGTCGGCGCAGTCCTGGAGCAGCGCGAGACCCTCCTCGCTGTTCATCAGGCCGTTCGAGAAGATCAACGAGCGGTCCCACAGGCCGCGGATGCTCGGCGCATCGAAGCCGCCGACGCCGCTGTTCGTGTCCACCGTGAGCGGCAGGGCGTGGCAGCCGCCGGTGTTCGCGCAGGTGCCGGTGCTGCCCGGGTCGTCGAGGAAGGTGAAGAAGTCGCTCACCCCCTGCATGCCGAGGGGAGTGAGTGCGTCGTCGGGCCGCCGCTCCGGTGACGGCGGGAAGGAGACCGCGAGCAGGAAGGCCGCCATGTCGTCGCGCTCGGCATCTTCGAGCAGGCCCGGAAGGCCCGACGGCCCGTCGACGCACGCACTCGAGAAGTCCTGGGCGCACATCACGCCCCCGAGGCTCGCGTCGACCAGGTGCCGCATGCAGCCCTGCTGGCCGTCGACCTCGAGATCGCAGTCCGGCGCGCTGTCGCCCGGGACGAACACGCCCTCGAAGGGGTCGGCCAGCGAGCCGTCCCAGTGCACCGGGAGCGTGTCGCGCAGCCCGCGCACCGGCATGGTGGTGCGCGGCTCGGGAGCGACACCGCCGGGGAAGGGGCCGTCGTCCGGACCCTCGATGGTGTTGATCGTCCAGATCAGCTGGTCGGTATTGCCGCCGGGATGGCACGACTCGCACGAGAACGTGCCGCTCGTCGAGGCGCGCGCGGTGCTGAAGGCGATGCGGCCGCGGCGCACGTCGTCCGGCGTCGGGTCGGGCCCCGCCGCGAGCGTGGCCACGACGCTCGGCTGGGCGGGGTCGCTCACGTCGACCACCGAGAGCGTCGAGTCGACGGTGTTCAGCACGAAGGCGTGGGTGCCCTGCCCGGCCGCGTCGGAGCGCAGGGCCACGCCCTGGGGAATCGCTCCGACGGCCACCGTCCCGAGCACGGCGCCGTCGGCATCGAGCGTCACCAGGCCGGCGAGCGGCGCGGTCACGCCGCCGTCCGATGCGCCCGGTGTGGCGCCGTCGGATCCCGAGGCCGTGGCCACGAGCAGCGCGCCGTCCTCGCTGACCGCCACGCCGTAGGGCGTCGCCACGGGCTCGCCGGCCGAGGCGTCGAGATCGATCTGCACCGGCGCCCCGCAGCCGCCGGGGCCACAGTCGATGCGGGCCAGCCGGTTCTCGAACATGCGGTTCTGGAGCTCGGCGAGGCCGTTCCGCGCGTTGCGGGCCTCGGTGTGGGTCACGTACACGCGGCCGCCCGAGCCGGTGGCCACGCCGTACAGCAGGGTGCCGACGCTCTCGACCACGTCGATCGGGGCGAGGGTCGCCGCGTCGAAGACGAAGAGATCGCGGTCGGGCTGGTCGCGGTCGAGGATCACGCGGCCGCCGACGTTCGGGTTGCTCGCAAAGCTCCCGATGAACGCGTTGTCGAGGGTGAACTCGCAGCCCTCGTCGAAGGGATCGCCCGGCACGAGGCCGCGCGGATCGCCCGGCGCACAGGTGGGGAGCTCCGTCTGGTTGAAGCTCTCGAAGGACGCCACGTAGAGCCGGCCGTCGGCAACGGCGAGCGCGCGGGGGGCCTGGTTGGTGATCCGAAGCCGGGTGGGCGCGATCGAGGCGCGATCCTGCGCGTCGAAGTCGACGACGAGCACCTCGTTCGGGTCGTCGAGGGTCACGAAGGCGCGGTCGGGCCCGGCGAACGTCACGCCCACGGGCTCGTTCGTGAGGCTCACGCCGTCCGCGTCGAGCTCCTGCAGGGTCTGCACCACCGAGAGGGTCGCCGTGTCGACCACCGAGACGGAGTCCGAGATGTGGTTCGTGACCAGCAGCAGCTCGGTGGCGTCGACGTCATCACGGCCGGGCGGGCGGACGGCGAGGCCCACGGGATCGAGGCCCACCCGGATCTCGCCGGCCTTCACGGGCGCCGCCGGGTTGGACACGTCGAACGCCGTGACCACCCCGGCCGTCGTGTTCGCCACGTAGAGGCGTTGGCCGTCGCGGCCGAGCGCGATCGGGTTCGTCTGCGGGCTCGTGAAGAGCGGCGAGCCCGTGGGCGGCGACTTCGGGTCGCAGCTCGACGCGACGAGCAGGCTGGCGCTGGCGGTGGCCAGAAGGAGCATCCGGAGGCGCTGGGAGCGGGTCATGGCGTTCCCTCGGTGTGGGGTACGTGGGAAAATATCACACGTCGCGTGGCAGATGGGGACAGAAATCGGATCCGTTTCGCTCCTCTTCCCTTCCGAACCCATGACGGGCCACTCCGGCCCGCTCTGCCGGCGACGGCCCGCCGGATCGTCGCCGGAGCCGCGGCCTGCGAACCTTCCGCGATGATCACGCCCGCCTACGTCCAGCTGATGGCCGCCTACGGAGCCTGGCAGAACCAGAACCTCTTCGAGGCCGCCGAGACCCTCTCCGACGCCGAGCGTCGGGCCGATCGCGGCGCCTTCTTCGCCTCGATCCACGGGACGTTCAGCCACCTGCTCTGGGGCGACCAGGTCTGGCTGAGCCGCCTGGCCGGGACGCCGGCACCGGCCGCACCGGACATCCCGAGCTCGGTCGAGGCCTACCCCGAGTGGACGACGCTTCGCGCCGAGCGAGCGCAGACCGACGAGCAGGCGCTGGCCTGGGCCCGTCGCGTCACCGCGGCGGAGCTCGAGGGGGATCTGTCCTGGTTCTCGGGCGCGATCCAGGCCCAGGTCAGTCGTCCGCGCTGGACCCTCGTCGTGCAGCTCTTCAATCACGGCACCCACCACCGCGGGCAGGCGCATGCCCTGCTCACGGCGGCCGGCGTGCGCCCGGGCGACACGGACGTCCAGTACCTGGACAGCCCGCACTTCCGCTTCGGCTAGCGCTGTGCCCGTGCACGCTGGCCGGCAGCCTGGAATCCTCAACCTGCCGAACCGGGAGCCCTCCGCTGAGTGGATCGAACGACGCCGATGTGAATCAGCTCGCTCCGAGTCAGCGCCGCCTGCAGCGTGCACCCGACTGGACCGGCGACCGTCTCGATCGCTTCAGCCAGGTCGCTCTGCGCCATGGCTTGCCGGGGGCCCTGTTGGGCGCCCTTTGCCTCCTGCATCCGGAGAGCGGAACTCTGCTCCGGGAAGCCCTCACGGGCCTGTTCGCCGACCCCGCCCGCTACCTGCTGACGGGGACGCTCGTCCTCGTCCTTCTCCTGGCCCATGTTTGGCGTTTGGACCGGCGTCTCGACGCCGGCGCCGTCGGATGGGTGCTGTACCTGCTCGCGGTGTCCGTCTGGGAGGAGTGGCTGTTCCGCCTGGCGATCCCCCACCTCGGTGAGGCACGAGGCTTCGGACTCCGCGAGGTCGCGCTCGCGAGCAATATCCTGTTCGGACTGCTGCACTACTTCACGCTGCGGTGGAAGTGGCCGTGGTGCCTCGGTGCCGCGCTCGGGGGCATGGCCTTGAGCCGGCAGATGACCGAGCACTTCGACCTGGCGTGGGTCGTTGCGCTCCACTGGATCGCGACCTGCCTGAATACGCCCCGTCTTCCCGGGCGCCCGAGCCGGAGAGCTCGGAGCACGGCCTAGCGCTCGGAGGGCTCGTCTCCGCTCCGGACCGGGCCGATCAGATCCCAGAGATTGCCGTAGAGATCCTCGAAGACGGCGACCTCTCCGTAGGGGAACATCTGCGGCTCGCGCACGATGCGCACGCCGTGGGCGCGCAGGCGCGCGTGGTCGCGCGCGAAGTCGTCGGTGCCGAGGAAGAACGTCACGCGCCCACCGGTCTGGTTGCCGATGAAGGCCTCCTGCCCCGGGTTCGAGGGCCGGGCCAGCAGCACGTCCGTGCCGACCGTGTTGCCCTCGCCGCGCGGACGCACCCGCACCCAGCGCTTGCCCTGCTCGGGGATCGGCGTGTCCTCGACCAGCTCGAAGTCGAGCACCTCGGTGAACCAGGCGATCGCCTCGTCGTAGTCCCGCACCACGAGGGCCACGTGAAGCATCGACGGGGACATGGCCAGCAGGGTAGCCGGGCCCGTCGCGCGACCATCGCCTGCGGGGAACTCCCCTCGAAACTCACTGACCGTCAGATTTCGGGCTCAGGATCTACGGACTTCTACCGATGCTATGTGCGTGTCCATTCCCACTTTCCTCTTCGTGTCCGTCTTCATGCTAGTCACCACGCTAGGCGCGCGGCGCATCCTCGGCCTGTGGCGCCGCACGCGACAGCTCCCGGAGCTGTTGATCGCGATCGTCATGCTCGGGATCGGCGTCTTCGGCGTGGGCGTCAGCTACCTGGTCTCCGCGCTCGTCCCGGCGGGGCCCGTCCAGAGCGCCCTCGGGTTCCTGCCCATCGCCGGGGTGCACGTCGGCATGGCGGCGCTCTGGGCGTTCACCTGGAAGGTCTACCGGCCCGACAGCCCGGCAGCGCGGGGCACCGCCTTCGGCGCCTGGGCCGTGCTGGCTGGCCTCTTGCTCTACGCGCTCTCCACCGGCTCGGCGCGTGCGCTGCACGACTCCTCGATCCACTGGCTCAGTACCGGCGTCTACGCAGGCGGCATGGCGTGGAGCGCCATCGAGGCCTTCCGCTACTGGGGCGCGATGCGAAAGCGCATGCGGCTCGGCCTGGCCGACGCCGTCACGACCAACCGCTTCCTCCTCTGGGGCACGGCCACCGGCTGCGCCGCTCTGGGCACGAGCATCGGCGGCGTCGCCCAGCGGCTCCTGCCGGCCAGCGACGGTGCTCCCCAGGCCGCCATCATGCTGTGCTACGCGGGCTTCGGGCTCTTCTCGGCCGTCACCTTCTGGCTGGCCTTCCTGCCCCCGCGCGCGTACCAGGAGTGGATCCGGAGCCGCGCGGGCCTCGAGGTGAGCGCATGAGCGATGCCTTCGAACGCCTCTGCGAGAGCCTCGAGCGGGCCACCCCGCTCGATCGCCTGGCCGCCCGGGGGACCGTGCGCATCGGCCTGCGGCACGCGGGCCTCGACGCCCAGAGCGTGACGCCGAGCCAGCTGCGCGTGGTGATCGACAAGGTGCTGCCGACCGAGCTCGCTTCGCGCGGCGTGGAGTGGAACGACGACCTCGCAGACCGCCTGGCCACGAGCCAGGACGGCGTCGAGGAGCGCGACGTCGATTCTCCCGAAGCCGTGTTCGAGCGCCTGGGCTCCCTCGGCGCCTAGACCTCTTCGTGCCGGCGCCGCATGTCGGCGACGGAGCGATGGATCAACCGCTCGAGCGTCCCGAGGTCGACGCCGGTCGGCTTCGTCTCGAGGGCCATTGGGAGGCAGCATAGCGGCCCCCCCTCAACGAGAGCGGGGCCGGGCATGCGCCCGACCCCGCCACCGACGGCTCTCCCTGCGTGGGATCAGCAGGGCGGCCCCGGCACCGAGAAGCTCCGCGGGAGGCTCGGCGTCGTCAGGTTCTGGGCGTCCGTCGCCCGCACCTCGAGCTCGAACTGCAGCGTCGAGCAGCTCGGGGACAGGAAGGTGCTCGAGGGCAGCCAGAGGGACGGCTGGCTGTTGGCCTCGTCGCTCCCGCTGGTGTTGCGGATGCGCACCTCCATCACGCCGCCCTGATTGGACAGGATGTCCGCCGGCGGGATGCCGGAGACGAAGGTGTGGCTCGGGGCCCGCACGACCCACTCGTAGAGGATCGGGCTCTGATCGTCGGGATCGTTGCCGTAGGCCTGGAGCATCGAGAAGGAATGGAGGTCGATGCCCGGGCCGAGGGGCGAGACGATCGAGACGTCGGGCGGGCCGGACCCGGGCCCCGGCACGACCTGCACGCTGTGGATCACGCTGTCGGTCTCGCCGAAGGGGTCGGTGCCGGTGAGCTCCACCTGATGGACGCCGACGGTGTCGAACACCGTGGGCACCATGCAGCCCGAGAGCGAGGGGGCGGCGAAGGCCGAGCTCGTCCACTCGAGGGAGCCGCAGTCGAGAGGCGTGAAGAGCTCGGCGTCGAAGGACGTGCCTTCGAGCACGTAGCCGCTGCCGACGTTCACGGTCTCCACGGGCGTGAGGGTGGGACGCAGGATGGCCACCGAAGGGGCGCTGTTGCCCGTCTCGATCAGGATCGAGTCGGTGCTCTTGTGGCCGTTGTTGTCCTTCGCTTCGGCGAAGATCCAGCGCGGGCCGCTCCAGAACAGGCTGGTATCCAGGGTCGCCACCCCGTTCACCACGCTGCTGGTGCCGAGGTAGCCGTCCACGTCGGACGTCCAGCGCACCTCGCACAGGGTGCACTCGAGGCCGTCTTCGAGGTCGAAGAAGCTCGCCACCAGCTGCACCGGCACGATGTTGCCCGAGCCCACCACCGCGGTGTGCTGGGGGCTGGTGATGGCGACCTGGGGCGGCTCGTTCGCATCGGTGGGATCGATGTTGCCGAGTTGCGCCTCGATGCGGTTGGTGGGTGAGAACCAGAAGTAGTCGCCTCCGCCGCTCGGGCCGGCCCAGAGCAGGCCGTGGAACGTGGCCGTGCGGTGGGTGACCGAGGCCCAGCGCCACACCGCCGAGCCGCTGTCTCCGCCGTTGCTGCCGGCGTCGTCCACTCGGTCCTGGCAGAACACGTGCTGGCCGCCTTGGGTCGTCACGTCGGCGCAGGTGCAGTCGACGTCTCCCCAGGTGTGACCGGTGGTGCGACCCACCTTGTGCAGGCTCTGGCCCACGACCGAGGTCGCCGTCTCGCCCTGGATCCGCACGTTCTGGCCCGCAGTCATGATCGTGCCCGGGTACGCCGTGATGCCCGCATCGAGTGCGATGAAGGCGGCGTCGGCGTTGCCGCAGAGCAGGCCGTTCGGGCACGGGCTGCCCGTGAAGAACATCGAGTCGGCGAGCTCGACGCCCACGCGGTTGCTGTTGTCGCCG